>Ga0335085_10009096_pt1 | contig 15039 bp, 12 predicted proteins | sample Lox_Sample_45_FD_206712 | JGI IMG/M metagenome (GOLD analysis project Ga0335085, IMG submission 206712) | Soil microbial communities from Loxahatchee National Wildlife Refuge, Florida, United States - Lox_Sample_4.5 | ecosystem: Environmental > Terrestrial > Soil > Wetlands | place: USA... | reverse complement strand
GCGCAGATACAGATCGAGATCGTGCAATTGCCCCAGCCGCTCGTCGTACAGGCCGATCTCGTCGTGGCAGCGGCGGCGGATCATCGAGGTCGGATGGCAAAGGCAGTTCCCCGAATAGAAGAAACGTCTCAGCCACTGCGCGCGCGGACGGTTGTCCACCCGGAAGACACCCTTGTAGAACGTGTCGTCATCGGCGACCGCCCGGCCGGCGTCGTCGATGAACGCCGGATAGCCGAACACGGCGCCGATCCCCGGATCGGCATCGAGCACGCCGACCTGGACCGCGATCTTGTCGGGCAGAAAATAGTCGTCGGAATTGAGTTCGGCGACGAATTCACCGGAGGAGCGCGAAATCGCGTCGTTCAGCGCAGCGCTGATTCCCCGGTTGCGCTCGAAGCGCCTGAAGCGGATGCGCTCGTCGCGGATCGCGGCGATGACATCGGGCGTCGCGTCGCTCGAGCCGTCGTCGGTGATGCATACCTCGATGTCGCCGAATGTCTGCCCGAGCGCGCTCTCTACTGCCTGCCGAACGAAGCGCTCATGGTTGTAGCTTGCAATCACGACGCTTACTCTGGGCATGATGCGTGGCTCAGCTGCCGCTCCTTGTCGCTAACACCCCGCCGCCGCAGTGGTGCGGGGGGCGGGAGTCGTTGCCGTCCCCCGCGATGATCGCCTGCATGACGGCCGACGAAAATACGCGTTCGCACGCCGCATCTGCAACGATAGCGCGATTGTAGCCGACTGGTCGCGCCGCCGCGAATTTCGATTGCAGGACTGCAGGAACGCCGGCGCCGACAGAAAGCCTGCGGTCTGTTAGGATTTGCCGCATGCGCGCGGCGAAGTTCATTCAGGATGCGCCTGTCACCAGGGGAAACGCCACCGGGCCTCGTCCGCGCGCGGTCTGCCATGAGGTGCGCTTGATGCGGCAATGGATCGCGCGGACATGATCCCGGGCTCATGGCGCCGCTGGTTCGCGTTCGATTCACTTTCGTGGACGGCCCCGCTGCTTATCGCGGCAGTACTCGCCGCTTCAATGGCTCTTGCCAGCGCGCCGAATGCGCACCCGGATGAAGTCGACCACGCGCATGCAGCGGACTATTACCGGACAAACTGGTTGCCGCCGAAGTTCGGCGATGCGGCCGCTGCGGCGTCGTATTCGAAATACGGCGTATCCTACCTGTACAGTACGGAGCTGGTATACCTGCTCGCGGGCAAATGGTCCGTCCTGGTCGCGCCGCTCGTCGGCGATATCAATCTGGCGTATCGCCTGTTCAATCTGGCGCTTCTGGTTGCAATCGCGATCGCCTTCGTGCGCAAGCCGGAAGCGCGGCCCTTGATCGTGCCGCTGGCGCTTTCGGCGCAGCTTTGGTATGTGTTCTCGTACTTCAACGGGGATGCATTCGCCTTCGCCGTGGCGTTGTTCACCACCTACCAAATCACCGCGCGCGCGAGCGCCTTCAATGCGGCGCTCGACGCCGGCGCTCGCATCGGCTGGGTCAAGGGCGTGATCGCATTGGGTTTCGGCCTTGGTTTGCTGCTGCTGGCAAAGCGCAACTACGACGTGTTCATCGCGTTCCTCCTGGGGTATGTGGCGCTGAGGGAAGTCGGACTGCGCGCGGCGCTTGCCGTCGCGTTCGGCACCGCGCTGGGCGTCGTGTGGTACTACCGCGCCCCGGCCGCCGTGCCGGTGTGGCTTCTTGCGGGCGCTGCGCTGGCGGCCGGGGTAGTCGTTATCCTGGACGTCCGTCCGCGCCTGTCCGACGCGGCCTTCCGCCGGCGCATGGCGGCCTTCATCGCAGCGGCGGCGGTCGCGCTGGCTCTGTTCCTGCCGCGCGTGGCGTTCGATGCGCTTATTGTCGGCCCTTCCGCAAACGAACGGTCCAACACCGCCGGGATGGCGGAGGCGGTCGCGGCCGATGGCTTCAAGCCGTCGCAGATTGCCGCGAACAGCGCGATGTGGGGATTGCGCATGCGCGATCGCGGGACGCCTTATCTCAAGATGTTGCTCGCGGCGCCGCACTGGCCGTGGCTCACATTCAAATCCACGGTCGGCGCCTATGGGTACATGAATGTGTTCGGCGCCGACGAACTTTACGCGGCGACCGCGGCGGTCTATCTGGCATTGCTCGCATTGCTGGGGTACGCGTCCAGGGGGCCGCAGAACTCCCGCGCGCGCCATTCGCTGATAATTGCAGGCGTATATGCGGCGCTGCTGGTTCTTGTATCATCGCTGAACTCATGGACCGTCGATTATCAGGCGCAAGGCCGGTACCTGTTTCCCGTGTTTGTCATGCTCGGCACGGTGTTCGCGGACACCAGGGGGCGGCTGCCAGTCGCGCTGGGCGCGGCGGCGGCCTTGGCCTTCGTTCTGGCGGTCTATTCATTTTGCGACGTGGGGTTCGCGTTGATGGTCGGGATATGATCGGAATTGATTTTGCGGGCGGCGCCACATGACGATCTCGGTCACCATCCCCGTTTATAACGAGGAAAGCAATCTCCGTCCCCTGTGCGCGCGCCTGGTGCCGGTACTCGAATCCCTGGGCATTCCCTGGGAAGTCGTGCTGGTCAACGACGGCAGCACCGACGCAACGGCCGGCGTGCTCGACTTGCTGGCGGGGCAGGACGCGCGTCTGAAAGTCATCCACTTTCGCAGGAATGCCGGCCAGACCGCCGCCATGATGGCCGGATTCGAGTATGCGCGCGGCGACATCATCGTGCCGATGGACGCCGACATGCAGAACGATCCGGGCGATATTCCGCTGCTGCTCGACAAGCTGAACGAGGGCTTCGATGTCTGCTCAGGCTGGCGCAAGGACCGCCACGACCATTCGCTGCGCCGCGTCCTTCCGAGCCGGATCGCCAACTGGCTGATCTCGAAGGTGTCCGGAGTGCATCTGCACGACTACGGCTGCTCGCTCAAGGCGTATCGGCGCGACGTCATCAAGGGCGTCCGGCTGTACGGCGAAATGCATCGTTTCATCCCGATCTACGCGCATTGGCTTGGCGCGAAGGTCACCGAGGTGCCAGTGCGCCATCACCCGCGCGTTGCCGGCAAGTCAGCCTACGGGCTCGAGCGGATTTTCAAGGTGCTCCTCGATCTCGTCGTGGTCAAATTTCTCGACCGCTATGCGCAGAAGCCGATTTACGTCTTCGGCGGATTCGGCCTGCTCAACTTTCTGGTGAGCCTGGTGGCCGGTTTGTGTGCGATTTATCTCAAATTCTGGGACGGAATCTCCTTCATCCAGACGCCGCTGCCGCTGCTCGTGGTCATGGCTGCAATCACTGGCGTGATGTGCGTGCTGCTCGGGTTGGTGGCCGAGATGGTTACCCGCAGCTGGCACGAGTCGCGCGACAAGGGGACTTATATCGTCGGCGAGACGCGCAACCTCGAGGGCGGGAACATCACGGCCGGCGGGCGCGACCAGTGACTTGCTCTGTGTGCGCCGAGCGCGCGGCGGCCCGGCGGCTACGCTTCGAACCCGAGCGATAGGGAGAGCGGCATGTGCGGCATCGCCGGTTTCGCCGGCGCGGGAACGCGCGAAGACCTGAAGCGCATGAATGCCGCGCAGCTTACGCGCGGCCCCGACGCCGAAGGCATCTACCACGATCCGGATCGGGCCGTGTTTCTGGGCCATGTGCGCCTGTCGATCCTCGACATCGCCGGCGGCGCCCAGCCCATGTGGACGGCGGCGGGCGAGCTCGGCATCGTCTTCAACGGCGAGATTTACAACCACGCGGAACTGCGCGCGGAACTGCGGGCGCTGGGCGCCCGCTTTGTCACGGACCATTCGGACACCGAGGTCCTGTTGCACGCGTACCGGCACTGGGGCGATGCTTTCGTCGAGCGCCTCAACGGCATGTGGGCGTTCGTGATCTACGACCCCGCGCGGCACCGCCTGTTCGCCAGCCGCGACCGGTTCGGCAAGAAACCTTTCTACTACACCGCGACGCCGGCATTGTTCGCGTTCGCGTCCGAATTGACGGCACTCGCGGCGCATCCGCTGGTGCCGCGGCGTGCGTCGCGCACGGCGCTGAAGAAGTACTTTGCCTACGGTTATATTCCGGCGCCGCATGCCTACCTCGAAGGCGTGTTCAAGCTCCCCGGTGGTTGCAGCCTGGAATACGACATCGACCGCGGCACGCTGAAGACCTGGCGCTATTGGCAGTTCCGGCTGGAGCCGTGCACATCCGTCCCGGCGGATCCCGAGCGCGAGTGGGGCGAGAAACTGCGCGAGTTGCTTGCGGCGGCCGTGCGCCGTCGGTTGGTAGCCGACGTGCCCATCGGCACGTTTCTGTCCGGCGGCATCGATTCCTCGGCGGTCAGCGTGCTCGCCGCCCGGGAAGTCGGCGCCGGGCGCCTGCAGACATACAGCATCGGTTTCGAAACAGCCAGTTTCGACGAATCAGCCCATGCGCAACGCGTCGCCGAGCTCATCGGCTCCGTCCATCATCACCGCGTGTTCTCGGAACAGGCCGCGCGCGAGGCGGTGCCGGCAGTTGTCGCGCGCCTCGACGAGCCCATGGGCGACAGCTCGCTGCTCCCCACATGGTTCCTGTGCCGGCACGCGCGCAAGCACGTCACGGTTGCGCTGGGCGGCGACGGCGCCGACGAGCTGTTCGCCGGCTATGACCCGTTCATCGCGCTGCGCTGGGCCGATCTGTACCAGCGTTGCACGCCGCGCCCGCTGCACCGCGCGATTGCGCTGCTGGCGGGCCGCCTGCCGGTTTCCCACGAGAACATGAGCCTCGACTTTCGCATCAAGCGCACGCTGCGCGGGCTGGATTATCGTCCCGCCCTGTGGTGCCCCGTCTGGATGGCGCCGCTCGCGCCTGACGACATCGCCGATCTGATGCGCGAACCGGTGGACGCCGAGGACCTCTACAGCGAGGCGATCGACGCCTGGGACCAGTGCGGCCCGCGCGATCTCGCGAGCCGCGTGCTCGAGTTCTACACCAAGTTCTATCTGCAGGACGACATCCTGACCAAGGTCGACCGCGCCAGCATGGCGCACTCGCTGGAAGTGCGCGCCCCGTTTCTGGATATCGAACTCGTGGATTTCGTCCGGCGCCTGCCGACAGACTGGAAGCTGCGGCGCGGCCGCACCAAGGCCTTGCTCAAGTCGGCGCTCGCGCCGCTGCTGCCGCATGACATCCTACACCGCCCCAAGAAGGGCTTCGGCGTGCCGGTCGGCAGCTGGTTCCGCTCCGGCGCGCTGCGAATGCCGCGGCGGCTGCCCGACGGACTCGACGAGCGCTTCCTGCAGCAAAAGGCACAGTCGCATCGCGCCGGCACTGCCGACGAACGCGCTTTCCTGTGGAACGCGTATCTGCTCGGCGAGGGCGCGCTTAGGTGATCCCGAACCCGGCTCAATACCCATCCTTGCTTCGCCCATGATGTCGCTCGAAACGCTGGGAGATCCGGCGCTGCCGCCTGCGGGCGCGGACTTGCCGCCGCAGCCGCGTGCATGGGCAGCAGCGGACGCCGTCGCGCTGCTCGTTCTGCTCGCGATCGCATGCGCGTCCGCTTGCCTCATCGATTTTCATGGGTTCTCGGACGACCAGAAGACCTATATCCGGATTGCGAGCGACATAATCTCTCGGCCCGTGCGTTGGTATCCGCCTGATTCCTTCGCCTGGGTTCTCGCCGGGCTCTACCGGCTTTGCGGCGGCTGGGCGCAGACCTTTACCGTGGTCTATGGACTGTTCGCGAGCTTGTACCTGTCGACGGCTTACATTTGCCTGCGTCGGCTGTGCTTCGGCGCGACGCCTGCTTTCGCTACTACGCTCATATCGCTGGTGCCGCATTACACGCTCGGGATGACTTCCTGGGGGTTCGCCGGCGCCGAGTTTGTAACGGCCAGAGTCATGATCCTGCCAGTCGCCGTGCTGTTGATGACCGTGTTCCTGACGAAGCGCGACACGGGCCGCGTGACCGGGATCTTCCCCCTTGCCGCCGCCGGCAGCTTCCTGCACCTGTCATCCGCGTTCCTGTTTTCGATTCTGGTCGTGGCCTACTGCCTGGTCCGGGTGCGCGACCTGCGCCGGGCGCTTGCCGATGCGCTGGCCCCCCTGCTGCTGTCGACTCTGGTCTTCGCGGTCCTGGCCTATCACCTGTACTTCCCGCCTGTGACCGGCGGATTCGACCAGCTGTTGCTGCAAGTCTACGAAACAATGTCGAAGGTGCAAGGTCCCCGCATCGACGCGCTCGACACCGCCGCGAGGACCGATCTCCTCTGGCAAGCGGCGTACACCGGATTCTGGTGGACGATGTTTCCGCCGCGTCTGGCCGATGTCGCCTATGTGGGCGCCGAAAACGTCGTGGTCCTGGCCGTGGCCTGGCTGGCATGGATGAAATGCGCCCGCGCCGGCGCACAGGAACGCGTCCTGGCGGGCAGGCTGGCGGCCCTCGCTGCCGGCGTGGCCGTTACCGCGTACGGCTTCCAGACGACCGACTTCCTGGCCTGGACACTGGCGGGGGCAGCGCCGAAGATCTTCGAGGAGGTGCGCGCTTTCGGATTTCTCTACTGGCCGATATACGTGGCGATCGGCTTTGCATTCGAGCGCCTGCGGGGGCGCCTGCCCGGGATGCTGTTGTTTGCTGCGCTCCTCGTTTCACCCACCATGGCGGTTCGCGCGCTGCCGCAAACGGCCAAGCTCTCCCTGCGCTCGGCGGCGCTGCAATACGGCCCATCGAACCTGAACCCGGAATATCTGGACAAGGTGCTCGGTCTGTACGCCGGCTCGCGCGCGGAGTTGGAGCGGCTGGCCGACGCCATCGGGCAGGCGCAACGCGGGCGGGCCTGTGTCGTCTTCGGACTCGAGCATGAACTGAAGCGCTCGGGCTGCGCCGTCTTTGTCTCCTACCAGGACAAGCGCAGTCCGCTGCATGACCCGGGCGGGCGCGCGTTGCTGGAGTGGTATTTGTCCTACGAGGAAATCCGGTCGGCCGTCGAATCCGGCGAACCGGATCGGATCGCGGACCTTGCCGCGCGCTATGGCGCGAATATCGCGGTATTGCAACGACGCGTGCGCGATCCGAGGTACCTGCCGCTGTTCGACGGGGAACGCTGGCACGCGTATCGCATACTTGCCGGAAATGGAACGGCCCGACATGTCCGGCCATAGAAAGAACCTGACGCAGGCAGCGCGGTTCGGCCTGGTGGGCGTGTCGAACACGGCGATCGATTTCGCCCTCTATTGGATCCTTTCGCGCTATGTGCTCGTGGACCAGTACGTCGCGGCGAAAATGATCAGCTACTTCGGCGCCATCGCCAACAGCTATCTCATGAACAAGTACTGGACGTTCGGCTCGTCCGAACGCAGCTTTTCGGAATTTGCGCGCTTCCTGTTCATCATCGCGGCGTCCTGGGCGGTCAACTCGCTGGCCATGCGCCTGCTCATCGGCGCCGGGCTGATGGATGTCGTCGCCTTCTTTTTCGCGACCCTCGCCAGCGCGCTGTTCAATTTCACGCTGCAGAAGTTCTTCACGTTCCGCAAGTGACGCGGGCCGCGTCAACGCGGGCGGGCGACGCGCAGGAGCTCCAGGGCGCCCCCGATCAATCCGATCGCGACCTGCAGCGCGAAGATCGTGAGCGAAAGCGCGAGCGCCTGTTCCGCGGGAACCGCGAAAGCGCCGAGCAAGGCGACGAACACGCCCTCGCGCACGCCCAATCCTGCCAGCGAGATCGGAAGGACTGCGGCGACCGATACCAGGGCGAAGATCCAGCACCAGTCGAAGGCCGGCAGTTCGAACCCCAACTGGCGCGAGAGCAGGGCGATCGCGGCAATATAGATCGTCTGCTGCACGACGCCGGCAGCGAGCGACGCCCACAGGACGCCGGGCCGGCGCAGGTATTCGCGCCATGCCTTGATGAACAGCATGATCCGATGCACCGGTCGCGCAAGCCCCGGGTGGCGCGCCTCAAGCCGTGCGCCGGCGCTCCGCGCGAAATCGTGCAGCGGCGGGATACGCAAGCCGAACAGGACCGCCGCGCCGCCCGCAAGCAGTCCGAACAGGCTCATCCGCAGCGCTTGGCCAAGCGGCGATGAAGTAAGCAGCGTCCCGACCGCACCCAGCGCCAGCAATGAAAGCAATCCGGTAATCTTGTCGAGCACGACCGACGCCGCGATCGTCTCTGCGTCGATGCGCCCGCGACCGAGCTGATAGGCCTTGATCATTTCCGCGCCGACCTGGCCGGGAACGATCAGGGAATAGAAGATCGCCGCCATGTTCAGGCGCAAAAGGCGGCCGAAGGGCTCCGCCGGCAGCAGCAAGCGCCATTTGAACGAACCGACCAGGACGCCGGACGCGAGGACCGCGGTTACTTGCAGAAGGTGCGCCGCCGCCTGTCCTGCGAGCAGTTGCCAGAGCGACGCGACATCGCTGCGCCACAGCAGCAAACCCAGCAGCAAGGCGGCGACTGCCGCCTTGAGCAGCCATCTTACGCGCGGGTTCAGTACCGCCCCGGAAGCCCTGTCTGGGGACGTCATGCCGTCTTTCGGGCGACAAGTATCAGTGGAGTTTCCCAGTGCAAGCGCCGGCCCAACCAGACCACCGGCGTAACCAGGCGCAGCCGGTGCACCCAACGCACGATGCGCTTGAGCGCGCCAAGCGACGCCCATTCCGAAAACGCCAGGCTGCGCACGCGCTCTTCCCAAACCTCCGCGCCATACCCCAGCACGCTGATCCGCCCGGCGTGCGGCGCAAGCCATGCGCGCAAGCGGCCATAGGTCACGAATTGCAGCGTGTCGACGAATGCAGGGTCGCGACCGATCGCCCGCATCATTGCCTTGAATAGCCACTTCGGACAGTGTGGCGGAAAAAGCACGCCGTAGTGGCCTTCCCACCACGAACCGAAATTCGGCACGACGAAGACCAGATGGCCGCCTGTCCGCAGCACGCGCAGCGACTCAGCCAAAACCTGTGCCGGTTCGGCGACGTGCTCGAGCACGTTGCTCGAATAGACGATGTCGAAGTGCTCGTCGGGATACGGGATCGCTTCGCCCTTTCCCTTTACGATCGCGTCGGAGGGCAAATCGAGCATTCGGAGAAGGCGCTGGGACAGGTCGAATGTTCCGAGAAACTGCTCGCCCGGTTCAACCCCAAAAGCCTCCAGCCCGAATTTCCTGCGCGCGGTCGCAACAAACATTCCGTACCCGCTGCCGACTTCCAGCAGCCGCTTGCCCGCCAACGGTCCCGCCAGCAACCTGGCAAGCAACTCGCCTTGCTCTGTGCAGCGCGCTTCCGAAACAAATTCCTCGGCCACGGTCCGGTAGTCCGTCGAGGGCGGAAATACGCCGCGAAACGATTCGATACAGCATCTTTCGACATTGCCGATCAGCTCGTCCCAGCCGATCGCGCGTCTGCTGTCGGCTACCACGCTACGCCGCACCGACGCCGGCGGTCACGATTGCAGGCCCGCGCCGGATCGCAGGAACAGCCCGACGAACTGGTCGCCCCATCGCCTCTGCGTGCTCAATCTGCGAAACGCGAACAGGAGCACCTCGGACACGGCCTTCTGTTTCCAGGTATAGCGGCCTCGGGTGAACGCGTTCGCGCCCGCGTCGGTGAGCTGGCAAATTTCGCGGTAAATCGGGGAATAGAACGGAAACCCCGCGTACGCGACCGACAGCGGCAGGAACCCGCGCCCTTCGAGATGCTTTTCCACCTCTCCCGGGAAGAAATTCCTGACGTGGCCGACATGCTTCTCGAACGCGCGCATCCGACCTGTCGGGAACGACAGCAGGAGACAGCGCCCGGATCGATCGCACAATTCGTCGAGAAAGCGCCGCCAGTCGTCGACATGTTCCAATACTTCCATGCAGGCCACCAGGTCGAATCGCGGCTCCGGCGCGCCGCCGCGGCTCTCCACGCGGAACGTCAGATTGGCGTCAGTGTACCGGACACGGGCGAGGCGGATCGCCTCGGAACTCTGATCGGTTCCGATTACGCCCGCGCCGCGGAATTGCCGCGCGAGCAGTTGCGTGACGTTTCCCTCGCCGCAACCGACATCGAGGATGGAACGGGGTTCGGTGCGCAGGGAACGAAGCGCATCCAGAATAAGCGCCCGCAGCCACCTCGAACTCGGCCCGTAGCGCTTCATGTCCAGCCATTCGCTCCAGCTCTCTTCGTAGATCCGCAAATTTTCGCGACGCGCGTTTTCGCCGGGTGCGGGGCGCTCGCCGTATTGCTCGTCCGGTTGCATGTTTCCCTTCATGGCCACGCCGTTGCGGGGGAGTTCGCCGCCGGATCGGGCCGAATCGCGCCGAGGCGCGGAACCCGACACCATGCGGCCCGGAAATCGATTTGACGCACCAGGAATATCTCCCGCTTGTCGATGAACGATGCCGATTATGAACCCACCCGGGCGTTCGAGGAATGGCGGTCTCGTGCGCGTTCCCCCGCCGCGGACTGGCGCGCGCGCCGCGCCGCTTTCCCGCCTTCGCCGAATAGCGGACAATGCGCCTGGCGTCAACCCCGCAAGCGTGTCGATTCCACCTCCCATTGGAGAATGCCCGTGGCAAGCGGCGGCGCGCCCGGTAAACTGTTCCTGCGATGACCGACGACCTCAAGACCGCCAATGCATTCGCCACATCCTGGAACAACCTTCCGCCGGGCTCCGTCTATACGCGCGCGCAATTCGAGGACTGGTTCGCGCCGCTCACGCGCGCCGACGTCGAGGGACGCACGGTCCTCGAACTGGGCTGCGGCAACGGCAGCCTGCTGTTTCACCTGGCCGGCTGGAACCCGGCCCATCTCGAAGGCATCGACCTCGGCGCGTCCGTGCTCTCGGCGCGGCGCAACATGACGATGCAGCCGAACCCGAACTGGGTCGTCAACCAGGGCGACCTCACCACCTATCGCGGCGCGCCGCGCGACCTGGTGTACAGCATCGGTGTTCTTCACCATCTGCAAGATCCCCGCATTGGATTCGACGCCGTGGTCGCGAACACCCGGCCGGGCGGGCGATTTCACTGCTGGGTCTATGCGCGCGAAGGCAACGGCATCATCGTCTGGGTCGTCGATCCGATCCGCAGGATCGTCTCGCGCCTGCCTTGGTGGTTCACGAAATACCTGGTGGCGACGCCGCTGGTGGTCCCGTATTACTTCTATGCGAAATTGCTGCGGTCCTTCCGCAACGTGCGCTGGCTGGAAAAGCTGCCGCTGTTCGAATACAGCCAATGGATTGCCGAGCGCGAGTTCGCGTTCTTCCGCCATGTGGCCTTCGACCAGCTCGTGACCCCGCAGACTCGCTACCTGGAGCGCAGCACGATCCAGCAGTGGCTCGAGCAGCATCCGCGCGTTGTGCCGGGCAGCACCTACCTGATTCTGCGCAACGGCAACTCCTGGAAATTCGGCGGAATCGCGCGTTGAACCTCCTCCTGATCAATTACGAGTATCCGCCGATCGGGGGCGGGGCGGGCAATGCGACCATGTTCATTGCGCGCGCCCTGCACAGCCTGGGCCATCGCGCAACCGTGCTGACCTCGGCTTACGCGGAGCACGCAGGCATCAGGGAGGAAGACGGCGTGGCGGTGCACAGGTTGAACGTAAGCCGCCGCGCCGCGGACCGCGCCAGTACGCGGGAAATGCTCGCCTTTGTTTTCGCCGCAATGCAAGCGGCACCGTCGATCGCGGCGCGTGGCGCCATAGACGCGGTCATCGTGTTCTTCACCTTGCCGTGCGGACCGGTGGCGCACCGGCTGCATCGGACCATGGGATTGCCCTACGTCGTTTCCCTGCGCGGCGGCGACGTTCCGGGACTGGTTCCCGAAATCGCCTGGCGGCACTGGCTGCTTACTTCAGTGCGGCGGCGGGTGCTCCGTTGCGCCCGCGCGATCGTCGCCAACGACACCGGACTTGCCCGCTTGTCGGCTCTCGCGGACCCGTTTCCGGTCAAGGTGATCCCGAACGGGGTCGAAAGCCGATTTTTTGTCCCGCGCGCGCAGCCCGGAACCGGCGATGGTCCGACCATGGTGCTGTTCGTCGGCCGCTTCCACCGGCAGAAGAACCTGCCTTTCTTCCTGGAGCAATTGGCGCGCCTGCGCGCGGCGGCACCGGACGGCTGGCGTCTCGCGCTCGTGGGCGACGGGGAAGAACGACCGTTTCTCGAGGAATGCGCGCGCCGGCTCGGCCTCACCGACATCATCACCTGGCACGGCTGGCGGACGGATAAGACCCGCCTGCTCGAGCTGTACCAACAAGCCGACGTGTTGGTGAATCCCTCGCTCTACGAAGGCATGCCCAACGTGGTTCTCGAAGCCATGGCGTGCGGGCTGCCGGTCGTGGCCAGCGCCGTGCCGGGTAACGATTCCCTGGTGCGAACGGGAGAGACGGGCTTCCTGTTTCCGCTGGGTGATGGCGACGCCCTGTGCGCGGCGCTTCGCGAAATCCGCGAAGAACCTGCGCTGGCGCGTACGCTCGGCCGGAACGGGAGGCGCCGGGTCGAGGAAGATTTCTCCTGGGATCGCGTGGCGCGCTGCTACCTCGACCTCTTCGGTCCCGGCGACTGAACCGGTCCGTTCAGACGGCTGCGGCCTCTTGGCGTTCGGCGCGGATGCCATCGCGGCGCCAACCATAACGACTCAAGCAGGCAGCGCCTTGATTACCCATTGCAGGGGCAATGCGTCGCTTACCGCGAGCTCGGGGTCGGCGCCGATCGATTCGGCCATGCGCCTGATTCCCGCGAGCGCGGCGTCCTGATCCGCGTCCTTGAAGATTCTGGGCCTGCCCTCGGCGATCAGGTAGCCACAGGACTCGAACAGCTCGACGATGGTCGTCCTGGTGAACCAGCGGATATGCGTTCTGTCGAGCAAACCCACGTCCTCGTACCTGAACAACCCGGTGTTGAGCCTGGCCTGCACGCTCCAGTGCTGTGCGTTCGGTATGCAGGCGACTACGCACGCGCCGCTGGACAGCCCTGGCCGAATCCGCTTGAGCACAGCCCAGGGATCGAACAAATGCTCCAATACGTCGCCGAATATCCAGCAATCCGAGGGGAACAGTTCCCGAAAGATCGCGTCGTCGAGTTGCTCGATGCTGCCGGATATCACTCTGGAGCACGTTTTCTTCGCCATTTCGGCGTAGCCCGGATCATGCTCGATGCCGATATATTCGCAGCCTGGACTCGTCGCGAGGTAGGCTCGCGCCAGCGCCCCGTCGCTGCAGCCGACCTCGACGACCCTGGAGCAATTTCGCGGGATCAGGCCGAGCAGATCGGGATTGAAGACGTCGCGTACCGGGGTATTTTTCATCGGCAAGTGCAAGAAGTGGCGGCCCGCAGGCAAACGGCTGGATCGGGGGCGGCGCGCGTCACACAGCCCGGCACAGTCAGTCGGTCTCGCGCATCATGTACTGCGTCATCAGCCGCCATTCGTCATGCGATGCGGCCTCCACCGAGCATAGCTCGGGCTGTCCGGCCGGGGTTTCCTGCGGCAGCGTGGCGTGGTGTTTGCGCCGGAATTTCTCGCGGTAGCGCATCCAGTCCTCGCCGAAGCTGCCATGGGAATCATGCACGACCAGAAGGTCGTGCGCGATCGCCGTGCGCACCCCGGAGCGCCAGGCTGAATAGACGAAGTCGGCATCGTAGAAATGCCAGCCGTCGAAAGTGGCTTCGTCCCAGCCCGTTCGCTGCGCGGCTTCGCGCGACGCCGCGACGAGCACGCCGTCGAGTGCCTGCGCGCCCGGCGTGGCGCTGCCCTGCAATTGATAGGCGGTGACGCTGACGCGCCCCGGCGCGCTTCCCGGCATGCCGACCTGGCCGTGAATATGCGGCCAGCCCGCCTGCAGCCAGGACCCGGCCACGGCGCGCGTCGCGCCGGCGACGCCGACGACGTCGAACTGGTCGAGGTGGCGCAGCAGGCGCGCGGCGAAGTCGGGGCAAGCGAGCTCGAGATCGTCGTGCGAGAACACCAGCACATCGCCGCGCGCCCGGCGCATGCCGCGGTTGTAGCCCTCGCACAGCGAGCGGGCGTCGTGGACGCCGATGATTTCGTGCTCCACGCCGGCAAGGCGTTCGGCATATCCGGCATGCACCCGCTCGAAGCGCTCCGGGCGGATGCTGCAGATGACGACCGAGATGCGGCGCCCGCGCGCATCGGCCGCGACGGTGCGGGGCTTGCGGCCGGCGGCGAGACCGGCGCGCGCCCAGGCCTGTGCGGCGCCCAGTTCCGCGTTGACCAGGAGCGGGTAGCCTGGCGTGCAGGCGGCGCAGGCCTCGAACGCGGCCTGCGCCGCGCCGTAATTGCCCATCGCGAGCAGCGCACCGCCCTGCAGGTAGTGCGGCGCGGCAAGCCCCGGCTCCGCCGCGCTCGCCGCGCGCGCGAGCTCGGCTGCCCGCGGCCAGTCGGATTCCTTGTAGGCGGCGGCGGCGCGCTGGTACAGCGCTTCAACCGGATCCGCCGCGGCCGGGTCCGGCGTATCGAGCGGTGCCCGCATCGCGACCGGATCGCCGAGCCCGAGCGCGGCGCGCTGCGCCGCATTGGCCCCGGTCTTGAACGCGAAGGCGTGCAGTTCGAGCACCGACAGCGGCGGCGCGAAATAGATTTCGCCGAAGCCGCTGCGGCGCAGCGCGCGCAGCAGCGAGTTTCGGCCGAAGCCGGTCTTGTGCGCGTAGAAATCCTCGCCGCTCTCCTCGATCTCCCGGCCGTAGCCGTAGATCATGTCATGCGCACTGATCGGGCCGGCCGCGGACTTGTAGATTTCCTGCTCGAGCTCCACGCCGTTCTTTGCCATGACCTTGATCAGTTCGTCGATGTCGGGCACGCGGATTTCGGCGAAACCCTGCGGCTTAAGCACGTGCAGGAAGCCACGCAGGACCCTGTCTACGTCATGCTGGTAATAGTGCTCGAGATTGTGCGAGCAGTAGACGGCGTCGAAGGCGTCGGCGTCGACGCGCTCGCGCAGCTGGCGCGCGTCGCACACCAGATCCGCGCCACCGCGCGGATCGATATCGAGGAGGATCTGTTCCCAGTCGCGAAAATGCGGCGGCAGCGCGATCGACTTGCTGCCGCCGCCGACGTTGAGCACGCGCCCGGCGG
>Ga0335085_10009095_pt1 | contig 15040 bp, 13 predicted proteins | sample Lox_Sample_45_FD_206712 | JGI IMG/M metagenome (GOLD analysis project Ga0335085, IMG submission 206712) | Soil microbial communities from Loxahatchee National Wildlife Refuge, Florida, United States - Lox_Sample_4.5 | ecosystem: Environmental > Terrestrial > Soil > Wetlands | place: USA... | reverse complement strand
GAATCGTCTCGGGCGTCCCCTCACGCTCAGTCCCGACGCCGTGACGTGGCTCGAGCAGCAAGCCTGGCCAGGGAACATCAGGCAGCTCGAGCACTCGCTGGAGCGGGCGGCCGTCCTGTCCGACGCGGACACTCTCGACGCGGAGCACCTGCGTACGGCCTCCCCGGGCCAGGCGGCGAGCCGCCCTACGGTCGGCGGCGGCACGCTGGGCGAGGCGGTCGAGGCGGCGGAGCGCAGCGCCATCGCAACGGCCCTCGCAGCGGCCGCCGGCAACCGCCGAGACGCGGCCCAGCGGCTCGGGATCAGCCTCCGCACCCTGTTCTACAAGCTCAGGCAGTACGACCTCGAATAGATGCAGAATCTTGCATTGGTGCGCTGTTTTGCGCTCCCCTGCAGCCCCCGCCGGTCAGTCTAAGTGTCGACACACCAACATCGTAAAGCATGGCATAGGACATGTATGACGTCCTGCAACGAGGAGGCAGCTCATGCGGATTACGCGTCGAGGAGTCACGCTCGTGGAGTTGATGGTCGTCCTGACCATCATCGGGCTGATCATCGCGTTCGCAGCACCGAAGATCGACGTGACGAAGTTCAAGGTGGAAAGCTCGATGCAGGCGGTGGGCATGACGCTGCTCGCGCTCGAGCGCCAGTCGATCGCCCAGCAGCACGACATCATCGTGATGTTCGACCAGACCCAGAACGCGCTGCGTGTGCACGAGGACCTGAACAACAACGGCGTGATGGACGCCGGCGAGCGCGTGCGCCGTATTCCGCTCGGCGATCAGATCGTATTCGGGTTGGGGTCCGCCCCGGCGATGGCGATGGGTGCCGGGCCGGTCACCTTCACCAAGGTCGTGAACGGATACAAGGCGCTCGTGTTTCACCGCGACGGCAGTGCGAGCGAGGCGGCGGGATTCTACCTGACCTCGATTCGAGCGACCCAGTATTCGGGCTACAAACAGGACTCGCGTGCCATTCTGCTTGACCGGGCGACCGGCCGCGCGTCGTGGTGGCGGTACGGAACGAGCACCTGGGTGAAGGCCTTCTGACATGAACCGCGAGCGCGGATTCACCCTGATCGAGGTGGTCGTCGCCCTGACCCTGCTGCTGGTGGTGATGGTGGGTCTCGTGACGATGACCGGGAAAACGTCGAACGTCGCAGCCCTCGGCGACCGCCAGGAGGCGGCCGTTCAGCTCGTGAACGACCGGATCGACCAGGTGCGGTCCGATCCGAACTATGCCGGGCTCGACACGACGTACGGCACGACCGAAAGCAGCTTCCCAACGTTGCCGGGGTTCACGCGGACCACGTTGATCGTCCGCACGACCACCGGCTCGAACGACTACAAACGGGTCACCGTGACGGTGAGCGGGCCGGGTGTGAACCCCGCGATATCGCGGACGGTGACGGTGGCGGCGCCATGACGACCTATCGGGTACGCGACGAGCGCGGGATGACGATCGTCGAGATGATGCTGGCGTTGTTCGTCTTCTCGATCGTGATGGCGGGCGCGCTCTCGTTCCTGCGGGCGCAGAGCCGCAGCTTCTCGCTCGGCAGCGAGCGGGTGATGATGTACCAAAACATCCGTTACGTCGTGAACGAGATGGAGAAGGACCTGCGCACCGCCGGGGCGGGGACGGCCGATCAGCAGCCGCAGCTCATCTATGCCGGGTCGAATGTCATTGCGTTCAACGCGAATTATTGGACCAACACGCCGGGCGACATCACCGCGGTCTATTACAACCCGGATGCGCCCGACAGCGCCGTGCAGGCGATGACCAAGGCCCAGAAGACGACCATCCCGTTGACGTCGTTCGGGTATCCCGACACGTCGTATACGGTGAGCGGGGCGAACAGCGGAGCCGAGACGATCATCTTCTACTTCGTCCAGGATTCGTCCAGCAGCCGCACGGACGACTACATCCTGTACCGCAAGGTCAACACGGGAACGCCGGAGATCGTCGCCCGCAACGTGCTGCAGACGTCGGGCGTTCCGTTCCTGCAGTACTACCGGCAGATCACGCCGTTCGGCGGAGGCACGCCTACCCTGACGCAGGTAGCGGCGGGCAGCCTGCCGCTGATGCATACGGCCAAGATTCACCTGGCCCCGAACGACACCGGTGCCCTGGCGATCATCGACAGCATCCGTGCGGTGCGCGTGAGCTATACCACGACCAACGGCCGCTCGGGGAGCTACGAGCGGCAGCGGCAGGTCTCGCGGATGATCCGGCTCCCCAATGCCGGTCTCGCGAACACCAAGTCGTGCGGCGACCCGCCGCTCGCCATGGGCGCGCCGGTGGCGACCTCGGTGTCGACTCCGGGCGTGCCGAAGGTGCAGTTGACCTGGAGCCCAGCCGTGGACGAGAACTCGGGCGAAAAGGACATCGAGCGCTACGTCGTGTGGCGGCGGCCCTCCACCACCACGGACTGGGGAGATCCCTTGGTGAGCATCCCGTCGGGCTCGCCGAGCTATGTGTACACAGATGGCTCCGTGTCGGCTGGAACCACGTACTACTACGCTGTGGCGGCGCAGGACTGCAGTCCAGCGCTGTCGGCTCAGGCGCTTAGCGGCTCTGTCACTCCTTGAGGAGAGGTCCCATGACGTACCGTCCGGAATTCCGAAGCGAGCGAGGCATCGCCCTGGTGGTGGTCTTGCTCGTCGTGCTGGCAATCGCCGCCATCGCCGCGGGCGCGGCTCTGCTCGGCTCCAGTACGTCCCTGATCACGACGTACCACAGCCGCATGAGCGTGCTCGAGGCGGCGGCCGATGCCGGATTGGAAGAGGCACGGTCGGCTGTCAACGCCGCCCCCAAGACGGTGTATCCGGATACCGGGTACAAGATTCTCGAGAACGGCGTGGCGGTCTATTCGGCCAACGGCACGCTGATCCCGAACGTGAAGCGCTGGACCTACATCGGTCCCGTCGGCGTGACGAGCGGCGAATTCGGCGTGTTCGGCAGCGCCGTGGTCGTCGCCCAGAATACGCAGGGTGACCGGGTGGTCCGTCGCGGCGAGATCTTCCAGGAGAGCTTCGCCAAGTATGCCTATTTCACGCAGATCGAGGGCGCCATTCAATTCGGTAGCGGTGACCAGATTTTCGGCCCCGTGTTCTCGAACGACGCCATTTCGATCAACAGCGGCGGGGTCACGTTCTATGGCCCGGTCGCGACCGCGAAGACGATCAGCGGCAAGCAGTATGGCGTGTTCAAACAGGGGTACACCGAAAACGCGCCGCAGATCACGTTTCCCGCAACCGCCGACCTGACCAAGCTCCAAACGCAGGCCATGCAGGGACAGACCGCGATCACGAGCACGACGTCGGGGACCGCCGGCCAAGCCACCACGCGGATCGAATTTGTGGCGGTGGACCTGAATGGCGACGGCGTCGCCAATGGTGTGGACGAAGGGTTCATGAAGGTGTACCAAGTGACCAACACGGCCAACGGCTGGTGGGTGGTCGCAGACACTGGTGGCACGAACTCCTACAGCGCGAACGGCGTACTCAAGTCCCGCAACTGCGGGCATATCTCGGCGACCGGGACGGGGGCGCACACGTACTTCAAGACGTTCGCCCACCATTCGACAGGGACGTCGCAGGATGCGCAGGGGTGGGCGGTCACCAACGGCACGCAGCGGCGCTGCTACCTGGGCGGCTCGGACATCTTGAACGACTGGACCAGTCCCGCCGGCAAGTTCCTGTCCGGCGCCACCCCGGCGACGGGCGACTCGCTGGGCAAGTGGCTGCTTTGGCCGGGCACCGTGGACCCCCGTGTGACCGCGGCACGACCCGCGGACGCGGCCTACCTGTGGCCGGTCAACCGCACCTTGAATCCCAATTTCAAGGGCGTGGTGTTCGTGACCGGCAAAGTGGCTGTGAGTGGCGTGGTCCGCGGCCAGATCACGCTCGCGGCGACGGATAACATCGTCATCGCGGACGATATCACGTACGTTACGGACCCCGGCGTCGGACTCCCCTGCTCGTCCCCCAACCGGGACATGCTCGGGCTGTTCAGTGGCACCGACGTGGTGGTCGCGGACAACCTCATCAACGATCCCATCCCGCCCAAGGGCTCGTCGACGGGGTGCGCCTCGTCGAGCTGCACCTCGCCGTACACGTGGGACGAGACGCAAGACGAGTTCATACAGGCCGTGGTGCTCGCGCTGAGCAACTTCACCGTCGAGAACTACGACCAGGGCTCGACGACCGCGGAGCCGTGTGGGTCGCTCGCGAAAGGCCGTGGCTGCCTCTACCTCACCGGCGGCATCATTCAGTACCAGCGTGGTGCTGTGGGTACGGCGAGCGGTACGGGGAACCTGAAGCGGTATTCCTACGACAACTGCGCCTCGACCAACCCGCCGCCGTACTTCCCGACGACGGGGCATTTCCAGCGCGGGCACTACTACGAGGTCGAGCCGACGAACTTCAACATCGACTCCTACTGGGCGCTGCTCCACTAGACGACCGCCCGCCAGGGCTCCGAAGGTAGGGCAGGATAGCGGCCTGAGCCCGCGCGACCAGCGCGAAGCCCAGGCCGCTCGTCGTTGCAACGCGCGGGCACGCGTCGCGGCTTTCTGATGCGGCTCTGCGAGGCGATCCACGGCATACTCGCCGCGTGGCGCGAGCGCACCGTGGCTTCACTCTCCTCGAAATCGTCATCGCCCTGTTCGTGCTCGAGGTCGGCATCCTCGGCCTTGTTGCGACCGCCGGCGCCGCGGCGCGTCTCATCGGCCGCGCGCGCCGCTCCAGCAGCGCCGCCACGTTCGCAGCGCAGCGCCTGGAACGCCTACGGGTCAGCGGTTGCGGGTCTCAGGCCGCGGGCTCCGAGGTCCGCGGCCGCGCCGACATGCCCATCGACTCGATCAGCTGGCGATTCGTGGACGCGGGGAACGGACACTGGCGCATCGTCCTGAGCGCCAGCAGTCGCGCCCCGAGGGGCACCTGGAGCACGGACAGCCTCGAGACCGAGATCGCATGCCGGTCCTGAGGCCGCGGGGATTCACGCTCGTCGAGGTGATCGTTTCCCTGGGTTTGCTCGCCTTGGTCGCCGCGGGCCTGTGGCGCGTGCTCGACACAACCCGGCAGGCGTACCTGGTGCAAACGCAGCGGGTGGATCTGCAGCGTACCCTGCGGGAGAGCTTCGCAGTCCTGCCAGCCGAACTGCGCGAGCTCGACGCCGCAGACTCCGATATCGCCGCCATGTCCGAGACCTCGATCAGAATCCGGGCATCCCGCCAGCTCGCGTTCCTGTGCGCCGCCCCGCAGCGCCTCGATGATGGCGCAGTGACGCTGACGGTGCGGCGGGAGCCGTTCTTCGGGATGAGCCAGTCGTTCAGCCCCGGCGACTCGGTCCTGCTGTATGACGAGGGAGATCCGGCGACGCCCCGCGATGATCTGTGGCTGCGCGGAGAGGTTCTCGCCGTCTCGAACGAAGACTGCCCCGATGCCGACCGCCCCCGCCCTGGCTACCGTGTGACGCTGCGGTTCGCCTGGAGCGACGGCGCCCCCGACGTCCGCGGCGTGACGACAGGAGCGCCGTTGCGCGGGTTCGCGAGCGTTGCGTACGCCCTCTACCGTTCCCCCGCCGACACCCAGTGGTACATCGGCCAACAGGTCCAGGACGGTACGCCGCAACCCCTGATCGGGCCGCTCACGGGACCGGAAGGCGTCACGTTCATCTACTACGACAGCGAGGGGGCGCCGACCAGCTCGCGCGCAGCCGTTGCCGAGATCGAAATCCGGGTCCGGGGCCGAACGGCACGGCCGTTGCGCACCGCGAGCGCTCGCGCCACCGGCTACGAGTCGGACAGCCTCGTCACCCGCGTCGCCCTCCGCAACGGCGGTCGCGCGAGTCCAAGTCCTTGACCCCTCCGGCCACTGGGGACGGGGAGCGGGGCGTAGCCCTCGCGCTCGCAATCGTCGTCCTGGTGATTGGCGGCGCGCTCGCGGCCGCAATGTTCTTCGTGGCATTCGAGGAGGCCCGGTTGAGCGAGAACGCGGGCCGCCTCATCCAGTCCTTCGGGGTCGCAGAGGAAGGCGCGCTCGAGGCGATCCGAGCCTGGGAGCCGAAGGTCTACAACGTTCACGACCCCTACCCGCTCGACTCGGAGACGGTGCCTGGAGGCTTTCCGAGCCATTGGATAGCCGCGCCGCACGGCACCGGGACGTATGGCGGCCGCGTCTACAAGCTGAACGGCGAGCTGTACTTCATCGACATGGCAGGACGGGACCGCAGGAGCGACGCGGACTCGGGGACCGGGATCCGCCAACACGTTGGCGTGCTCGTCCACGTTCGTCCAATCGTGCCCGGTGTCACCGCCGCGCTCACCGTCGGGAAGGGGATCCGCGGGGCGGGCTCGATCACGAGCAGCGGGGACGACCAGCCACCGCCGGGCTGGGGCCCGTGCGGACCGCGCGACAGCGCCACCACAGGGCTTCGTATCGATTCGAACCCGCCAGGCCCGTCGCATGTGGCCGTTGGAGGCTTGAGGTATTCGCAGCTAGCCGATCTGGCGACCCGGACCCTCCCGGGGGGGAGCCATCTCGCAGCGGTTGCGCCCGCAGTGGTGAAGGGCCGGTGCGATGAGACTGTCGCCACTAACTGGGGCGATGGCTCACATCCAGACCACGCATGCGGTGGCTATGTGCCTGTTCTACATATACTTGGCGACGCCAACATCGGGGGAGGGGAGGGCCAGGGGATTCTGTTGGTCGATGGTGATCTTGTGCTGCAGGGAGACTTCCTCTGGCACGGGCTGATCATGGTCGGTGGAAGCATGAGGGTCACGGGAAGCGTCACGAGCGACGTGGAGGTGTGGGGAGCGGCGCTCGTGGCCGACAGCGTGTTGCTCAACCCGGCGCTTGGTGGATCGCTTGCGGTGACGTATTCTAAGTGCGCTATTATCAGGGTGTTGGAGTCTGTGGCATCGGTCGCGGTCCTGCCGAGGCGGGGATGGATTGAGGCCTATGATGTGCCTTAAGTGTTTGTTTTTGTGCTAGGTTAGCTCTCTAATCTCCAGTAGCTTCGAGGCTTGACAGGATAAGGGGCCAGCCTTACTGTAGTTTGCCCTCGCCCGGTCTACCACTACACCAAGGCTGCCAATGCCTCTATTTGGCCTGTTGGGCGGCAAAAAAAGGTCGGTTGGGCTCGATATCGGCTCCGGGATCATCAAGCTGGTCGTCATCGACCACTCGGGGAGCGAGCCGGAGCTCGTGAAGGTCGCGACGACGGAGGTCGCGACCGATGCCATCGTCGAGGGCGAGGTGATGGACCCTGGGCTCGTGAGCGAGGCGATTCGGGGACTCTTTTCCACGGCGGCGGTCAAGCAGAAGTCGGTGGTGACGGCCGTCGGTGGGCGTGACGTGATCGTCAAGAAGATCCAGATGGACCGCATGACGGAGAACGACGCCCGAGAGGTCATCCGCTGGGAGGCGGAGCAGCACGTGCCGTTCGACATGGCCAACGTCGAGCTGGATTTCCAGATCCTCGACCCCGAAGCCGAGCGCCTGCAGATGAACGTGCTCCTCGTCGCGGCCAAGCGCGAATTGGTCGAGAATCGGGTGGCCCTGCTGGCGGAAGCCGGCCTGGAGCCCGCGGTGATCGACGTCGATGCGTTCGCCATCCATAACGCGTTCGAGCTGAACCATCCCGACGGCATGCAGGGCGTGGTCGGGCTCGTCAACATCGGGCATGAAGTCACGAACGTGAACATCCTCGAGGATGCCGTCCCGGTGCTGACCCGGGATCTTCCGGTAGGCACCCGCCGGTTCCGCGAGGACCTGCAGCGGGAGAAGCAGCTCTCCGCGGAGGAGTCCGAGCGGGTCATCCAGGGCCAGGCTCAGAGCGCGGATCTCGCCGGATACGTGGACGCCAGGGGCGAGGAGATCGCGGTTGGGGTGGAGCGGGCGGCGGCGTTCCTCGCGACCGCATCGCGCTCGGCCGGGGGCTTGACCCGGGTCTACACGAGCGGGGGCGGCGCGCGAATCCCCGGGCTCAACGAGGCGCTGGCGACGCGACTGCGCGTCCCCGTCGAGCTCGCGAACCCCCTCCAGCGTCTCAAGGTTCAGGACGCGGTGTTCGACGTGGTGGCGGCGGACGAGGTAGCCCCGCTCCTGATGCTGGCGGTGGGCCTCGGGCTAAGGCGGGCCTCGTGATTGAAATAAATCTTCTTCCGACCAAGCGTAAGAAGAAGAAAGCCGCCGCCGGAGCCGGGTTTCAGCTCCGGTTCGAGAGCCTCAAAGGGCTCATCGCGGGGATCAAGAACCCGTGGCTGCTGGGTGCTAGCGCGGCATGGGTCGCCGTCCTGGCGGGTGGCGGGGCGTTGTTCGTCACCAGCCGGGCTCGGATTGCGGTGTTGAACTCCCGGCTCGAGGCCGTGCAGACGGAGAAGCGGCGGTTCGACGTCGTCATCGCCCAGAAGCGTCAATCCGAAAGGATCCGCGACTCGCTCCAGGCGGAGATCGCGGTCATCCGCTCGATCGACGCCGAGCGCTACATCTGGCCCCACGTGCTCGACCAGCTGGCGAAGGCGCTGCCCCCGTACACCTGGCTGACGGCGCTCACGCAGATGACGCAGACGACCGCACCGCCGCCCTCGGGCGCCCGTGACACCTCTCGCGCAGGGCCCCAACCCGTGCGGGTCCAGATCACGGGCAGCACTGTGGACATCCAGGCGTACACGACGTTCCTGCGGCAGCTGGCGGCCTCCCCCTGGTTCACCGAGGTCACGCCGGCGAGCTCCCAGACGGTGGTGGAGCAGGACCGGCCGGTCACCGCGTTCACGATCACGATGCGCTACCGCGTGGCGGACTCCGTGTACATCCACACGGTGCCGTTCACGCAGTCGCTCAAATAGCGTATGGCCCTCCTTCCCGCCGACCAGCGCAGTCAGGTCATGCTCCTCGCGACCATCGGGGCCGTCGCGCTCGGGTACGCGTTCTGGAACTACTACTACCAGCCGACCAGCCAGCAGATCGCCGCAACCAAGGTCCAGATCGACAGCCTCCAGAGGGTCCTGGATGACGTCAAGCGGGACCTCGCGAAGGGCACGGTCGAGGATCTGCGCGCCAAGGTGGAGCAGTACCGATCGCTCGTCGGGCTGATGCGCCGCCTCGTCCCCGAGCAGAACGAGGTCCCGGCGTTGATCGACGACTTCTCGACCAAGGCCAAGGTCCGTGGGGTGACGATCAACCGGATCGACCCGCAGCCGGTGGAGCCCGGGCCGATGTTCGACACCTATCGGTACCGGCTCGAGATTCTCGGCCACTACGACCAGCTCGGCGAGTACCTCGCGGACATCGCGAGCCTGCCGCGGGTCGTTGTGCCGCAGGACTTGAGCATCAAACGCGCTTCGCAGGGCGCCCAGCGTCTGCTTGGCGACACGGTCGGAACGTTGCTCGAAGCGGACGTGGCGCTGCGCACGTTCGTCAAATCGGCGGCGCCGGCAGGGGGAGCCCCGAAGGGTGCACCGCGGTCGGGGGGAGGCGGGCAATGAGGCGGGCCGTGCTCGCGGTCGCGCTGGGGATCCTCGTGACGGGCGGCCTGGCAGGCCAGGCGGCCCGCGACACGACGCGGCGCGACACGACGGGGGCGGGCGTCACACTGCTGCGCGAGCAGTTCGCCTACGAGGGCGGCGGGCGCGACCCGTTCGTCTCCCTGCTCTCCTCGGGAGATATCCGGCCCATGCTCAACGACCTGAAACTCGTGGGCATCTACTACGACCAGCGCTACCCGGTTCGCAGTGTGGCGGTGCTCCGCGACATGACGAACGGGAAGCGTTATCGCGCGAGGGCAGGCGACGTCATGGGCCGGCTCAAAGTCACCCAGATCCGCCCGCGAGAGATCGTGTTCACCGTGCAGGAATTCGGCTTCGAGCGGCAGGAGAGTCTGCAGCTCGCCAAGCAGGAGGAAATGCCATGAAGCGCTTCGCTGCCATCGCTGCGATGCTTGTCGTCGCGGCGCTTCCGCCACGGCCCCTCGCGGGGTCTCGGGGCGGGCCCGACGGCGAAGTTCGCGCCGTCAGCGTGGTCCCCACCTCCGGCAAGGTCGCCGTCGTCATCGCCTTCCGGGGTGCGGTGGACGTTCAGGACTTCACGCTGAGCAACCCCGCCCGGCTCGTCCTCGACCTGAAGGGCGCGCGGTTGACCGCCCGGGCCGCGTCGTACGACGGCCAGAATCGCGGCGGCGTCCGGAATCTGCGCTATGCCCAGTACCGCGCCGACGTCGTCCGCGTCGTCATCGATCTCGACGTCGTGAAGAGCTATCAGGTGAAGCGCACCGACGGCGAGGTACGGGTAGAGATGGGGACTGATCGCACGGCGTTCGCCCCTTGGTCGAGCAGCACGGGGAGCGCCGTCGCCGCAGCGGCGCCCGCTCCCAGCCCTGCTCCCGTCGTCATGACGGTGGCCGCAGCCGGCGCGACGGCCCCGGATCCGGCTCCGCTCCCGATGCCGGACATCGCTCCGACGAGCGGGTACGAGACTGCGTCGCTGCGCATGGGCGAGCCCCCCAGCATCCAGCGCTATCTCGCAGAGCACTCGGCCGAGAGCGTCCAGTCGCAGGCGCCCCGCATCACCGTGCGGTGGGACGATGCCGACATCGAGGATGTGGTGGCCGGGTTCGCGGCGTTCAGCGGTCGCACGATCGTCGTCGCGAAGGACGTGAAGGGAAAGGTCACGGCAGAGATCAAGAACCAGCCATGGGACCTGGCGTTTGCAGCGGTGCTCGAGTCGCAGGACCTGACGTATACCGTGCTCGAGGGCGGGATCATCAACGTCCTCAACAAGGCGGACTTCGCCCGCGCGGACTCCACGGTGCCCGTCGAGACCCGGCTGGTGCGGATCAACTATGCGAAGGCCACCGCGATGCTTCCGGCGGTGCGCTCGGTCGTGTCGAAGAACCGGGGTCAGGTGGTGGCCGACACCACGAGCAATTCGCTCGTCATCACCGACGTGCGCAATCGCATCGGCGACATCGAGCAGTTCGTGCGCGGTCTCGACATCCGTACGCCCCAGGTGTCCATCCAGGCGAAGATCATCTTCGTTGATCGGACCGACATCGAGAGCTTCGGCGTCAAGTATGACCTCGGCTCGCAGACTCAGTTCTTCAACCAGCTCGTGCAGCGGCCGATTCCGTCGAGCGCCCAGCCGGGCGGCTTCAATCCCAACGGCGTGCCCACCGGCACGGTGCCGACGCAGTTCTTCACGCCCGACCAGACGGTCATCGATCTCGGCGGGAACTCGCTCTCCGCGCTCGGCAACGCCGGTCAGGCGGTCGTGAACCCGGCGCTGAACCTGATCTTCTCGACGGCGCTCGGGAATTTCAACCTGACCGCGTTCCTGCAGGCGCTCGAGTCGCTCCAGCTCGACGACATCGAGGCCGAGCCGACGATCACCACGCTGGACAACCGTCCGGCGCAGATCCTGGTCGGCGATCGCGTACCGATTCGCGTCATCGATGTCAGCTCGGGCACCACGGTGGGCAACAACGCACCCCGCGCCACGGTGGACTTCGAGCAGACCGGCATCAACCTCAAGGTGACGCCGCACGTGACGGCGAACCGGCAGATCCTGATGGAGGTGCACGCCGAGCGTTCCAACGTCGTGCCGGCGTCGGTGGACATCGGCTTCACGTTCCAGACGCAGCAGGCGGACAATCAGATCCTCGTGTCCGATGGCGAAACGGCCGTAATTGGCGGACTTACGGTGACAGAGGTCACGGTATCCAAGACCGGAATTCCGTTGCTTGTAGACCTGCCGTTCGTAGGCAAGCTGTTCGGGTTCACGAACGAGCAGGAGAGCCGGCGCGACCTGTTGATTCTCATCACGCCGCACATCATCGACGACTTGAGCGCCGGGAAGTGACGGGGAGAGCACATATGACGCGCGGCCGCGTGAAAGCAATCGTCTGGGCTGGCACCGCGCTGGCGCTGGCCGGGTGGGCGTGCGAGTCATCGCGCAGTCCCGGCGGCTTCCAGCGGGACCTCATTCCCCCCGTCATCACGCTGACCACGACGGCCGACACGCAACAGATCGCGAACGGGCTGTCGTTCACGGTGGACGCACAGGACAACCTGGCGCTGAACGACATCCGCCTGGTCTTCCAGGGCGGCTTGATCGACACGACGGACACCATCTTCAGGAACCAGACCCTCCCGCACATCACGCTGCCGGTGCACCTGACGTTCCCGGCCACCTCCGGCGCAGGCGGGTTCATCACGATCATCGGTCGCGCCACCGACGGCGCCGGCAATTTCGCCGAAGACACCCTCCTCATCTTCCTGTCGAACGTGCAGGCGCTGAAGGTGCAGCTGCTGTCGCCCGCGCCCGGCGCCGTCGCGTCGACCGGCAAGAGCCTGCAGGTGGAGGTCGTGGCGCAACAGCTCTCGGGCATCCGCAAGGTCGGATTCATCGTCACGCCGGCCGCGGCCACGACGAACCCGACGGTGCCGCCGAACGACTCGATCGTGTACCCCACCCCCTACGCGGACTCGGTGGACTACGTGGACACGTTGACCGTCGTGCAGGCGACGGGAACGTTCACCATTGTCGGATTCGCCGAGGACTCGAGCGGTCGTCGAGCCACCACCAACGTCGTGACCGTCACCGTGCTCTCCGCGGCGAACGACAACACGCCGCCGCAGGTGAGCGAGAGCCTCGGTGTGCGCATCGAGGTGAACGACAGCGTCAAGGTGCACGCCACCGATCCCAGTGGCATCTCGTGGATCGGATTCCGGGTGCGACTCAAGTCCGACACGACGATCATCTTGCGCTTCGATACGGTGGCGGTCGGCGGCGCGTTCACGGACGTCGTACGCCAGTTCAGCCTCAATCTGGCGGCCACGGTCGCCTCGTTCCCCACGAGCATCGTGGTGGACGGGTACGCCTGCGACGCCGCGGTCGCGCGCAACTGCGCGCACTCCAACACGAGTGGCTTCGTCGTCCCGGCACCGCCGGCGGATTCGGCGCAAGTCGTGGCTGGCGTCACCATCGGCCTGCCGCGGCCGGGCAGCCATATCGCCGACGCCATCTTCAATGCGAACGCCGGAGGCGGCACGGGCGAGCTCTATCTCACGAACAACCCGCTGTCGCGGGTCGAGGTGTTCCAGGTCGCGAACACCACGTTCGTGCCCAGCGGCATTCTCACGGCCGGCCCCTCGCCGTGGGGCGTCGCCCTGTGGCCGCGGGACACTGTGGGCGGGTACGGGGATACGATCGTGGTCGCCGATGCCGGCGGGACGGAGTTCTCCATCATCGACGTCGCCGCGCGGCGGCTCCGCTGGCGCCAGGATCTGCCGAACTACCAGGTCCAGCTCTACAAGGTGATCCAGATCAACGCCGGCGTGTACACGGCGCGCATCACGATCTACGACCTGTCGGACCGCCCGCAGTACGTGGCGACGGTGTGCCGGGTCGGCGCCGCGCCCCCGAACTGCGATGCCGACTCGATCTTCGCGCTCTACTCGACGACGCCGACGCTCAGCTCGAGCTCGCCGTTCGACGGCAAGGCGACGCTGCGCATGGAGAAGCTCATCAACTCGGTCAACCCGGCGCAGCTGTTCGGGCATTTCTTCTGGGAGATCGGCGGCGTGGCGGCGGGCGACTTCTCCGACACGCTGCGCGTGGTGCTGCGGCGCGGAGCGCCGTACAACGACACTCAGATTACGCTCTCGGCGTGCGCCGGGGTGACCATCAACTTCTCGACCTTCGGGCTCGGCGATACCACGTACGCCCGGAACTCGGGGAACTTCACGCACAGCTTCTTCGGAGAGGGCGGCAACGCGCCGGCGACGTTCCGCCGGGTGATGGGCTACACCAGCAAGGCGGCGCTGACCCATGGCGCCCCCACGTTCCTCGGCCCGTGCAACACGTCGCCGGACACCCTGACGGGGCCGCAGGACGCGGGCTTCAACGACACCGACTTCGGCATGTCGCCCGCCGTGGACGTCAGCGACTTCATCTCGAATACGGGCGTGAAGGTTTCGGCCATCGCCACCAATTTCAACGGCGGCACGAACCTCGTACGGGCCGATTCCATTTACTATCTCGACGAGGGATTGCGCCTCAAGGGCCTCTCCCCGGCGCCGGTCGGGTCGTACGGGATGGACATGAACTACTTCCACGACTTCGCGGCGGGCCAGGGCGGCACGCCTGCGTTCGGCGGCGCGCGCGACTCGACGAACCGCGTCGCCTTCGCGGCGGATCCGAACGGGAACATCCTGGTCTTCGACACGTTCTTCTACGGCCTGATCGCGTCGATTCCGGTGCGCGATCCGATCGTCGGGCCGCTGCGAGTGGCGAAGGACGCGGGCGGAAACCAGCTGCTCTTCGGTATCACCGCGAAGGGGCTCGTGATGGTGAGATTGCCCGCGATCCCGAACCCGAACCCGGCGCCGCCACGACGGAGCGGAGTGCGCCGCCCGTGACGAAGCGGCGGGCGTCAGCAGCAGTGAGAGCCGCGAGCCCGACGGTCGGTCGGGCTCGCGTGTTTCGGGAGGCCTGGCGCGGGGGGGAGCAGTGACGTTCCGCTTTACAACGGCTGGTGAATCGCACGGGCGCGGACTGGCGGCGATCCTCGAGGGGATTCCCGCCGGCCTTCCGGTCACCGCCGAGCGGGTGAACGTGGAGCTGAAGCGGCGCATGGGCGGTTACGGACGGGGCGCCCGCATGAAGATCGAATCCGATCAGATCGAGTGGCTCGCCGGCGTGCGCGCGGGAGAGACCATCGGCTCGCCGATCGCCATGCTCGTTTGGAACCGCGATTGGGAGCATTGGAAGGACGTCATGGCGCCCGAGGCCGACGCTCCCGGTGAGGAACGGCGCCGCCAGGTGACGCGGCCGCGGCCGGGCCACGCCGACCTGACCGGGGTACTCAAGTACGATCGCGCCGATGCGCGCGACATCCTCGAGCGCGCGAGCGCGAGAGAAACCGTGGCGCGGGTGGCGTGCGGTGCGGTGTGCAAGATCCTGCTCGAACAATTCGGCATGGAGGTCGCGAGCCACGTCGCCGAGCTGGGCGGGGTCGTCGCGAAACTCCCCGTTCC
>Ga0335085_10009094_pt1 | contig 15040 bp, 7 predicted proteins | sample Lox_Sample_45_FD_206712 | JGI IMG/M metagenome (GOLD analysis project Ga0335085, IMG submission 206712) | Soil microbial communities from Loxahatchee National Wildlife Refuge, Florida, United States - Lox_Sample_4.5 | ecosystem: Environmental > Terrestrial > Soil > Wetlands | place: USA: Florida... | reverse complement strand
CCGGAACCCTGTGGCCTTAAATGGCCACATGCCGGGTATTGTTTCGTTGCGTATCCTCAAACGCAGCAATTACATTGTGAGCAGCGAAATATGGTTTTGCGCTGGCCAAAGCGAGGCCCGCTTCGGCACGAAGACAATGCCGCCAGGCAAAACGCCTTGAGCCATCATGACCCGTCGCGAATTTATCTTTAATACAACTCTGACCGCCTCCACTTTCGCGCTGATGCCCTCACTTGCGTTGGCGGAAGAAACAAAATTCCCCGTCGTGCGCGTCCCGGAGGCCAGGCGGAGGTTCACCAGCCCCGCGGTGGAAAAAACCATCGCGAAAATCCAATCCTCCATCGGGAATAAGGAAATCGCATGGATGTTCGGCAATTGCTTCCCCAATACGCTGGATACCACAGTCGAATTCCAAGTGCTCAATGGCCGTCCGGACACTTATATTATTACCGGTGACATTGACGCGATGTGGCTGCGCGACAGCTCGGCGCAAGTCTGGCCTTATTTGCCGCTCATGAAGGAAGACCCGCGATTGCAACAATTGATCGCCGGCGCCATCAACCGCCAAACACGATGTGTTCTGCTGGATCCCTACGCAAACGCCTTTTACAAAGATCCACACAAGATCAGCGAATGGAAAAGTGATTTCACTGAAATGAAACCGGGTGTCCACGAGCGCAAATGGGAAATCGATTCTCTCTGCTACACGATTCGGCTGGCTCACGGTTATTGGAAAGCTTCCGGCGATACCAGCCCCTTTGATGACGCCTGGCACGAGGCAATTTCAACCATCGTCCGAACCTTTCGCGAGCAACAGCGCAAGCATGGCAAAGGCCCCTACCACTTCATGCGCCGGACGGAAATTCAATCGGACACAGTTGCCGGCAGAGGATTTGGCAATCCGGCAAAGCCGGTTGGATTGATTTGCTCCATGTTCCGCCCCAGCGACGACGCAACCATATTTCCGTACCTGGTCCCGTCCAACTTTTTCGCCGTGGTCAGCTTGCGACAAGCCGCCGAAATGGTGGAAAAGATTCATCAGGATTCTGCCCTCGCGAGCGAATGCCGCGCGCTGGCCGATGAGGTCGAAAAGGCCTTGCAAAAAAATGCCATCATCCATCACCAGACTCTCGGCCCCGTATACGCTTACGAAGTGGATGCTTACGGCAATTATTACTGCATCGATGACGGCAACGTGCCGAGCCTGCTTTCGTTGCCCTACCTCGGCGCGGTGAAATCCGAAGACCGGATTTATCAGAACACGCGGCGTCTCATTTTATCGGACGCGAACCCCTATTATTGCCAGGGCAAAGCTGCCAACGGCCCCGGTGGACCGCACGTCGGCGTGGATATGATTTGGCCGCTGGGTTTAATCGTTCAGGGCCTGACGAGTACCAATGGGAAGGAAATCCGTGAATGCCTGGCAACGTTGCAAAAGACTCACGCGCAAACCGGTTTTATACACGAAGCGTTCAATAAAGACAATCCCTCACAATTTACACGTGCGTGGTTCGCCTGGGCGAATACTATCTTCGGCGAATTGGTTCTAAAAACCTTTAATGAACGACCGGAATTATTGAACTAGCAAAACGCCTTCCCAAAAACACAGCGATCTATGGCATCTCCCGTCACATCCCCCCAAACGCCTTCTTCAACATCAGCAACCGCCGGTCAAACCTATCGCGGCCCGTTCGCGATCATGACCACCCTCTTTTTCATGTGGGGATTCATGACGGTGTTCAACGACATCCTTATTCCGCGATTCAGGGAGGCGTTTACGCTGGATTATTTCCACGCGATGCTGGTGCAGCTCGCGTTTTTCGGAGCGTATTTCGTGGGATCGTTGATCTATTTCACCATTTCAGCAACAACCGGAGATCCCATTGCGAAAATTGGCTACAAGAACGGTGTCATCATCGGGCTGCTGATTTCCGCCTTCGGCAGCGCGATTTTCTGGCCGGCCGCAACTCTGGCACCGCGCTCGTCGGAAATTGCGCCCAGTGACCTGAGAATAGAATCATTGGCGGCGAAGTTGTACGAGCCAAAGGACGCCCTCTCCACTTTTATTTATCAAAATCTTTCCGATTCCACGCGGCAGAGTTTGAAGCAAGGCGGCGAAGCCACGCGGGCGGCGTTGGCGCAGGATTTGGACAAGCTGATCCATGGACCGGTCATTTATGACAAGGAGCGTTTTGCGGGTGTCCAGCTGGAACCTTCCACGCGGGAGTTGCTGCAGCTGAGTCAAAAAGAAGCGGAAAAAACCAACAAGACAGTGGATGAACAGAGGACCGCGGCGGCAACCTCCCTCCAGTTGAACCGGGCTTTACTCGAGGACGCTTACCCCAACGAGGTGAACAAAAACCTAACCCCTTACTGGGTATTTCTTGTCGCTCTTTTTATCGTGGGAATGGGCTTCGCCATGCTGCAAATCGCTGCAAACCCTTACGTGACGATTCTTGGACCGGAGCGCACTGCCTCCAGCCGCCTGAACCTTGCGCAATCCTTCAATTCGCTGGGCACGACGACTGGTCCATTGATTGGCGGCTGGTTGATTTTTCAATATTTCGCCAAGACAGGAGCGCATGGCGCTGAGTCGGCCAAGATTCCTTATCTCATTTTCTGCACGATTTTCGTGATCATGGCAGTCGTGTTCATGTGCATCCACTTGCCGCACGTCGGCGAAGGCAAGGCCGAACAAGGCGTGGGCGCGCTTCGCTATCCGCACGTGGTGTTGGGTGTCCTCGCGATTCTCATGTATGTCGGCGGCGAGGTCTCGGTGGGAAGCACGATTATCAATTTTCTGGGCCAACCGGACGTAGCCGGCATGTCCGCCGTCGACGCGAGCAAATACGTCGCCCTGTTTTGGGGAGGGATGTTAATTGGACGTTTTATGGGCGCGGTGGAGTTGAGTGAGATGAAAAAGGCGAAGAAACAATTATTCCTCGTGGCGATCCCAATACTTGGCTTCCTGTTGTTCTTTGTTTTGCGCAGTTGGGATACGGACCAGGGCAGGTTTGATTTTGTAGCGGGCTGGGCGATTGTTAAAAATTATCTGCCGATGCTCGCGTTTTGCTGGCTGTTATTTCAATTTGGCAAGGCAATGGCGGACCGCACGCTGTTCATTTTTTCCGCCACCATTGTCGCGTTATTGATTGCGGCAGTAATCGTAGGCGGGAAACTGGCTATGTGGTGCGTCGTAGGCATCGGACTTTTCACGTCCATCGGCTGGCCGAATATTTTTTCTCTCGCGCTGGACAAGATGGGCGTTCTCAAAGGACAGGTTTCATCCCTGCTGGTCATGGCCGTCGTGGGCGGTGCGCTTCTGCCGCCGCTTCAGGGCAAAATCGCCGATATTCTGATCAAAGGCGGCAATGCCAAAGGCCTGCAATTTTCGTTTGTCGTGCCGATGATTGCTTACGCTTACGTGGCCTTCTACGGTTTGCTCGGCCACAAAATCGGACGCCGGCAACACGACGTGGCCGCCTAGCCGTAGAAACGCAACGCTGTGGCCACTCACGAACAAGACGCCCGGATCGTCATGACGCTGGATGCCGGCGGCACCAGCTTCCGCTTCTCCGCCATGCGCGGAAACAAATTCGTGGCGCCCACAGTGACGATGCCTTCCTGCGCCGATAACCTCGACCGCTGTCTGGGCAATGTCATCGACGGCTTCGCCGTGACGCGGAGCAAGTGTCCGGGCGATCCCGTTGCCATCAGTTTTGCCTTTCCGGGCCCGGCCGATTACCCGAACGGAATCATTGGTGATTTGCCCAACCTGCCGGCATTTCGCGGCGGCATTGCTTTGGGCCCCATGCTGGAAGAAAAATTCGGCATCCCGACTTTCATCAACAACGACGGCGACCTGTTTACTTACGGCGAAGCCATTGCGGGACTCCTGCCGTACGTCAACGATTTGTTGGAAAAGGCAGGCAGTCCGAAACGCTACAAAAATCTTTTCGGCGTCACGCTGGGCACGGGTTTTGGCGGCGGAATTGTGCGGGACGGCCACCTCTTCGTGGGAGACAACTCGATTGCCGGAGAAGTCTGGCTGTTGCGCAACAAACTGGCCCCGTTGATGAACGCGGAGGAAGGCGCCTGCATTCGCGCGGTGCGAAGAGTGTACGCAGCCAAGGCCGGCATCCCGTTCGAGCAGGCTCCGGAACCGAAAGTCATCGCCGAAATCGGCCTCGGCACCCAGCCCGGCAATCGCGAAGCCGCGTTGGAGGCTTTTCGGCAAATGGGCGAAGTCGCCGGTGACGCGATGGCCAATGCGCTGACGCTCATCGACGGACTGGCGGTCGTGGGCGGCGGACTTTCGGGCGCCTGGCCTTTATTTCTCCCGCCCCTGGTCGATGAACTGAACAGCCTCTATACCGGCCCAAACGGAAACCAATTTCGCCGGCTTGCCTCCCGGGCTTTTAATTTGCAGGAGTTCGACCAACTGGAAAAATTCATTCACGGCGAAACCCGTGAGATCAAAGTTCCGCGGAGCGAACGCCTCCTGAAATACGACCCTGCGCAACGCATCGGCGTGGGCGTGTCGCGCCTTGGCACCAGTGTGGCCATCTCAGTTGGAGCTTACGCCTTCGCCCTGTCTGCCTTGGATAAAAAGTAACTTTCGCCGCGCGACAGGCCATTATTTCACATTTCCTGCCGCGCGATTGTGAATATACTGCAGTTGTGATTGTGGCCGGAATGAGCTTTATTCGCGGAACCCTTCTCTCGACGACGGTTGCATGCCTGGTGTTTCTATCCGGGCTGGACCCGGTGCGCGCCGCCTCGACCACCCCTCCGGACCTGATGTTCCGCGCCTGGAACAAACAACGAGGTTTGCCGGATGATTCCGTGACTGCGGTCCTCCAGACTCACGACGGCTATCTTTGGGTCGGCACCTCGAGCGGCCTGGCCAGATTTGATGGTCTCAAGTTCACGGTAATGTCGCCGCAGGATTGGAAATCAAATGCGCCCATCTGCATTACGGCGCTTTGCGAGGATTCCAAAAACAGGCTCTGGATTGGCACCCAGGATTACGGACTGCTTTGCTACGAAAATGGCGTGGTGAATTCGCGCTCAAACCTGGATGGGCTTCGCGCCCAGACCATCAACAGCATCGCAGAGGACGCCAACGGCACCCTTTGGCTCGGAACGCCCTCCGGACTTGAACGGCTCGATGGTCCGGCTTTCACGCACTTCACTTCGAAGAACGGATTGCCAAACGATTTCGTTTCCAATGTGCACGTGGCACGCTCCGGTACGGTTTGGATCACCACCCGCGGCGGAATGTGTCGATTCAAAAACAGCCGCCTTGAACCCGTGCCGTTCCAGACGGATAATCCCGGCCGCAATCCCGAATCCCTCGGCGTTTACGAGGACCGCAGTGGAAAATTGTGGGCGTTCGGCGACACCTACCTCGTCAATCTCACCGATGGCAAACACCTGAACCATTTCGGAACGGGCGACGCGGCCTCCACCCGCATCTGGAGCTTATGCGAAGGACGAGAGGGGGAATTGTGGATCGGCACCAGCGGCAAAGGGCTTTATTGTTTTGCTGGTGAAAAGTTCGTTGCACCCACTTTGTACAATGGCGAACTGACCAGCGACGTCCGCGCGATTTGCGAAGACCGCCAGGGGAATTTGTGGCTGGGCACTTACAGTGATGGCCTGGTCCGGTTGCAGCCAAGGAACATCCGGGTTCTCAATACCGCGGCCGGATTGCCCAATCGTTCGGCCGTTTGTCTCGCGTTTAATCCCCAGGGCCACGCCTGGATCGGATTCGACCGCGCCGGTTTGTATGAAGGCTCCGCCGGCACCTTCGCGCATGTCCCGAACGACATTTTGCCCAGCCTGCAAAATCTCGTATCCACTGTGTGCGTCACTTCAAACAGCCTCTGGGCGGGCACTCCCGGAGCGGGACTGTATTGCATCGAAAACCAAAAATGCATGCGGCTCACCACCGTGAACGGGCTTTCGGACGACAACATTCTCGCGCTCGCAGTGGATTCGGAAAACGCCCTCTGGGTCGGCACCGCCGCCCGGTTGCACCGAATCGCCAACGGCGCCATGACCGGTTTTGGAACAGCGGAAGGGCTGCCCGATCAACCCGTGACTTCAATTTTACCTTCGCGCAACGGCGGAGTCTGGCTCGGTTTCAATAATGGCGCCTTGTTTCGCGAGAATCGCGGCCAGTTCCATTGCGTGTCCGCTCCATCCGTTGCCGCGAACAAACCCATTCGCGCGTTGTGCGAGGATGCCGCCGGGCGGATTTGGTTCGGCACCGACGGCGGCCACCTTGGCTGCATCATCGAAAATCAAACCGTCGGATGGGATTTGCCTTCAGGAACGCCGGACACTTGCATTCTTGGGATCGTGACCAGTAACGACGGCGATTTATGGCTGGGCACGGACAGTTCCATTTACTCGATTGCCCAGCGGGATATCTCCGAATGGATCGCTGGACGCGGGCCGCTTCACCAGCACCTGGTTTACCGGGCGGATTTGGTGCCGAGCACCATACCGACGCAAGGATGGCCACGGGCGTTGAATTCACCGGACGGGACGCTGTGGTTCGCAATGGACACCGGAATTGTCGCCATCGATCTGAACGGTTCCCCCGCTGATTCCACACCGCCGCCCGTTTTGATCGAAGATGTCCTCGCGAATGGCACACCTCTCCCGCACCGGATTCTGAAAACATCCGAAGCTCCCACAAAAATACCGGCGCGACTTTCGTCCGACCTGCGTTCGCTGGACATTCATTTTACTGCACTGGATTTGTCTGCCCCGGAAAAAATCAGGTTTCGCCATCGCCTGGAAGGTTCGGACCAGGACTGGGTTGTGGACAACAGTTTGACTCGTGACGTTCACTATCCGCGTTTGCCTTACGGCAACTACACGTTTCGCGTGCAGGCCGGCGACGCGGATCAAACCTGGTTCGACAACACGGCTTCCTTTGCCTTTATCGTTCCCACGCCTCTCTGGAGGGCGCCGTGGGCGCTGACGCTTTACTCCCTCGCCCTGCTGGCCTTAACGGGAGGAGCTGCGCGCCTGGTTTCCGCCCGCCGATTCCGGCGCCGGCTGGCGGCAATTGCCGCGCAACAGGCCATGGAGCGCGAACGCATGCGCATCGCGCGCGACATGCATGACGAAATCGGCTCCAAACTGACTAAAATCTCCTTCATGACCGAGCGCGCCAAACGGGAGTTGCAGGGACAGGATCCCATCGCGCGAAAACTCGATTCCATCGCCGGCACATCGCGCGATCTGCTCCAAACCCTCGATGAAATCGTCTGGGCGGTGAATCCGCACAACGACACGCTCGAACATCTCGCGGCTTATTTGGGCCAATACGCGACGGAGTATTTGCAAAACACCTCCGTGGAATGTGAACTGCATATCCCGAGGGGATTGCCGCATTACCCGCTCTCCGCCGAAGCGCGCCACAATTTGTTCCTCGCGTTTGAGGAATCCCTGAATAATGCTCTGAAACACGGTGCCGCCACTCGCGTGCGCGTGGACATGCAACTCTTGCCCTCGCGTTTTGACATCACCATTCAGGACAACGGCCGCGGATTTGATTGCGCAGCGGTCAAAGACCGGGCCGCCGAAGCTAACTCTGCGCCTGCGAACAACGGGAACGGATTGCACAATATGCGCCAGAGACTTGATCTCCTTGGAGGCAGGTGCACCATTGAAAGCAGTCCCGGGCACGGCACAACCGTCATCCTGAGCGTCCCGCTCGTGCCTGACACCTCATTCACAACAAACGGAAGCAAGCGATGAACAAGCCAATTCGAGTCTCCATTGTTGATGATGAAGTTGATTTGCGCGAGAACATCGCCGGTTTCGTGGATGCCGCCAAAGGCTTCCGATGCATCAGCGTTCACAGCAGCGCCGAGGACGCCCTCGCCCGCCTGCCCCAGGAGAAGCCCGACGTCATCCTGATGGACATCAACCTCGGCGGCATGAGCGGGATAGAATGTGTTCGCCGGTTGAAACCACAAATGCGCGAGACTCAAATGGTCATGCTCACCGTTTTTGAAGACACGGAAAAAATTTTCAGCGCTCTGTCCGCCGGCGCAAGCGGCTACCTCTTAAAGCGCCTCGCGCCGGAAAAATTGCTGGAAGCCATCCGCGAAGTTCATGAAGGCGGCTCTCCCATGTCCGCACCCATCGCGCGCAAGGTGGTGCAATCATTGCAATCCCATCATCCGTCCGATGAAACCGCTGAATTGTCTCCGCGTGAACGGGAGGTTTTGGATGGTCTGGCCGAGGGACAGGCCTATAAGCAAATCGCGGACAAGCTGAATGTCAGCATCCATACAGTGCGCAATTACATCCGTCGCATTTACGAAAAACTCCACGTGCGTTCGTCTGCGGAGGCGGTCGCAAAATATCTTCGCCATTGAAACTCCTCCCCCTGATCGCCCTTGCGTCGCTCGCCGCCCGCTGTCTCGCGTCCGAACCAGTCGAGAAAGGGCCGTGGCATCCCGCGGACGGCCCGTTGATGACCCGCTGGGCCGCCGACGTCAACCCAACCAACGCCCTTCCGGAATATCCACGGCCGCAACTGGTCCGGCCGGATTGGCTGAATCTCAACGGCGTCTGGAACTACACCATTACGCCGCTCAACGTGCCGGACGTCACGGCTTATGAAGGAATCATTTTGGTTCCGTTTCCCATCGAATCGGCATTGTCCGGGGTGATGCAGCCCCTGAATGAAAGAAGCATTCTCTGGTACCAGCGACAGTTCACTGTGCCGCGCGAATGGAAGGATAAACGGATTCGGTTGCATTTCGGCGCGGTCGATTGGCAGACGCGGGTGATGATCAACGGCAGGGAAGTCGGGCGGCACCGAGGCGGCTACGATGGGTTCAGCTTTGACATTACTGACCAATTGAAATGGACGGGCAATGAAGAAATCGTTGTCGCCGTGACCGACCCCACGGAAGGCGATCAGCCTCGCGGCAAACAATCCCGCAACCCGGAAGGAATTTTTTACACACCCACCTCAGGCATCTGGCAAACCGTCTGGCTCGAACCGGTCCCCAAAATCTGCGTGGACAGGCTGGACATGACCCCGGATGTCGATGGACAGGCGCTCCAGCTCAACGTCGCGGTCAACAGCCTTTCCAGTTCGCTGAAGGTTGAAGCCATCGCCACTGCCAACGGACAGGAAGTGGGCCGGATGACCGGCTCGCCGAATTCAGAACTCACCCTGCCCGTCCACTCGCCGCAGTTGTGGACGCCCGACGATCCATTTCTTTACGACCTGCGGGTGACTTTGTCGGACAGCAATCACACGATCGATTCCATCACAAGCTATTTCGGAATGCGCAAGATTGCGTTGCGCAAAGACAACGCCGGCATTACGCGAATGGCGTTAAACAACCAGTTCGTTTTTCAGATTGGCGCGCTGGATCAGGGTTTTTGGCCGGACGGCATTTACACCGCGCCGACGGATGAAGCGCTGCGTTCGGACATTGAATTTCTCAAGAAAGCCGGGTTCAACCTCGCCAGGAAACACGTCAAGGTCGAACCGGAGCGCTGGTATTATTGGTGCGACAAACTCGGCTTGCTTGTCTGGCAGGACATGCCCAGCGGCAACAACACCACACCGGAAGGCCGCACGCAATTTGAAGTGGAATTGCAACGCATGGTTGAAGGCCGGCACAATCATCCCTCCATCATTATGTGGGTGCTCTTTAACGAAGGCTGGGGACAATACGACACGGAGCGTTTGACCGGCTGGTTGAAGTCGCTTGATAACTCACGCCTGGTCGACAACGCCAGCGGATGGACGGACAAACACGCCGGTGATGTCATCGATATTCACAGTTATCCCGGTCCGGAAGCGCCGTCACGCGAAGCCGACCGCGCCGCCGTTCTGGGAGAATTCGGAGGTCTTGGGCTTGGATTGCCCGGGCACATGTGGTCCACAAATTTTTGGGGCTACTTGCGGATGACAAATGCTCAAACGCTCGCCGAGCGCGCGGTCAATCTGTTGCAACGCGTCCAGATTTTGCGGGAATCGTTTGGCCTCAGCGCCGCCGTTTACACTCAGACCGCCGATGTCGAAACCGAGTGCAATGGCTTGCTCACTTATGATCGCGCGATAGCCAAGCTGGATCCCACAACCGCCGCCACCGCCAACTGGAACAGCCGTGAAAGGAAGTCCCGCGTCATCGTTCCAAACGCTCTTTACGCGCATGTCACTTGGAAATACACCGTCAATCCACCCGACCGAGCCTGGATCAAACCGGTATATGATGATTCGAAATGGCAATCCGGCGTGGGCGGCTTTGGAACCGAAGGAACCCCTGGCAGCGTCGTCAATACAACCTGGGATACCAATGACATCTGGCTCCGCAGAGAGTTTGTGCTGGATGCGCCGGATTTGCGCGGCGCGCGAATACAAATTCATCACGACGAAGACGCCGAAGTTTACCTCAACGGGGTCCTTGCGCTTCAGACAACCGGATACATCACAGGTTATGAGGATGTCGCTCCGAATACTGCAGCCCTTGCCACTCTCAAAACCGGCACCAACACCCTCGCCGTCCATTGTCACCAAACCAAAGGCGGCCAATATATCGACGTCGGAATCGTCGCTCCGGAAATACAGGATAATTCCGCCGCCGGGAAATAGTCGCCGCTCCGATTTACTTTCCTTCGGCCGCTTCTGGAATCTGCAGCAACGCGGAAGGAGGCCGACTCTCCGGATTCACCGCCCATTTTTCATTCGGCGCTGAATCCATTTGAAGTTTCAATTCCCCGCCGCGCGTGATTTCCTCGTGTGACAGATACACTTTATCGAATGATTCCCCATTCAATTCGCCGCTCTGAATGTAAGGCTTTTGCGGGCCATTATTGTTTGCAACGATGGTGAAAGTTTTGCCGCCTTTTAATGTCAGGATCACTTTGTCGAATAGCGGGCTGCCGATCAGATAATTAGGGTCGCCGGGACACATGGGGTAAAAACCGATTGCGCTGAACACATACCAGGCCGAGGTCTGTCCCGTATCTTCATCACCGCAGAAGCCATCGGGCGTGGCCTGATACAGAAGAGTCATCACCTGGCGCAATCGTGATTGAGCTTTCCACGGCTGAACAAAATCGTAGAGATAAATCATGTGATGAATCGGCTCGTTGCCGTGAGCATATTGGCCCATGTTGATCGCGGCCATTTCGGTCATTTCATGAATCGGTCTTCCGTACGTGCCGGGACGAAACGTATTCGGCGAGGTAAACACAGCATCCAATTTGTCCCCAAAGGCTTTTTCACCTCCCATGATTCTTATCAACCCGGGCACATCCTGCATATCGCTCCACGTCCAGTGCCACGAACAACCCTCTGTGAATGGCCCGCCCCATTCATCGGGATAAAACGGCTGGTTCCACGCACCGTTCGTGTCCCGCCCGCGAATGAATCCGACGCTGGCGTCGAACAGGTTCGTGTAATTCATCGCGTGTCGGGCGAACACTTTGGCCTCGGCATTCCGGCCAATGGCACTCGCCAGTTTGGCTGCGCAGAAATCATCGTACGCATACTCCACGGTCTTCGCGCCCGCCTCCCGGATTTCCGGATACGGTGCATAACCAAGCCGGTTGTAAAATTCCGCTCCATCGCGGCCCACGGAATGAATCGGCCCCTGTGCATTCGCATCATGAACCATCGCCGCCACCGCCTTTTGCGGATCAAAACTGCGGATTCCCTTGAACCATCCATCCGTCAGAAGCGAGAACGCGTGGTTGCCAATCATGCAATCACGATGTCCGGGGCTCGCCCATTCCGGGAGCCAGCCGCTTTGATCATAGGCGTTCAGCAGCCCCTGCAAAATTTCCGCGCTCACCTCGGGGAACAACAAATTGTAGAGCGGATGCGCCGCGCGAAATGTGTCCCAGTATCCCGTGTCGGTGTAAAGATAACCTGCGTGCGTCTTCCCGTCGTACGGGCTGAAATACACCGGCTTTCCCTCCGCATCGATCTCGTAAAATTTGTGCGGAAATAAAATCGAACGATAGAACGAGCTGTAAAACGTGCGCTGTTGATCCGCCGTGCCGCCTTCCACGCGAGCGCGGCCCAGCATTTCATTCCAGCGGCCATCGGCGCGCTTTTTAATGGTCTCAAAATCCGCATTGCCAATCTCCTGCTGCATGTTTCGCATCGCCTGCTCCGGGCTGATGAACGAAGATGCCACTTTGCAATTCACCACGGAATGACTCTTCGACGCGAACTTCACATACGCACCGGCGTGATCTCCGGCCAATCGCTTTGCATTGCGTTGCACGGAACCGGGCGACCACACACCCGATTCAGCGAACGGCTGGTCGAACACAATCACGAAATAATTCGAAAAATTATCCGGCACGCCGCCGTGATTGTACCGGGTCGTGCCGATAATTTTATGTTCGGAAGGAATAATCTCCACCGTCGAACCGCCAGGGAAAGCATCCAAAATGACAAAGGGATCTTTCGCATCTTCAAACGTGAAGCGGAAACGGGCGCAACGTTCCGTGGGCGTCACTTCCGCTGTTGCCTTCCACGTGTCCAAATGAACTTTATAATAGCCGGGCTCGGCAACTTCTTTGTCATGTTGAAAGACCGATGCGCGATCGTCCTCGTTCACCGCCAATCGCCCTGACACCGGCATCAGCGAAAAAGTCCCGTAGTCCGCAATCCACGGACTGGGTTGATGGGTCTCCCGGATGCCGCGAATCCGATTTTGATTGTACTGGTAAAAGAATGAGTCGCTCTCGGGCTGCGTGTAGGGCGCCCAGGTATTCATTGGGAACGGCAGGGCGACGGCAGGATACTGATTGCCATGCGAGAACGAGCGCGCGGAATCAGTGCCCATGAGCGGATTCACCAACGTGACCGGACTGAAGTCGGCAGCGGCAACGAGTGTTGAACTCAAGCCCAACAAAACAAAAAGAACTTTTGGCAATTTCATGTTCAAACGAGTTTTCATCGCGTCAAAATTCCACCAACAAGGTTCGCGACCGGGATTCATTCGCGAAACGAATCCAAAGCAGACCCTCTTTGGATGAATAATGGAAGTCGCCGATTGGTTTGTCATCCAGGGTGATCGAGCGGGGCGCACGGCTGCTTTTCAACAGAACCGCGGCCGGTGTGTCCCCCACCCCTTCCACCGCAATGGAAATTGATTTCGCATCGTTTTTGACTGCCAGCGATTTGCAGGCGGACTCCAAAACTTCAGGTTGGCGTGCGTCGTCCACATCCAGGTCCCGGAGCAGAAAATGGCTGTTGGCGTCGAGCCGAATCGACGTTTGCACCGCCAGTTTGGAATCAAACAGGTTGATGAAACGACCTTTAAGAACTTTTGGTTCTCCCGGAACGGACTCGTCCAGGCCGGCAGCGATGATATAAGGCCCGCGCCGGAGCAGAAGATAATTGGTTTCCCGCCATTTCAATCCCGCGTGGTCCGCCGCCCGGCGGGCCAATGAAACAAGCTGGTCCGCGGCGGCGGCTTCCCGCGCGACGTGAACAGGGTTTTCGCGCACCCACGTCACTTCACCTTTTCCGAAATGCCATTCCGCGGGCTGGCTTCCGACCTCGCCGGGTTTAAATCCGAGTTGTTCGAAAAGATGCTCGCGAGGGTTGTGATAACTCAGCCCGTTGGTGTTCCACCACTCCCGCACCCCATTGAAAGGATCCGAATCATCATCACAAACCAACAGGCTGCCACCGCGCTTCACCCAATCCGCCAATTGCAAATGAACCTCCGCGCTCAGCGGTTTCATGCCCTGATACGTCAGCAGGAGCACCTTGAAACCGTCGAGGTAATGCGGCACGGTCACATTTTCCAATTGCACCGGCGTCACCGGAATGCCGCGCTTGAGCAATGGCATGGCCAGCCCATAGAAATGGCTCATGTGCTCGTCGCTGGGCGCGGGATCTCCGCGCTCAAACATCAACGAATCACTCACCAACACACCGATGCCGCGCGTGCCGCAATCCCACTCCACGCGGCCTTGTTTCATGTGATTCAGCGCGTTCATCACCGTTTGCAATTCGGTGGCGTACGGGCCCGGAATGGTTTTTCGGTTCTCCGGCCTGGCAGACCTCGGATAGCTGCCGCCAAAAACGCGCTCCGGCCACGGCGCAACCTCAAATTGCGAAACCTCCGGTTGAAATAACGAAGCGACCAGCGTGCATTCCCAATTGCGCTTGTAATCGTCCCAATCGTGATTCGGATTGTCTTCGATGGGATCGTTCAAATACCACACTCCCCGGCCCGTCGCGCGAACCAGATTTTGCATGGCGCCATATTCCAGGAACGCCGTTTCGAAAGTGCGTTCCTTCAACACGCCTCGATAAATATTCGGCGTCCGCGACGTGCCGGTCCACACCTGCGCGATGTAGCCGTCGCAGCCTTTCAACCGGGCCAGACTCGATTCCGGGCTGACAATGCACCAATGCGCGTAGTTGAGCAGGCTGTGAGTTGGAACGTAGCAACGAACATGGCGCCCTGTGCGCGCATTGTAATCCTGCACGTAATCGAATATCTGCTGGAGCGCGCGGCGGTAAAGAAAATATTTCAATTTGGACGCGCGCCATTGAGCATCCACGGAATTCCGAACGTCCTGCCACGGCTCGCCGTAATAACTTTGCCACTCGCGTTTGAAACCCTCGCCGTAACTCGCGTTCACCCAGAATTCCGGCTCCTCCAGATGAATCGCCTCCGCGCCCGCGTCGAGCGCCCGCTGAATCCCGGCGCACAAAAACCTCCCATAGCTGATGCTGGGACACATGTAATAAACATCCCCACCGTGACTGCTTTTGCGGCCGTCACTCACGGTTTGCGCCTCGTCCTCGTGGTTCGTTCCATCGAAGCGGCCATACAGGTAATCCTGATATTCGCCCCAGGACACGCCGGTCATCACGTGAATCCGATAGCCATGATCGCGCCAGGTTTGGATTCTGTCCGGCAGGCTGCGGTCAATTCCATAAACGAGCGTGACATCCGAACGCAGATCGCCCTTTTCACTCCATGGCTGGCCCGTCTGGAAACAAGTGCGT
>Ga0335085_10009093_pt1 | contig 15043 bp, 15 predicted proteins | sample Lox_Sample_45_FD_206712 | JGI IMG/M metagenome (GOLD analysis project Ga0335085, IMG submission 206712) | Soil microbial communities from Loxahatchee National Wildlife Refuge, Florida, United States - Lox_Sample_4.5 | ecosystem: Environmental > Terrestrial > Soil > Wetlands | place: USA... | reverse complement strand
CTACCGCCTGACTCAGCCGCTGCTGCGCCGGCTGATCGACGACGCGGCGGCCTTGCGCGTGAATGTCGGGACGACCGCCGAAGGCTGCACGCTCATCGACGCCGGCATCGACTGCCCCGGCGGTATCGCCGCGGGATTGCGCATCGCCGAGATATGCCTGGGGGGGCTGGGCAGCGTTACACTCGGCGGCAACGGCCCGTTCCGCCGCTGGCCCTGGTCGCTGAGCGTGCATGCGGCGCATCCGGTGCTGGCCTGCCTCGGCAGTCAGCTGGCCGGCTGGCAGCTCTCGGTCGGCAGCGGCAAGAGCGCTTACCACGCGCTCGGCTCCGGGCCCGGCCGCGCGGTGGCGCGCAAGGAGGCGCTGTTCGACGAGCTCGGCTATCGCGACACCGCCGACGGCGCCTGCCTGGTGCTGGAGGTCGAGAAGCGGCCGCCGCCGGCGCTGATCGAGAAGGTGGCGAAGGATTGCGGCCTCGCGCCGCGCCAGGTTACGCTGATCCTGACGCCGACCAAGAGTCTCGCCGGCACGGTGCAGATCGTCGCGCGCGTGCTCGAGGTGGCGCTGCACAAGCTGCACGAACTGAGGTTCCCGCTCGAACGCGTGATCGACGGCATGGGCACGGCACCGTTGCCGCCGCCGGCCGCGTCCTTCGTGGCGGCGATGGGACGCACCAACGACGCCATCATCTACGGCGGCAGCGTGCAGCTCTTCGTCGACGGCCCGGACGGCGACGCCGAGAAGCTGTCGAAGGACCTGCCGAGCGCCGGCTCGCGCGACTACGGCCGGCCGTTCGCGGAGATCTTCAATTCCTACAAGGGCGACTTCTACGCCATGGACAGGCTGTTGTTCAGTCCTGCCCGCGTCACCGTGACGGCGCTGGCCAGCGGGCGCAGCTTCCACGGCGGCGCGCTCGACGAGGCGCTGATCGACAAGTCCTTCGGCCATGGCGCGGCCTAGGATTGCGATCTTCGTCGACGACGCCGACTGGCATACGCGGCGGCTGAAGCGGGCGTTCGCGGCGCAGGGCGCCGAGGCGGTCTCGCTGTCGCTGAGCGATAGCGGATTCGCAATCGGCGGGGACGGCCACGGCTTGCGGCTGCCCGGTTTCGGCGAGACCCTCCCCGACGGCGTGTTCGTGCGCACGATCTCCGCCGGCAGCTTCGAGCAGGTGACCATGCGGCTGGGCGTGCTGCATGCGCTGCGCGAGCTGGGCGTGCCCGTGCACAACGACGCGCGCGCCGTCGAGCGCTGCGTCGACAAATCGATGACCAGCTTCCTGCTGCACAAGAACGGCATCGCGACGCCGGCGACCTGGAGCATCGAATCGGCGGCGGAGGCGCGGCGCGTCGTGCGCGCCGAGGCGCGGCCCGGACGGCCGCTGGTGCTGAAGCCATTGTTCGGATCGCAGGGGCGCGGGTTGCGGCTGATCGAAGGCGTGACGGCGCTGCCGCCGGCGGAGGAGGTTGCGGGCGTCTACTACCTGCAGCGCTTCGTCCGCGGGCGCGCGCCGGGCTGGCGCGACTGGCGCGTGTTCGTGATCGGCGATCGCGCGGTCGCCGCCATGATCCGGCACGGCACGCACTGGCGCACCAACGCCGCCCAGGGCGCGCGCTGCGAAGGGGTGCCGGCGAGCGGCGACCTCGCGCGCCTCGCGATAGCGGCCACGGCCGCCGTCGGCGCCGACTATGCCGGCGTCGACATCGTGCAGGACGCCGACGGCCGGTACCTCGTGCTGGAGGTCAACAGCATGCCGGCCTGGGCCGCGCTGCAGCGCGTAACCGCCGTCGACATCGCGGGCGCGCTGGCGGCCAACCTGATGGCGGCGCTGCGTCCGCCGGCGACGGTCGCCCGCCTGCGCCGCGCGGCCAGTCGACGCTGATGCTCGCCGGCGACGCCGTCGCGGCCGCCTATCGCGCCGCCTGCCTCGCCGAGCTTGCCGCCCTCAAGCCCGGCAACGTCCACGCCTTCGCCGGCGGCCACGGCATGACCACGGCCGACTTCGAGCGCAGCGCCGCCGCGAGCGCGCCGGCCATGGGCGCGCCGGCGCTCTCCGTCGGCGAGCGTATCTTCGAGGCGGTCCGGCGGACGCGCGCGGCGGTCGGCTGCAACACCAATCTCGGTATCGTCCTGCTGTGCGCCCCGCTGGCGCAGGCGGCAACGTCGGAGGCGGGCGGCACTCTGCGCGATCGCCTGCAGGGCGTGCTGCAGCGACTGGATGTCGCGGACTCCGAGGGTGCGTTCGCCGCCATCCGCCTGGCGGAGCCGGCCGGGCTGGGGGACGCGCCGGAGCACGATGTTCGCGCCGCGCCGGCCGTGTCGCTCGCCGTCGCCATGGCCGCCGCGGTCGGCCGCGATCGCATCGCTGCGCAATATGCGAGCGGCTTCGCCGATGTCTTCGAGCTCGGCCTGCCGCGTCTGCGGAGCGGCCTGCTCCGCTGGCGGAGCGAGCCGTGGGCGACGACATCGGCCTATCTGGCGTTTCTCGCCGCCCGGCCCGACAGCCACATCGCGCGCAAGTATGGCCTGGAGCGCGCGCAGGCGGTGTGCGCGATGGCGAGGCCTCATGCAGAGCGCTTGGATCAGGCGGATGATCCCGAGTTCGTGGCGGCCGACTTGCTGGCGTTCGATCGGGACCTGAAGGCGGCCGGCATCAATCCTGGGACCAGCGCCGACCTGACTGTTGCCAGCCTTTTCGCGCATCGGATCGAGGCCAGCGAAGGCCAGGTCAGATAGGTCCCGGCGGTATGCGCTTGTCGCCCGGTGAAAGAGGGTGGGGATCGAAACATTAGAAACACGACATCAATACAAGTCACAGATCGTCGCCTGCCTGAGCGGCGATTGCCGAAAGGACCTTGTGGACGGAAGCGCGTTGTGCCTACCATCCTCCTGCGTGTCCTCTGTCCGCCAGGGGCTTGCTGTCTGGTCAACCGGTCCGACCGAAGTGCGGTCGGGCGCTGCAAACAAGGATAGCTCCGTGCGCCGGGAGAGAGGCGAACGAGGGGCATCGCTTTGTCGGTGCATCTCGGTTGACGCTTTCCGTATCGGACCGCTCGCATAGGGAGGAGTTCTCATATGGCCAAGATCAACAAAGTCCTGGTTGGTGAATCACTGGTCGGTGACGGCAACGAAGTCGCCCATATCGACCTGCTCATGGGCCCGCGCGGCAGCGCGGCTGAAACCGCGTTCTGCAACGCGCTGACCAACAACAAGGACGGGTTCACGACCCTCCTTGCGGTGGTGGCGCCGAATCTGCCCTGCAAGCCCAACACCATCCTGTTCAACAAAGTGACGATCAAGAACGCCAAGCAGGCCGTGCAGATGTTCGGCCCGGCGCAGACGGCCGTCGCCCAGGCGGTGACCGATTGCGTGGCCGACGGCACGATCCCGGCCGAGGAAGCCGACGACATCTTCATCTCCGTCGGCGTGTTCATCCACTGGGAAGCTGCGGACGACAAGAAGATCCAGCAGTTCAACTATCAGGCGACGAAGGAATCGATCAAGCGCGCGGTCGCGGGCGAGCCCAAGGCGCGCGACGTCGTGGCCAAGAAGGGGTCGGTGAAGCATCCGTTCGGCGCCGGCTGAGCCGTCGCTCAGCTCGCCGCACCGGGATCGACTGCGGCGATCTCGGCCCGACCGATCTTCCGTTCGTGGAGCGCGGTCGCGACGAGCACGCCGCTGACACCGCAATCGGCCAATGCCAACAGGTCTTCGCCGCCGCGCACACCGCCGGCGGCGAAGATCTTTCTGGACGGCGCTTCGGCGCGCCAGCGGCGCAACAGCGCGAGATCGGGGCCGCCGCCGCTGCCGACGCGGCTCAGCGTCATGACGATGAGGCGCTCCGGCCAGAGCGCCGTCGCTGCCAGCAGGTCCGGCGGGCCGAGGAAGCGGTCGTCCTTGTAGTCGAGGGAGAGGACGAGATTGCGGCGCGCGTCGTCGTCGGAGAGGTCCTGCAGGATCGCATGATCGCGTTGCGCTTCGCTGCCCAGCACCAGGGTTCCCAGCCCTTGCGCCAGCCAGCTCCGGCAGGTCTCGGCCTCGGCGAGGCCGTTGTCGACCCAGAGCCGGAGGGCGGGGAAGCGGTGCCGGATCTGCCGGATCGAGGCGCCATTGTCGCCGCGGCCCTGGATGGCGTCGAGGTCGGCGATGTAGAGCGTGGCGAAGGGGTGGACCGCACAGAGGCCGGCCACGACCTCGACGGGCGCGCTGCCGCTGCAGAGCTGCGATTGCACCGGGCGGTAGGAGTCGCGTTCGCCGCGCCGGGCGTGGACAACCTCGCCGGCCTTAAGGTCGATGACAGGAATTATCTCCACCGGAGCGAGCCTTGCGTCTGTTGATCTGCGAATATGTCACCGGCGGCGGCTTTCTCCGCCAGCCGCTGCCGCCAACCCTGGCGCGGGAAGGCGACATGATGCTGGCGGCCCTTGTCAAGGACGTCGCGGCGCTCGGCGGCATCGAGATCATGTCGGTGCGCGACGGACGTCTGGGCGCTGCCGACCTGCCCGCGGCGTTTCGCGTGCTTGGGCAGCAGGACGATCCGTGGCGTGTCTGGCAAGATACGATCGGGACGGTCGATGCCGTCTGGCCGGTCGCGCCGGAGACCGGCGGTGCGCTGACGCGCTTGAGCGAACTCGTCCTCGCCGCCGGACGCGTCCTCATCGGCAGCAGCCCGGCCGCCGTGTCCCTGGCGACGAGCAAGCTGGCGACGGCCAAGCGCCTCGCCGAGGACGGCATCGCCGTCGTGCCGACTGTTTCCGCCGCGGCGGCGCTGCGCGACCCTCTGCCGTCCGCGCCCGACGGATGGGTGGTGAAGCCGGATGACGGCGCCGGCGCCGAAGCGACGCAGCTGTTCCGCCGGCGCGATGACGTGCGGCGGCGGCTCGAGTCCGCGCCCGAGCGCAACCTCATCGTTCAGCCCTATATCGAGGGCACGGCGGCGAGCCTCTCGATGCTCTGTCAGAACGGGTGTGCTTGGCTGCTCAGCTGCAATCGCCAGGATGTCGCACTGGAGAGCGGCGCGTTTCGCTTCCGCGGCACCGTCGTCGGCGGGCTCGAGCGGCGGCGTCCGCTGCTAGAGCCCCTCGCTGCCGCCGTAGCCACCGCGATGCCGGAGCTCTGGGGCTATGTCGGCGTCGATTTCATCGACGCCGCCGGGGGGCCGATCGTGCTGGAAGTCAACCCGCGTCTGACGACCTCCTATGTCGGCCTCGGGCGGGCGCTTGGTATCAACCCGGCGGGCCTTGCGCTTGGCCTGCTCGAGCGGGACCTGCAGGCGATCGAGCGGCCGCTGCGAGTCTCAGCGGAACGCATCGACGTGATGGCACTTCATGGCTGAGGAGGGACGAATGCTTTCCGCGTCCTTGCGGCAGCACAGGGGCATTTTGCACGCGGAGACGCGGAGACGCGGAGGTCATTGCGCCTTTCACGCAGGTCTTGTAGGGGCGCGCTGCGCGCGCCTGCGGCGCCGTCGTTCACACCTTCGCTCGGCCGAGGTCTCGCCCCTCCGCGGGCGCGCGCAGCGCGCCCCTACAGTGTCCTCCGCGCCTCCGCGTCTCCGCGTGACCGAGACGGCCGCTCGGCGTCGCGAGCCGGGCTGTTCATCCAGATGACTGACGACGTGATCACCGGTTGGGACCTCGGCGGCGCCCATCTCAAGGCGGCGCAGGTCGAGCGCAGCGGGCGCCTGGTGACGGCGCTGCAGGTGCCGTGCCGGTTGTGGCTCGGGATGGAGGAGCTGGCGCGTGCGCTCGGCGAGGCGCGGCGGCAGCTCCGTGCTTCGCGCCGTCATGGCGTCACCATGACGGGCGAGCTGGCGGACCTCTTTGCGGATCGCGCTGAAGGGGTAGCGAGGCTGAGCCGGGCGATGGCTGAGACTCTCGCCGGCGACGACCTGCGCATCTATGCCGGCCGGGAGGGCTTCGTGACGACACCGGCGGAACACTGGCAGGCGGTGGCGTCGGCCAACTGGCATGCCAGCGCGCGCTTCGTTGCGACGCGGCGGCCGCAGGCGCTGTTCATCGATATCGGCAGCACGACCACCGATATCGTGCCGCTGCGCGATGGGCGGGTGGAGGCGGTCGGCTACACCGACGACGAGCGGCTGGTCTCGGAAGAGCTGGTCTATGCGGGGGCGACGCGCACGCCGGTCATGGCGGTGGCCGAGAGCGTTCCGTACGGCGGGCAGCGCCAGCGCCTGATGGCCGAGCATTTCGCGACCATGGCCGATGTGCATCGCCTCACCGGCGCGCTGCCAGAGGATGCCGACCAGCTGCCGACCGCGGATGGGCGCGGCAAGACTCCGATGGACAGCGCGCGCCGGTTGGCCCGCATGCTCGGGCACGATCTGCAAGCCGGCGATCTCGCGGACTGGCGGCGGCTGGCAGCGCATCTGGCAGAGCGGCAGCTGCAGACCTTGCAGGCGGCGATCGATCGGGTGTTGTCGCGCGGGCTGCTCTCGGACGATGCGCCGATCGTGGGCGCGGGCGTCGGGCGCTTTCTTCTGGGCCCGTTGACCGAGCGGCTGCGGCGGCCCTACCTGGACTTTGCGAGCCTGATCGAGGGCGAACCGGCGGCGCGCGAATGGGCGGCGCGCTGCGCGCCGGCGGCGGCGGTGGCCATGCTCGCGGCCGACGGCTGGTGATCGGCGGCATCGATGGCGGCCCGCACCGCGCGCAGGCGCTCGGGATCGAGCGTGGAGGTGCGTACGTCCTTGCAGAGGGCGCCGCGAAAACCCAGGTAGTCCGGCGCGTGCCGCGCCAGCGGCGCGATGTCGGCCAAGCCAAGGGAACCGGCCAGGCCGGTCAGCATGCCCCGGCGCGACGCGCGCACGACGAACTCTCCGAGAATTCCGTCGCTGAGATGACAGCGCAGGCCGCCGGCGCGCTTGTCCGCCGTATCGAGCATCGCGCCGATGAAGCCGGCGTCGTGCAGCCGATCGATCAGCGCGAAGTCGGGGGCCTGATCCGCGAAGAGCACGGCAACGAGGCGCGTGCCGCGTGCGGCCGCGCTCGCCAGGGCGGCGATGCAGGCGCTGATATCACCGACGCCGAACATCCCGACCTTGACGATGTCGACTCCGAGTTCGGCAATGCGCCGCACGGTATCGGCGACGATGCCGGGCTCCATGGGCAGATCGCCGGCGGTGGCGCTGACAGTGCGACCCCCGGCGATGGCGCGAACGGCTTCCCGAATGACCGCGGAGGGCAACGCGCCGAGCGCGCCGCTGTGCGGATCCTTGAGATCGATGATGTCGGCGCCGGCCGCCAGCACCATCTCCGCCTCGGCCGCCGATGTCACGCTCGCCAGGAACCCCGTCATCACCGTCGCTCCGTTGCTGCGCCTGTCTCGTGCTCCGTGATCCGCTGCATCAGCCAGTCCCAGGCCTGACGCTCGCGCGGGCCGGCGGTCTTGTCGATGGCGATCTGGAGATAGGCAATCTCGCGCTCGATCTTCTCGGCCGGCAGCATGTGCAGCCGGCTGACCAGGATCGCTGCCTCGATGACTGCGGCCTGGGCCCGGTTGAAGCCGTGGAACGGCCGATGGTTTTCCTCATGGACGACGGCGCAGCGGAAGCGCGGGCGCAGCTCGTCTTCCTTAACGTCGACCACCTGCAGCTCGGCGTGGGCGAGCGCCTGCTCAAGCACGGCGCCGGGCACCTTCGTGGCCGGCTTGGTCGGCCAGTCGCGGCGGCCGGTGAGGCAGCCGGCGAAGACCAGGACATCGTCGGTGTAGTTGGCGACTGCGAAGGGATTCTCGCGCAGGTTCTCGAGCGTGAGTGAGGGGCGGAACGGCGCGATCACGAGATGCTCGCCCTCCTCGATCAGGCCGAGCGGCGCGATCTGCAGGACGCCGGTGCGGCCGCGCGTGATGACGATGCATTCGCGGATCATCGCTTGCTCCGCGCCTTCTTCTTGCCGGCGAGAGTCGTGCCGGCGGCCTTGAAGCGGGACAGGTCCTCCTGCGGCCGGTCGACGGCGCAGCCCCAGTTCAACGGCTGGTCCTGCACATAGCGCTTGCCGAGGCGCCAGGCGATCTCGGCCTTTGCCAGCTCGTAGCCGAGATAGAAGGCGTGGCTGCCGTCGCGCTCGACGGCGAGGCGCGGAAACAGCTCGAAGGGATCGGCGGCCCCATGGTGGCCCTGCCGGTTGTAGACGTGCAGGCCGTCCGCGGCCGTCTCGATGCGGAAGTTGTCGTCGCTGACTGCGCTTGCCACGGCTGCGATCTCGTCCGGCGTATAGAGCAGCGGCTTGCGGTCGTGCAAGCAGAGCAGGGCGGGGCCGATGCCCGAGGGCAGGCTGCCCTCTTCGCGGGCGGCGAACATGATGCGGCGGGCCGCGTCGGTTTCCTCGACGGCGCGCCGGCAATGCGGGCTGACGCGCACGACCAGGACGTTGCGGATGTGCAGCTCCGACACGATGCCCATGAGGACAGCGGTGATGCCGGTGGTGTCGGCATCGGTAAGTTCCGTGAGATTGCCGGTGCCCATGAGGATTTCGGCTTGCGGGCGCGCCTTGCGCAGCGCGGCATAGCGGGCGAGCGACTCCATGAAGCCGAAATGGATGGGGTCGAGGATGGGATCGGCGAGATAGGGGCGGCCGCGTGCATCGAGGGCATCCATCGCACGCAGCAGGGAGTTGAGATCGCCGTGGCGCGCGGGGATCAGCACGGGCACGGCGTCGACTTCGTCGAGCACCGACAGCGTCTCTTCGGTGAGGCTGAGCAGGTACTGGGCGCCTGCCTTGGCGCCACGGAGCAACTCGTCGATGTCGGCGGAATCGACGCTGACTCCGTGTCCCGCATCCTTCAGCGCGCGCACGGCAGCTTCGAGACGAGGGAACGGCGTGTCTGGCAGGCAGCCGAGGTCGATCACGTCGGCGCCGGCGATGCGGTATTCATCGGCGCGTTGCAGGATCTGGTCGAGGGAGAGATGGGGCGCGTCCACGATCTCCGCGAAGATGCGAACGTCGTGGCGGGAGAGGTCGCGCGGCTGGCCCTTGCGGCCGAAGAATTCGGGCAGGTCGTTGATGTCGTCGGGGCCGCGCTGCACCGGGAGGCCGTAGTGGGCGCCGAGGGCGTCGAGATCGGTGCGGCAGCGTCCGGGCAGGATGATGCGGTCGGCCGCGACCGGCTTGGGGAGGCGGCGGCGGATGAGATCGGCGGTCATCAATGCCGCGACTTTCACGCCGACATCGTGGACATCGTAGGTGAATTCGGTCGGCTGCATCGCCTGCAGCACGCGGGCGACGCGCGGCTTGGCGAGCCGGCCCGTCAGGAAAAGGAGATGTTCAGGCATGCGAGCCGGGATCGGACGGCGGCTTCGAGCTCGGCGACGCTCTCGACCACCGTGGTGGCCTCGAAGGTCTTCAGGCGCTCGGTGTTCTCAAGGTCGATGCGGCGGGGGAAGACCTTCACCATGCCGTCGGGCGCCTTAGTCTCCAGCTCGGGCGCCGTGTCGCAGGCGAAGACGATGATGGGCACTCGGCACTTGCCGGCCTGGGCGAACACGTTGGTGGCGAGGTTGTCGGAGATGCCGTAGACGCATTTCGCCACCGTGTTCGAGGTAGCCGGCGCCAGCACCAGCGTGTGGTAGACGCCGTGATAGAACAGGCCGACGGGCGCGGCGCTGGCGGTGGTGTCCTTGAAGACGCGCACCGATTTCGGCAGCTTCTCCATGTCGTCGCGATACATGCGCACGACCTCGGCCGCGGCCCGGCTGACGAACACGTCGGCGTCGGGGATGCGGCTGATCATCGCCAGGCTCTCGGTGAAGAAGTGTCCGGACCCGGTCAGCGCCCAGGCCAGCCGCGGCGTGCGGATCTTCTTCGCCATTGCGGAGCGGCTCCCATCATTGCCGTCGAGTCCGAGATCGGTCGGGGCGCGATGTTAGCATGCCCTTGCGGAGCGGCAATCGACGGGGCGGGGCGTGCTATACGGCGATCGGCGTCCCCGGCCCGCGCTGTCTCTTCAGTGCCGCCGCCATCTCGCGGTAGCCGGCATCGCCGATGCACCAGCCCTCGGCGCGGCTGCGACTGAGATAGGACGGAAAGGCCGGATCGACGATGCCGCGGCGCGCCAGATCGTCTGCCGTCGAGCAATTCCTGACGGCGACTGACTTCACGAGCACGAGGCGATGGGCGCCAAGCTTGCCGGCCAGCCACGCGGCGAGGCTGTCCGAGGTGATGTCCCAGCTGGCGGCGATGGCGGGGTCGGCGAGCACCATGCGCGTCGGCATCCAGACGGCAGCCTCACCGGCGCGGCGGGCGCGGGCTAGCTCGGCGCGGCTGGCGGCGGGGCGCAGGCGCGGCTCCAGGGCGGCGAGCATGCGGCCATATTGCTCCATCGCCAGCAGGGCCATGTGGTGGGCGGCGGCATCGTCGAAGCGGCGGCGCTTCTGCAGCGTGCGCACCTGGTCGGCGAAGGGGCCGCCGCCGGGCACGACGACGATCGCGGAGCCGCCATCGGCGAGCACCCTCAGCCAGCGCCGGAGATAGCGGGATTGATGCAGGCTGCCGCCGAGCTTGACGACCCAGAGGTCGCGTGGCGCCAGGTCAGTTGCCTCGGCCGCGGCTGGTGCGCAACGCGCCGTCGAAGACCTGCGGGAACAGCTCGGCGATCGCGGGATGGTGATTGTTGTGGCGGCGGCGCTCGATCTCGATGCCGACGCCGGAGGCGTTAGGCTCGACGGCGAGCTTCTCGACGCCGATGCGGGCATGGATCACGCGCGCGTCGGCGAGGCAGATGGCGGCGATGTCCTCGGCCAGGGTCTCCACCAGATTGATGTGGCCCTTGGCGATGTGGTCCTTGATGGCGGCGATGATGCGGTCGTAGGACAGGACGTTGACGAGGTCGTCGTTCAGCGGCCCGCTCGCCTCGCGCACCTGCAGATCGACGTTGATGCGCACCGGTTGCGTCCGTAACCGCTCGTGCGCATAGGCGCCGATATAGGCCTGCAGCACCAGGTCCTTCACGAACATCCGGTACAGGCGCTCACCGGCCGGCGCGCCATCCGGCAGCGTCAGCCGCTCTACGGTCGCATGTTCGCTGGACACCGGCGTTCGCTCCCTCATGGCTGTCATATAGGCGCCTCTTGCGGGCGCCGGAACCCCGAGTGTGTCAGAAACAGGGGAGGGAGACAATCCGACCTGGGGCGGGCCGGTCACCCTGTCTTGTCGGCGCCGGCCACGATCCGCTGCCAGCTCGCCATGGTGTGGGCGCGATGCCGCTCCATGGCGGCGGCCGCGGCCTCGGCGTCGCCGCGGCGGACGGCGGCGAGGATCCTGCGATGCTCGACCTGCGCCTGCGTCATGCGGTCGGGATCGACGGCGAAGATCGAGGCGGCGCGGGCGCGCCAGACCCGGTCCCAGAGGTCCTGGATCTCCTGCTTGAGGGCGGCGTTGGGGCCGGGGGCATAGAGCCGGGTGTGGAACTCGCGGTTGCCCTGCGAGAAGCGCTCGGCGCGGCCGGCCTCGGCGTCGTCGTCCATGCGGCGCAGCAACTGCCCGATCTCCTCGAGCGAGGCGGCGGAATGGCGGCCGGCCGCCTCGCGCGTGGCCAGCACCTCCAGATGCATGCGCATGGAGACGATCTCGGCGGCATGCTCCCAGCTCAGATTGATGACCGTGGCGCCGCGATGGTTCTCCATGCGGACGAGGCCGTCGCGTTGCAGCATGCGCAGGGCCTCGCGCACGGGCATCTCGCTGATCTGGAACTCGTGCGCGAGCGCGGTGAGGCGCAGCCGGCCGTCGGCCTTGTGCTGGCCGCCGAGGATGCGGGCGCGCAGCTGCTCGTAGACCCAGTCCGTCTTGGTTGTGAAGGGGCGGCTGGCGGCCGCGCTGCGTTGATCGAATGACTCCACGGGTCGTCCCGGCTTGTCGTGGTGGTTGCATTCGTATATTTGATATGATCTATAATGTCAAATCGTGGCCCGCTCGGGGAGGAAGCCTTGACGACAGCGATAGAGGTGGCGCGCACGGCGCATCGTGTGATCGCCGACTACATGGCGGTGAAGCCGGGCGAGACCGTGGTGATCGTCGTCGACGACCGCACGAGCCCGTCGGTCTGGCAGGCGCTCGCCGCCCAGACCCTCGCCGTCGGCGGCGACCCCGTGGTGGCCATGATGGTGCCGCGGGCCAAGAGCGGCATGGAGCCGCCGGCGGCGATCGCGGCGGCCATGTGCAAGGGCAATGTCGTGATCGCGGCCGCCAGCCGCTCGATGTATCATATCGAGGCCAAGAACCAGGCCAAGCTGGCGGGCGCGCGCGGCGTCTTCAACGCGCCCTATCTCGAGGACGGTTGGATCGACGGCGCCATGACCGCGGATTTCCTGGAGATCCGAAAAAGGGCCGAGCGGCTGCGCGACCGGCTGGCGCGCGGCAAGACCGCGCACGTGACCTCCCCGGCCGGCACCGACGTGCGGATGGTGATCGAAGGGCGCAAGCCGGTCGGCTGGCTCACGGGCGTGTGCCGCAATCCGGGCGAGGTCTCGGCCTTTCCCGGCGGCGAAGTGTCGCTGCCGCCGCTCGAAGGCACGACGGAGGGGCGCATCGTCTTCGAGCACATCATGACCGACGTCGGCCGCCTGGCGCAGCCGATCGTGCTCACGGTCGAGAAGGGCGAATGCGCGCGGATCGACGGCGGCGTGGAGGCGCGTGCCCTGGCGGCGCATATCGAGGGCGTGAAGAACGCCACCAACATCGCCGAGCTCGGCATCGGCCTCAATCCGAAGTCGCGGCTCACGGGCGGCATCACCGAGGTGAAGAAGCGGCTGGGCACGGCGCACATGGCGCTCGGCGATTCCGCCGCCGGCTATGGCGGCAAGGTGACGAGCGACGTGCATCTCGACGGCATGATCATGAACGTGCGCATCACGATCGATGGCGAGGTGATCGCGGAGAACGGCGAGGTTCTGGTGTGACCGTGCAGCGGCTCGAGAAGGCGGCGGGATCGGCCGCCGCGGAGGTCGCGGCGCGGCTGCGGCGTCTGGAAGGCGGCGGTCTCCGCACCTTCGCGGACGATCCGCCGCTGGTGTGGGACCGCGCCGAGGGCTGCTGGATCACCGACGCCGACGGCAAGCGCTACCTCGATCTCTACGGCGGCTTTGCCGTCGCCGCCATCGGCTACGGCCATCCGAAGGTGGTGGCGGCGATCCGCGACCAGGCGGGCCGGCTCCTGCACTGCCCGTCGGCCCATCCCTCGCGCGTGCGCGCCGAATTCCTGGAGGCCCTCGCCTCGATCGCGCCGGTGGGACTCGACCGCTTCCTGCCGGCGATGTCCGGCGCCATGGCGAACGAGATCGCCATCGCGCTTGCCCGCACGCGCCGGGAGGGCGCCATCGTCACGTTCACGGGGAGCTATTTCGGCCGGTCGGCGGGCACCGTGGGCTTTGCGGGCAAGGCCCGCTACCGCGAGGCGCTGGGACTGCCGGCCGCGGGGCCGTTCGTGCCCTTCCCCTATCCGCTGCGCATGGGCGAGCGGGCGACCGATTTCAGCATGGAGGCGCTCGAGCGGTTGCCGGACCGCATCGCCGCGGTGATTCTCGAGCCCATCCAAGGCAACGGCGGGGTCGTGATCCCGCCGACGGATTTCCTGCCCCGGCTGCGCGCCTTCTGCGATCGCGCGGGCGCGCTGATGATCGTCGACGAGATCCAGTCGGGATGCGGCCGCACCGGCCGGATGTGGGCGATCGAGCATGCGGGGGTGACGCCGGACCTGATGACGGTCGGCAAGGGGATCGGCGGCGGCGTCGCCGTGGCCGCTGTCATGGGGCGGGCCCAGGTCATGGCCTGGCCGCCGGACTCCTATACCTCGACCTTCCTCACCAACAACCTCAACCTCGCGGCCGCCGTCGCCGCCATCGGCGTGCTGCGCGACGACGGCTTGGCGGAGCGGGCGGCCGCGTTGGGACCGGCGGCCCTGCAGCGGTTGCGCAGTGCGTTGGCCGCCGTGCCTGGCATCGCCGAGGTCCGCGGCTCAGGCCTGTGGTTCGCGATCGAACTCGCCGAGCCGGATGGCCGGCCGGCGGCGGCGCGCGCGGCGGTGATCGTGCGCAAGCTGCGCGAGCAGGGCGTTATCATCGGCCGCAGCGGCTATGACGACAACGTCATCAAGCTGTCGCCGCCGCTCGTCATCGAGCAGGACGTGTTGGAGCGCGGCCTGGACCGGGTGGCGGCGGCCATCGCCGGAGAAATGAAGGAACACGCGTGAGGTCTGTCGGCAACTACATCGACGGCGCCTGGGTCGACCCCGACGTCGAGCATTTCCGCAGCGTCAATCCGGCGACATCAGAGGCGCTGGCCTCGGCGCCCGTCAGCGACGCGGCCGCCGTCGATGCGGCGGTGCAGGCCGCGCGCCGCGCCTTCGATCAGGGCGGCTGGCGCTGGCGCAAGGGGTCGGAGCGCGCCAAGGCGCTGCTCGCCTTCGCCGATGCGCTGGCCGCGCGCGCCCGCGAGATCAGCGAGCTGATCGCGCGCGAGATGGGCAAGCCGGTGCGCGTGAACATGGCGCGCGAGGTCGAGGGTGCGGTCGACAAGCTGCGCTACTTCGCCGGCGCCGCGCGGCTGCTGGAGGGCCAGGTCACGGGGGCGACGGCGCCCGAGGTCTGGGACATGGTGCTGCCGGAGCCGATCGGCGTCGCGGCGCTCATCATTCCCTGGAACGATCCCGTCGATCTCGCCGTGCGCAAGCTCGGCGCGGCGCTGGCGGCGGGATGCACGGCCGTGGTCAAGTCCTCCGAAATCACGCCGGCGTCGACCGCCGCGCTGATCGAGGCGGCGCATGCGAGCGGCGCCTTTCCCCGCGGCGCGATCAATCTCGTGCATGGGCCGGGCGATCCCACGGGCGACGCGCTGGTCGACCATCCCGGCGTCGCCAAGATCTCCTTCACGGGCAGCACGGCCACGGGCATGCGGATCATGGAGCGGGCCGCCCGGCGGCTGGCCAAGGTTTCGCTGGAGTGCGGCGGCAAGTTCCCGGCGCTGATCATGCCGGACGCCGATCTTGAGCGCTGCCTCGATGCGGTGACCTACGGTGCCTTCATGTATGCCGGAC
>Ga0335085_10009092_pt1 | contig 15043 bp, 7 predicted proteins | sample Lox_Sample_45_FD_206712 | JGI IMG/M metagenome (GOLD analysis project Ga0335085, IMG submission 206712) | Soil microbial communities from Loxahatchee National Wildlife Refuge, Florida, United States - Lox_Sample_4.5 | ecosystem: Environmental > Terrestrial > Soil > Wetlands | place: USA: Florida... | reverse complement strand
TTGCAGCGCTCCGTCCGCCTACGGCGGACTCCGCGCCGCAATTCGGGGAACGGGAAGAGAAAGAAGTCATGAGTTTAGGTCAGGTAAACGTCGTATGATTCCGTGCGCGGAGCTAGGGGGCAGGTCACGGCGACATGCACCACATTCTAATTCATGTATTAAAGCTTTACGGTTCGTATACTTGCATGCTGACCTGTCACAGGTATCATCGAAGTGCGCGTGTACCTAGCAGCCGTACTCGGCTAAACGCTGAGGCGAAACGAACATGCTTCTGACAATTTCATACACCGGGCAACCGGCCACGGATTTGGGCTACCTCCTACACAAGAGTCCGTTCCGCGTCCATTCGTTCGAGCAAGTCTTCGGAAAAACGCACGTCTTCTATCCAGAGACCACGCCGGAACGCTGTACCGTCGCCATAGCATTAGATATCGATTCCATTGGACTCGTACGAAACCGACGCGGGCCAAGCGGCGAGGCGCACGTACTTGAGGAATATGTCAATGACCGCCCGTATGCCGCGTCATCCTTTCTGAGTGTTGCCCTTGCGCGCACTTTCGGCACCGCGCTGACCGGGAGGAGCAAGGAACGTCAGGAGTTGGCCGATACGCCCCTGCCGCTGGAAGCCCGGATTGCAGTGTTGCCTTGTCGTGGCGGGGAAGCTTTGTTGGGCCGCTTATTCGAGCCGTTGGGCTACAAAGTCACCGCCCAGCGCCACATTCTCGACGAAAAATTCCCCGAGTGGGGAGAGAGTCCGTATTTCACAGTATCGCTCAAGGGCACAATTCGATTGTGTGACCTGCTGACGCATCTCTATGTACTGATTCCGGTCCTGGATGACGACAAGCATTACTGGGTTGGCGACGCGGAAGTGGAAAAACTCCTACGCCACGGCGAAGGCTGGCTTCGCGAGCATCCAGAGCGTGAACTGATTACGAATCGCTACCTGAAACATCAGAAGCGTCTGGCGCGTGAGGCGCTAAGTCGCCTTATCGGTGAGGAAGAGCCCGCAGCAGATGAAGTGGCCGAAACTCACGCGCGCGAAGAAGAAGCCATTGAGAAGGCAATCAGCCTGGCTGAACAGCGAATGGGAGCAGTAATGGCAGCACTTCGCGCCAGTGGCGCGAAACGTGTTCTTGACCTTGGCTGTGGCGAAGGTCGGCTTCTGCGAGAGCTTTTGAAAGACAAAGGCTTTGCGGAAATCGTCGGCATGGACGTATCGCATCGTGCGTTGGAGATTGCCTCACGGAAACTTCGTCTTGAGGACTTACCCACGATGCAGAAGGAACGAATCCGCCTGATTCACGGTTCGTTGACGTATCGGGATAAACGTCTGGCGGGTTACGATGCCGCAACCGTTGTGGAGGTTATTGAGCACCAAGACCCGCCGCGTCTTGCGGCGTTTGAGCGGGTACTTTTTGAATTCGCACGCCCCCAGGTAATTGTGGTGACGACACCCAACGTCGAATACAACGTAAAATTCGAGACACTGCCTGCTGGCAAGATGCGACACAAGGATCATCGGTTCGAGTGGTCGCGCGCCGAGTTCCAATCGTGGGCGAGTGCCATCGCGCAGCGATTCGGCTATTCGGTTCGGTTCTTCCCGATCGGACTTGAAGACCCGACTGTGGGCAGTCCCACACAGATGGGGATTTTCGCCATTAAATGAAGCTCACGATTCCAGAACTCGCAGTAGTCGCTCTTGTAGGCCCCTCGGGATCGGGTAAGTCGAGCTTTGCTCGAAAGCATTTTCGACCGACCGAGGTTCTTTCTTCGGACTTCTGCCGTGGTCTCGTGTCCGACGAGGAGAACAGTCAAGCGGCCACGAACGACGCCTTTGAGGTTCTCTATTTCATCGCTTCCAAACGGCTGACAGCCGGCAAACTAGTAGTGATCGATGCCACGAATGTGCAAGCTGAAGCCCGTAAACCAATCATTGCTCTGGCTCAGCAGTATCACTGTATTCCCGTCGCCATTGTTTTTGATCTGCCGGAGAAGCTTTGCCACGAGCGAAACCGTGATCGTCCAGACCGCTCATTCGGTCCGCACGTGGTGCGCCAACAGTCTCAGCAATTGCGCCGGTCCCTTCGGAATCTTGAACGGGAGGGTTTTCGGAGAGTTCATGTGTTGCACTCACCCGAAGAGGTTGACACTGCAGAAATCGAACGTCAGCCGCTGTGGAACAACTTGAAGCACGAGCATGGTACTTTCGACATCATCGGCGATGTTCATGGATGCTTCGATGAACTCGTTGATCTTCTAACTCTGCTTGGGTATTCCGTCGAGAAACAAGCAAACGGTCAACGCGCTCTTGGATATTCCGTCAAGGCCCCAGAAGGGCGCAAGATTGTCTTTCTTGGCGACCTTGTGGACCGTGGCCCGAAGATTCCAGACGTGCTCGGCTTGGTAATGAGCGTAGTCGATGCTGGTACAGCGCTCTGCGTTCCTGGCAACCACGACATAAAGTTGATGCGCAAACTCCGGGGCAAGGACGTACAGATTACGCATGGGCTCGCTGATTCATTGGAGCAACTCGACAAGCAGCCTCCTGAGTTTCGAGTTCAGGTCTCTGAGTTTATCGATGGGCTGATCAGTCACTATGTTTTGGACGACGGAAAACTCGTCGTTGCTCACGCAGGGATGAAAGAGGAAATGCACGGTCGCGGTTCGGGAAAAGTACGCGATTTTGCGTTGTACGGGGAGACGACCGGTGAGACCGACGAATTTGGCCTACCCGTTCGCTACAACTGGGCGGCTGAGTACCGCGGCAAGGCGATGGTTGTTTACGGTCATACGCCGGTACCGCAGGCCGACTGGCTCAATCGAACAATAAACATCGATACTGGATGTGTTTTCGGCGGAAGTCTGACGGCACTGCGCTATCCAGAGAAGGAATTGGTCTCTACCGTCGCGCGTGCGACTTATGCTCAGCCAGTCAAACCGCTTGTCGCTGTGGTGGATTCCGCGCCGTCACTGACCTCTCAGCAGGCCCACGACGATCTTCTCGACATTGATGACGTAATTGGGAAACGAATTGTCGCAACTCGGCTTCACCACAACGTGACAATTCGCGAAGAGAACGGATTGGCCGCTCTCGAAGTCATGAGTCGATTCGCGGCGAATCCGAAATGGTTGATTTACTTGCCGCCCACGATGTCGCCCACAGAGACGACTGCGCAACCGGGCCTTCTTGAGCACCCTGCCGAAGCATTCGGCTACTTCCGACGGGAAGGTGTGTCACGGGTTGTTTGCGAAGAAAAGCACATGGGTTCACGCGCCGTCGTGATCGTCTGCCGCAACATGGATGTTGCTCGGCAGCGTTTCGGCGTAGTCGAGGAAGGGATCGGGATCTGCTACACGCGCACAGGAAGACGATTCTTCGACGACGCAAAGATTGAGAAGGAATTCCTCGATAAAGTGCGGGTAGCTTTGGACACCGCCGATTTCTGGAACCACTTCCAAACAACCTGGGTCTGCCTTGACGCGGAACTGATGCCATGGTCAGCCAAGGCACAGGAATTGCTGCGCCAACAATACGCTGCTGTGGGGACTGCGGCGCAGGCTTCGCTTACGGAAACCGTCGCCGCACTGGAATGCCTAGGGTCGAAAAATGGTGACGCTCTACCTCTTTTCGAGCGATACAAACAACGGCTCGATGCTGTGAACCTCTACGTGGATTCCTACCGTCGCTACTGCTGGTCGGTGCATTCAGTCAGCGATCTGAAGCTCGCGCCGTTTCATCTTCTGGCAACCGAAGGACAAGTTCACATCCAGCGCGATCACGTCTGGCACATGGAAACACTCGCGGAGGTCTGCAAAACCAGTGACGGGTTGCTGCTGGCAACACCATACAAGCAGGTGGATGTTACCAACGCTGCGAGCATTGATGAAGTTACCCAGTGGTGGGAGGGGTTGACAGGTCGGGGTGGTGAAGGGATGGTGCTGAAGCCTTTCGATTTCATAGCGCGTGGACGCCGGGGCCTCGTTCAGCCGGCCATTAAGTGCCGTGGGCGCGAATATCTGAGAATCATCTACGGCCCGGAGTATTTGCTGCCAGAAAACCTAGAGCGCCTCCGCAGCCGCGCTGTATCAACGAAACGCTCGTTGGCACTTCGCGAATTTGCTCTCGGCATTGAAGCATTGGAACGATTTGTCCGGCAAGAGCCGCTCCGTCGCGTTCACGAATGCGTTTTTGGTGTCCTCGCGCTTGAGAGTGAACCCGTGGATCCACGCCTATAGCGGAAGCCTGCGAGTCTTATTGCCTATTGGATCGTGAATTGCGTCGGCTGTACGACGGCATGGGCTTCGGGGTTGTAATAGTCATAGAGGATCGAGGGGGCGGTAAGAGCCTTCAATCCGAAGCGTGGCTTGAAGGTGAACGAGAACTTTGTGCCGCCAGCGTGGGGCCAGAGGTACACGATCAACCGGTCAGGCAATACGTCGTACTGATTGATGTCCCAGCCGGACGCTTTCATTGCGGCTTCAAGCGATGCGCGATCTACCTCCGCACCGGGAGGCAAACCAATCTCTCCAAGCAACATCCCGTAGCCACGGAAGCCGACTCGCTCCGCATCGACGCTGCACTGGACGCTTTCGCCCACATTCGCAGATTGCTTGTCGAAATGAACCGTGAGCCGGAGCGCGTCCGAAACCTTTTCTTCCTGATGAAGGTCACTTCCCTCCGAGGCGTGCGCCCAGGGCACGTAGTAGTCTGCCAACAATTGAACTGAGGCGCGTGAAGAATCAGCTGCCCGGCGAATTTCGATGCGATGCTTTCCGGGGGCTACGAATTTTGACAAGTCGACATCGACTGGTCCACTCAACGCATTGGCTGGCGGCAAATCAATAGTAAGCGCCTGTTTACTGTCGACTAAAATCACAGCTTTCGATCCAGCAGTGGCTATGCTTCCAGGTTGATTTGAGCCGGTGTCTTTGCGAGAAGTTAGCGATGCTATCGCGTCCAAAACGTTGATCGTAGCTTGCGTGGAATACCAGATGCCATAACGATCCTGATTTCGAAGGAGAAACAGCAAACCTCGTGAGATAAGGGCCTCCGAGTCGTCAGAATTTGTACTCTTGGCGAGCGCCTGCAATACAAGAGCTGTCGTCTCCACTCTTCCGGCTAATCCCCAGCCATAGAAGGGAGTGTTCATTTCGAGTGACCAGTAACTTGAGTTGCCCTCTCTATGTTCAAGTTTGCGCAATTTCTCGACACTGCTGGTGAAGACCGCGTTGTCGCCAGCACCCAGCGCCGCCAAGGCATACGAGGAAATCACGTAGGGCTCGTCAACTGACTCCACCTGTGGTTTGAGATATGCCAAAGCGTGCCGTACTGCGAATGAGGCGGACTTTACGGTTTGCGGATTCCCTCCAGAGCTATCGGCGGTTAGTTTTGAAGTGGCGATCATTCGCGTAATGTAAGCGGTCAGCATGGCGCTTCGTCTAGAATCTTCGTTCCCCTTCCAGTCCCGCGCTATCCAACGACCATCTGCTTGCACTTGGTTAAACACCCAAGAAAGCGCCTCTTGGATCACTGAATCGTCGACGGTCACGAATTCGCTGGCGTCGCTCAGAAACTTGATCGCATATACCGTCAGGGCCAAATCCCCATCTCCCTTTCCCCAATAGGAAAACCCTCCGCTTGGGGCACGATAGGAGAGGAGATGCTCGTAACCTAGCTGTGCATATCTGTGCGCTCGAAGTACCAGCGGAGATTTTTCGTAGCCTGCGCCTTTTGCGTACTTCAGAAGCAGTACGCTGGGATAAGTCGATGAAATCGTCTGCTCACCACAGCCGTAAGGGCGTTCCAGAATCGCCTCAATGCTCTCTAATACGTGAGCAGTTAGATTCGGATAAATTTTTAGAGTCGTTTCGACTGAGCCGGAAATTGCTGTGTCAGGGATCGCCACGTCGAGGACAGTCGCTTCAGCGAATACCTGGCTCACACTTTCCGCCTTCTCTTCGCCATTTGGCCGAACGGTAACGGATCTGGAGATGGCGTCACTCGCGTCGGAGCCGATCGCGTTCACCTGTTGTTTTCCCTCTTTGGTGGCCGCGATAGCCTGGAAACGGAAGATGTCTCGCGCGGAGTTGCGCGGGGGAATATCGCTCCTCATCGTCGTTGGACCTAACGCCGAAAACCAGGCAGACGGTTTCATTTCAACGTTAACCTTTAGTCGCCGGTCGAGGTAATTGCGGAGAACGACAGGCAACGCTATTTCGTCGCCAACTGTGAGGAAACGTGGAGGATCATGTTCAACAAAGAATGGTTGGAACGCCCGAATATCCTTTTCGATACTCCCCATTTCTCCGCTCACTGTCGAAGCGACTGCTGAGAGCTTCCAAGTTGTAATGGTGTCGGCAAGTGGGAATTTCAGTTGGGCGTGACCTCTATCATCGGTCACGAGTTCTGGCTGCCATAGCAAAGTTTCAGGAAAATATTCGCGGAGACGAGGAGTCGAGACCTGAGGGGGGAGCGCAAGACTTGAAATTCCTGATTTCGTCACGACCGAGGCCATTGCGGTTGAAGTCTGCAACTGTACAGGCGCGGCCTCGACAGTAACCGTTTGAGTCACTGAACCTACGTTCAAACGCGTATCGAGATGGGTGACGTTCGATGAACGTACAGGCACATTGGTGATCGCATAAGCTTGAAAACCAGGCGACGAAAACTGGACCACGTAAAGTCCTGCAGGTAGGTTCCGCAACACATACTTACCTTCGCCGTCGGCCTTCGCAGTGGATACGGCATCTGTACCAGTGTTCTTGGCACTGACCTCAGCATCAGGAATCGTTGCTCCAGTAGGATCAGTAACTGTGCCTGCGATCGCGCCACTCGAACCCGCCAAGACCGTTTGGTCCCTTAAAGGAACGGGTGCCTTGTCCTTGCTGCTTTGCTCGACGACGCCACGGGAGAACGTAGCAACATCAAAGTCATCCGATGTACCCTCGACTCCGTCTTCCCCAGCGCTGCGGATGTAAATCCAGTTGATTTTTTGAGTCACGGGAACCGTGCGGTAGCTCTGTCCTTCTCTTTGTTCATGTTGTTCGTAACTTTCTACTGCTAGGTCATCGGAGTAGCGGGCTTCCTGGCGGAAAGTCGGGTAGTAAGGATGTCGCCAGGCGTCCCGAAGTGCATCCCAATTGACTCCCGAATGTTCCAGCGCCTTCCTAAGCTGATCGAGATTGTCCGGAAACACCTGGGTCTCTTTGAAATATGCCGTCAGCGCTTCATCCAGTCGAGCTCGAGTGTCAGAGAAATAGTCGATTCCAACTGTGGCAAGTGAGAAGTCATCGTCGGAGGGAGCCAGCTTCGTATTGAAACGGCCATCTGGGCCGGCACTCGTTACTGTCACGGTGTATTGAGTTCGGTCTACCCCAAAGGACAATTGGTATCCATGACCCCAAGGGTCTTTCAATGAGTCAAAATCAATGCCAAGGCGTGCTAATTCGATTTTGAGCGTTTGCGCATCTCGAATGAATCCGCCAGTGCGGGTATGATATTCGTTCACTGCCCTGCGCATTGCTTCATAGTTGGGTTTGAAATACGCCCACGTCCTCTTTGCCACCACAAAATCGTCTTCCGTCCCGAAGGTCTTGTCCGGGCCTGCGCTCAAGATTTGTAAGACATCCCACTCGCGAGAGACGCTGAAATCAGCTCGATAGGACGTTCCCCACGGGTCTTTAACGTCTTGTAAGCGGTACCCTGCAGTCGCCAAGTAACCATCTAAAGTTGCTTCTGTTTTGGGATATTCACCCTTCTGCTCATAACGAAGGTCCAAGGCCGTTCGGATCGGTTGGATTTTGGGATCGATTTCTGATGCGAAGAGTTTGTGCAAATCTGCAGCACTCGATTCACTGGCAAAGGTCTCTGGCCATACCGCATTTCCCTGGAGCAGAATCTCCGCAACGAGTTCGAGTCCGTCTGGAAGCGGCTTCGTGAGATCAATCTTGTCTAGATCGCTTCTGCGGACTCCGCTGAGCTCCGAAGTTCCACCCCAAAGGTCACGGAAGCTGTAGAAGCCGCCGTTCCCACCGAATTCGCGGTCACTTCTCTCCCGTTCCTCGACAGCTTTATCGACGACGACAAGGCCCAAGGCACTCTTTGCCTGCGCCCCGTCAGGGCTGGTTACTCGGAAGTCGGCTGTGGCTTCATCCCCGGGCCGGTAGGCTGACTTCGCAAACTTTACATCTACCTTGAGTTCGTGGTCCTTCGGAAACAAGACCATGTGTGAGCCCGCTACGGCTGAGTTGTAATAGTCATCTCCGGGTTTGAGCGCGAACGCGTATGCAAGGATGGAAACGTCATTCTGGAACTTGTCGTTTAGGTCAAACACTATGCTGGCATGACCATGCCGAACGCGAACTAATTTGGTGGAAAGGACTTGGAAATCATGCATTGCTTCAACGACAACGGTAAGATCGGGCTCGCTCGTTATCAGTTGAACTTCAATTGGCTCGCCTGACTTGTATAACGTCTTGTCAGTCTCGACGCGGATTCCAGCCCGATCTGAGTACCACATTGATTCCGTATGATGGCCGATTTCCCCTTTGTGATCACGCGCTCGAAAACTCAAGGAAAAATTGTTGGAATCAGCATTGCCCGGAACAGTTAGGCCGGTGACCTTCACCACTCCGTAGCGATTCGTGTGGACCCGCCGAAGGAACTGTTCAACCGGCGTGGATGAAGCAGTGCTTTTTGAAGATTGCTGCCCGCCCACCCAATTGATCTCGACATCACATTGAACGGGCGAACCATCCGCATAGTCTGTGGACAGGTAAAACTCCAGCGGGAGGCCGTTCGACTGCGGCCCGTTAGATTCAATGACGTACAGATGGATCGGGTCCTTGGTCACGCGCAGGTCAAAACGGCGCTGTTCGGTTCTCCCGGTGGAGGAATCGGTGTAGTAGGCCGCAAGCGTAAGATCACGAAAGCGCTCATAGTCGTCAGCCTCCAGGCGATTGTGGTCGTTGGTCAAATCGACTCTTGCCACATATCGGCCCTGTTCGTCGGTCTCGCCCTCGTAGATTTCACCTTCCTTGGTATCCCACTTCTGCTCGCGGTAATTCCATTGTCGTTCGGTTTCGCGAACTACGCGAACATGCCCGTGACGGACGGGTTCCCCAAATAAGTAATCCGCACGGATTTCGATGGAAGCATTCTGTTCGGGAAGATAATAAGTTCGATCTGGCTTGGCGATTACGGTGAAAGACGGCAGTTCGTATCGGCTGATTTTCACGCTGGCGGACGCACCGGAGTCCTCATAGCGCCCCTCGCCGAAGCTAGCTTGAATTCGATAGGTTCCAAGACGTAGGTTGTCCGGTATCTGCCAATCTGCTGCGGCGATCCCGAAACTCGATGTTCGGAGATCTGTTCGATACACAAGTGTCTCTTCAGGATCGAGAATTTTTAGAGTTACGGGTTGAGCCGCTATTGCCTTCTTGTTGGTGTCGAACGCCATCAGGCGCGTATGAAGCGCTTGTCCAGGCTGGTAGAGGGGCTTATCCGTGCTGAGTGACACGTTTGAGAAATGATTCACTCGAAAAGTGCCATCTGCATCTGCTGAAAAGCTTCCGAGCTTTCCTGTCACTTTTACATCGATTTGATCTGTGTCGATGTTGTTCGGAAGTGCGAACTCTAGCGTAGCGAATCCCCGTCTATCCGTAGATGTGTTTCTCGTTAGAAGAGGCTTGTTGTCATCCGTGTCGAGGTCAAGGGAAGCCTGGACAGTGACTCCCGCAACCGGATGACCGGTCACGGGATGTATTGCCCGAATGCGCGCTGCGTAATGTCCTCCTTCTCTGACAAAGGCTGGACCAGCAATATGCAGTTCGAAGATTTCCGGTGTGGCTTCGCCAACCGAAATGATTCCAACGACTGGCGTAAGTGATTGTTCACTGGGAGAAATCGGCGAAATCGTGTAACGCAAGCGGTACCAGAGAAGGTTTAGGCGATTAGGGTGTTCGTTCTGAGCAAATGCCGGGGGCAACGCGATCCTTAACTTCGTTGAACCAGCAGGAATGGAAGCTTCCTGATCCGCATGAACTTGAACTACGCCTCGTGGGTCGACCAATTCCACGCGGACCTGAGCGGAAGTGGTCTCGTGCGATGGATTTTCCACACGAAGATCAACAATAGTGCCATCGTCACGAATCTGGATTCGAGTGGCTGCGTCATTCACACGAATGCCTGTCTGGGCAAAGCATGAGCCGACAAGAATGAGAATAAGAGTTACGGCCAAGATGACGCGGTTGGCTAGGTAGCGCATCGTTTCCACCCCGAGGTTACGAATGCGATACTACCACTCTCTATCAGAGGGTTGCGTTCATCGGGCAAGATGGTTGGCTACACCGGTAGTCCGGCTAACGATGAGCCATCAAAAACAGCACATCCAATCCCAGTTCCTCTGGCTAACGAAACGATAAGGCTGTATAGTTTCGTTAGGGAATCTCTAACGAAACGATGGTTTTGTGATGGCGACGCCAACCAAACCCAACACCCGCCTCGGAACCTATGTCCTCAAGACCTTCAAGGACGAGTCTTTTCGGGCGTACGTGCCTCCGCCGTTGCCACCTGACCCGCCGCTGGCTCTCCAACCGCTCTTGCCATTGCTTGAGCAGGCAAACCAGGCACTGGGTCGGCTGGACGGACTCGCGTCCATTCTGCCCGATCCCTCGCTCTTCATTTATCTTTACGTTCGGAAGGAAGCCGTGCTCTCTTCACAGATTGAGGGCACACAATCGTCGTTTTCTGACCTGATGCTATTCGAAAACGCCGAAGCTCCCAGCGTCCCGCTGGAAGATGTTCAGGAAGTTTCAAACTATGTGGCCGCGATGAATCATGGCCTTCGCCGACTCCGCGAGGATTTCCCGCTCTCTCTGCGACTGATACGAGAGATTCACAAGATTCTCTTGTCCAAGGGACGCGGCAGTCAGAAGCGTCCTGGTGAATTCCGGGAAAGTCAAAACTGGATTGGAGGCACGCGCCCCGGCAACGCAGCATTTGTCCCGCCACCACCTGAGAAACTGATGGAATGCATGGGCGCGCTTGAAAAGTTTCTCCATCGCCCATCAGAAGACTTGCCGATATTGGTGAAGACGGCTCTCATACATGTGCAGTTCGAAACCATCCACCCGTTTCTGGACGGGAATGGAAGATTGGGCCGATTGCTTATCACATTTTTGTTGTGTGTCGCTAGCGCAATCCGTGAGCCCATTCTATACCTCAGCCTCTATTTCAAGACGAACCGGCAGAAATACTACGAACTGCTTGACCGTGTCCGCACCCACGGGGATTGGGAGACTTGGCTGGAATTTTTTCTAACCGGCGTGAAAGAAACCGCCCAACAAGCAGCCGATACATCACGGGAGATTCTCACGCTCATCGAAAATGATCGTCGAAGAATCGAGGATCTGGGCCGCCCCGCCGCATCCGTTTTGCGCGTTCACCAGCACCTTCAGCGCAAGCCCATCATCACGATCCCGGCTACAGCTGAGCAACTCTCCCTCTCTGCTCCCACTGTGGCGAAGGCTTTGCAGCATCTAGTGAAACTTGGCACGGTTCGTGAGACGACCGGCAGACAGCGGCATCGACTTTTCACGTATCATCGCTATCTGGAAATTCTTAACCGAGGCACCGAACTACGAACAGCAAGCCGTTGACGCCTCTCTTATAAGTCAGGACCGCGAAATATGGTTAACCGGTACGACGAGCTGTGACACATTACTGTGACAAGCTAGGACAGCTGTTGTGACCGAGGCCCAGTTACAATCAATTGCGGTCGGAAAATGAGCGCGGCTTTCGAGAGATACATCGGGATCGACTATTCCGGGGCGGAAACATGCGAATCCAGCCTCGGGGCATTGCGCGTTTACATGGCGGATCGAGTGAGCGAGCCGCGCGAAGTTTCGCCTCCTCCTAGCCCCCGGAAAAACTGGACGCGCAAAGCAATCGCCCACTGGCTCCTTCAACGCCTCAGGGAACCGTCCGTTACGTTGGTCGGCATCGACCACGGCTTTTCGTTCCCTCTGCGATATTTCGAGAAGTACAAGCTGCCCCGCGACTGGCCATCCTTTCTGGACGATTTTCAAAACCACTGGCCGACAGATGAGGACAACACCTACGTCGATTTCGTTCGTGAAGGTGAGTGTGGAGATGGCGCGGCACGGTGTGGTGATTCTCGCTGGAGACGGATCACGGAAGTGCGCGCGGGGGCGAAATCCGTCTTTCATTTCGACGTACCCGGGTCAGTGGGTAAATCCACACATGCCGGGATCCCGTGGCTGCGCTTTCTACGCATGCAGGTCGGAAATCGAGTCCATTTCTGGCCGTTCGACGGCTGGAAGGTGCCGCCGGGAAAATCGGCCGTCGTCGAGATTTACCCAGCCCTCTGGAGCCATGGCTTCCCGCGCGATGGCCGAGATTCTCACCAGCAGGACGCCTACGCTGCAGCTGAATGGGTTCGCCGAAGTGATCAAGAAGGAGGCCTTGCGCGGTTTTTGAGCCCAAGCCTGACGGCACACGAAAAGGAAGTGGCCGAAATCGAGGGCTGGATTCTAGGAATCGCCTGAACGCCGCTCAACGAGGTTTTATGACGTTTACATGAACGCTGGTGTTCAGCTTAAGCTTCTTCTCGAGGGCAGTCCACTCTCGTTCGAACCAAGTAATCACTCTCTCCTCAGTAACGAGACCACCTAATGCCCGGTTCACGGCCAACACCATCCTTCGCGTTCCGTCCTTATCCGCTTTGGACGCTTGGAAAATCCCAAGAGGCAGTTTCACTTGCCCAACTCCGAGCTCCCCAAAAACATAAGGACACACGCGAGTTTTCTCGCTCAGTGTTTTGGAAAGAGCGCCCGCCTCAAAGTGAATCCAGGGCTTCTCAGCATTCTCAGGCGTCAAACAGATGATCCCGATACTCATCGCGTCCAGCGCCTTCCCAATCTCCTCGAGGCCACGACTCCCCGTTTCAATGTCCTCTTTCGACATCCACGGCCGCACAGCCTGCAAAACCATAGGCAACCAATCACGAAGCGCCAACGCCACTTTTTCGCTCCGTCCGCCCGACCAACTGATGAAGACGTTGTACGTGTCCGCCATCTCATAACCTCCGGCAACTCATTTGCCTACCCTGCGACGCTTCAGTTCACATGAATCAGGATCAGGTTTGCGAGCTGACGCCAAGATCCCAGTTCCAGATATTAGAGAGAAGTTCTTCGCTCGTAGGCGGTTCGCGCCAGCTCCTTCAGGATTGTCCCTTTGGACTTGACATCTTCATTCGTAAGACGAAGCCGGTACACGCCCCATCGCTTTCCATACTCAAGCGTGTCCAGGCCGGCCTCTTCGATCTTGGCATCCAACTCATCCGTTTGCGGCAACTTCAACTCGAACGTCAGTTGATTCTTCTTTGGCCGGAACGAGACAAAGTTGTAGGGTTGCCCATCCTTAGACAGACCGATATAAAACTTGTTGTACTTCAATTCAAGGCTGGGATCGAGTTCATTCAGGACCATCAGCAATTGATCTGCGAGTCCGACCGTTGCCTTTGACCCCCGTTTTTCCCAATAGGCCCTGTCGGTAGGAGCTGATTCAGCGTCCTCGTCTTCGTCAGTGTACCCACGGCTCAGCTCGTCCATGACAGTAGTGAAAACGAGTGTGACGCGATCTTCTATTTTCAGAGCCTGCATTTGGATCGCGACGAGCGGGATAGTTCCATTAAATAGAGATACTACGTTCAGGAATCGGCTCGTAATATCCTCTGCGATTAGAACAGCACAATGGTCGTACTGAGGGTAACGCTTTCTCTCTATATCCCAGTATTCGATTGTTCGGATGATGTGCGCCTCATCCGTTGAGCCCAACTGAAGTTCGACTTCATATCGTCGCTTAGTTTCTGGATCTTGCAGGAGTAGGTCCAGGCGGCCCGCTCGCGGATGAACTCTCTCTCTGTCCCGCAGCACCAAATCTCCTAAACCAAGGATTGAGGGATCATTCGCAATCAGATCTTGGACCCATCTTTCGCTAAATTCAGCATGATTTCTTAGTGAGAAGCGTTCATGAGTTGTATATTTCTTATTTGCGTTCGGCTCGGTAGACATTTTAGACGGCTCCCTGATACAGGTATTTTTGGAACCCAGCGAATACCATTCCAATCTCTTCTGGCCTTCCAAGCTCAGCGACGGCATCTGATATAGAGTCGTGATATTTGAGTCTGAGTAGAGGTGTCAGTTTTTCCTGGTCAAGTTCCTGCACGCCTTCAGTTCCAATTTTTTCCAAGGCATCGCACTCTCACCTTATACGTCAATCTTCTTTTCCTTCCCCCATTTATGCAACCCGCCGCCTTAGCTTCTCCTTCACGGGATTCGATCAGGATTTTGCTTACAAGCCTGTCCGACAGTCATGCCGTCTATGTCGTATATCTTCTTGTCGTGGAATCTCTCTTCGCAACTGTTGCGCTTGCGTAGATTCTCGACGTATTCCGGCGGGAGTTCTCGCGGAGTTGTCAATGTGTCGGGGCCTCCGCTCTGGCCAGATGTGCCTTGCCCTGCTCCGCCTTGGCACACCGTGCGCTCTATCTGAGGCGGCATATAGTCGATCTCCACTCGATTGAGACCCCTCCAATCGTGGCTCCCCTCTCTGTCAGTGAATGAAATTTCGTATGCGCCGCGCTCGCTGCCACTCACAGTGATCGTATCTACTGCGAGCCGACACGGAATACTGGACTCAGTGCGCAAGCCAATCCCGCGACGGTGCAGAAGATCCTGCGGCACAGTGATATTCGCACGACGCTGAAGTATTACGTCCATTCGGACCTCGATGCGCAGCGTCAGGCTCTCAACCAGCTCTAAAGTGCTCCAATTGGTACAAAATTCGTTTTGGTACAAAAAATGGCCGTAAGTGAATGAGAACAATAGAAGATTGGTAGGGGCGGTGGGGATCGAAAATACCGAGAGCTGTAATTTCAAGGACTTACGAGGAAGCATGAGGAACGCTAAGACACTGAAAAAGCACGCTGAGGCATGCACAGGAACTCTTATTGCGCCC
>Ga0335085_10009091_pt1 | contig 15044 bp, 12 predicted proteins | sample Lox_Sample_45_FD_206712 | JGI IMG/M metagenome (GOLD analysis project Ga0335085, IMG submission 206712) | Soil microbial communities from Loxahatchee National Wildlife Refuge, Florida, United States - Lox_Sample_4.5 | ecosystem: Environmental > Terrestrial > Soil > Wetlands | place: USA... | reverse complement strand
CTCCCGACGCGCCAACTCGGCGCCTCCCAGCCGACCGCCACAGGCGACCTTGATCCCCAGCGCACCGAAGTCCATCGCCGTCTGGACCGATTTTTTCATGGCGCGACGGAAACTGATGCGACGCTCTAGTTGCAGGGCGATATTCTCCGCCACGAGTTGCGCGTCGGTCTCGGGCTGTTTGACTTCCACAATGTCGACGTAAATCTCCTTGTTGGTCAGCTTCGCCAATTCCTCTTTCAGCTTGTCGATTTCTGCACCCTTGCGCCCAATGACGATGCCCGGCCGCGCCGTGAAAATGGTGATGCGCGCGCGGTTAGCATATCGCTCGATCGCGATCTTCGGCACCGCAGCAGAAGCGAGCTTCGACTTCACGATGTCGCGGATTTTGATGTCCTCCAGCAACAGCGGCGCGTACTCCTTCTTATCCGCGTACCATTTCGACAGCCAGTCTTTGGTGACTGACACTCGGAAACCGACTGGATTTACTTTTTGTCCCATAAATTCACTGTCCGTCCGTCAACACAATCTCGATGTGGCTGGTCCGTTTGATAATCGGCCCCGCGCTGCCCCGCGCTTTCGGCTGCCACCGTTTCAGGCGCGGTCCTTCGTTTGCCACTGCGCTTTTCACACGCAATTCGGTGGCGTCGAGCTTCGCGTTGTTGGTCGCGTTGGCAATGGCCGACTTCAACGTTTTCTCGATCATCCGCGCGGACTTTCGCGGGACAAACCGCAGCATTTCCAGCGCTTCCGACGCGCTCTTGCCGCGAATCATCCGTGTCACCTCGCCGACTTTCTGCGGGCTCATCCGCGCATACTTTGTTATGGCACTGACTTCCATAAAACCGCATCAACTCTTTGTCACATGGGCGGTATCGCCCGTCGCGATCATTACGTTTTTCTCCACACTCTCAATCAACGCGCCGCAAATCCGCCGGCGCGCTTCGACGACTCTCACCTGCGCGATGACACGGTCGCCGCGCGTCACCGCAAATGGCATTCCCACTCGGGCACCGTGGACCATACCAACGTTCAACACGACCAGCCGCAGCCCCGGGTTCACATCGAGCACCCGCGCTTCCTGCAACGTCGGCTCGGCGCTCTTTCCTGCGGTGGCCTTCGCCGGCGCAGGTTCGCTCGCTGCCAGCACCACTCTCGTTCGCTCAACCTCGGCGGCTACGTCGCGGTTGTCTTGAACTGCCGTCAGCAACCGCTGCAATTGCTCGATCAGCCGTTGTCGCTCAGCCTCCGCCAAATACAGCGCTCGGACGCTCTCGACCAACTGACGCTGCGCTTCGGTGGCGGTCGCGTCCGCGAAATTCACGCCGAGGGTCTGGGCCTGCAGTTTCGCTTCCGCCCACTTCTTTTGAAACAGCTCGCTCTCGGTTCGCGCAATCGCGAGACTCTCCGTCAACGTCCGAATCACCGTATTCCGCTCGTCGAGTTGCTGTTTCAGGTTCGCGTTCTCAGAGTCGAGCTTTGCCAACGCCGCCGTTAACTCATCGAAGTTCATCGGCCGCGGCTCTTCGGCCCACAGCGCCGTGATTACTGCAAAGAACAAAACAACGACACAAAACACTTCCGTTCGTGTGCCCCGTCGTGGCACGACTTCGCATCGGCCGTTACTTGGCGGCCGCCTTTTCCGTGTGGGCGCCGTGGGCCTTGAAGGTCCGCGTCGGCGCAAATTCGCCCAATCGATGACCGACCATGTTCTCCGTGACAAACACGGGCTGATGGGCCTTGCCATTGTGTACCAGAAACGTGTGCCCGACGAATTCAGGCACAATCATGGAGCGACGCGACCATGTCTTGATCGGCCTTTTCTCCGCCATGGTCATCGTCTGCACCTTCGTCATCAGATGATCGTCAACGAATGGACCTTTTCTCAGGGAACGTCCCATTATTTCTTCCTACGCTCCAAAATCAGCGCGTTTGAATACTTCTTCTTGCGGCGTGATTTGCCGCCCTTGGCGAGCTTGCCCCACGGCGAACACGGGTGATGCCAACCGCCACCGCCCTTGCTCTTGCCTTGTCCGCCGCCCATGGGATGATCAACCGGATTGCGCGCCATGCCGCGCGTGATGCCGCGCCGTCCGAGCCACCGATTCCGCCCCGCCTTGCCCAACGAAACATTCATGTGGTCGGGATTCCCCACCTGTCCAATCGTCGCGTAACAATCCGCATGAATCCGGCGCACTTCGCCCGACGGCAACTTCACCGTGACATACTCACCCTCGCTGGCCGTGATTTGCGCCGCCATCGCGGCACTGCGACAGAGCTGACCACCCTTGCCGGGTTTTAGCTCGATGTTGTGAATCGGCAAACTCGTGCCGACGGCTGCGATCTTCTTCAACGGCAGCGCGTTCCCCGGCGACAACTCGGCGTCAGGTCCGCTCATCACGGTCGCGCCGACCTTCAAATCCATTGGCGCAATGATGTACCGTTTCTCCCCGTCGCTGTATTTCAGCAGCGCGATGCGCGCCGATCGGTTTGGATCGTATTCGATCGCCTCAACCGTCGCCGGCACGCCAATTTTGTCGCGTTTGAAATCAATGATGCGATACCGCTGCTTGTGTCCCCCGCCGATGCCGCGCGCCGTCATTCTGCCGAGATTGTTGCGGCCACCGGTCTTGCGTTTGGCGACTGTCAGGCTCCTCTCGGGTTTTCTCTTCGTGACCTCGGAGAAATCCTGAAGCACGGTCCAGCGCAGCGACGGCGTCAACGGTCTGTATGTTCTAAGGCCCATGGCAGATTACGTGAGCTCGATTTTATCGCCTTCCTTGAGCGTGACGACTGCTTTTTTCCACGCGGGCGTGCGCCCGTACTGCATCGTGCGTTCACGGCGCGCCTTGCCGCGCACGTGCATCGTATTGACGCCAATTACCTTCACCTTGAAGGCCTGCTGCACCGCGTGTTTGATGTCCAGCTTGTTTGCGTGCTTGTCCACGACGACCTGATACTGGTTACTCTTTTCGGTCTGCATCGTGCCCTTCTCGGTCACGCGCACGCTTTTGATGACGGCGTAGGGGTCTTTCATCGCCTCAATCGCTCCTGCAACTTCTCGAACGCCGCCTTCGTCGCCACGATCTTGTCGAACCGGAGCAACTCATACGTGTTCACGGAATCCGCCCGCTCGATCTGCACATCCGAGACGTTGCGTGATGCCAACTTCAAATTGTTGTCCGCCTGCACGGTCACCAGCAACGTGGTGCCCGTCGGCGCGATCTTATCGAGCACGCCCACGAACTCTTTCGTCTTGTGGCTGGCGAGTGTTAATTCATCCACCACCACTATGTCGCCGGCAAGCAATCGTTCACTGAAAGCCTTGCGGAACGCCAGCACCTTCACCTTCTTCGGCACTTTGATCGAGTAATCCCGCGGCTTCGGCCCGAACACGACTCCACCGCCACGCCACAACGGCGACGCGAACGAACCCGCGCGCGCGCGGCCCGTGCCCTTCTGACGCCACGGTTTCTTGCCGCTGCCCGCGACCTCGCTGATCTGCTTCGTGCTGGCCGTCCCCTGACGTTGATTGGCGCGGTGCGCCACAATCGTATCGTGAACGGCTTGCGTGCCCTTTCCATTCTTGATCAGCAATTCATCGGCGATCTCCAATTCGCCCTTCGCCGCTCCAACTGCGTTGATGACGGAAATCTTCATTTCAGCTTCTTCTTTTTTGCATGACGCACGACCACAAACGCGCCCCTGTGACCCGGAACCGATCCTTCGATGAACAGCAAATTCTCCGCCTCACGCACCATCACCACGCGCAGGTTCTGTGTCGTCACGTTCACATGACCCATGTGACCCGGCATCCGCATGTTCCGAAACACCCGCCCCGGGAACAGGCGCTGCCCGATCGCGCCCGAGCGCCGATGCCAGCCTTTCGCGCCGTGTGTCGAGTCGCCACCGGCAAACTTGTGCCGGCGAACAACACCTTGAAAGCCCTTGCCTTTGGTCGTGCCAATAACGTCCACAAACTGACCGGGTTGAAATTCTTTCACCGTGAGCTTGTCGCCGACGTTCGCCGATAGCGCTTCGCTCGTCCGGTACTCGCGCACAAAGGCCGGCACCCCGGCGTTCGCCTTCTTGCAGTGACCGATCATCGGCTTCGTCGCGTTCCTCTGCTTCTTTGCGCCGAAACCAAGCTGCACCGCGTGATAGCCGTCCGTATCCGTGGTCTTCTTCTGCAAAACGGCGCACGGCCCGGCCTCGACGACGGTGCAACCGACTAGGTCGCCTTTCGCATCGAAGATTTGCGTCATGCCGATTTTTCTTCCGAGGAGTTCCATGGCTAAATCTTGATCGTGATGTCCACGCCCGCTGGCAAGTTCAGCTTCTTGAGTTCGTCAACGGTCTTGGCGGTGGGATCGATGATGTCGAGCAGCCGCTTGTGCGTGCGCATTTCGAATTGTTCCATCGACTTCTTGTCCGCGTGCGGTGAACGATTGACCGTGTGTCGCCAGATGTCCGTCGGCAGCGGAATCGGCCCGGCGACCTTCGCACCCGTGCGCTTGGCCGTCTCGACAATGTCGTGCGCCGATTGATCGAGCAACCGGTGGTCGTAGCCTTTGAGGCGAATTCTGATGCGCTGGTTATTCATTTCTTCTTCGGCCCGCCGCCGTTCTTGTCCAAAATCGCATTGAGAATATTGTCCGGCACCTTCTCGAAGTTGGCTGGCTCCATCGAATAACTCGCGCGGCCTTTCGTCAGCGATCGCAGCGCTGTGGCGTAGCCGAACATCTCGGCCAGCGGCACGTGGGCGTGGATGATCGTCGAATTGGCGCGCGGTTCAATGTGACTGATGCGACCGCGACGACTGTTCAAATCGCCGACCACATCGCCCATGTGCGCCTCGGGCGTGATGACTTCGACGTCCATGACCGGTTCGAGCATGATCGCGCCGGCTTTGCGCGCCGCTTCCTTGAATGCGAAGCTGCCGGCCATCTTGAACGCGATTTCCGAGCTGTCCACTTCATGGAACGTGCCGTCGATGATTTGCACCTTCACGTCCACCATCGGGTAGCCGCCAAGCACGCCAGTCTGCGCAGCTTCGAGGATTCCGTCCTCGACCGCCGGGATGTATTCCCTGGGAATCGCGCCCCCAACAACCTTGTTCTCGACCACGACGCCGCTGGTCTTCTCACCGGGCTCGATGGTGATGATGGCGTGGCCATATTGACCGCGTCCGCCGGACTGGCGGATGAACTTGCCTTCGGCTTCGGCCTTTTTGGTAATCGTTTCGCGATACGCGACCTGCGGTTTGCCGGCGGTCGCGCCGACGTTGAACTCGCGAAACATGCGGTCCTTAATAATGTCGAGGTGCAATTCGCCCATTCCAGAAATGATGGTCTGACCAGTTTCTTGGTCGGTGGTGAGTCGGAACGTGGGATCTTCTTCGGCGAGGCGCTGCAATGCGGTGGACATCTTATCGCGGTCGGCCTTCGTGTTCGGTTCGATGGCCATCGAGATAACGGGTTCGGGAAACGTGATGGATTCGAGCAGGACTGCGTGGTCTTCGTCGCATATCGTGTCGCCCGTCGTGATGTTCTTCAGGCCAACGAGCGCACCGATGTCGCCCGAGTAACACACGTCGATTTCTTGGCGATGGTTAGCGTGCATTTCAAGCAGGCGGCCGATGCGTTCGCGTTTGTTGTTGCGCGGATTGTAAACCGTCAGCCCTTTGCTGACTTTGCCGGAGTAGACGCGAAAGAAAATCAATTTGCCCGCGTACGGATCAGTCCAAATCTTGAATGCGAGCGCGCAGAACGGCCCGGTATCATCGGCGCAGCGGGCTTCGGGTTGCTTCGAATCGGGGTTTGTTCCAACTACATCAGGCACATCGGTGGGGGACGGCAGGTAATCGACCACGGCATCGAGCAAGGGTTGCACGCCCTTGTTCTTGAACGCAGCGCCGCAAATCACCGGCACCAGTTCGTTTCGAATCGTCAATCTGCGGATGCCGGACTGCAGTTGTTGCGCCGTGATCTCTTTGCCTTCGAGGTAGAGATGCATCAACTCGTCGTCCTTCTCGGCAACGGCCTCGACGAGTTTGGCGTGCGCCGTCTTCGCTGCGTCCTTCAACTCGGCGGGAATTTCGACGACATCGAATTTCGCGCCGAGTTCTTCTCCCGTCCAAACCGACGCCTTCAGCTTGACGAGATCAACGACACCCTTGAAATCGGCTTCCTTTCCGATGGGGATTTGAATTGGCACGGCGTTGGCGGCGAGGCGTTCGCGCATCTGGGCCACGGCGGCTTCAAAGTCTGCGCCTGTGCGGTCCATTTTATTGACGAACGCGATGCGCGGGACTTTGTATTTGTTGGCCTGACGCCAAACCGTCTCCGATTGTGGTTCGACGCCGCCGACAGCACAGAACACGGCGCACGCGCCGTCGAGCACCCGCAGGCTGCGTTCCACTTCGACGGTGAAATCCACGTGGCCGGGCGTATCAATAATATTGACGCGATGGTCCCGCCAGAAACACGTCGTCGCGGCGCTGGTGATCGTGATCCCGCGCTCGCGCTCCTGCTCCATCCAGTCCATCGTGGCCGTGCCTTCGTGGACTTCACCGACTTTGTACACTTTGCCGGTGTAATACAGGATGCGCTCGGTCGTGGTCGTCTTGCCGGCGTCGATGTGGGCGCAAATCCCGATGTTGCGGGTGCGCTCCAACGGAACGAGCCGTTCCGGCGACGAACGCGATTTCTGCGGCGTTGTCATTTTCGGTCTTTCCAGCACTGCTTCCATGTTTTCGTTCTAAATTCCTACAAAGCTCAAGCGACGATTATTCAACCCCATGATGGCACGTCAGGACTACCAGCGGTAATGCGCGAAGGCCCGATTGGCCTGCGCCATCTTGTGCATGTCCTCGCGCTTCTTGACGGCAGCGCCGGTGTTGTTGGACGCGTCAACGATTTCCGCGGCCAGCGCCTCGGTCATGGCCGCTCCCTTGCGCGCCTTGGCATAGTCAATCATCCACCGCAAGGCCAACGCCTCCTGCCGGTCCGACGACACTTCCACAGGCACCTGGTAGTTTGCGCCACCGACGCGCCGGGATTTGACTTCGAGCTTCGGCTTGACGTTGTCCATCGCCGCCTGCAACACGTCGGTCGGCGATTTGTCCTTCTGTTTCTCCGCGATGCGGTCGATCGCTCCGTACACGATGCGTTCGGCAATCGACTTTTTACCGCTCCGCATCACGGTGTTGATCATGCGAGTGACCAACGCGTTGTTGAAGCGCGCGTCGCCCAGTCGCTCTCGTTTTTCTGATCTTCGTCTACGCATACCAAAATCTCTTACGCTGCGGCGGCTGGCGCGGCCGGTTTGGGCGCGCTGCCTTCCTTCGGACGTTTCACGCCGTACTTCGACCGGCTGCGGCGCCGTTTCTCCACGCCCATCGCGTCGAGCGTGCCGCGCACGATGTGATAACGCACTCCGGGCAAATCTTTCACGCGGCCGCCACGCACGAGCACAATGGAGTGCTCCTGCAGGTTGTGGCCCTCGTCGGGAATGTAGGCGATGACCTCCACTCCGTTCGTCAGGCGCACCTTGGCGACTTTGCGCAGCGCCGAGTTCGGTTTCTTTGGCGTGCGCGTCATCACCTGAAGGCAAACGCCCCGTCGCTGGGGGCACTCCCCAAGCGCCGGCGCTTTCGACTTCGCCTTCAGTCTGGCGCGTCCCATACGAACCAATTGGTTAATTGTTGGCATTTCCTAACGAAATTTCTCCCCTTTGCGGTTCCGCAAAGAGCGCGAAAGCTAGCACACGCTCTCGGAGCGCGCAAGCCCTTTCCGGTAGCGGCGCCTGACCTAACTTGCCGCGGGAACAGGCTCCTCCAGCGGCTTCTCTTCCTTTACCTCCACCGGCTCAGCCAGTGGCACCAATTTCACGTTTCGATGTCTGAAATAACCCGTCCCAGCGGGGATCAGATGACCCATGATCACGTTCTCTTTAAACCCACGCAGGTGATCGACACGACCCAGCGTCGCGGCCTCGGTCAGCACCCGCGTTGTGTCTTGGAACGACGCGGCGCTTATGAAGGATTCAGTCTCCAACGACGCTTTGGTGATTCCGAGCAACACTGGTTGAGCCTCCGCAGGCTTGCCTCCTGCTTCGGCCACGCGTTTGTTCTCTTCCTCGAACGTGATCTTGTCAATCTGGTCACCCCACAAGAACCGGGTATCGCCCGGATCCACGATGCGCACCTTGCGCAACATCTGGCGCACGATAATCTCGATGTGTTTGTCGTTAATCTCGACGCCCTGCAACCGATAGACCTCCTGCACTTCGTTGACCAAATACTCCTGCAAGTCCTGTGGCCCGCAGACATCGAGCACTTCATGCGGGACAACCGGGCCTTCGGTCAACTGCTGACCCTTCTTCACCGTGTCGCCCCGGAAAACAATGATGTGTTTGGAGTGCGGAATCAGATGTTCCTCTTCGGCGTTCGTCTTCGGATCTTTCACTAGAATCCGGCGCTTGCCACGGGCGGTGCCCGCGAAATCAACGACACCATCGATCTTCGCGATCTCCGCCGCGTCCTTCGGTCGGCGCGCCTCGAAAAGCTCCGCCACGCGGGGCAGACCGCCAGTGATGTCCTTCGTGCGAAGCATCTTGCGCGGGGTCTTGGCCAACAGTGCGCCCGCCTGGATCTCGCCGCCTTCCTCGACGACAATGTGGGCACCGGCCGGAATTGCATAGAACGCCAGCAGCTCGCCCGCGTCGTTGGTGAGGTTGATCTGCGGGTGAAGGTCCTCTTTGTGTTCGATAACCACCGTGCCCATCAGTCCGGTCGTCTCGTCGTGTTCCTTCTTGATCGTAACGCCTTCGATGATGTCGTGGAATTTCACCTTGCCCGTCACTTCGGACAGCACCGGCACATTGTGCGGGTCCCATTGCACGAACACGTCACCTTTCTTGACGGCGGCGCTGTCGGCCACGGTCAACTCTGCGCCGACAACCACCGAGTAACGCTCCAGCTCGCGACCTTCTTCATTCTGAATCGTGATCTGACCATTCTTGTTGAGCACAATCCAGTTGCCCTCGACGCGTTGTACCGCGCGGACATCGTGGTAACGAACAATCCCGTCGTTCTTGGCCCTGATTTGCGGCTGTTTGAACACCTGGCTGGCCGTGCCACCGATGTGGAACGTGCGCATCGTCAGTTGTGTGCCCGGTTCGCCAATCGACTGCGCGGCAATGATCCCAATTGCTGAGCCAATCTTGACCATCTTGCCGGTGGCGAGATTGCGTCCGTAGCACATCGCGCACACCCCACGGCGGGATTCGCACGTCAACACCGAGCGGATCTTGACCTTCTCGATGCTGAGCCGTGCCACCGTATCGGCCGCTGCCTCGTCAATCTCGGTGTTCGCCCTGACAATCTTCTTGCGCGTCATCGGGTCGGTAATGTCCTCTGCGGACACACGACCGATGATGCGTTCGCCCAGCTTGACGATTTCATCCTCGCCTTCGTAGATCGGCTTGACCCAGATGCCGTTGACGGTGCCGCAATCTTCTTCGAGCACGATGACGTCCTGCGCCACGTCCACGAGTTTGCGTGTCAGGTAACCGGAGTCGGCTGTTTTCAGCGCCGTGTCGGCCAAACCTTTGCGCGCGCCGTGCGTAGAAATGAAGTATTCGAGCACGCTGAGACCTTCGCGGAAGTTCGCCAAGATCGGCCGCTCGATAATTTCGCCCGACGGTTTGGCCATCAAGCCGCGCATGCCAGCGAGCTGACGAATCTGTTGCTTCGAGCCGCGCGCCTTGCTATCCACCATCATGAACACTGGGTTCAATTCAGGCCTGCCGCCGTTGTGTTCCATCGCGGCGTACATGATGTTGGAAATCTTGTCGGTCGCGTGCGTCCAGATGTCGATGATCTTGTTGTAGCGTTCGCCGTCGGTTATGATTCCGCGGCGGTATTGCTTCTCCACCTCCGCCACATCCTTGAGCGAATCGTTGATAACATCCGACTTCTCCTTCGGCACGATCATGTCCTCGATTCCGATGGAGATCCCGGCGCGTGTCGCGCTGTCAAAACCCAGCGCCTTGAGTTTATCAAGCACCTCGACGGTGCGTTCATGCCCCGCCGTGCGGTAGCATTGCCAGATGATGTCACCGAGCTTCGTCTTGTCGACCGTCTTGTTGTAGAAACCAAGTTCCTGCGGCCAGATCTCATTGAAAATCACCCGTCCGACAGTTGTCTCGATCACCTTTGAGTGGGCATCGCCGTAGACCGTCGGCCGTCCGTAGTCGGGATTCTTCAGTCGGATCCGCTCGTGAATGTCAACGTCCTTTTCGTCGCGGGCGAAAAACACCTCCTCCGGATCCGAGAACAGCTTGGATCGCTTGGGTGTATCGCGGTCCACCCGCCCGCCGTGCGTGAGGTAATACATCCCCAATGCGATGTCCTGCGTCGGGGTGGTGATCGGTTTGCCGCTCGACGGTGAGAAGATATTATTGGTGGCCAACATCAGCATGCGGGCCTCCATCTGGGCTTCGATCGACAGCGGCACGTGCACGGCCATCTGGTCGCCGTCAAAATCGGCGTTGTACGCCGTGCACACCAGCGGATGAATGCGAATCGCGTCGCCTTCAATCAGCAGCGGCTCAAACGCCTGAATCGACAAGCGATGCAACGTCGGGGCGCGGTTCAGCAGCACCGGATGCCCCTTGCTGACCTCCTCGAGAATGTCCCACACTTCGGGCGACTGACGCTCGATCATCTTCTTCGCCGAGCGGATCGTGTGCACCAGACCCATCTCGCGCAGCCGGCGAATGATGAACGGCTCAAACAACACCAGCGCCATCTTCTTGGGCAACCCGCATTGGTTTAGCCTCAACTCGGGTCCGATGACGATGACCGATCGACCTGAGTAATCAACCCGTTTGCCGAGTAAGTTCTGCCGGAAGCGCCCCTGCTTGCCCTTGAGCATGTCCGCTAAGGACTTGAGGGAGCGTCCGCCCGCGCCGGTTACCGGTCGGCCGTGCCGGCCATTGTCGAGCAACGCGTCCACCGCTTCTTGCAGCATGCGCTTCTCGTTGCGAATGATCACATCGGGTGTGCGCAATTGCAGCAAGTTCTTCAGCCGGTTGTTCCGATTGATGACGCGACGATACAAATCGTTGAGATCGCTTGTGGCGAACCGTCCGCCCTCCAGCGGCACGAGCGGCCGCAGGTCGGGCGGGATGACGGGCAGCACTTCAAGCACCATCCACTCGGGGCGCATCTTCGAGCTTAGAAAACCCTTGGCCAGCTTCAGCCGCTTGGCGATCTTCTTGCGAATCTGCTTGCTCTTGGTCGTGTCGAGTTGATGCTCCAACTCGTGACCGAGCTTGCGCAAATCGATCTTGGTGAGCAACTCTTTGATCGCTTCCGCACCCATCTTGGCCGTGAACCCGTCGCCGTACTGCTCGCGCGCCTCGCGATACTCCATTTCGGTCAGAAGCTGCTTTGGCTTCAGCGACGTCTTGCCTTCGTCCACGACGATGTAGTCCTCGTAGTACAACACACGCTCCAGGTCGCGCGCGGTCATATCCAGCATCAGCCCCATGCGGGAGGGCATCGCCTTGAAAAACCAGATGTGACTGACCGGTACCGCCAACTCAATGTGCCCCATGCGCTCGCGCCGCACGCGCGCCAGCGTCACCTCGACCCCGCACCGATCACAGATCACACCGCGATGCTTGATCCGCTTGTATTTGCCGCAATTGCATTCCCAGTCGCGCACCGGACCGAAAATGCGCTCGCAGAACAAGCCGCCCTTCTCGGGCTTGAACGTGCGGTAGTTAATCGTCTCGGGATTCTTGACCTCGCCGTGCGACCAACTGCGAATGGTCTCGGGTGAAGCAACGCCGATGCTCACGTGGTCGAAGACGTCGGTCTTCTCCAACCCCAGCGCGGCCCGCGCCGCCGCCGTCGCGGCAGCCGTCGATGCGAGTGTCGTTCCAGCAGCTTTGGTGGTGGTGGTCATATAATTACTTATCGCCTCCGTTCTTCCCGACGCGCACGTCGAGACAGAGACTCTGCATTTCCTTCATCAAAACGTTGAACGACTCCGGCGTGCCGGCTTCGAGTGTGTTGTCACCTTTCACGATAGACTCATAGATGCGCGTGCGCCCTTGCACGTCGTCGCTTTTGACCGTGAGCAGTTCCTGCAACGCGTACGCCGCGCCGTAAGCCTCCATTGCCCACACTTCCATTTCGCCGAAGCGCTGGCCGCCGTATTGCGCCTTGCCGCCCAATGGCTGCTGCGTGACCAGCGAGTAAGGGCCTACCGCGCGCGCGTGAATCTTGTCGGCAACAAGGTGGCCGAGTTTCAATAGATAGATATAGCCGACGACGACCTCCTGATCGAAGGTCTCGCCCGTGCGTCCGTCGTAGAGGCGGCACTTGCCATGTTCGGTCGCCCAAGTGAACCCGTCTATCTTGCGGGCGTTCTGCAGCATGTCCTTGATTTCCCTTTCGGTCACGCCGTCGAACACCGGCGACGCCACGTTAAACCCGAGCGCCTTGGCCGCAACACCGAGGTGAGTTTCCAAAACCTGTCCCACATTCATGCGGCTGGGCACCCCCAGCGGATTCAGGACAATATCCACCGGCGTACCGTCGGAGAGAAACGGCATGTCCTGCTCGGGCACGATCTTGGCGATGACGCCCTTGTTGCCGTGCCGGCCCGCCATCTTGTCACCCACGCTCAACTTGCGCTTGCTGGCGACGTACACCTTGACCTGCTTGATGATCCCCGGCTCGACGTCTTCGCCGCTTTCAAGCTGGTCGAGTTTGCGGTCACGCTCCAAGTCCAGTTCGCTGAACCGGTGCTCGAATTCGCCAATGATCTCCCGAATCTTGATGCGGATCGGCGACGGGTCAATCTCGATGTGGTCGTACACCCCGGCGAGCTTGCGCAGGAGTGTCTTGGTGATCTTGCGGTTGGCAGGAATGATGATCTCGCCCGTCTCGGCGTTGACCACGTCGAGCGGAATCTTTTCGCCGAGCAGAATGTTGCTCAACTTCTCGGTCAACTCCTCGCGCAACTCGGTCGATTTCTTCTTGTGATCCTCTTCAATCTGTTTGCGCTGGCGCCGTGTCTCCGTGGCCGTCAGCTTCGGCTTCGTCGGCTCTTTGCGCGACGACACTTTCACGTTCATCACTATGCCGTACGTGCCGCTGGGCACACGCAGCGACGTGTCTTTGACGTCCGCAGCCTTCTCACCAAAGATCGCGCGCAACAACCGCTCCTCGGGAGCGAGTTCGGTCTCACCTTTGGGGGTGATTTTCCCGACGAGGATATCGCCGGGCTTGACCTCCGCGCCGATTCGGATCACGCCATCATGGCCGAGGTTTTTCAGCGCTTCCTCGCCCACGTTGGGAATGTCGCGGGTAATTTCTTCCGGGCCAAGCTTGGTGTCGCGCGCTCCCGCTTCAAACTCGTCAATGTGAATGGAAGTGTAGACGTCCTCCTTGACGAGCCGTTCGTTGACGAGGATGGCGTCCTCGAAGTTGTAGCCGCACCACGGCATAAACGCGACGAGTGCGTTGCGGCCGAGTGCCAGTTCTCCACCGTCACAACACGGTCCGTCGGCCAGCACCTGTCCTTTCTTAACCCGCTCTCCCCTGTGGACGATGGGCTTTTGGTTGAAGCAGGTCGCCGCGTTTGAGCGCATGAACTTGCGCAGCTCGTAGACCCACACGTGACTTTCCGGATCGGTGACGATCTTGCGCTTGCCCTCGGGCAAATCGCCGCTCTTCGTGACCACGATTTGACGCGCGTCGACACTGGCCACAATGCCTGACTCCTCGGCGATGATACACACCTTGGAGTCGCGTGCGATCCGTCCTTCCAAGCCGGTTCCGACAAACGGCGCCTCGTTCTGCAGCAGCGGCACGGCCTGGCGCTGCATGTTCGAGCCCATCAACGCGCGGTTGGCGTCGTCGTGCTCGAGGAATGGAATCAACCCCGCCGCGACCGACACCAGTTGTTTCGGAGACACATCCATATAATGGACGCGCTCGGGCTCGACCTCGATGAAGTCGCCCTTGTAGCGGCAGGAAACTTTCGGCACGGTGAAATGACCGCGTCCATCAATCGGCGCGTTGGCTTGTGCGACGACATAATTCTCTTCCTGGTCGGCAGTCAGATAATCAACTTGGTCAGTGGCGCGCCCATCCTTGACCTTGCGGTACGGTGTCTCGATGAAGCCGAATTCGTTGATGCGGCAGTAAATGCTCATCGCGCTGATCAGGCCGATGTTCGGTCCCTCAGGCGTTTCGATGGGACAGATCCGGCCGTAGTGCGACGGGTGAACGTCGCGCACTTCAAAGCCGGCCCGTTCGCGCGACAGACCGCCGGGTCCGAGCGCGGAGAGACGGCGCTTGTGCGTGAGCTCACTCAGCGGGTTTGTCTGATCCATGAACTGGCTGAGCTGGCTGCGGCCGAAGAAATCTCGGATGACAGCCGACAGCGCCTTGGGATTGACGAGCGCTTGCGGTGTCATCGTGTCCGTGCTCACGTCGAACAACGTCATGCGTTCCTTCACGACCCGCTCGGTGCGGGCCAGGCCGATGCGGCACTGATTGGCCAGCAGTTCGCCCACCGTTCGCAGACGACGGCTGCCAAGGTGATCGATGTCATCCACAGAGCCTTCACCCTTGCGCAAGTTGATGACATAGCGGACGGCTTCGATCAGGTCTTCCTTCTCCATCACGCGACTGTCGAGATCGGCGCGGCGATTGAGTTTCTGGTTGATCTTGTAACGGCCGACGCGGCCGAGATCGTAGCGGCGCGGATCGAAGAACAGGCGCTTGATCATCGCGTTGGCGTTGGCCACGGTGGGCGGGTCGCCGGGCCGCAGCCGCCTGTAAATCTCCTTGAGCGCTTCCTCCGAGTCTTTGCACGGGTCCTTTTTGAGGCATTTGACGATGCAGCCGTCATCCACGGAGGAATCGACGATCTTCACCTTGTCAATGTCCATGTCCTGAAGCTGACGGCAAATGCTCTTGGTCAATGGCTCGAAGGCTCGCGCGACGACAACCTGTTTTT
>Ga0335085_10009090_pt1 | contig 15047 bp, 10 predicted proteins | sample Lox_Sample_45_FD_206712 | JGI IMG/M metagenome (GOLD analysis project Ga0335085, IMG submission 206712) | Soil microbial communities from Loxahatchee National Wildlife Refuge, Florida, United States - Lox_Sample_4.5 | ecosystem: Environmental > Terrestrial > Soil > Wetlands | place: USA... | reverse complement strand
TGACCGTCCACATGATGGGTTCATCTTTTCCCGTGCCGCCATTCGCCGGATCGTCGAAGGCCGTGGCCAGGATGTGAGCGTCCGGAGACATCTGGGGGCTATGATAGAGCTCATCGGACACGCGAAAGGATTCGGGCAAACCGCGCGTGACGGGGTGCTGGCGATCCACGAATTTGACCGTGAAACAATGGCGCGGGGCGTGAGCGGTTTTGGGTGGTCCGAGGGTCCACCAACCGCCCAGCATCTGCAAATACTCGGGCCAGGGGGGTTGCTTCAGACCGGAAGGCTTATGGCGGTCTGCCAAGACCTCGAGGCCGGTGAATGCGTAATTCGCCGCGTGCACGGCCACCAGGCCTTTGCCCTGCTTGACGAAGTCCACGACGGCCTGTTCCGTCAATTCTCCCCAGCGGGGGCCTTCGTAGTCAAGGACGAGTACGTCGTAAGCAGCGAGTGTTGCGGCCGTCACTCCATCGGGTTCCTCCTCCACCCGAACGTCAAACCGGCCGCTCTCAATCAACACCTTGCGCAGGAAAGGAGTAGTCGTGCGCCAGTCGTGGTTGTTGCGCCCGGAAAAGATCAGCACGCGGATTTTTCCCGGCTGAAAGAAAGGAATAGTGTCTTGAGCGAAGCTCACTTCCGGGCTAAATACTGTCCGGAAGGGTGAGAGGGTCAGCCCTGCGGCGAATAAAATTGCGAAGGCGGGTATGGCAATGCGTGCGACTTTACTCATGAATAATCCTTTCCCTCCGTAATGCGTCTAATGTCACGCAGTCGGTGACCTGTACCGCGCGGGCCTGCCAGGGTCGAAAGAATGTGGCCCATGGGAGGCGGTCGCATAAGTATCGGCTGCATCCAGTAATGCACCCGCCCGCCAATCTGACCGCGTGAAAGGCCCGTAGGGCCGAAAGAGTGTGGCCCACGGCGAGAGCCGTGGGATAATGTCACGCGAGGCAGCGACGGGTAGATCAAAATCAATTTCCGTCCTTCCATCACTGCCTACACAGTGACCCGAAAAGGATAGGCCCGGAGGGCCGAAAGAATGTGGCCCATGGCGTGAGCCGTGGGATGATGACGCGCCATAGCATTTCTTTTAGCCCCGCCAGGGGCGACAGACTCGCCTCTTCAAATCACATAGCGTGGATCAAAATCGATTCCATGTTTCTTGAGCAGCGCAATGACCTCTTCTTGATAGGTCCTCTTGCGATGATGTTCTTCCTGGGTTGAAATGTATGACGTGACTTCTCCCAACTTGGATTGACTCACCCCAAATGCAGGATAGCCTGTTTGCCACGCAAATCTTCGCACGCGTTCCTTGGCCCACTTGGAGGAATTTGCTTTAAGCTTCTCCATAAAATCGGAAAGCGCGAGGCGCGCGGGCAGCACGAAGAGCAGATGGACAGGATCCGTGGTGCCGTTGATGAGGATTGGCTTGCCCCCTATATTGATAATAATGCCGCCCAAATAGGCATAGAGGTCCGTCCTCATCTCTCTCGGCATCAGGGGCTGGCGGTCTTTGGTGCTAAATAAAGCGTGAATCAAAATGTTGGTGTAAGTGTGAGCCATTTCTGTCGCCCCCTCCGGGGCTTGGTTCGATTCCTCGCTTCCAATCCCACGGCTTACGCCATGGGCCACAGTCTATCGGCCCTGGCGGGCCTGAGGGGCACAGCGGCGAGTTGTCGGGACTTGCAAGAGAATCAACAGGCCAACTCGCAACCCAGTATCTCGGGCACCGAGTCTCAAGGTTCGAGTCCCGAAACACCAGTTCCCAATCCCGCATCCCAAGCCCCATTACCCGATTCCCCAATCCCCAACCCCCAGTACCCAGCCTCCCGTTGCTAGCCCAAAGCCACCGCCCCCAGCACCATGCCCCCTGTCTCCAGCACATTATTCAAATGGTTGAGGCTGCGGGCGGCTTGGGGCTCCGTGCCGCACTCGACGGAGAGCACACCGTTAAAGTTCGCTTCGCGCAGGATGGAGACGACTCGCTGCCAATCAATGACGCCGTCCCCGCAGGCGCAGCCCACAGGAGTTCCGGTAACCTTGCCGCGTTCGGCATCAGCGTGCTCGACGGTAATATCCTTGGCGTGGACGTGCACCAGCAAGGGGCAGACGGCTTTCAGTCCCTCGTAAGGATCGCCGCCCGCCAGGTAGACATTGCCGGTGTCGTAATTTACCCGCAGCAGCGGCGAATCGACAAGGCTGGCGATTTTCAGCAATCCTTCGGTGGTGCGGGAGATGCTTTGGTGAGGTTCAATGCCGACAAAAACGTGGTAGCGCTCTGCCGTGCGCAAGACGGCCGAGAGCGTGTACTTCATCACCTGAAACGCCTCATCCAAGCTCACCCAGGTGGGCCGAATCCCCTCGTCGGTATTGACCACGGGAGCGCCGATGGCGGCGGCAAGGCGGATGGTTTTCTGCAGATACGGAACGCTGATCTCCGGGCGCATCAGCGGGCAATGGGCGCTCAAGCCCGAGGCCCGCACGCCGTTTTGATCGAGGATATCCTTCATCTCCCCCGGGTCGTCGTCGAGCGAGAAGGAGTGGAAATATCCCGCCTCGCTCAGCAATTCGCGGCCGTTGTGGACCATCGGTTCCACAAACTTGTAACCCAGCTTGGCCGCGCGCTCGACCCCGGCGGAGAACGACTTGTCTTGCGAGCGGATGAATTCCATATTCACGCCGACGCTGATGCTCATAATTCCCACTCCTTCCGCCAGGTGACTCGCCTCTGCTGCTGGTAGGCGAGGTTGCCCATGTGACACGCCATCGACGAATAGTGCCCATTCACCACGTCAGCATTGGGTTGCTGGCGGCTGCGCATGCAGTCCAGCCAGTTGTTCATGTGCGTGTCGTTTACGCCGTGCACGGTGGCTTCCGGGAGTTGCGCGGCCTGGCTGGGAATGAATTTGTAGCCGTAGCGGAAAATGGAGAGCCGCCCGCCGGTGCCCATGAAGACGATATCCGCATTCTCCCGATTGATCATGTCGGTGATCGTCGCTTCAAACGTCACGTTAAGTTTTTCTGGGTATTCGACGATGAAGTTGACGTTGTCGGGCGTGTCGCGCCCGTCGTCGTAGAGGTAAATCCCGCCGCCCGCCACGGCCGCCACGGGATGGGTGAGGTTCAGATACCAGTGAACCACATCGATCATATGTACGAAGAGCCCGCCGGTCTGCCCGCCGGTGGAGAAATCCCAGTAGGCGAAGCGGTTGAAGTAGCGCTTAGGATCCCAGGGAATTTTGGGCAGCCAGGCCAGGCAGGCGTCCCAATTGAGCCCCCTGGGCTTCTGCTCCATGCCGGGAGGAATGGGGGTCAAGTAGCCGCTGTTGCCGTTCCAGATGGTGCGCACCATGTTGACCTTGCCGATAGCTCCGGTGTCGAAATACTTCTGTTTAGCTTCCAGGAAGTGGGCCGTGCTGCGCTGCTGCACACCCACTTGCAGGATGCGATGGTTGTCGCGCACCGCGCACACCAGCGGCTCGCCCTGCTCAGGTAGGGAGGTCATGGGCTTTTCCACGTAAACGTCTTTGCCGGCTTTGCAGGCGTCAATAGCGATAAAGGAGTGCGCATGGTCAAAGGTGGCGACGATTACGCCGTCGATGTCTTTGCGGTCGAGCAGTTGATGGTAATCGGCGTACTTTTCGACACGCGTCTTGGCGACCTTTTCCGCCTGATCGCGGCGGGCATCGTAGATGTCGGATATCGCGACCCACTCGATCCCACCCGCTTCGTTTGCCCTTCCCATCAAATATTGCCCGCGCTGTCCTGAGCCGATAATGCCCAGGCGGATGCGGTCGTTTGCGCCCCAAACGCGCCAGGCCGAGGCGGCCGTGGCCGCACCGACCATGAATGCCCTGCGAGTAATGTGGTTGGTCACTTTAAGACTCCTCTCTTGTCGGTTGTACGGCCCCGTCTAGTTATTCAGAGCCACGTGGATATTTGCAGATTGGACGGTGTCTGTAGTGGCGGTTTCCGGCCGCTGCCGTCGATCGAAGTTCGACGCTACAATTCCCGCCGCTGGGCAAGACCCGGATTTTTCGCCGCGCTTCGCTATATGTTGGCGGGCCGGAAGAGCGGGGAGTTAACCCGCCATTCCATACCCGCGGGCGAAATTTCGGGTCAAGGGGCCGGGACGATGTGTGGCCTTCGCACACAGTGAATCAAGGCTTGGCGAGGGAGGACGCGAGTCTGGTCCTCGGACGGGGAAGAAGTATACACCGGGAAACAGGGGGGTGAAGAAATTTCTCGCAGAGGTAACGGAGATGGGTACAGAGTCCACCGAGTGGATCCGGCGCGTTCTCCGCGCTCTTTGTGACTAAATGCGCTTCGGTAGTTTAGAAGCTCATACCCTCTGAGGCCGTTGTGTGAACCGGTCTTAAGTCTGCACTCCCTCATATTTGTCATGACTAGCGAGGGCTAGGGTTCTGGTTGGACGCCCGCAAATAGGGCCAGTTCGCGCCATTTCCAGTGGCAGTCGACGTCCACAAAGCCGACCTCGCGCAGCCATTCTAATTGTGTTTCCAAGCCGAGCAGTTTGTTGGAAGGGTCCTCCTGCTCCCGCCGAACTTCGAGGCGATCGAGAAACTGACCGTGCAATCGGTCGGTGGGAGAGGAAACGTGTTCGAGATTGCAAAAGACACCGCCAGGGCGTAGCAGATCGAAAATTTCCGCGTAAAGGCTGCGCTTGCGCTCATGCGCCACGTGGTGGATGGCAAAACTGGAGATCACGGCATCGAATTGTCCCAGGGACGGCAGCGGATTGGAGAAGTCGTGTGCGATGATGGTCACCTTGCTATCGCTGTCAAAACGCGCTTGCAGGGCTTCCAGCATAGCCGGTGAAAAATCCAGGGCAACGAACTCGGTTGCGGGTCGATCCGCCTTCGCCAGCGCCAGGAGCCTGCCGTTGCCGCTCCCGATGTCAAGAATACGCGCCGCATCGGCAGGAACAAATTCCAGCAGCGTCGCTTCCCCTTCCGTGCGGTGCGGAATGGTGTCGGCGCGGCGAAGGTATTCCAATGCGTGCTCGGCGGAAGTCCAAAGGTTGCAATCTATGGGATTTGACATCACTTTATCGCCACCGTGAGCGGAGTTCCCTGGGCTCCTGAGGGTTGGGTAAGTCCCAAAACTGCAGCTAACGTCGCTGCAAGGTCAACGGGCTGGCAGGCATTGGCATAGAAGCCCGGCTTGAATGCGCTTCCCCAAAAAATCAACGGGACCTGCTCGTCGTAGTTCCAGGGAGTCCCATGGGTGGTGCCGGTGGCGCTGGCGGAGGGAACTGCGAACGGCATAAACACCACAAAGACATCGCCGCTGCGTTTCGCGTTGAAACTGTTGGCGGCTTTGCGGGCCATGGGGGAATTGGGCAAGTTGCCGGTAAGGAGTTGGGTGCGCGTGAATGCCGCCGCCACGTCGGGTTGGGAAGCGGCGGCCTGGGCTGCAACTTCCTCGGCCTTCGACTCTGCCACATTCTGCTTCTTCAGGGTCTCGCGGTTCAAAAAGAGATAAATTTCGTCCTGATTCTCGATCCAGGGGCCCGGCCCAAAGGCATCGGTCAAGGCTTTCTCGGCGGCGGCGCGGACGTCTTTGGGGTGAGCCGTCCCCAGGCCCAAGTTGTGCTCCAGGACATAGGCAGGCGTAGGCGCCACGCCATGATCGGCGGAAAGCGTAATCCACACGTTGCTCAGCCCGACCTGCTTGTCCAAGTCGTCAAAGAATGCGGCTAGGTAGCGGTCGGTGCGCAGGGTGGTGTCCGCCACTTGCTCGCTGTAGGGCCCAAACCGATGCCCGACGTAATCGTTGACGCTGAGGGAGAGGGTCAACAGATCCGTCTCGGGGCCCCGGCCCAAACGCTCGCTGCGAATGGCGGCGGAGGCAAAGCCCAATTCGAGTTGGTTCATGTAAGGTGTATTGTCGACCCAACTCAGGAATTTGGAGTCGGGGCAGGGCTCCCCTGGGGTGGACTTGAATTCCGAAAGAACTTTGCCGCCGGCACCGGGCGTCTCCGGCAGAGTTTGCCATTTCTGCCCGCAATAGGCTTTGGCGGGCTTCTGCTGATTGAAATCGTCCACCCAAGCCGGCAACATCGGCATGTAGTAGGTGCTAGTGACGAAGTGGCCCGATCCCGAGTCGTACCAATATGCCGCGGAGGGCGTGTGCCCGCCCATCAATATCGCGGCGCGTTCCTTGAGAGAAATAGAAACTGCCTTGGAGCGAAAATCGGTGGCCATGCGTAGCTCATCGCCCAGCGTCGAAGCGGTCAAGCGGCGCGGCGAGAACCCCGGCGAGTCGCTGGCCTTCTCGCGGTCCGCAACGATGTGGGTGCTTGAATCTTCCACGCAGTAGACCTCGCGCTTCTGGTCGCGGTCGTACCAGTTATTCTCAATGATGCCGTGCGCCCAGGGATAAGTGCCGGTCAGCAGGGTAGCGTGCCCGGGGCCCGTAATAGTGCTGGCGTAATCGAAGCGGCAGTCGGTAAACACTGCACCATCCAGCAGGCGGTTGAAGCCTCCCTTGCCAAAATACGGCCGAAAGCGCATCAGGTAGTCGTAACGGAACTGGTCGATCACCAGCACCACGACCAGCTTGGGCCGATTGGGGAAGCTGGGGCTCGCCGCCGGCCGCAGCGGCGCACTCCAATTGAGCAGAATCATGGCGGCCAATGAGCAAATAACGGTTCTTCTTCGCACGGGAAATCCTCCTGAGATTAAATCTACACTTTATTCGGCATCCGCCACGCAACGGAAACCGACCGTGGCGGACCGGTCCGTACTGGGAGCGATCAGCAGATATTTCCCGTGCTCATTCAGCTTGTAAGCTTGAGGGAAGTACCAGTGCGACCCCTGGGGTTGGTAATGGCTTCCACCCCGCAGGATGGCCGCGCGCGTGTGGGTGTCGGTAAACTCCTCGGTCCACTGCCAGACGTTCCCGACGAGATCCCTCACGCCGAAGGGGCTGGCGCCTTGCGGGTGCGCTTCCACATCCGAAGGTGCGGCCATGTCGCGGCCTTGGTCAGGGGATGGCACGGCCTTGGGGTTCCACTCATTTCCCCACGGATAGAGGCGGCCATCTGTCCCCTGCGCGGCGTATTGCCAATCCCACTCGTGCGGAAGGCGTTTGCCGGCCCATGCCGCGTAGGCGCGCGCGTCGTGAAGAGAAACCCACGTCACGGGTTTATTCCCCCAGCCCTCTGGGTAGTCGCCGTTCTTCCAATCGCGCAGGAAATTGTGGTCGTCCTGGGGATGGTAGCGCGTGGCGTCGATAAATTTCTTGAACTCTGCATTGGTCACGGGGAACTTGTCCATATAAAATGGTTTCATTTCCAGCGCCTTCAGATGGTGCCGCCGCGGGGCGTCCTCCCACGGGTACTGGACGTCTACGCCGATGTCGTTCTCGCCTTCAATCTCGATGCCGGAGACGGCGAACTCAAATTTGCCGCCAGGGATCTTCACCATTCCCGACGGCGCTGTGGCAGCGGGTTTGGTGGCGGCAATGGCGACGATCTGCTGCGGCAGAACTTTCCAGGTGTGCGAATAATCCTGCAAGCGCTTCTGGGAAAGCTCGCTCATGCGGACCATGAGTTTGTGCAATGGCTCATCCGGCTCACTGGCCGTGGCAAGCACCGCGCCATAGCCCTTGGCCTCGATCTCGAAGCTGAGTGTGGCGGCAGCTCCCTGAATTTCGGGCTTCAGCTCGGCACCCTTCCATAAGTCGTAATAGCGCATGCCGGGAGTGTGGGGAACTTCGAGTTGGCGGCCCGGCACGTCATACTCATTGCGATTCACCAAAGTCCAAAGCGTGCGTCCCTGGCCGGGGAATTTACTGGCGAAGACGCCGTAGCGCAGGGTGGGAGTGTGCGGCTCCCAATCTTGACTCAGCAGCAGCGGGGCCATGGCGCGTTCGATGGTGGATATTCGCCGCAGCGCTTCCGCATCGCGGGGCGTGATTTCGTTCCAGATGCCCCAGATGTTTTCCCAACTCTCGTAACCCACGCCGTTGAAAAAGGCGTGCTGAAGGTCGTCGGTCTTGTCACGCCCCCAGCGGCGGCAGATGTTCACCATATGGCGCGTCTCCAGCCACTTGTACTTGCTGACGGTGGGGATGAAGGAATAATCCCAGTACGCCCAGCTCAAGTTGTTCCAAGCAAGTCCGAAGTCATTCGTCAGATTCTCGGGCTCAAGGGCAATAGGGTGGCCCGATGCATCCGAGGCCGTCCGGAAAAGGTGGGGAACCGCATCCATCGTGTCGCCGTTTACACCGTCGGCGCCGACCTCCGCCAACAGGCGCGCCGTCGCTTTGGCATTCGCCACGCCCTCATCGCGCGTGCCCTGGTCCCACACCATTACCGGAAAAAGCACACGCACCCCGCGCCGATGGAAGTCAGCGATCATCTGCCGCACGCCCGCCACGCCGCCCGGCATATCGCGCAGCAGATCGTATTGGTTGCGGTTGTCGATTCCCATATTCGGGTACGATTGCCAAACCAGCACGCTGTCAATGCCTCCGTAGCGGCGATCGAGGTCGTCCAGATAGCGGTCCACGGTGTAGCGGCCTGCCGCTGGGTCGAAGAAGTAGCGGTCGTGGATCATCATCTGGGGTTGGACGAAACTCGATTGCGTCCACGCGAGCTGTGGGCGCAGGTACTCCGCATCCTCATACCCCATGCGGATCCGGCGCTCCATCCGCCAATGCTTGATGTCGTCGAGCCATTTGGCGAAATCCGCGCTGGTGGAGGGGCCGGGGATCTGGGACCGTTGCGGCCGGTATGCGGTGTCTTGCGCAAATCCGCGTGCGCAAGCAAACAGAATCGAAAATCCGAGGACCAGAAGGCGCTTGCTCATTTGAAGATTCCTGGGTCGCAGAAGTTGGTCGAACGCCGCCTATCATACTTTCGCCGCGCTGCGAAACCAAGAGGTGGAAGGAAAAAATCCACATATTACGCAGATCACACAGATTGAAAACCTTACTTCCGCTTGTCACATCTGCAAAATCTGCGTAATCTCCCGATGATGGATTCTGAACCTTTACTCCGGAACGAGATCGAAGGACTGTTGCGCCAGCTCCAGCATCCTGTGGTCGTCGAGAATCAAGCAGAGATGATGGACCTAACCGCTGCTCAGTGGCGGTTGACTATCGAGTTCGGAAAGCTGATCTTCACTGCCTGGAATTCAGGTCGAACGTTCTCGCGCCGAGTGGAGGGCATCGCCTACCGCGACCGGGACCGCTTCGGAATATTCGTGCGTAAGCCTGGGAGCCGTGAGTCCGCCACACTGGAGTTTCGCGAATTGTGTGCGCCGGTCAGTGTGGGGCGCGCGGCGGGGCGTATGGGATTCCGCCAACAACTCCTTGCGATGTTGCAGCGGGACTATCGCGGATGGAAATTCGAGCACGTCAGCAATCGTTCGGACCGCGAGCACTCTTTCTCCGCTTGGTATACACGCGGTTTGGCGCGCCAAGGCCGCTCCGCCTGGGCGTTCCTGGGAATGAGCGGGGAGGAAGGCGCCGGCGCCGCGGATGCTGCGCTGGCCTTTGGCTTGATCTGGCTAGATTGGCTGCGCGGCCACGCAGACCGCGCGGCCATTACCGAGCTCAAGTTCTTCTTGCCGCCCACTGCCATTCCGGTCATCGCTCATCGTGCGGCTTATCTCAACTCCCGGGCGTTGAGAGTGGAGATCTATGAATGGTGCGCCGGCCGGACCTCCCCCAACCCAGTTGACCTGAGGGACTACGGTAACGTCGAGACTCGGCTGGCGGCGCGGCGGCAGGCAGATCTATTGAAAGAAAGCCACTGCAATTTATTGCGCGGAATGTTGGGCGACCTTGCGCAGCAATTCGAGATCGTTCCCGACTCCGGGGGGACACTTTCCTCGGTGCGCATGGCGGGTTTGGAAGTGGCGCGCATCGAGGGTCAGCTTGCGCCGCGCATCTACTTTGGCATTGAGGGCAGCGTGCGCCGCTGGGACGAATCACGCGGCGGTGAGTTCAAGGATTTTCTCCAGGAGGTGCAGAGGATCCGGCGCGCGGGCAGTCCCCAGCCGCGACATGAATACTACCGGCTGCAATCGGAGCGATGGCTGGAGAGCATGCTCGCAAAGGACATCTCCCGCGTTGACCCGGCGCTTTCGCCCGAGCACGTGTATCCACAGGTTCCGGCATTCACCGGCAACGATCGCGGAATCCTCGATCTGCTAACCGTGACCCGCCGCGGACGGCTGGCGGTGGTGGAACTCAAAGTCGAGGAGGAAATCAATCTCCCACTCCAGGGCCTTGATTACTGGCTGCGCGTGAATTGGCTTTTGAAGCGCCAACAATTTCAGGAGTTTGGATACTTCCAGGGCTGCGAGCTTTCCGCCGCGCCCCCTCTGCTGTTCCTGGTTTCACCGGCTTTCCGCTTCCACTCCACTACAGCGAAACTACTTGCCTATTTTGATCCGCAGATTGAAATCGCCCTAATCGGGATTAACGATTCCTGGCGCAAGGAAATCAAAGTCCTCTTTCGCCACCAAATGGGGAAAGGAAAATGGCCGGTGACCCAAGAACAGTGGCAAGGGTCGAGTGACGAATGAAATGCCGGAATTATTGCTTGATGCCGGGGGACAATAGGGAGGAACGCGAAGGCCCGTTGCTCGTCACTCTTCACTCTTCCCTGCTTTCCGGCTACCAGTCGTGGCAGGCGGCAGGCCGCGGAGGCGAGAAACTGGCGGCGTGCTCACGCCACCAAGCGTGCCAATCGTTGGCGATGCGCTCTACCCCTTCGCGCGAGGAATCGGCAGGGTTGGGGGGTTTGTGGCCCGTTAGTCCCTCCAGAGCAAAATTCGCCACCTGCCGAACCTGCACCTCCTGGTCGTCGAGCGCCGCCAGCAGGGCGGGGATCACTTCCTTGCTGCCCAGGGTTTTCAGGCCCAGAATGGCATTCATCCGGTCCGTCACATGCGCGGAGTGGAGATTGTCGAAGAGCGGTTGATAAGCGCGCGCGTCATGAAAGAATCCCAGTGCGCGCAGGATATCGCCCCGCGTAGGTTCCGGGCTCTTGCCCAGCAAATCGACGATAGCAGGGATGAACGCGGCATCGCCCTTCTCCGCGAGCAGCAGCAAGGCGTAGGCGCGGACCGGGTCCTCTATTCGCCTTCCCGCATCCTTGCCTACGGAGTTTGCACCGTCCGCTCCGCGAAACAAGTTGAGGATTGCACGCCAGGAAGCGGGGGTGTTTAGACGCGCCAAGCCGTCCACGGCGTCACGGCGGTCCCAGCGGTCCGGATTCCCGACCTTCGTCATCGCCACCAACTGGTCGAGGAAAAAGGGTTGGGGCAGCGAGGTAAGCACCACCACCGCCTCACCAGGATTGGGCTCTTGGGGATTCATTACGGCGGTGAGATACGGATGGTAAGCCGCCTCAAGCTGCGCATGCGTCGATGGCACAACCTGCACGTTGAATTCATCAAGGGCAAGGGCGAACGCCACTGGCTTTACCTCGAACTCACCGGGATGAGGACCAGGTAGAAGCAGCGCCAGGCGCCGCTCCGCGCGCACGTGATATCGACCTGGCACCCCAAATTGCGCCCATTGGTTGAGCAGCCACTCCTCCACATGAACCTGCCCGGGAGGCAGAGTGACCGAGCCATAAAAGGTCGTCCCCGGCGCACTGCCGCAAGGATGGGGGGCAGGATCGGGCAGCCGCCGTCCTATCGAGTCGGTCACTACGAATCGCGGCTCCTGGTCGTAGTCGGAAACGAGGCCGCGCGTGGGCGTTCGATAGCGAAAGGCAAAGACCTTGCTTCCGGTGTTCCGAACTACAAACCGGCAGAAGATTGGCCCGCCAAGAAGCTGTTGGGGCTTGGCCATCTCAAAGTGGACGGAGTAATCCACCTGGGCAAGCGCCGAGTTTATGCTGACTGCAAGAATGAATAGGCCGAGTGGCAACATGCGGATGGGCCGGCGCAAGGCGGTGGAGATCATCCGGCTCATCATACGCGAAAGTGCTGTCCGGCCGCGCGGTTCTCTTCATTCGGGCTTATAATGCAGGAGCAGAGTAGGGTGAGCGGGCGCCCAACTTTTCGCTCGCATCGAACCCGGCTGGGGGCCGAACATGCTTCCTCCATCCTCAAACCGCATTCTATTGATTGCCACGCTTCTGCTGAGCCTGCTGCCGGCGAGCCCTTCTCGCGCGGTGAGTAATCTCAAGCTCTTTATGAAAGACGGCAGCTACCAGATCGTCACCAGCTACGAAGTGCAGGGCGACCGCGTTCGCTACTTCAGCGTCGAGCGCTCGGAGTGGGAGGAGGTGCCCGCATCACTGGTGGATTTTGACGCCACCAAGCGTGGGCAGGAAGAGAAGAAAACGACGGAGAAAAAGCAAATCGAGGATGCCAAGGAAGTCGATAAGGAGCGATTCTACAAGCCTCCCAACACGGGAGCGGAGGTCGCGCCGGGCATTCGCCTGCCGGGAGATGAAGGCATCTTCACCGTGGACAGGGGCCGCTTAGTGCGCCTGGCGCAGTCCGCGGCCGAGCCCGTCACGGATAAGAAGCGTGCGGCGATGGTGCTGGCCATTCCACTGCCCATGGTGAAGGCGCGCTCGCTGGTGGTGCTGGAGGGCGCGAAGGCCGCCATCCGATTGAACGATCCTCTTCCCGTGTTCTATGTGCAATCCGGCGGCGGCCTGGGCGCGAAACTCGAATTGGTGCGGCTGAAGCCGGGAAAAGAGACGCGCGTATTGGAGGATGTGGAAACGAGCCGGGGGAAAAGCGGCAAGGCCACGGAAGAGCGCAGCATGGTGTCCATCACACGCCAGCAGATGGCGCCCAATGTGTACGCATTGAAGCCCCTGCAGGCCTTGGAGGCGGGAGAGTACGCCCTGGGCGAGGTGGTGGACGACAAGCTGAGTTTGAACGTCTGGGATTTCGGCTACGAAAAGTGGGAAGTGGTGAAGTAAGTCGGCTCGCCGGCGCTTACTGCGGCTGGGGGGTAGGGTTGGGCACGGCGGCGCGCTTGCTGGCGTGCTTTTCCGCATACATGCGGGCGTCGGCTTCCGCCACGTCTTTGTCCGGCGTCTGGCCGGTGATGTGCAGGTACAAGCCTAGGCTAACGGAGATCGGCAGGTCGCCCACGCGGTTGCTGCGGTCCCATTCCGCCACCTTGATGTGGATGCGCTCGCGCACCACCTCGCCCCCCCCCTGGTCGGTTTCGGGAAGCAGCACTAGAAATTCGTCTCCCCCGTAGCGGATTACATAATCGGATCCGCGCACGCACGACTTCAGGATGGTGGCGATCTGGGAGAGCACGTAGTCGCCCATCAGGTGGCCGTAGCGGTCGTTCACCTGCTTGAAGTTGTTCAAGTCGCACATGATGAGCGCCAGGGAGCGGTTGGTGCGCTCGGCGCGGGAGATTTCACCCGAAAGCAGATCGTGCAGGAAGCCGCGCGTGAAGACATTGGTGACCGCGTCAATCATGCTGGCGGCCTGCTCCTCCTGCGAGTTCATGTATTGCTGGATATTGGTGAGCCGCAGCCCGCGGACCTCAATGTCGCGGCGCACGTAGACAAGCGAAGCTAGCACCGTCGCGACCATGATGACGAAGAGCACCTGCGGTGAGAGGTTGACGTGCAGGCCGCCGTCGTGCCAGAACTGGCGGGGGAAAAAGAACGACAAAACTCCCAGGATGAGGACGACTGCGGCGAAGATGATGAGTATCCAGAATTCCTTTTTCTGCGATTCCAGACGCACGAGTTCCGCTTGTATACGCGCCTGCGGGCCGACTTGTTCGATATTCGGCGGATTACTCATGTTCATCATTCAAAACGGAGCAGACCTTGAATTTGATCGATAAGACTGGGCAACTTCTAATCGCACGCCATTTTATACGAAGATGCCGCCAGAATGCAAGCAGGAAAGATAACAATGTGATTATCAGTATTTTCTGCGTACTATTAATAATACGACAACATCACAATCGTATACCTTTCTCACTGGGGCATCCTTTCCGCGATAATCTTGGCCTGGGTAAAGAGCAGCAAGTAATCGTTTCCGCCCGCCTTGGAATCGGTTCCCGACATATTGAAACCGCCAAAGGGATGGGCCCCCACCAGCGCGCCGGTACACTTGCGGTTGAGGTACAGGTTGCCAACGAAGAATTCCTCCGCGGCTTTTTCCAGCTTACGCCGGTCTTGCGCGTAGACGGCCCCCGTCAGACCATACTCCGTGTTGTTGGCAATGGCCAGGGCCTCCTCAAAACTCGCAGCGGGAATCACGGCCAGCACGGGGCCGAAGATTTCTTCCTGGGCGATGCGCGCTGTGGGGGGGACGTCGGCAATCACCGTGGGCTGGATGAAATGTCCCGGCCCGGGTGATTCGCCGCCGCCCGCCACCACCCGGCCTTCCCCCTTGCCCACGGCAATGTATTCCAGGATGGATTGCTTGGCGCGCGCGTTGATGACCGGGCCCAGGGAGTTCTCGGCGCGCTCGGCCGGTCCCACGCCGAGCTGGCCCACACGCCGCACCAGCTTTTCGAGGAACGCATCGTAAACCGGCCGGACCACAATCGCCCGCGAGCAGGCCGAACACTTCTGTCCTTGATAACCGAAGGCAGAGGCTACAACCCCCTCCACCGCCTCTTCCAGGTCCGCGTCGCTGTCCACGACAATGGAATCCTTGCCGCCCATTTCGGCAATCACGCGCTTTACCCAGATCTGTCCGGGAGCGTGCTTGGCCGCCAGTTCGTTGATATGCAGCCCCACGTCCTTCGACCCGGTGAAAGCCACGAAGCGCGTGCGCGGGTGGCCCACCAGCGTGTCGCCCACCTCCCCGCCCGGACAAGGCAGGAAATTCGCCACTCCCGGCGGCAGGCCCGCTTCCTCCAAGGCCTCAAAGAATTTGTAGGCGATGGCCGGCGCATCGCTTGAGGGCTTCATCACCACCGTGTTGCCGGCCACCAGGGCAGCAGCGGTCATGCCGGCGAGGATGGCCAGCGGGAAGTTCCAAGGTGGAATGACGATGCCGGCCCCCAGTGGAATGTAGCGCAGGTGGCTCCTCTCACCGGGCACCGGCGTGAGCGCC
>Ga0335085_10009089_pt1 | contig 15047 bp, 11 predicted proteins | sample Lox_Sample_45_FD_206712 | JGI IMG/M metagenome (GOLD analysis project Ga0335085, IMG submission 206712) | Soil microbial communities from Loxahatchee National Wildlife Refuge, Florida, United States - Lox_Sample_4.5 | ecosystem: Environmental > Terrestrial > Soil > Wetlands | place: USA... | reverse complement strand
TGAGCACCCCGACGACTGGGCCTTCTACGGCAACCCGTGGGAATTCCCCGCCCCCGACGACCGTCAGGTCGTCGGGTTCTACGGCCACACCGAGGCCGTGGATGACGGTCACGGGGGGCAGCGCACCCGCTGGGTACCGGGGGAGACGGTGCGCGGCGAGCCCAGCCACATGCTGGTCCCCGGGTACGGCACCGAGACGGTCAACATCATCCGGCTATGGCAGGCCCGGGCCGACCGCGAGTCGTTCGACCTGGGCCTGTTCAACGACGGCCGCTACGCGGAGGCCGTCGAGGCGCAGATGCGCTCGGAGAACCTCACCAAGGTGCTGTACCCCAGCGACAGCACGGAGGCGGGCCGGGAACTGCGGCTCAAGCAGCAGTACTTCCTGGTCGCCTGCTCGCTGCGGGACATCATCCGCCGGTTCCGGTTCCGCAACAGCGACTGGGAGGCCTTCCCCAGCCAGGTCGCCATCCAGCTCAACGACACCCACCCGGTCATGGCCATCCCCGAGCTCATGCGGCTGCTCGTGGACGAACACGGGGTCGGCTGGGAGCAGGCATGGTCCATCACCCGCCGCACCTTCGCCTACACCTGTCACACCCTGCTGCCCGAGGCCCTCGAAACCTGGCCGGTTTCCATGTTCGAGCGGCTGCTGCCCCGCCACATGGAGATCATTTACACCCTCAATCAGTTCTTCCTGAACGAGGTGCGCGCCCGCTTTCCGGGCGACGACGGGCGCATTGCGCGGATGTCGCTGGTCCAGGAGGCCCCCGAGCGCCGGGTGCGGATGGCCAACCTGGCGGTCGTGGGCAGCTTCGCGGTCAACGGCGTGGCCGAGCTGCAGTCGCGCCTGCTGGCCCAGACGACGTTGCGGGACTTCGCGGACCTGTGGCCGGAAAAGTTCCTGAACGAGACCAACGGCGTCAGCCCGCGCCGGTTCCTGCACCTCGCCAACCCGCGCCTGTCCGGCCTGATCACCGCCCGGCTGGGCGACCAGGGATGGCTCACCGACCTGGAGCGGCTGCGGGAGCTGGAGGCGTTTGCCGACGATGCCGGATTCCGCGAGCAGTGGCGCGAGCTGAAGCGGCTGAACAAGGTCGATCTGGCCGCCCATACCCTCGCCGCCACCGGCATCACCATCGATCCCGGCTCACTTTTTGACGTCATGGCCAAGCGGCTGCACGAGTACAAGCGCCAGCTCCTCAAGCTGCTGCACGTGGTCACCCTCTACAACCGGATCAAGGCGGACCCGTCCGCCGACCTGACGCCCTGCACGGTCATCTTCGCCGCGAAAGCCGCACCGGGCTACCTGGTGGCCAAGGGCATCATCAAGCTGATCAACTCGGTCGCGGCCGTGGTCAACGCCGACCCCGACGTCGGCGGCCGGATCAAGGTCGTCTTCCTGCCCGACTACAACGTCTCGGTCGCCGAGCTGATCGTGGCCGCCGGCAACATCTCCGAGCAGATCTCCCTGGCCGGCAAGGAAGCATCCGGCACCGGCAACATGAAACTGGCCCTCAACGGGGCCGTCACCGTCGGCACACTCGACGGCGCCAACATCGAGATCCGCGACCGGGTCGGTGCCGACAACTTCTTCCTCTTCGGCCTCACCGCCGACGAGGCCGTCGCCCTCAGGCAGCGCGGCTATGACCCTTCCGCCTATTACCGAGCTGACGCCGAGCTCAAGGCGGCCATCGACGCCATCACCTCCGGCACCTTCTCCCGTGGGGACCGCGGGGCCTTCGAGCCGATCATCACCCCGCTGCTGCAATGGGACGAGTACATGGTCCTCGCCGACTACCGGCCCTACATCGACTGCCACGACCAGGCCGTCCGGCCGGCCTGGGCCGATCAGGACCGGTGGACCCGGATGTCGATCCTGAACACGGCCCGCTCGGGATTTTTCTCCTCCGACCGGACAGTCCTCGAATACTGCCGCGACATCTGGCACATCGAGCCGGTACCCGTGCCGCCGTACCCGAAGGCCGGGCCCTGACGTCCCGGGGCGGCTGATGCCGTCACGGCGCTGCGGGGACCGGTCCGTCGGTGCGCAGGGGAGGGGCAGGACGAACGTGCCGTCATGCCCCGGCCCGGCCGAGGGCGCGGTCACCTCGCCACCGTGAGCGCGGGCGATGTTGCGCGCGGTGGTCAGCCCGCCGTTCAGTCGCTACGCTCCGCCCTAATTACGGTCGTGACCGAAACCCTCACGGCGGGGTGAGGCCGCGTTTTTGATTACCCATATTTCGCCCCGGCGTCGTTCGCTGCCGCTCGTCCGCACTGAGGTCGGCGCGGGCGGAGGGTCGCCCCCGGACGCCGTGTCTGCCCAGGTGAACGGGGTATGCCGACGAGCGGGCGGCGACTCGCCGTGGGCTGTGTAGATGGTTGTAACGAAAAATTATCCCATTTCTGGCCTGATTACGGCACCCTCACACCATTTTCATGCCTCGATACGGGTCGCTTACCCTGCGCAACCATGGGTGAAAAATCTCTTCGTGCGATCTGTGTCGAACCACCATCATGTAAACGTAAGACCGACTAAAAACGTCTATGTCGTATGCGCCGGTTCTGTGCGGATGTGGCCAGTGGGTCTGGCTGGCTGCGGACTGCAGGCCTCCCGGTGCAGGCAAGATGACCAAGTCATCGGATGGGGAGAACAGCATGATCTTTTTGTCCGGAACGGCACGTCCAGGTCCGCGGCCGGGGTGGCGTAGCCCCCGGTAGACCCCCGACCCGGGTTCACGCCGCCACGATGGCTCGGCGCCCCGGGTATCGCAGCCGCCGTGCGCGTACGGCTGAGCCCAGCCCCGTCCAGGCTGCTCACTGCACCGCTGCCCGCGTGCGATGACGCATTCTCTGCCCCAGGGCGCCCGCATGCCTGGCCCTGGTCCCCCGGAAGAGAGACAAGGGAAAACATGTCAGGTCAAGGACGCCGCACCGAGATCATGCCGGCGGTGAGCGATACGCCCGGCGCGATCTCGAGGCCCAGCCTTGAGCATCATCGACCTGAACGCGAGCCCCAGCGATCCGAACATGAGCCCCAGCGATCCGAACATGAGCCCCAGCGGCCCCCCTGGGAGCAGCAGTCTTCTTCCCCGGGACCGCATCGGGATGCCGGCCAGGAGCCGCGTCAGCCCATCCGGGAGCCGCGATGGGTTCCTCACCCGGAGCCGCTTCCGGAGCCTCGCCAGGAACCCCGTCGCGAGCATCGCCGGGAGCCGTACCCGCGGTCCCACGCGGAGCCGCGCCGGCAGGCTCACCAGGAGCCGCACCCGCCGTCTAATCCGGAGCCGCACCGGCCGCCCTACCGGGAGCCGGACCCGCAGGATTACCCGGAGCCGCACCGTCAGGGCTCCGGGCATGGTCACCGGTTCATGGTCGTGGGCGGCACCCGTGCCCCGGTGGACGACGAACTGGCCGACTCCGGTTACGACTATGACCAGTTCTCCGCCCTGGCCGGGCCGCTGGAAAGCCCCCGCTGGGACGAGCCTTACCAGGTTCAGTACCGGGCCATCCACCGCAGCAAGCGGGAATGGCTGTTCACCCGGGTCATCGCGGTCGGCCTGGTGATCCTGGACCTCCGCTTCATCTACTGGCTTATCTTCCAGTCCCAGTACCCGAACCTCAGCGGCTGGCGCATGCAGTTCGGTGTGCGCGTCGTGCTGACCGACCTGCACATCCTGCTGCTGGGCGGGATGGCGTTCGGCTCGATCATCATGCAGCTGTTCCTGCTGGTCAACGTGCTAACGGTGTCCCGGGCCTGCCTGGTCGCCCGCGACCCCATCCCGGTGGAACCGGACACGCGGCTGCGGGTGGCGTTCCTGACCACGATCGTTCCCGGCAAGGAGCCGGTCGAGATGGCCGAGCGGACGCTGCGCGCGGCCAAGGGCATCGTGTACGACGGCAAGCTCGACCTGTGGCTGCTGGACGAGGGCAACTCCGACGAGGTCAAGGCGATGTGCCGGCGGCTCGGCGTGCACCACTTCAGCCGCAAGGGGCGTGGCTACCTGGAATTCGACAAGGGTGCCTTCGCCGCGAAGACCAAGCACGGCAACCACAACCGCTGGCTGTTCGAGCACGCGGGCCGGTACGACGTCGTGATGTTCGTCGACACCGACCACGTGCCGCTGCCGATTTTCGCGGAACGGCTGCTCGGCTACTTCCGTGACCCCGAAGTCGCGTTCGTGGTGGCCCCCCAGTTCTACGGCAACCAGGGCAACCGCATCACGCGCTGGGCCGAGTCCGCCCAGTACCTGTTCCACAGCGTCATCCAGCGGGCCGGCAACCGCCGGCGCTGCCCCATGCTGGTGGGCACCAACGCGGCCGTGCGGACCAGCGCCATCCGGAAGGGCTACGTCGACTCCATCACCGAGGACATGGCGACCAGCCTCCGGATCCACGCCACCAAGAGCCCCACGGGCCGGTCCTGGCGCTCCGTGTACACCCCGGACCTGGTCGCCGTGGGCGAGGGCCCATCGTCGTGGACCGAGTTCTTCGGCCAGCAGACGCGGTGGTCGGCGGGCACGTTCGACGCCATTCTCCGGCAGGTCTGGCGGGTGTTCTTCAAGCTCCGGCCGGGCGCGATGCTGCATTACTTCCTGATGCTGACCTACTATCCGTCCGTCGCCTTCGGCTGGATTCTCGGTATCATCATCAGCTCCTGCTATCTCGGATTCGGGGTCGCCAGCCTGCGCACCAGCCAAAGCTGGTGGCTCACCTATTACGTCGACGTCGCGGCCATTCAGTTCCTGCTGTACCGGTTCATGCGCCGCCACAACGTCAGCCCGCACGAGCCGGCGGGCTCTTCCGGCTTTTCCGGGATGCTCGTCTCGGCGCTCACCGCGCCGATCTACGCGCGTGCCGTGCTGAAGGTGATGTTCGGGCGCAAGCTGACGTTCAACGTGACCGCGAAGGGGACATCGACGGCCCGGGACCGGCTGTGGACGTTCCGTTACTCGCTGATGTGGGCGATCGTGCCCATTGTCATCATGACCATTGCACTCCTGCGGCACCGGCCCTATCCCATGATGATGGCCTGGACCGCCGTCATTCTGTTCGCGTGCCTGGCGCCGATCGCGATTTGGCTGTTCGACCGTTCCCATAGTCCCGGAGAGCTGAAAGAGCCGAATGGGCGGCACGCCGCGCAGCACCATTCGAGTGAGTCAGCCGGGCTGGATCTCGCCTCCGAGAAGGCTTAGGAGAATTTTCACCGATGAGTAATCCTCCCACCCTCGCCTTTCCGTTCCAGGTGGAGACCCGGCGTAAGAGGCGGACCGGCCGGCGCCTGCTGGGAGCCCTGTTCGGCGTGCTGCTGGTCTGCGGGGTACTGGGCGCCAACGTGCCGACGGTCGGGGCCACCGTGACCGGCTGGTATCACCACTACCAGATCACCCAGAAGGCCTACGAGGAAAAGTACGGGCTGTGGACCAAGCTGAACATCCCGGCGAAGTTCCGGGTGAACGGCATCCACTCCACCCTGCTCTACAACGGCGACGTCCTGATCATGGCCGGGTCGGGTAACAACCAGCAGTTCTTCAACGCCGGGACCTTCAAGACCCTGCTGCTCAACCCGATGACCATGAAGGAGCAGCTGATCCCGACCCCGTGGGACCTGTTCTGCGCCGGGCACATCGAACTGCCGGACGGGAACATCCTGCTCGCGGGGGGCACGGCCCGGTACGAGAACCTGAACCCGACCAACGCCGGCGGCAGCATGACGATCGTCAGCAACGACATCTACCAGTCCTGGACGCTGCCGAAGGGGACGATCTTCACCGCCCCGAACGGCGCGCAGTTCGCGTCGGCCTTCAAGCTGACCATTCCCCGCGCGACGCGGCGGCCCAGCCTGACCGGCGGCAAGCCCACCATCGTGGCCAGCCAGCAGAACGTCTGGGTCGACGCGGTCAAGAAGGGCAAGGGCTCGCTGGAGGCGGCGGCCGGCAAATACCAGGTGCAGGGCCTGCTCGGCCCGCAGTCCAACGCCATGCTGTACGGCGTCGGCTCGGCGATGACGCTGCAGAAGCAGGACTACCAGGGCACCAAGGATGCGTACATCTTCGACGTCAAGACGTCGCGGTTCGTCAAGGTCAACTCGATGAACTACGCACGGTGGTACCCGACGCTGGCCGAGATGGGCAACGGCATGGTCATGGCCGTGTCCGGTCTCAACGGCCAGGGCCAGGTCACCATGAACGGTGAAATGTTCAACCCCACGAACAACACCTGGACCCCGGGCCCCTCCCACGGGTTCCCGACCTACCCGGCGACGTTCCTGACCGAGAGCGGGCAGCTGTTCTTTACCGGCTCCAACTCGGGGTACGGCCCGTCCACGGCCGCGTGGCGCACGCCCGGGTTCTACAACATCTACAACAACGTCTTCACGCCCGTGCCAGGCATCAAGGATCCGCAGGACCTGGAGACAAGCGCCTCGGTCCTGCTGCCGCCCGCGCAGAATCAGAAGATCATGGTGCTGGGCGGCGGCGGTGTCGGCCAGTCCAACTCGGCCACCGCGCGGACGGCGCTGATCGACATCGCGGCCCCGAACCCGCAGTGGGTGACGGGCCCGAATCTGGCCGAGCCGACGCGCTATCCCATCACCGTGCTGCTGCCGTCGGACCAGGTGCTGGTGACCGGCGGGTCCCGGTACTACCGCGGGATGCACGGCAGCGACAACCGGGACACCCGCATCTACAACGTGGCCAGCAATTCGTTCTCCTGGGCCGCGAATTCCATCACCGGGCGCGACTACCATTCCGGCGGGATCCTGCTCCCCAACGGGAGCGTGCTCACCCTGGGCGGCAATCCGCTGTTCGGCAACAAGCAGGACACCACGCCGCAGATCTTCAACCAGGAGATCGACGTCTATTTCCCGCCCTACATGTTCCAGGGCAACCGCCCCAGCATCGTGGCCGCGCCCAAGGTCATGTACCCGTCGCGGAGCTACCTGGTGAAGGTCTCGGACCCGGCCAGCATCAAGTACCTGCGGCTGATGCGGCCCGACAACCCCACCCACGTGACCGACGTCAACGCGCGCTCGATCGGGGTCAGTTTCACTTCCGCCGGGAACGGATATCTGCGGGTCACCATCCCGTCGAATTCCAACGTCATCCCGCCGAGCTATTACATGCTCTTCGCGGTGAACGGGATGGGCGTTCCGTCCACGGGTCACTGGGTTCAGGTTCCCTGAGCCGATGTCAGCAGCCCAGTCGCCCCTCCGGCGGGGCGGGCGAATCTGTGTGCCGGCCATGCTGGCCGCGGCGACCATGTTCTCCGCCGTGGCCTGTGGCCCGGACGCGTATTCGAGTTCGGCCCGGCTGTACACCTATCCCGGCAACCCACTGCTGTCGGCCGCCACGTTCCTGCAGGCGAACGGCCGGCCAGGGGACGCGGCGGCCCTGCAGGCTCTCGCGGCGACACCGTCGGGGATATGGGCCGTCGGGGCGCCGGACGACATGCAGAAGATCAGCCAGGCGGCGCACGCGGCGGCGAACGCCCACGAGATCCCGGTCATCGTCGCCTACAACCTGCCCGACCGCGACGCCTGCGGGAAGTTTTCCGCCGTTCCCGGGGCGGCCGACCCGGATTATGAGAACTGGATCGACAAGCTGGCCGCGGCGATCGGGAGCGCCAATGCCATCGTGGTCGTGGAGCCGGACGCGCTGGCCGATATCGTCCGCGGCTGCCTGAATCCGGCTCAGCGCGCCCAGCGCTATCAGCTGCTGCGTTATGCGATGAAGAAGCTCGGCGCCCTATCCCGCGCCCGTGTCTACCTGGACGCCGGCAACCCCGGCATGTTCAGTGACCCGTCTGTGCTGGCCGCCCCGCTGCAGGAAGCCGGGATACGGTACGGCCGGGGTTTCTCGGCCAACGTGTCGAACTTCCAGTGGACCGGCGCGGTGGTGAGCTGGAGTCAGCGACTGGAACGCATCCTCGGCGGCAAGGCCGAAGCGGTCGTCGACACCAGCCGCGACGGCAACGGCCCCTATACCGGCCCGCTGGCCCCGCAGTGGTGCAACCCTCCCGGCCGGGCCCCGGGCCCGGCCCCGAAACTTGACCCGGGCCCGGCCGGAATCGACGCGTTTCTCTGGGTCAAGGACCCGGGGGCCAGTGACGGCCCGTGCAACGGCGGACCGGCCGCCGGGCAGTACTGGACGCAGTACGCGGTGGACCTGGAGCAGGCCAGCCACCCGACCGGCCACGCGGCCGACTGGCAGCCCGCCGGCGCGGCCGGCGAGAAGCCTGCCGACGCGGCCGGCTAGAAACCGGGGAACACGCGGCGCAGCAGGGCGAGATCGACGTTCCCGGTCTCGCCCGGGGCAGGTGATCGCCGCCGGGCCGGCCGCTCAGGGACCATCGGCCCACCAGGACAGGCGCCGCGAGATCACGCCCTGCCCGATGTCACGGCCACGCCAGAGCGCGAAGGTGTCCCCGGCCTCCAGGTAGTCGCAGACGTCGTCGCCCAGCACGGTCAGCGTCAGCTGGAGGCTGTGGTCCGCCCGCACGGGTTTGTCCCGCATGCCGCTGACCAGGGCGCTGAAGATCTTGCTCCGGTGGGTGTCGTGGTGCCTGGCCCGCACCACGACCCGGCCGACCGTCTGGGGCAGCAGCGGATCCGAGCCCGTGTCACCAGGCGCGTTCAGCTTGATGAGGGCGCTGTACTTGTACTGCTTCACCATCCCACCGTCCCGTGCCGCACGGACGCGCATGGCCTCGCCGCATCCCCCGACGGCCGGACGGTAACCACCGGCCGGACCGCCGTGGTCGTATCCTTACCGTCAACCGTAGCGCGACCGAATCCGGGGCCACAAGGGCGTTGCGGCGCGGTGAACCTGCCAGGGCCGCCTCAGCTGCCGGCCCGCCGGGCGTGCCAGGCCGGTGGCCGGGCCCGGACGCGCGGGGCGGAGCTACGAGGGAGGGTCGTCGCAGCGGCCGACCCCGGCCAGCAGCCAGTAGTTGCCCGCGTCGGCCGTGGTGTCGCCGGGCTCGTCCGGACGCCACTGGGTGAGGTAGACCAGCCCGGGATCGACGAGGGTGAACCCGTCGAAGAAGCGCAGGATCTGCGCGCGGGAACGGTAGTCCCCGCGCGCTGCGACCTTGTTCATGTATACGGTGTTGGCCGCCGCGGCGACATCGGGTTTCGCCTCGCCGGTGGCGTGGCTGAGCACGAGATAGCTGCCCGGGGCCAGCGCTTCCCGCAGGCGGCCCACGACGCGCCAGGGGTCGTCGCTGTCGTCAAGGAAGTGCAGAACCGACACCAGCAGCAGCCCGACGGGGCGGCTGAAGTCGATGAGCAGCTGGGTCTCCGGTGCCGTCAGGATGCCGTCCGGCTCGCGGAGGTCAGCCTGAACGACCGCGGTGTCCTTCTTCTCGTCCTCCAGCAGCAGCCTGCTGTGCGCCACGGCGACCTCGTCGACGTCGGCGTACACCACGCGGGAGCCGGGGGCCGCCTCCTTGGCCACCTCGTGCACGTTCCGGCCGGTCGGGATGCCCGAGCCGATGTCGACGAACTGGCGGATGCCTGCCTCGGTGGCGAGGAACCGGACGGCCCGGCCGAGGAAGGCCCGGTTGGCGCGGGCGATGGCGCGGATATTCGGCTCGATCGCGATCATCGCGCGGGCCGCGTCCTGATCGGCGCGGAAGTTGTTGCTCCCGCCGAGCCAGTAGTCGTAGACGCGGGCGATGTTCGCCTTGCCGGTGTCGATTCCTGGTGGTACCCAGCCGGGTTCCACGCTCATGCCGTCTCCTGTCGCGTCGGCGCCCCCCGTTCCCCCTCGGTCATCGTACCGGTGCGTTCCGTGGATTGGCCCGGCCGCGCAGGTACTCCCACAGCCGCGGCAGAAGCTCACCGCTCACCGCCCGCCAGGATGTGATCTCCGCGGCGCTGACCGGGGTGACCGCGCCCGCCGCGCGGGCGGAAAGGCAGACCTCGCAAGCGGCGGACAGCAGCCGCATCCGGGCCACCGCCAGCCCGGGCGTGGCGCCGAGCGTCAGCGCGCTAGCTGGGTTCTGGGCGTTAGCCGTCATGTACGGGTGCCGGCTGCCATTGTCGCTGGTGCGGTCTGCGTCAGGAGGACGACCCCGACACACATCACGGCGAACGCGATCGCCGCCACGGCCAGGATGGCGGCGTCAGGTAGAAAGCGCTCGTCGAACAGCCACACGCTCAGGGCGACACTGACGAGCGGATCGATGATCACCAGGAAGGGCTGGGAGATCCTCAACGGCCCGACGTGAAGTGCCGCCTGCTGCAGCAGGACGCCAGCCACGCCGCTCACCGCAAGGGCGTATACGGGCCAATGTGTAAACATTCCGCCCACCCCGAACTGGGTCAGAGTGTCCGTTGTGGTCTTTATGACCACCGCCACGAGTGCCCACAGGATCGCGGCCGCCGAGGCGTAGAGAGCAGCACGCCGGCTCGGGGATCCCCGTTGCGCCAAGGCCGCCAAGACGGCGGCACCGGCGGTGCAGGTCACCGCGGCCGCGATCCAGTGACGACTCGTCGGGGTGGGCTGGCCGCCGCGGGGTTCCCCGGCGACGAGGAATACGGCCAGGCCTGCGCAGGCCAGGGCGGCGCCGCCCCAGGTGACCGGGAGGATGGACTGGTGAATCCAGAACCGGCGCAGCACCAGCGCGAAGATGAGCTCGGTGACCAGGAGGGGCTGCACGACCGAAACCATGCCATTATGCAGGGCAAGTGCCTGGAACAGGAACGATCCGGCCAGAGCCACCCAGCCGAAGAGCCACAGCGGGTTGCGGAACAGGTACAGGACTATCCGCCAGCCCGCCGACCGGCGTGGATCAGCGGTGCTGGCGATGTGCTGAGTGGTGACACTGACTGCGTTGGACAAAGCGGCCAGCAAAGCGAAGACGATGACCACGGACGCAACGATACGGGCTGCCGCGCTGGCCGCACGGCGGCCACTGGATGATGGCCAACCAGATCACGGTGGGCGCTCTCACCGACGGCCTGATCTTCCTGTCCGTGGCGATGCTGCTGGCCCGCGCGGGAGCCCTGGCCGCCAGGGCTCGCCGCATCACCGCGCGCCGGGCAGCCCAGCGGGCCGTCCCGGTGACCGCTCACCGCTAGGCCGGGATCGACGTGATCATCCCGCCCACCCGGGCGCAGCGCAAGACCATGCCCGGGATGCTGCAGCGCCTCATCGCCAGGCCCGGTAACCGGGTCCAGGCCTCCTTCAAGGAGATCGCCGGCCAGATGGAACTCGCCCGCCACCGCACGCATACCTTCGAAGGGCTCCTGACCAGGACCGTTGTCACGATCGCGGCTCACACCCTCCGTCTCGCCATCTCGCCGGCTCTCTGTGAACCGAAGACCTCAGCTCACCCAACGCGCCTCACCTCGATGGTCACCGTGCCCGCGGTTAAGTCTTTCCCGCCGGCCGCCTGCCCATTGGGCGGCGCGGTGGTCAGCGTGAGCCTGGTGCCGGCCCGGCTGGAAACCGGTGCCGGAAACCTCGCCGGGGCTGATGCGCATGCTGATGACCGCGACCGCCCGGCCCATGTCCAGGAGCAGGCGCGTGCCCGGGTACGGGTTCCCGGATCGGGCGGTGGTGCAGCCGCCGGGATGCCAGCCGCCCGGGCGATGACCGCTGATCACCGGATGGGCGAGCGGGGGATTGCCGCCGCGTGCCCCGGCCAGCCGCTGCGGCGTGGGCTGGGGCCGGCGCCTGCACGAGCATGACCGGTGCTGCGGACGGTGCCGCGGCTGCATGGCTGGTCTTCGGCACCGCGTTCGGCGTGCTGCCCTGGGCGTGAGGGCCGGCCGCCGCGTGGTTCCCGGCCGCCGCGTGGTTCCCGGCCGCCGCGTGGTTCCCGGCCGCCGCGTGGTTCCCGGCCACCGCGTGGTTCCCGGCCACCGGCGGGGCAACCGCCGCATGCGGCGAGCCGGACAGGACCCGGTAGATCCCGAAACCAAGCACCATCGCCAGCGCTAGCCCCAGCACCACGGCCCAGGTCACCCGGCGCCCCGGACCCTGCGCTGCCTGCGCCGCCCGCTCGCGCACTGCGGAAAGCTTGACCCGCCGCCGCGCCGACGCATAGGCAGATGCCACCAGTGCCCACACCGCGGGCAGGTCCGGCCGGCGCGGCTGTGTACCCTGGGCCGAGGTGGCCAGCAACTCCGCCAGGCTCACTGCCGCGACCGCGCCTGGCGCCCGGTGGACACTGTCATACTCGCGGATTAGCGGCCCGGGATCGGTTCCCACCGCCTCGGCGATGGCCCGGATGTGCCCCCGGGCGTAGAAGTCACCACCACAAGCCGAGTAATCATCGTCCTCAACGCCCCTGATGATCATTTCCCTGATCCGGGTTTGCTCACTGACCTGGGCAACGCTCAGACCGGCCCGCTGGCGCGACTGCGCCAGGATTTCACCGATGGACACCGCGCCTCCACAGCTCTGCCGCACCGGCACCGCCCCACAGCAGGGGCGGTCCCAACACTTCCTTGCCCCCATGCCCGCTGCCGAACCGGATCGTCTGGCCCAGGGGACTGAACTCCACCACACACCCCTGAGCGGGCGACCCCCGCCGATGTCGCCGCATTCCAGCCAGCAGCAACCCGCGCGAGACCGGAGCAGGCAGCCGTTTCCGCGCTGCTCGCGCGCCGGTATTCGCGGGTCATCGTGGCGGCGTTCGTAATCAGCCCGACGGTGACGTTTGTCATCGACCGGCGGTCATGTCCGTCATCAACCCGACGGACGATGCTCCGATCGCGGGTCCCAGCTCGCTACGTTCGACCGGGCGCTGGCTAAGCTGCACGTTGACGTGGCACCGCTTGTTCCGGACAGCTGACGGCTGCCGCCTTCCTGGCCACCCCGGCTGGGCAGAGGTGAACGCGGAACAGCGGGACGCATCCACGGCCCAGGCGGTGCCTAGTGTTTGCTGCTTCCTTTACTGCGCCGACTGTGGGTGACAGCCTGGGCGGGTGAGGCCGAGGATCAGGTACTGCAGCACGCCCGCGGGCCGTGTGGCCTACTCGACATCGGGCGCTGGGCCGGCGCTGCTGTGCGACTCCGGCTGGATCACTCATCTTCGCGGGCAACTGGAGCTGTTTTCCTTCGGTGCCTTTGTCGAGCGCCTGGCAGAGCGGTTCACCGTGATCCGATATGACAAACCTGGGTGCGGCCTGTCGGACCGGGATGGGATTGATCTATCGTTCGACGGGCAGGTGGCCGCGGCGCTGGCGGTGGCCGACGCGGTGGGCGCCGAACGCTTCCGCCTGTTCGGGGCCTCGCAGGGCGGTCAGCTCGCGGCCGCGATCGCAGCGCGATACCCGGATCGGGTCGAGGCGCTCGTGGTGTACGGGATGTGCGCCAGCGGCAGGGATCTGGCGCCTGCTGAGGTCAGGAAGTCGGTTGTGGCGCTGGTGCGGGCACATTGGGGCCTTGGGCTGAAGGCGCTGACCGGCGCATTCGTCACCGATCCCACGGCTGAGGACCTGGCCGTACTCACCGGGTTCCAGCGGGCAAGCGCCTCGGCCGCCGTGGCCGCCCGGCTGCTGGAGGTCTACTACGACACCGACATCAGGGCCTTGCTTACGGTGATCCGGGCGCGCACGGCGGTGCTGCACCGCGAGGCAGACAAAGGCACTAGATTCGAGCTAGGGCGCGAGGTCACCACCCTGATCCCCGGGGCGACACTGATCCCGCTGCCGGGTTCCAGCCACCTCTTCTACCACGGCGACTGGCTAGCGGTCCTGGATGCGCTGGTCGGCTTCCTGTGCGAGCCCGTGAGCACGGGGCCGCGGCTGACCGGCCGTGAGCTCGAGGTGGCCGAGCTGGTCGCCGAGGGGCTAACCAATCATTCCATTGCCAGGCGTCTGTCCGTCGCGCCGCGGACAGCCGAGGCGCACGTGGAGAACATCCGGCGCAAGCTGCAGGTGCATTCCCGTGCCCAGATCGCGGCATGGGTAACCGAGCACCGGCTGCGCCGCTGAGCGGCTCGGTAGTTCGCCCGGCGCAAGAACCGGGCACGAGCGCCGCGAACGGGGAAGATGCCGCGAATGTGCCCGTAGTTCACCCGATTGCTGCCCCAGGCCGGTGCTTCTAGCGTCAAACCATGTCACAGGCCACGAAGCCGGCCCCTCCTCCGGGAGCCGCCGAGCACCCACCGCCAGCAAGGATTCCCAGGCTCATTATCCCGTCCCGCTTCCGCGGCCCCTCCCGCAGCGGCAACGGCGGCTACGTCTGCGGACGCATCGCCGCGTACGCCGATGGCCCGGTAACAGTGACGCTGCGCCAACCGCCGCCACTGGCCACGCCGATGGCCGTCGAACAGGGCGACGAGGGCTCACTGCGTGTCCATCAAGGCCGGACGCTGATAGCCGAGGCAACCCCCTCGCCGGTCCCGCCGGCTCTAGAGATACCGGGCCCGGTCTCAATGGCGGAAGCTCGCAGGGCGGCCGGCCGCGCGCAATACTTCCAGGCCCCGGTCTTCCCCGACTGCTTTGTCTGCGGGATGAGCCGCCAGCCAGGCGACGGGCTGCGGATCTTCCCCGGGCCGGTGCCTGGCCGGGGGTTGTGGGCAGCGCCATGGACACCGGACCCCTCGGCCGAGGGCACAGACGGGAGAGTACGGCCGGAACTGGCCTGGGCGGCGCTCGATTGCCCCGGCGGGATCGCCGCCGCCGAGGACGCCGGCCCAGGCCAGGACACCGCCATCTTGCTCGGCCAGATGACAGCTAACCTGCGGGCGCTGCCTGCTCCCGGCGACCAGTGCCGTGTGATCGCCTGGCCGGGCGGGGGAGATGGCCGCAAGCTCACCGCCGGGTCGGCACTACTCGGGCCCGGCGGCGAGGTGCTCGCCGTGGCCAGGGCTGTGTGGATAACCGTGCCGCGCCCGGTTCGGGCGCTGACCACGGAAGAAGCGTCATGACCGCGCGCCGCCGCGGCGTGGCGCTGACGCCAATGGAGACCAGACGGGATGTCATCGTCCGGGCCGCGATGCTCGCCGACGAGCTAGGGTATGAGGTCTTCGCGGTACCCGAGGGCTGGGGGCTGGACTCAACCCCCGTGCTGGCCGAGATCGCGCTGCGC
>Ga0335085_10009088_pt1 | contig 15047 bp, 14 predicted proteins | sample Lox_Sample_45_FD_206712 | JGI IMG/M metagenome (GOLD analysis project Ga0335085, IMG submission 206712) | Soil microbial communities from Loxahatchee National Wildlife Refuge, Florida, United States - Lox_Sample_4.5 | ecosystem: Environmental > Terrestrial > Soil > Wetlands | place: USA... | reverse complement strand
GCCACCGGCCTGTGCTGCGGCCGCCGAGCCGCCCTGGCTTGGCCTGGAACGGCCCCGCAGGGCGTCCATTTCACATCAAGCCTCTAGCTCGCCGCGACCGCGACGGGCACGGCGGCGCGCCGTCTCGAGAACCAGAGCGGCCGGTAGATCGCGACGAGGCCGATCGCGACGACGAGGCGCGACGATCGCGAGGTTCCGCAGCTGCGCGTCGCTGACGCCGACGATGCTCCCGAACAGCAGATTCGTCGCCTCCCTCGCGTAGCCCTTGCCGACTGCCGCCCGACCGGCGCCGCATAGACTCCGGGCCGTGCAGTCGCGCCGCCGCCTCGCCGCGACCGAAGCGCTCGCCGTCTACTCCGCGCTCTCACTGCTCCTCTTCGGGCTCGGACTGCTGACGGGGCCCGGGTCGCGGTACTCGGGGCACGGAACCGATCCGCAGATCTTCATCTGGGCGTTCGCGTGGTGGCCGCACGCGATCCTGCACGCGATGAACCCGTTCGTGTCCCACGCGGTCTGGTCGCCGGACGGGATCGACCTCGCCTGGACGACGACGGTGCCCGCGCTGGCGCTGATCTTCTCGCCGGTGACGCTCCTCGCCGGCCCGGTCGTCGCGTACAACGTCGCCGCACTGCTGATGCCGGCGCTCTCGGCGTGGACGGCGTACCTGCTCTGCCGGCACGTGACCGGGCGGTTCTGGCCGTCGCTCGCCGGCGGATACCTCTTCGGCTTCTCGAGCTTCATGGTCGGCCAGGAGCTCGGGCACATGCAGCTGACGCCCGCCTTTCTCCTGCCGCTGGCGGCGCTCGTCGTCCTGCGCTACGTCGAGGGAGAGCTCGGCGGCCGGGGGCTCGTGCTCCGGCTCGGCCCGCTGCTCGCGCTCCAGCTCCTGATCGGGACCGAGCTCGAGTTCACGCTGACGCTCGCGCTTGCATGCTCGCTCGTCGTCGCGTTCGCCGTCGCGCCGTCGCTGCGCCGACGCCTCGTCGCGTCGATCGCGCCGCTTGCGGGCGCATACCTGCTCGCGGCCGTGCTCGCGGGGCCGTTCGTCTACTACCTCGTCGCCGGAGTCCACTCGGAGGCGTTCCACCACCCCTGGGCGTACAACGCCGACCTTTTGAACTTCGTCGTCCCGACGCGGCTCTCGCTCGCGGCGCCGGGCTGGGCCGATCCGATCTCGCGGCACTTCCCCGGCAACGTCGACGAGCGCGGCGCGTATCTCGGCGTTCCGGCGCTCGCGATCGTCGGGTTGTTCGCGTGGGAGCGGCGGCGGACGGCAGGCGGCCGGTTCCTGCTCGTCTCGTTCGCGCTCGCCGTGCTCGCGGCGCTCGGGTTCGAGCTCGTGGTGGACGGGAACCGCCTGTTCGAGCTGCCCTGGGGATGGTTCGGGCGTGCGGCCCTGTTCGACAACGTGCTGCCGGTGCGGCTCTCGCTCTACGTCGCACTCGTCGTCGCGCTGATGGTCGCGATCTGGGCGTCGTCGCGCAGCGGCGTCGCGCGCTGGCTCCTCCCGGCGCTGGCGATCGTGGCGATCGTGCCGCGGCCGGCGACGAACACCTGGTCGCAGGAGTACTCGGTGCCGAGCTTCTTCACCGACGCGAGCTATCGGGCCTGCCTTGCCCCTGACGAGAACGTCCTGCCGCTGCCGGCGACCTCTGACGGCGATGCGAACCTCTGGCAGGTTGCGAGCGACTTTCGCTTCCGGATGGCGGCCGGGTACGTCGCCGCCTCGCCGCCGGCGTCCTTCATCACGTCGCCGGCCGTCTCCTGGATCGTCCAGGGCCGGCCGCCGCCGGCGTCGCGGCTCGGTGTGCTCCGCACCTTCCTCGGAAACAAGGGCGTCACCAGCGTCGTCGTCGACCCGACGCTGCATCGCGGCCGCGTCTGGATCCCTCTGCTCGACCGGATCGCGACGCCGCGTCGCATCGGCGGCGTCGTCTTCTATCACCTCCTGCCGACGTCGTCCGCCTGCCCGACGAGCTGACGGCTCAGTCGCCGCGCCAGCGCGGCGGGCGCTTCTCGAGGAACGCGGCCAGGCCCTCCTGGCCCTCCTCGCTCGTCCGGCGCTCGGCGATCCAGCGCGCCGTCTCCGGGCCGTCGGGCCGCTCGCGGACGAGGCGCTTCGCCCAGCGCGCCGCGGTCGGGCCGGCGGAGAGCAGCTCGGCCACGACGCGCTCGACCGCCGCGTCGAGGTCGTCCGCGAGCTCGGACACGAGCCCTATCCGCAGCGCCGTCTCCGCGTCGAAGCGCTCGCCCGTGACGAAGTACCGTCGCGCCGCGCCGGGGCCGATCTTCGCCAGCGCGAACGGCGAGATCACCGCGGGGACGATCCCGAGCTTCACCTCGGAGAACGCGAACGTCGCGTCGCGCGACGCGACCGCGATGTCCGCCGCGGCGACGAGGCCGGCGCCGCCGCCGAGCGCGTGGCCCTGGACGCGGGCGACGACCGGCGCAGGGCAGCCGTCGATCGCCTCGAGCATCCGGCGCATCGCGTTCGCGTCGGCGACGTTCTCCTCGTACGACAGTCCGGCGGAGGCGCGCATCCAGTCGACGTCGGCCCCCGCCGAGAAGCTCGGTCCGTCGCCGCCGAGCACGACGGCGCGTGCGCGGCCGACGTCGACGAACGCCTCGGCGAGCTCCGCGATGAGCGCCGCGTCGAACGCGTTGCGCCGGTCGGGCCGTGCAAGCATCACGCGCAGAACCTGCCCGTCGCGCTCGACGCGCAGCGCGCTCACGGCTGCCGGATCGCCTCGAGCGCCGCGAGCCGCGCGCGGTGCGTCCCGTGCACCTCGTCCACGGGCGATGCGGGCCGCATCAACATGACGGCGAGCGCGACGATCGCGAGGTCGCGGAGCAGGAGCAGCCACGACCACGGAGCCGCGTAGTGGAGCGCGAGAGGCCAGTAGTGCGACGAGAACCACGCGTCCGTCAGCACGAGCGCGGCGCCGAGCAGCGCCGCAGCCGCGAGCCCGCGCCGCCCGCGCACGAGCGGGACGAGCGGGACGAGCCAGATCAGGAACTGCGGCGAGAAGACCTTGCCGAAGGCGACGAACGCGGCCACCGCGGCCACGCACGCGAGGAGCGTCGTCTCGCGCGTCGGCTCGGGCTGGAGCGCGTACGCGATCCAGATCCCGATCAGCACCGCGATCTGCAGCGCCGTCGTCGCCGCGCCCGTGGCGTCCGCGAGCGAGCCGGAGAGGTTCTGCGAGCCGTGGCTCGTGATCGTCGCAAGGGACAGCCCGCCGACGTGATGCGCGGCCATCAGGAGCGCGGCGCCGAGGCTCTCGACCTGCAGCGGGCGGCGCAGCTGCACGGTGAGGCTGTGCCAGACGCCGGCGGGGGCGACGAGCGTGAACGGCACGATCCAGGCCGCGGCGCCCGCGGCGAAGGAGAACGCGCCGGCGAGCGCGCCGTCGCGGCCGAGCCGGCGCCAGAGGTAGACGAGCCCGATCGGCGCGAGCACGATCGGCCAGAGCTTCGCCGCGGCCGCGAAGCCGAGCAGGATCCCGGCGAGCCACGGGCGCTCGCGCAGCAGCGCGGCGACCGCCGCCGTCGCCAGCAGCGCGGGCCAGAGGTCGAACCGCGTGTCGAACAGCGTCCCGAGGGCGACCGGCGCGACCGCGACGAGCCCGAGCCCGAGCAGCGCACGCGCGCCCGACGCGTCCACCGAGTCGAGGACGAACGCCGCCGCGATCAGGCAGCCGACGCCGCACGCGAACATCAGCACCGCGAACGACGTTGCATAGCTCCACGGCAGGAACGTCGGCACGACGAACGCCGGCAGTGCCGCGGGCGGGTACTCGACCGGGAAGTCGGCGTACGGCGTGTGCCCGTGCCGGATCAGCCCGGCGTAGTTCTGGTAGACGGGGATGTCGGTCAGCCCGCTGTGCGCGTACCAGCCGGCGTGGAGCAGGAGGAACGAACCGGCGAAGACGCCGATCGCGGCCGTGAGCGCCAGAGCCCACGCGCCGCGCGTCACTCGAGGTCGAACTCCTCGGACACGTCGGGCTCGCTCCCGATCAGGCTCGGCACCTCGCCGAGGTCGGGCAGCTCGTCGCCGAACGAGATCAGCCCGAGCCGCTCCTGCGCCTCGTTCGAGATCCAGCGGTCGCCGTCCGGCAGCTCCGGCAGGTGCGCACGGATCTCGTCGAGCGAGGTCTTGGAGTCGTAGAGGCTCCAGATCAGGATGCGCGCGATCATGCGGCTCCCGGCAGCTTAGAACGGACCGCGAGGCTCGTACGAGCCGCGGCGCGCGCCGATCGCGATGAACGTCATCCCGTCGGGGCCGGCGACCGCGCAGCGCGTCGTCTCCGGGTCGAAGCGGAGCATCGTCCCCTCGCGCGCCGGGAGCTGCTCGCCCTCGACGCGCCAGACGCCGCTGCCGCGGACGACGACGTTCACCTCCTCCTGCTGCGACTCCGACTCGGAGTGCTCACGCCCCTCCGCGTTCGGCGGCAGCTCGAACCAGTTGATCCCGAACGCCTCGACGCCGAGCACGCGCCGCGCGAAGCGGACGGCGCCGCCCGGACCGGCCGGCTCGATCTCGTCGACGTTGACCACGCTGTAGCCCATCTCGCTCCTCTCACATGCGGAAGACGCCGAAGGTCGTGTCGGGGATCGGCGCGTTGAGCGCCGCCTGGATCCCCAGCGCGAGCACGCGCCGCGTGTCGAGCGGGTCGATGATCCCGTCGTCCCAGAGCCGTGCGGTCGAGTAGTACGGGTTGCCCTCACGCTCGTACGTCTCGCGGATCGCGGCCTCGTCCACGTCGCCGACCATCGCGAGCACCGTGGCCGCCTGCTGCCCGCCCATCACGGAGATGTGCGCGTTCGGCCACATCCACAGCTGCCGCGGCGAGTACGCGCGCCCGCACATCGCGTAGTTGCCGGCGCCGAACGAGCCGCCGACGACGACGGTGAACTTCGGTACCTCCGCGTTGGCGACCGCCATCACGAGCTTCGCGCCGTCGCGCGCGATCCCGCCGGCCTCGTACTCGAGCCCGACCATGAAGCCCGTCACGTTCTGGAGGAAGACGAGCGGCACGCGGCGGCGGCAGCACAGCTCGACGAAGTGCGCTCCCTTCTGCGCCGACTCTGCGAAGAGCACGCCGTTGTTGGCGAGGATGCCGACCGGGAAGCCCTCGATCCGGGCGAACCCGGTGACGAGCGTCTCGCCGTACAGCTGCTTGAACTCGTGGAGGCGCGAGCCGTCGACGATCCGTGCGATCAGCTCGCGCGCGTCGACCTGGTGGCGGAAGTCGTCCGGGACGAGCCCGTACAGCTCGCCCGGCTCGAGCGCCGGCGGCTCCGGCGGGGCCGGCTCCCACGGCGGCTCGGGACGGCGGCCGTGGAGGTTGCGGACGATGTCGCGTGCGATCGCGAGCGCGTGCTCGTCGGAGGTCGCGTAGTGGTCGGCGACGCCGGAGCGGCGCGTGTGCACGTCCGCGCCGCCGAGCTCCTCCGCGGTCACGTCCTGCCCGGTTGCCGCCTTCACGAGCGGCGGGCCGCCGATGAAGATCGTGCCGGTGCCGCGGACGATCACCGTCTCGTCGCTCATCGCCGGCACGTACGCGCCGCCCGCGGTGCACGAGCCCATCACGACGGCGATCTGCGCGATCCCCTTCGCCGACATCCGCGCCTGGTTGAAGAAGATCCGCCCGAAGTGGTCGCGATCGGGGAACACCTCCGCCTGGAGCGGGAGGTAGGCGCCGCCGGAGTCGACGAGGTAGAGGCACGGCAGCCGGTTCTGCTCGGCCACCTCCTGCGCGCGCAGGTGCTTCTTCACCGTAAGCGGGAAGTACGAGCCGCCCTTCACGGTCGCGTCGTTGGCGACGATCACGCACTCGCGTCCCTCGACGACGCCGATCCCGGTCACGATCCCGGCGCTCGGCGCCTGCCCGTCGTAGACGTCCCACGCGGCGAGCGCGTTCAACTCGAGGAACGCCGTGTCCGGGTCGACGAGCCGGTCGATCCGCTCGCGCGCGGTCAGCTTGCCGCGCGAGCGGTGTCGTTCCACCGCCGCCTCGCCGCCGCCGCGGGCGACCTCGGCGGTGCGCTCGCGCAGCTCGGCGACGAGCGTCGCCATCCGCTCGTGCCGGCGCGAGAACTCGTCGGAGCCGCGGTCGAGCTGCGACGTCAGGAGCGCCATCGAGCGGAGCCTAACGTCGCCGCCCGGACGTACGCTTGTTCGCATGGTCCCCGGGATCGTCGCCCATCTCGACCTCGACGCGTTCTACGCCGCGGTCGAGGAGCTCGAGAACCCGGAGCTCCGCTCGCAGCCGCTCGTCGTCGGCGGCGACCCGCGCGGGCGCGGCGTCGTCGCGACGGCGAACTACGTTGCGCGCCGCTACGGGATCCGCTCCGCGATGAGCGCGGCGGAGGCGCTGCGCCGCTGTCCGACCGCGGTGTTCGTCCGTCCCCGCCACACGCTGTACCGCGAGTACTCGCGGCACGTGTGGTCGACCGTGCGCGGGATCGCGCCGACGGTGGAGCAGACCGGGATCGACGAGGGCTACCTCGACCTCGGCGAGGTCGCCGCCGACTTCCTCGAGGCGCGCGTCGTCGCGGAGGCGGTGCAGACGGCCGTGCGCGCGGGGACGAGCCTCACGTGCTCGCTCGGCGTCGCGCCGTGCAAGGTGGTGGCGAAGGTGGCGAGCGACGCGCGCAAGCCCGGCGGGCTCGTCGTCGTCGTGCCGGGGCAGGAGGCTGCGTTCCTCGCGCCGTTCGACGTCCGGCGGCTCCCCGGCGTCGGCCCGAAGGCGGAGGAGCGGCTGCGCGCCGCCGGCGTGACGACGATCGGCGCGCTCGCCGCCCTTCCGGACGGCGAGCTGCGGCGGCTGCTGCCCGGGAGCATGGGGCGGGAGCTCCGCGACCGCTCCCGCGGCGTCGACCCGCGCGGGCTCGAGCTCGACGTCGAGCGGATCTCGATCAGCGTCGAGAACACGTTCGAGCGGGATCTCGTCGACCGCGAGCGCCTGCACGACGAGCTGCGCGGCATGGCGACGGAGGTGGCCGAGCACCTGCAGCGGACCGGCCGCACCGCTCGCACGGTGACGACGAAGCTCCGCTACGCCGACTTCTCCATCCGCAGCCGCTCGACCTCGCTCGCCGTCGGCATCGACGACGCCGGGCAGATCGGCGCGCTCGCGTGCCGCCTCCTCGACCGCGGCCTGAAGGACCGCCCGGGCGCGCTCCGCCTCGTCGGCGTCGGCGTCTCCGGGCTCGCGGAGTACCGCCAGCTCGCGTTCACCGGGTTGTAACCTCGGCGCCGCACGCGTTCGATACGGTGCGCCGCATGAGCGAGACCTCCACGATGTGGTCGTTCCCGGAGGGCGCCGTCGGACACGACGACAGCGTCAAGGGCTACACGGTCATCGCGACCGACGGCCCTGTCGGCGAGGTCTCCTGGGCGGACTACAAGCCCGGCGAGAGCTACCTCGTCGTGACCTACGGGCATCACCACGGGAACAACCATCACGTCGTCCCGGCCGGGGCCTGCGTCCACATCGACCACGCCGCCCGCACGGTGACCCTGAACGTCACCTGCGACGAGGTGAAGGCGACGCCGCCCCACGAGGACCCGGAGACGCCGGTGGACTGGAACCAGGTCGACCAGTTCGAGCGCGGGATGCTCGGCGGCGGCTTCACCTGGCCGTACACCGACGTCTGAGGCGCCGGGGCAGCAAAAGCCGGAGCGCCTCCGAGCAAGGGTAAGGCGCCCCGGCTCTCCGAAGATCGGCAGCCGCGGCCCTGTCACTTAGGAGGTGGCGCCGGCGCACCCCGCTTGCCCGCCGGGGCGCGCCGCACCACCCGGCACCGCCTTGGGGGGAGGGGCGGCGGTGCTCGGATAACGGTAGCGCCACCGGGAACCCCCGACCCGGTCCACGAGAAGACGGCGGGAGCTCGTTGTGGATCGTCCGTCTCCCCCCGTGAGCTCCCGCCGGTGCGTGGGTCAGCCCCCGCCGCAAAGAGGTCGTTGAACCCGGCCGCGGCAATGAACCACACCGGTCGCCGGTTCACCCATCCCCCTTTCGGGGGATCCCCCGCACGCTTCACTCAGGCGCTCCTGAGGTTTATGGTTTGTGCCCGTGCTCGACTCGCGTGACCGGCCGGCGACCCGCGGGGCGACTGCCTCCGCCATCGGCGAGCGCGTGCGCCAGCTGCGCATCGCCCGCGGCCTCACGCAGGCCGAGGTCGCGCGCGACCGGGTGACGAAGGAGTACGTGAGCCAGATCGAGCGCGGCCGGGCGCGGCCGACGGCGCGGACGCTCGACTGGCTGGCGGAGCGGCTGGGCGTCGAGCGCGCCTATCTCGAGACGGGCACCACGCTCGAGGAGTCGGAGCGCGCGGCCGGGCTCGTCGTCCGTGCGGAGGCTGCGATCACCGCAGGCCGCTTCGACGAGGCCCTCAGCGTCGTCGACGGGCTCGCCGACTCGCTCTCGGGGAAGAACGCCGAGCTCGAGCTGCGCGCGCTGCTCGCCGAGTCGTCCGTGCGCACCGCGCTCGGCGAGCTCGACGTCGCCCTCACGGTGCTCGAGCGCGCGCGCGACCTCGCGGAGCGGTCCGGCTTCACGCATGTCGACCGGGCGCGAGTCCTGTACCAGATCGGCCGCTGCCGCTACAAGCTCAGCTCGATCGGGACCGCGGTCGCGCTCTTCGGCGAGGCGCTCGACCTCGTCCGCCGCTCGGAGCTGTCGGACGACCGGCTCGTCGCCAGCATCCTCCGCTGGCGCTCGCGCTGCTACCGCCGCCAGCGCGACTGGTGGGCCGCGTCGCGCGACGTCGAGCAGGCGCTCGAGCTGATGGTCGCGCTCGGCGACCGGCGCGGCATGGCCCACACGTACTTCCAGGCGTCGATCATCGCCGAGCGGAACGGCCAGTGGATCCTCGCGCGCTCGCACGCGGAGCGGGCGAAGGCGCTGTACGAGGAGCAGGACGACCGCGTCAACGTCGGCCGGCTGCTGAACAACCTCGGCGGCCTCACCTTCATGCTCGGCAACAGCGACGAGGCCGTCCGCCTGCTGAAGGAGTCGTTCAGCATCGCGATCGAGCTCGGCGGCGACGCCGACGCGGCGCACGCGGTCTCCTCGCTCGCGCAGGTGCACCTCCGCGCCGGCGACGTCGAACGGGCGGAGGAGCAGGCGCGGCACGCGCTCCGCCTGCTCGACGGCCGGATCGACTATCTCGACGAGATCGGGAACACGCAGCTCGTCCTCGGCCGCGCGCTGATGGCGCAGGCCCGGCTCGACGAGGCAGATGCGGCGTTCGCCGAGGCCGAGTCGGCGTTCGAGCAGCTCTCGTCGGGAAGCCACAAGGCGGCCGCGTGGACGGCGCAGGCCGAGCTCGCTGTGCGGCGCGCCGATCAGGAGCGCGCGTTGACCCTCTACCGGCGCGCGACGGAGGCGCTCCAGGACTTCCGCTTCTGATGCGCGCCCGGATCCTCATCGCCGCAGCCGCCGCCGTCGCCGCCCTGGCGACGGGCGCCGCGGCCGCGCGCGCGGACGCGTGCCCGACGCCGGTCGCGCCGCTCCACCCGCTCGTCCTCTTCGGGCCCGCGGCCGACGGGACGCTCGGGTACGGGGACGGCGACCTCCTCGAGAGCCCGCCGCCGTCCGCGCCGATCCTCTCGCTCGTCCTCTTCGGGCCGGCGGCCGACGGGACGCTCGGGTACGGGGACGGCGACCTCCTCGAGAGCCCGCCGCCGTCCGCGCCGACCGAGTACGTCGACGGCCCGGTGACCGACTAGGTGCCTCGGGGGCACAGGCCGGACCGATCCGAGCGGGGTGACTCGAACGGGAGCCGGCCTTGAAGCGCGAACGAACACAGGCTGACCCGTGTGCGTACGACACCGTCCGCGGAACTGGGCACCCGCGGCGCGCCGTCGCGCGCGTTCGCGCCCCGAGTATTGCGCGGACCGCGCCGGGCGGCAACCGGGCCCGGACCCAGCAGGGGCGGAGGGACTCGAACCCCCGACCTACGGTTTTGGAGACCGCCGCTCTACCAACTGAGCTACGCCCCTGGGTGCCCGACGATTGTATCGGGGCTCTCGCGGATAGCCTGTCGCGGTGGCCGCCCCCTCGCAGCGACGCGCGCTCGGCCTGCTCTTCGCCCTGCTCGCGGCGGTGCTCGCCGCGATCGCCGTGGCCGCGGCGATCGGCGCCGGCGGGAGCGCGGGACGCTGGCTGATCGCCGCCGCGGCGCTCGCCCTCGCGGGCTGGCTCGCCTCGCTGGCGGTCTCCGGCTTGCGCCACCGCTGAGGAAACGGCCTCTCCGCGCCGTATTCTTCCCCCGATGAGCAGGGCGGACGACACCCAGAGCCTCTGGCTCAAGTACAGGAAGACGAACGATCCGGCGCTCCGCGACCGCCTGATCCTCACATACGCGCCGCTCGTGAAGTACGTCGCCGGGCGGCTCGGCTCCGGGCTCCCGGCGCACGTCGACGAGGGCGACCTCGTCTCGTACGGCCTGCTCGGGCTGATCGGCGCGATCGAGCGCTACGAGCCCGACCGGGACGTGAAGTTCGAGACCTACGCGATCGCACGGATCAAGGGCGCGATCATCGACGAGCTGCGCGCCATGGACTGGGTGCCGCGCTCCGTCCGCTCGCGCGCCCGCGACATCGAGCGGGCGATCGGCGAGCTGGAGGCGAAGCTCGGCCGCGCGCCGACCGACGAGGAGATCTCGAAGAAGCTCGGGATCACGGTGGAGGAGCTCGAGGACAGCCTCAGCGAGATCGCCCGCTCCTCGATCGCGGCGCTCGACGAGCTCTGGACGGTGTCCGGCTCCGGCGGCGACCAGATCGCCCTCATCGACACGATCGAGGACGCCGACGCGCCCGACCCGCAGAGCATGCTCTCGCAGACCGAGATGCGGGAGGCGATCGCCGACGCGATCGCGCGCCTGCCGGAGCGGGAGAAGCTCGTGGTCACGCTCTACTACTACGAGGAGCTCACCCTCCGCGAGATCGGCGAGGTGCTCGGCGTGACCGAGTCGCGGGTCTCCCAGCTCCACACGAAGGCGATCCTGCGTCTCAAGGCGCGCCTCGCCGGCTCGGCCAGCAGGCCCACGCTCGAAGCCTCCTAGGGCGTCCCCGCGCCCTCTAGACTCCTCCGTTGAACCGCGATTCAACGGAGGGAGTCGCCGTGAGGACTGCGTTGGTGGTCGCGTGCGTGACGGCGGTGGTCGTCGCGGCAAGTGCGTCGGCGAAGTCGTCGACGCCGACGAAGGGGCCGGCGAAGGGGAAGGGGGACCCGACCGTCGTCGCCACCGGCACGGGAGCGGTCCGCGGCGCGATCTCGGGAGGAATCCGCGCGTTCCGGGGGATCCCGTACGCGGCGCCGCCGGTCGGCGACCTGCGCTGGCGGCCCCCGCGGCCGCACGCCCGCTGGGCGGGCGTTCGGAACGCGACGCAGTTCGGCTCGTCCTGCCCCCAGACGCTCGGGCCGTTCGGCGTGCCGAGCACCGACGAGGACTGCCTCTTCCTCAACGTGTACACGCCGGCGGGAGCGACGGCGGGCTCGAGGCTGCCGGTCATGTTCTGGATCCACGGCGGCTCGCTCATCACCGGGGAGGGCACCGACTACGACCCGACGGCTCTCGTCAAGCACGGCGTCGTCGTCGTCACGATCAACTACCGGCTCGGCCTGCTCGGCTTCCTCGCGCATCCGGCGCTGAGCGCCGAGTCGGCAACGCACGACTCGGGCGACTACGGGCTCATGGACCAGCAGTTCGCTCTCGGCTGGGTGAAGCGGAACATCGCGCACTTCGGCGGCAATCCCGGCGGCGTGACGATCGTCGGCGAGTCGGCGGGCGGTCTCAGCGTGCGCTCGATGCTCGTCTCCCCGGCCGCGAAGGGGCTCTTCCAGCGCGCGATCGCCGAGAGCGGCTCGTACGCCGAGATCGTCCCGACGCTCGCACAGTCGGAGGCGACGGGCGAGGCGCTCGCGGCGAACATGGGCTGCGCAGACCAGACCGCCGCGTGCCTGCGAGCCCTGCCCGTGTCGACGCTGCTCGCGAACGAGACGGCGCTGACGCAGCTCCCGAACATCAGCACGGTGCTCCCCGAGCAATACGCGACCGCATTCGGGACGGGCGCGTTCAACCGCGTCCCGGTCCTCTACGGGACGAACCGCGACGAGTGGATGCTGTTCGTCGACCTGCTCAACTCGGCCCTCGGAAACCCGGTCACGCCCGCGAACTACCAGGCGCAGGTGGCGGCGACGCTCCAGCTCTCGTCGGCCGCGGCTGCGGCGCCGGTCGTGGCGGCCTATCCGCTCTCCGCATACCCGACGCCGTTCAACGCGCTCGGCGCGGTCGGCACGGACGCGATCTTCGCGTGCAACGCACGCCTGGACGTGCGCAGCATCTCGCAGTACGTGCCGACGTATCAGTACGAGTTCAACGACCCGAGTCCGCCGATGTTCTTCCTGCTCCCGCCGGTGCCGTACCCGCTCGGCGCGTACCACGCCTCGGAGCTCCAGTACCTGTTCCCGACGTCCGCCTCGACCCTCGATGCGGCGCAGCGGCAGCTCGCGGGTGCGATGCAGGGCTACTGGACGAACTTCGCGAAGCGGGGCAACCCGAACGGGGCCGGGCTGCCGTCCTGGCCCGCGTACACGAGCGCGACCGACGAGGCGCAGTCCCTCGTCGAGCCCGCCCCGGCTCCGGAGTCGACCTTCGCAGCGGAGCACAACTGCGCGTTCTGGAGCGGCACCGGCGGATAGCCACGGCGTTACGATGGGCCGAGTCGAACCGAGGAGGACACGAGCCTGATGCCAGCGACCGAGGCCGGGAAGATCCGCAACATCGCCGTCGTCGGACACCGCGGGGTCGGGAAGACCTCGCTCGTCGAGGCCATGCTGTTCCAGGCCGGGAAGACGAACCGGCTCGGCACGATCGAGCAGGGCACGACCGTCGGCGACTGGGACGAGGACGAGCATCGCCGCCAGATGTCGCTCTCGGGCGGGCTCATGCACCTCGAGTGGCAGGGGCGCAAGATCAACCTCCTCGACACCCCCGGCGACGCCGGCTTCCAGGCGGACACGTACGCGTCGCTGCGGGTCGTCGAGGGCGCGCTCGTCGTCGTCAGCGGCGTGATGGGCGTCGAGGTGAACACCGCGAAGGTCTGGGCGCGCTCGGAGGAGTACGAGCTGTCGCGCGTCGTCTTCGTGAACATGCTCGACCGCGAGCGCGCCGACTTCTTCCGCACGCTCGAGACCGTGCGCGCGCAGCTGTCGGACCGGTGCGTCGCGATCCAGCTCCCGATCGGCGCCGAGCACGAGCTACGGGGCGTCGTCGACCTGCTGCACATGTGCGCGTACCTCGATCCGTCCGGCGGCAAGGAGGGTGGGCCGCAGCCGATCCCGGACGACCTCGCCGACCAGGTGCAGGAGTACCGCGAGAAGCTGCTCGACGCCGTCGTCGAGACGAACGAGGACCTGATGGCGCGCTACCTCGAGGGCGAGGAGCTGCCCGCCGCCGACGTCGCAGCGGCGCTGAAGGACGCGGTCACGCGCGACGAGCTCTATCCCGTCGCCTGCGGCGTCGCGACGAAGAACCTCGGCTCGACCGCGCTGCTCGACCTCCTCGTGGAAGGCGTCCCGTCACCCGCGCGCAAGGGGACGACGATCGAGTTCGGCGACGCGAAGCAGGGCGTGTTCGTCTTCAAGACGATCGCCGACCCGTTCACCGGCCGCATCAGCTGCTTCCGCGTCCTCGCCGGCCCGGTCACCGGAGACACGACGCTCGTCGACCCGCGCACGCACGCGAAGGAGCGGCTCGGCCAGATCCTCCTGCTCCAGGGCAAGGACAACGAGCCGTCCGAGGCGCTCGGCGTCGGCGACCTGGGCGCCGTCGCGAAGCTGAAGGACGTCGTCACGGGCGACGTGCTCGTCGACCACGAGGTGCCGGTCGAGCCGCCGCACATCGACTTCCCCTCGCCGGTGATGAGCTTCGCGGTGACGCCGAAGGCGAAGGGCGACGAGGAGAAGATGGCGACCGGCCTCCGCCGCCTCAGCGAGGAGGACCCGACGCTCCAGATGCGGCGCGACCCGCAGACCGGGGAGCAGCTGCTGTCGGGGCTCTCCCAGATGCAGGTCGAGGTCGCGGTCGACCGGCTGCACAGCCGCTTCCACGTCGACGTCGAGCTGCACCCGCCGCGCGTGCCGTACAAGGAGACGATCCGCAAGGAGTCGCGTGCGCGTCACCGCTACAAGAAGCAGACGGGCGGGCGCGGCCAGTTCGGCGACTGCGAGATCCGGCTCGAGCCGCTGCCCGCGGAGGACGGCGAGCTCGGCTACGAGTTCGTCGACAAGATCGTCGGCGGCGTCATCTCGCAGAGCTACCGCCCTGCGGTCGACAAGGGCGTCCGCGAGGCGATGGAGCACGGCGACCTGGCCGGCGCGCCGGTGCAGGGCGTTCGTGTCGTGCTCGTCGACGGGATGGAGCACTCCGTCGACTCGTCGGAGATGGCGTTCAAGATCGCGGGCTCGCTCGCCTTCAAGGAGGCGTACCAGAAGGCGGACCCCGTCCTGCTCGAGCCGATCATGGAGCTCGAGGTGACGGTTCCCGACGACGCGGTCGGCGCGGTCAACGGCGACCTCAACTCGCGGCGCGGCCGCCTCCAGGGGATGGAGCCGCGCGGCGGGATGACGTCGGTGCGCGCCGAGGTGCCGATGGCGGAGATCCTCACGTACTCGCAGGCCCTGACGTCGATGACGGGCGGGCGCGGCGACTACACGATGAGCTTCCTCCGCTACGAGGAGGTCCCGACGCACGTCGCGCAGAAGATCATCGAGCAGACGAAGAAGGAGCGGGAAGAGGCGAAGGCGTAGCGCCCGCGCCTCTTCCGCGAAACTCCCTAGCCCTCGGAGTGCTGCGGCGACTGCTCGCCGCGCAGATGCCGAAGGATGTCGTCGAGGTTGGCGAGCTCCTGCTCGAGGTCGCGGTGGTGCGACTCGAGCCGCTCGATCAGCTCCTCGCGGGACGGGAACGGGCGGCGAAAAAAGCCGCGTCGGCCGGGTACGGGTCCATAGCCGTGTCCGTGATGCATCAGG
>Ga0335085_10009087_pt1 | contig 15049 bp, 2 predicted proteins | sample Lox_Sample_45_FD_206712 | JGI IMG/M metagenome (GOLD analysis project Ga0335085, IMG submission 206712) | Soil microbial communities from Loxahatchee National Wildlife Refuge, Florida, United States - Lox_Sample_4.5 | ecosystem: Environmental > Terrestrial > Soil > Wetlands | place: USA: Florida... | reverse complement strand
TGAACGGCAACACCACTGTGACGGCGAACTACAACCAGGCGGGAATTACGTCGATCACCGTGACGCCAAGCGCCGCAACCATCGGCACGCAACAGCAGTTCGCGGCGACAGTACATGGCACAGGTAGCTATTCGAGCGGCGTGACCTGGTCACTAACCTGTTCTTCATGCGGCAGTTTGAGCCCTGGCACGCTAAGTTCCGGCGGCCTCTACACCACACCATATCCGGCTCCGGCATCCGTAACAATTACGGCCACAAGCACAATGACTGGATTCACAAATGTGAGCGGAAGCGCGACCGTCACGCTGAACCCGCCGGCGGCAGCGAGCGGCCCGGCACTCACAGTCGACGTGGGCACGCCGACGAATCCCAGCGAGGACCCGCACACGATCAGCCCGTATGTCTATGGAATGAACGGGTACGTTCTGGATACAGCGTCGGAAAAGATTGCCAACCCCGGCATTGTGCGATGGGGCGGCGACGCGACCTCGCGCTACAACTACGTGAACAACTGGTCCAACTCTGCCGCAGACTGGTACTTTGAGAACTTCTCAGGCGAGGGATCCATGTTCCCGAATGCAGGCTCAAGCTCCAATTTCACGCAGTTCTTCCAGGGCGTGAACAATGTGGGCGCAGCCGCCCTGGGCACGGTCCCGGTTCTGGGATGGGTCTCGAATGGGACCAGCACATGCAGCTTCACAAAGACGGCTTACCCCAACCAGGTTGGGCAAAATGGAAACGCCGCTTTTGACCCCTACAACCCCCAGTGCGGATACGGCGTTTATGCAGACGGCTATGGAGGCTGCACGAGCTCGCAAGGCTGCTCAATTTACGGTAGCAACACGATCGCTCAGATCACCAGCACTTCGGAGCCTCCGCCGAACATTACCGACCCGGCGACTCCCCCCCCAGGCTCAACTGGCTCGGCGCTGACAACGTGGGCGAATGGCACCTGGTCGGGCGCATGGGTGAATTCGATCGCAAACAGTCCGAGTTATGGCAATGGGGCCAGCGGAAAAGGTGTGGCGATCTGGGACCTGGACAACGAACCGACGTGGTGGGACGCCGTGCACCGGGACGTTCATCCGTCGCCCTTCACTTATGACGAGGTGACCAACAACGGCATCGGCACGGCGCTGGCCATCAAGACCGCCGATCCGACCGCCTTGGTTAGCGGCCCTGTGATCGACTACTGGGAAGCATACTTCTACTCGAAGAAGGACATTGAGAGCGGCTGGAGTTCGGGTTCGCCCTGTTATCAACCTTGGAGTAACCCCATTGATCGCGAGGCGCACGGCGGCGTGCCCATGATCGAGTACTACCTGAAGCAATTCAACAGTTATTCGCAGCAATATGGCGTCCGCCTGCTCGATTACGTCGATATTCACGGATATTTTGCGCCGGACTACCCGGCGAACAGCAGCAATTCAGTTGCTTTTACGACTGCCGGAGATACCGGAGAACAGGAAGCGCGGATGAACGCGACGCGTGTCTTCTGGGATCCGACTTACACCGATCCCAACGACACGCAACCAAACTACATCACCGATTCGAACTACACCACAAGCTGTTCGCCGCCGGCGCAGGCTCCGCAACTGATTCCCATGATGCAGAAATGGGTGGCGAACGATTACCCCGGCACGAAAACAGCGATCGACGAATACAACTTCGGCGGCTTGGAATCGATCAATGGCGCATTGGTGCAGGCGGACATTCTGGGCATCTTTGGCCGCCAGGGCCTGGGAATGGGCGCATTCTGGCCGTCAACGAACTACAGTCAGCAGGGTCCCGGCAACTACGCCTTCGCAATGTTTCGCAACTACGACGGGAACGACTCCACGTTCGGCGACACATACCTTTACGCGGCCAGCACGAGTTCGGGCGGAGACGGCGAGGGCCAGTTGGCGGTCTATGGCGGACAAAGAAGCACCGACAACACCATCACGGTGATGGTGATCAACAAGACCTACGGCTCACTGACTTCGACGATCAGTCTGGAAAACTTCACGGCGTCGAGCGGTACAACGGCCGCGGTTTACCAATACAGCAATGCGAATCTGAGCGCGATCGTTCAGCAGGCTGGCGTGAGCGTGACTCCGCCAACAGGGGGCGGAACGACGAGCACAATCAGCGATTACGCGTTCCCAGCGCAATCCATCACCCTATTTGTGGTGCCGGATTAAGGAAAGTGTGGTCCTCGTTGCAAGCATCGGCATGCCACTTGGCGCTTGACCCGGCCGGCACGAGTATTGCCTGGGCCGTGTCTGCCGCATGGGTGCGCTGGCGGTCATGCACCGCCATTCATGATATCGAAATCATGCCCCAAAGAGAGACGCACTGCGGGTCATGAAAAAAGCTTGCCGTCCGTTCTGTATCCAAAAGTGCCGGATTTGGCCTAGGATTGCTCCCCAACCAGCTACGCGATGAGCGATCGCGTGCTCATCACAAGGGCAACGCATCTCCCGAGAGGCGTCGATGCCCGATTTGAATCCCGCGCCCCAAGCCGCGACGGGCATTCTCGGGGAATTGTCTGCAGGAAAAGCGCACGCAAGGAGCGAAGCGGCATTTCATTTGCCTAATGCCGCACGATGGTGGCTAGCTTGCCAGGGGCGGTGCGCCCGATCCTGGAGCGGTGACCCGCAGCCGTGGGCTCTGCCTCACTGGATTCAGCTGCCGACACCCTCATTCGAACGAAGATGACGCGCTGTCGGGGAGACGAATGTTCCCCCCCGGTGGATGCAAAGCACCTCGTCCAAAGGCCAGAAGAGCCTCAAATGCTGGCAAACCTGCGATATCGATCCCATCATTGAAAAACCCGGAAAGAATTCACTTGACAGAGTCTCACCTCAAGCTTCAGAATTCCCTGTCATCAATGCAGAACGAGAATCTGCGTCCGAATACTCAAAGGCTTAAGTGGCACTTAGGGGCTTAGTTGTTGTGTGCAAAAACTTAGGGCTGGTGTGAGGACCGGAACCAGCTGTCAAAGACACAAGGGAATGTAGCCGACGGGGGGACTACTATGAAGTTCTTTTCAGGGAACAGGCCGACTGCCTCGTTGCTGGTGATGCTGACCGCAGTGCTGCTGCTGGCGCAAACGGCGCTTCATGCGCAGGCGACAGGAAGTGTGACTGGCGTTGTCGCTGACACGACCGGGGCTGTGATTCCAAAAGCCGTGGTTGTATTGACCGATTTAGCGAGCGGAATCAAGCGCACCGAAACGAGTAGCAGCGATGGAGCGTTTGCCTTTGCCGGCATAATCCCCGACCTCAGTTACCAGATCTCGGTAACGGCGGACAATTTCGATCCCTGGCAGTCCCAGCCCTTCGCGGTGCACGCCGGAGACAAGTTGAGCTACGGGGATATCAAGATGAAGGTCGGTTCTACTGCCGCAGCGGTTACGGTAGAAGCTCAGGTTGATTCAAACCTGGCTGCGCTCGACACCGGTGAGCGCAGCGACATCATCACCGCCAAGGACCTGAACAACCTGACCATCGTCGGTCGCGACGCCGGCGAACTGGTCAAGATGTTGCCCGGGTATGCAATGTCTACTGGCAATCAAGGCCTCTTTAATCGTCCTGGATACAACAACGCTGTCGTTGGCCTGAGCGGTCCCACGTCGGCCTATGTCGCCAACGGTTCCGGCCCGGCGGGCATCGCGATCGTCAGTGACGGCGTTTCGCTCACCGATATCGCCACCAATTCTGGGTCGGTGCAGCAGATGAATATCGAGATGGTGCAGAACGTCAAGGCCTCGAATTCTTCCTATGGTCCCGAATACGCAAAAGGGCCGGCGCTCATCAGTTCCTCGACGAAGACGGGCGGAGCCACATATCACGGCGCCGCCTATTTGGTCGCACGCAATGCGATTTTGAACTCCAACGACTGGTACGACAATTACCTTCGCCAGTCCCGCCCCGATGAACAGTACTTTTATCCTGGCGGAAATTTTGGTGGTCCGCTGCCGCTTCCGTTTACGAGTTTCAATCACAACCGGGACAAGCTGTTTTTCTTCGCAGGCTTCGAATATTACCACCAGGTCTTTGAGGCCAATCAGCAGGCGATTTCCGCCTGGGTGCCCACCGCAGCAGAGCGCCAGGGAGATTTCAGCGCCGCGTCGCTCGATGCCGAACTCTGCGGCTCGCGTCCTGATGGCAATCCGAATCCGGATGCCATTCTGCCCATGTGTTACGTGGATAGTTTCTTGCCCAATGGAACCGCTGTGGCAAACAACAATGCCAATGCTTACATCAACGGTGCCGGCGCGGCGCTTGTGAACTGGTTCCCCAAGCCCAATGCAGATCCCTTCACAAACCCCTTTGGCTACAACTACATTCAGCAGCTTCAGCAAAACCAAAACGGAGGCGTATTCCGGGCAACGCTGCAATACAATATCAATTCCAACAATAACCTCTTCCTGGTCTATGGATTGCAGAAGGAAATCGACGAGGATCCTGTCGCGCTGGGCTACTTCCCAACCGGCGGAATTCCTTATCCTGGTGACATCACCACCGGTGACGTGTCGAACGTCATGTCCGCGCGCTACACGCGCTTCTTTGGCTCAACTGTGACCAACGAACTCTCCGTGGCAATGTCCTTCGTCAGCTTGCCGGGGAAGATGGGAAACCCGTTAGGAGTAGATCGGTTTGACATTCCGGGGAATGGCGGTCTGGGTTTCGACTACCTCGGCATGTACAAGAACAATGACGACTATTCCGTCCCCGCCCTTTCCAGCGGAGGCAGCAACGGCTATCCGAATGTGCTCATGCCTGGCGGGTTCTACCAGAACCGGATCCACACCAAGAAGGTTGATCCGATCATCCAGGACAACGTGAGCTGGCAGCTGAAAAATCATTTCCTGCAGTTCGGTTTTTATGGGGAGCAAGGCACCTACAATGGCATCGCCGATCCTGGTGCTTATCCTCAGGGCTCATACACCTTCAATCCCGGAAACTCATACTTCGAATACTCGTCGACGAATCAGGCGCCATATAACGGCTGCGTGAATCCGAATTCGGGGGGGAACCTTCGCAACTCTGGCGCCGCATACCTGGGAAGTTGCTATAACCCGACGGCGATGATGTACGAGGGGTATGCTGATTCATTCACGCAAACTAATTTCACGCCTCTCGTTGACATGCGTTACACGACCGTGGCCGGATTCGCCATGGATACGATGAAGCTTCACAATCTCACCTTGATCTTCGGCGCGCGCTTCGAGCATCTCGGTCCCTGGACGGACCGCTATAACAATGGCCTGGCGACATTCTCTGATGCCCTCTACAAATCGCAATGCAGCGGTTACACGCGCAACTGCACCAGCGCCGGCTTCCCAGGCATCACGTGGGCTTCGCAGAAGACTGGCGTTTCAAACTCCGTCAACTCTCCATCGACAATCTACTTGACTCCCCGTCTGGGCGTAGCTTGGGATGTCTTTGGCAAAGGCAGCACCGTATTGCGCGGCGGCTGGGGAATGTATCGCAACCAGGAACAGTTCAATCCTTATGCTCTCGCGGCGGCCACGGCACAGGGATACAAAACCTCCTATCTCCAGGGAGCGCTGACCTACAACCAAATCGACAGCCAATCGCCAATCCTGCCTCCCGATTTCAGCGCCTATACGATTTCGCCAGATGATAAGGTTCGTCCGATTTACTACGAATTCAATGGCGGAATTGATCAGGCCCTCCCTGGAGTGGGGTTCCTGCATATGGGACCTTCTCATCTCTCGGTCGCATACGTGGGCAACGAGAGTGTCAATCTCGGATCCTATAGTGGGAGCAATAGCTACAACAGCGCGTCCGATATCAACATCATTTGCGGTATTGAGACAGGTTGCCCGACGAACAACAACCCGAACATGGCGGGCGCTAGCGACAACCTTTTCTTTATCAATTATTCAGCGATCCCGACCAATTTGCTTTCGCTTTACGGCAACCCCGTTATCGGCAGCATCAGCTCGTTCGGGACCCCGGAATACGATCTCTATCGTCCCTACCCGTTCTATCAGCATGTCTACCAGCTCAAGCACAACTTCTATTCGAACTACAACAGTGCGCAGATCGACTGGGAAAAATCCTCGGGCATGATCACGTGGGGCGCCAACTACACGTTCGCCAAGAATCTTGCCGTTGCCTCGTCCTATAACAACCAACTCGTCGATCCGGTTAACCTGCGCAATGATTACAACCCGGTACCGTACGACCGGACACAAGTGTTCAACATTCATTACCTGGTCGCCCTGGGCACACGCTACAAAGGCGGGAACACTTTGTTCAAGGAGCTTGCCAATGGCTGGTCAATCTCCGGAATATCGCAGGTCATGAGCGGTTTTCCGCTGGCATCTGAAAACGGCAATAACTTCGGATTCGGATATGCCGGGTTCGCGAATGCTGTGCAAGTCTCAAATCCAAACCAGGCAAATCAGCAGGGTCAGACGTCGTGCGAGAACGTGTACGGAATCAAGCCGGACAAGAATGGCAACACATTCTGCGTTAACTACATGAATCCGGTGGTGTGGTTGGGAACACCGGACGTGCAACTGATGCCCACTCTGGTGAAGGGTGTGAGCGCCAAGGGCGGTTCGCATGAGCATCAGTTCATTAATCCGCTTGCCTTCGGTATTTCGCAGCCTGGGACCAATGGAGTCTACCGGCTGCCCTACCTGCGCGGTCCAGCGTATATGGACCATGACGTCACGGTGCTCAAGGACTTCTCTATTGGAGAAGGAAGGAGCCTGCAATTGCGGATGGGCGCTTTCAACGTGTTTAACCACCCGCTGGTTTCGTTCAACCAACAAAACACCAACAATCTAAATCTGGGTCTCCAGGATGCGGTTGTTGGTCAGCCGGTGACGCAAAGCATGCTTCAGTTCCAGAATTTTGGCGTTGCGGATATCAAGGTCGGGAACAGGCTCGCGGAGTTGGAAGCGAAGTTTACGTTCTGATGAGTTCCCGTCCGGAAGCCGCGGCTTGAAGCCCCGGCGGCGTCCGGAAGGGACCGGCAAACGGCCAGCACGGGCGGAATGGCTGGCCGGGCAGGATGAAGAAAGTGCGGCATCCGCCTTCTGCTGAATCCGCGGAAGCGGGCAGATGGGGTAAGCCGCTTGTAACGGGATTTCTGATTGAGCTTGTGGGAGGAAGTGTATGGCCATCGAATCGACAGTCATGTTTCGTAGGGTTGCACGGACTGCGTGCCTGGTTCTAGTTGCCAGTTTGTTGCCGAGCGTTGCCGCCAAGGCCCAGTTGCCGATTAAGGCGCCGGCTCCGGTCACGGTGGGCTCAGTCGTTCCTTTCAACCATGGCGGCACCGGCAATTGGATTCAGATCTATTCCATGAAGCAAGACCCTTTGTACGGTCATATCCTCTTCCTGGATCAAGCCGGCAGCGTGATCTACGATTTGGCGCCGGGCGCATCCTTACCGACCGAAATCGTAGGGCCCGAACCGTCAAATAAAGACGCCTCCGATTGTTCGTTGCTGGAGTACAAGGGCTCGTATTGGGACGGCGCCATTGCATTCGACAAGTGGGACAATCTCTACGTCACGGATCGCTTTGGCTCAGCCGTTCAATTCTGCCGGGTTCCGTACAACGCCAGCGCGGGGACATGGACCTTCAGCAATGCGGACATATGGAAAGGCCCTACTTACACCAATGGCAGCGGCCAAACACTGTCGATTCCGCCCCAGGATCTCCAGGTGGGCGATGATGGCGTCACCTTCTATGTGTGTACGTCGGATACTTCGTCAATCTTCAAATATCAAGTGGATCAGAGCGGCAACGTAGTCCCAAATTCAGTTACAGCTTTGGCAACAGGCTTGGAGGCTGGGGCTACCCAACTTGCGGTCGACCACGCTGGCAACCTGTATTTCGTGGAGAACCAAGGCGCTTATCCAAATAATGTGCATGGCATTCGAGAAATTCCCGCCGGTTCTCCGACCATTGTCGGCGATGGAACCGGAACAGCTGAGTCTGCGCTGAAGCGCATTGACCAAGGCGGCTGGAACGGCATCAACGGCATGTTCATTGACCCGCAAGGGAACATGTATTTCGGCAGCACGAACAACATTTCATACGGTGGGCAAGCGGATGGCGTTTTCATGATTCCCAATGAGGGCACGCCGTCGAACCCGGATCTGAATTGGGCCGATACGCAAATGGTTTCGCCGGTTGATGGCGGATACCCGCCCATGGTCGATAAAAGAGGTTTCATCTGGATTGCCACCAGCTATTACAACAACTGGGCGCCGGCTGGCGTAAACGGCCCGCAATGCGACACGACGACCCAACAGACCGCGACGGCTACTTGTGTGTATTCCTCCATGGTGATATGGAAGCCCGGTGCTCTTAGCCTGGGAACCTCTCTGGTCGGTGGCCCGAGTTCAGTGCCCATCACGGCCTACTCAGTTGCGGCAGGCGGCGGAACGGTGACACTGACCGCGAAAAACTCCTTCACCGAAAACGAGGTAGTCACAATCTCGGCGGGGGCGGGCGACCCCTTGAACGCGCTGAACGGACTTAGCTTCTACGTGGCGGGACCCGGCTCGACAGGAGCCACCGCCCCGAGCAGTACGGCTTTCACCATTTCCACGAGCGCCATCGCTGCAGGTGCAAGCGGCTCGACATCCGCAACCGCTTCCGTCAACCAGACGCAAGCTTTGTATTACATGTTCAACCAGCCCACAACGCCCGCCAGCATTGCCTTGGCGCAGCCAAGCAACACAAATTTCACGCCTGTCGCCACCGCTCCGCTGCTGAATAACCCGCCGCCGACAAATCCGGTCCAGCCCTGCACCGCGGGGACCTCGTATCCAGCTTTCAGCGCCAACATGACGACAACCAGCTCATATAGCTGGTGCCCGTATTACGTGAAGTTGAACACCCCCAAGGTTGGTCCCGTGGAGGGCGAGGTTCAAATGCTCGACTCGGGGAACGACGTCATCGCCGGGAGCAACGCCTACCTGAGTGGTACCGGGCAGGGCGCGGCTGTTTCGGTCGTCTCGTCGGCAACGATTGAGTCGATCGCTACCGGGTTGAATGAGCCCAAGCAAGTGGCGGCGGACCTCTCCGGTAACACCTATGTCGCCGACATGGCTCTCAAGGCTATCGAGAAATATCCTGCAGGCACGTCGAGTCCCACGTCGGGCAAGGTCATCGGCAGCGGTCTGTCGGCTCCGACAGGAGTGGCGGTCGATGGAGTCGGCAATCTGTATATCGGAGACTCGGGCAATATCTACATGATTCCGTTTGTCAGTGGAGCATTGGCTACGGGCCAGCAAACGAAAATCGCCTCCGGTTTAGGAACGGGCAATCTGAATCTTGCCGTCGATGGCGGCGGAAATGTCTTTGTGGCGGATCAGGCCAAGAAGCAAGTCGTCGAGGTACCGAATCCATCGGAAGAAATCTTCGCTCAAAGCTATCCGCCGATCACGCTTGGATCGGGGTTCACGGGCCCGTCGGCTATCGCTACCGACAGCTCAGGGAATGTGTGGGTGGCCGATGGAACGAACCTGTGGGAGATCTCAATACCCTTCGGAGGTTCGACAAAGGTTGCCAGCGGTCTCCAGGCGCCAGTGACTGGCTTAGCTGTGGATCCCTCGGGATCAGTCTTTGCGGCTGAAGCCAACGGACTGGTCTGGATTCCCTATAGCACAACGACAGGCGCTCTCAATCTCAACAGTCAGGTTCTCTTGACGAGTGGTTTGGGCATCGGGCCCGCCATACCCTGGGGAGTGGCGCTCGATGGAACCCAGAATGCTTATGCTTCCTATGGCTCTGGATCAACCGCCGGCCTGTCACAACTCGGCATCGGCGGTACCTACGACTTCAGCGCAACAACGGAAATCAACCCCAACGTTCCGACTGAAGTCGATGCACAGATTCTCAATCTGGGCAATTCACCGCTGACCGTTTCTGATGACCCGACAATCGATCTTGTCTCCGGTACCGATGCCAGCGATTACACCGTGGCGCCGGCGACCCAAAACTCTCCTGCTTGCAGCTCTTCAACCAGCACTCCTCCCGGCGGATCCTGCTATCTTGGCATGGTTCTCCAGGCGCCATCCGCTGGCCAGACCAGCGCGTCCATCGCTGTGATGACCAATGCTGTCAATGCGACGTCGGGCGTCAACATTGCGGTGTCGGGCAATGTAATCCAGGATCTTCGGCCGACGGCCTCGGCTGCGATTGCAGTTACTCCTGTTACCGGCACGGGGTGTGCGGGCGCCACTTATCCGGGGTGCAATACGATCCAGGTGACTGTAACCGCTGGCCCAAGCTACGGTACGCCGACGGGGACGGTGACTCTTTCAGTCGGCAGCGCCACCGGCAATCAGCCTAAACAGACTCAAACCCTGAATGGCGCGGGTGTCGCCACATTTACTTATAGTGGTCTGCTCGGCGGAACCTATACCGTCAATGCGGACTATAGTGGGGCCGGGACAGCAGGCGCCACCCAGAACACATGCTCGACAACCACCTGCTTCTCCGGGGCCGCCGCCAAGGGCACATTCGTAATCGCTCGGGCAATCCCGACGATCACGCTTGGTGTGCCGGTGACAAACAGTTCATGTCTCAATTACACCACTTTGACCAGCGGAACTGCTTCGTCTAACTGCGCCGCCAACCCGGGACTCGTAACCGTGTGGGCCGGAAACACCTATGTGTACTGGACAAAGCCTGTTTACGTCTCGGCCATTGTGAGTTCGTCGGTGGGTACGCCGTCAGGCACCGTGACCTTTACGCAGAACGGAAATCCCGCCGATCCAACCCAGGGAGTCAACGGGGCCATTGCGCCAAACGGTAATGGCGTTGCAACCTTCCTGCTGCAGAATCTCAACTTGGGTGTCTACAACCTATCGGCCGCTTACAGCGGAGACGTCAACTACGCTCCGATAAACCTGGCGGTGCAAACTTTCTATGTAATCAACCCAAGCGTTCAAATCACTGTATCCGGAGGGGCGGTAAGCGTGACGCCCGGAACCCCGGTTCAAGTGACTCTGACCCTCATGCCACTCGTGGGATTCAGCCAAAATGTGAGCCTGGAGTGCAATTCGTCCGATGCGCCTATCAAGCTCGCTGCGACGAATCCTGCAACCACCTTGCCCCAGTACTCCGAGTGCACTTTCAATTACGCGAACCCGAGCACGGGCACCGAACCGGTTGGCGCGAGCGGCGCGGTCCCATCGACCATCGTAATGACCATCAGTACGAACGTGGCGGTCAACGGCGGCACGTCGGCATCTGTCGTGAGTCAGTCGCCCTGGGCGTTGGCCGGTCTGTTCGGGCTCGGATTAGTAGGGTTAATCACTGGCCGCAAGAAACTTTACCGTTCAATGGCTGTGATCTGCATCGCCATGATGCTCTCAGGTTTGTTCATGGGCATCACCGCCTGCACCAACGCCGGTTACTCAACGCCGCCACCGGCGCCAAAGGTGACGACGCCGAACGGAACCTATAACGTGCAGATCATCACCTACGATCCAGAGGCGCTGATTCAGAATTCTCTGACAACGCCGATGTTTACGTTGCCCGTGAACGTTCAGTAGTAGAAGTAGAAGCTGCGCCGAATAAGCAGTGCTTTCCGGGAGTTGGAGGCGGCTCCCGGAGAGCCGAAAGAGCAGGCAAGCCTCGATCCGCTGGTAGAGCTGAGCCGCCCGCGGAAGGTTGTTACGAGTTATTTTGGGAGGAATACGATGGCCACCACGTCGTTCACCGTCATTCGCCGGGTCGCCGGCTTTGCGTTTACGCTGGCGCTGTTTAGCTTGTGCCTGGTTGGAATTGCCGCAGGCCAAGGATCGCCGCTGGTGACCGCCAGTTCTGCCGCTGGTTTGTCTCATCCCACGGGGTGGGGAACCATTCAGGAGTCGGCAATCGACCAGGCCGGCGACTGGTTTGTAGTCGATTATGCGAACGGCGCGCTCTACGAGTTTCCTGCGGGCGGGGGACCAGCGATTGTGATTGCAGGCGCGAGTCCATCGGCGAGCTTGGGGGGCGGTTATCAGAACCCCGTTGTCGCCATCGACCCCGGCAACAATCTTTATTTAGGGGCCAACTGGAACAACTGCCTGTTGCTGTTCCCGTGGAATGCCGCAACGAAAACCTGGACCGGATTAACTACTCCTGATGGCGGCGGTAATGTTCTGAGCCCCAGTAACCCGACCACAACGATGTGCACGAACTCCGGGAACAACAACGAATTGGAAGCCTGGGCACAGTACACCGTCACCGATCTGACGGGCTCCGGCCTTGGATACTTTCAGCCTTGGGCTGTTGCCGTCGGGAACAACAACAATCTGATTATTGGCGACCAAGGCGGTTCCAACGGCATCGACGTTCGGGGATTGTCCGTTACCGGCGCATGGTCGAATCCAAAGCCTGCTGGATGGAATTGGGCACCAGCTGCCGGTTTCTCCGCGCGTCCGATCTCGATCGCGCAGGATCCGGAAGGCAATGTCTACTTTGTTGAGGACGGTGGAACGCCCGGGGTCCTTGAAATTCCTGGGACAGCAACGAACGGACAATACACATCGGACACGGGCCTCGCCCGCGTGGACCCGAATCTGCCTGCCGTGAAAGGCGTTGCTATCGACGCCGCCGGCAACCTCTATGTGAGTGATTCTCAAGTTGGTGTGGTTGAGATCCCGAATCCTTCTGGAACCCCGCAAACCGCTTCGGCGGTCCTGGTTGCGGGCGTGCCGTCCGGAGGCCAGGTGGCCATCGATGCTGCACACAATTTCATGTATGTTCCCACTTCGCAATCGCAACCGAACGGTCAGGCGGATGTGGCGAAGGTTGGGTTCGGCTATGCCGAATTCGGCTCTTCCGCGGTGGGTAAAACGGCCTCGGGCGGGTCGAATGTTGTTTTCAGCTTTAACGGTGCGGCCACGCCGGCAAACTTTGTGATTGTAGAGAACGGCGTGTCAAAGCCCGACTTTGCCATCACCGGCGGAACCTGCACGACGGGAGTCGCCTATGCGGCGAACAAGAGCTGCCTGGAGAACATAACCTTCACTCCAACTTCCGTGGGGAGTATTTCCGCCAAGCTCATGATGCTTGACGCGGGTAAAAACATTCTGGCATCTATGGTCCTGCATGGCGTTGGGATGGGCGCGAACATTCAGGCGACACCTGCGCTGCAGTCGACGTTGGGCTCCGGTCTGATGACGCCGACCCAGGTTGCGGTCGACGCTCTGGGCAATGTTTACATTGCAGATCCAGGTCAGGGGAAAGTTCTCGAGTATGCCGTAGGTTCTTCCGCAGCAGTTTCCGTCGGCACCGGATTAACGTCTCCCACCGGCGTCGCGGTAGATGGCGCGGGCGATATCTACATCGCAGATAGCGGCACGGGAAGCGTATACGAAGTGCCCTTTGGGCCAAGCGGCTTGAACGCCGCGGGCCAAGTGACCTTGGTGAGCGGCTTGGGCACGAGTGGCCTGAATCTGGCCGCGGATGGGTTGAATCACCTATATGTTGCCGATCCGAGCAATGGGCAGGTGGTAAAGCTCAGCGATATTGGCGCGTCCACTGCTTCAAATCTGGGCCAAGCGGAAACCGCACTGACCGCGGGCTTTACAGCGCCCTCTGCTGTGGCTACGGACGCTGTCGGCAATGTCTACATAATCGATGGCGTAAATCTTTTCGAACTCGTCGGTGGCGCGGGTGCTCCGGTCACATTGCTGAACAATCTAAGCGGCGCGACCGGATTGGCCGTCGATCCCTCTGGAGCAGTTTATGTTTCTTCGGCGAGCGGAACCACGCGCATTCCCTACGTGAGCGGCGCCCTGAACCTCGCGGGTGAAATCGCTCTGGCCTCGGCCGTGAGCGGTACTTCGTCGGTCGCTCTCGACCGCGCAAACAATGTCTATCTTGTGCAAGCGTCGGGTGGCGCCGTGACCGTGGTAGGCACCAACGGCACATTGAGCTTGCCCGAGCCCGCTACACTTACATCCTCCACGGATGCAGTCGCCACTGTCACCAATACCGGAAACTCGGCGCTGACCGTGACGGGTTATACCAGCAGCAATTCAGTAGACTACACTGCTGCCGATACTGCCTCCGGTGGTTGCGAGGCTGGCAGCCCTGTCGCACCGGGCGCCACCTGCACAGTGGATGTCACGTTCCAACCCGGAGCCGGAGAGCAAGGGACTCTTACCAGCCAAGTCGGAATCGTGAGCACTGCTGTGAACTCTCCTATAGCGATTGCCGCGGCTGGCACAGGACCTGCGCTGTCCACCTCCGCGACGAGCGTTGCAGGCGGAGCCAAAGCGGCCGAGGTAGTCAATACGCCGCTCACAATCACTGTGGCTCCGAAGAGCGGAGCGGGCGCTGCTCCAACCGGGACAGTCACCGTGAGTTACACAACCTGGACAGTAGTCATTCCGAGTTCCGGGTCCAATGCCGGAATTCCGACCATCACACCGCAAACAGCCACGGCAACGTCGAGTTTGACCAATGGTGGCGCCACCTTCACGCTATTCCCTGTGATGGCTGGAACGCAGACCATGACCGTGTCTTATAGCGGCGATCGAGTCTATGGGCGATCGACGGGGACCATGACCGTTAACGTGGCGAAGTCGGCGATCACCGGGATCAGCCTGCCTGTCTTCCCTGATGCAACAGACATCAACCTGCCGTTTGTTCCGGCGGGAACTGGCAGCGGCACCGTCCCCTACGATGGTTCGGAAACGCCCTTCCAATATAACTTCATCATGAAAGTGGGCACGGCTGCAGGCGTGCCCACCGGAACAATCACAGTGATGGACGACTCGAGCAAGTGCCCAACGGGAACGTCCGCGGCCGGAATCGGTGCGGCGAGCTGCGTCCTGGCAGGATACGCGACTCCGGGCGGATACTCGGGTGTTGCATGTCCCACATCGTCCGGCGCTGGCGTGTTGACCATCGAGAACGCGGGCACGCTCACTGGCGCTCAGGCTTCGTTCCCAACCAGTTGTTTGTGGTATGTACCCCAGGGGATCAGCTACTCGCCCGTGCTCTTCACACACTCCATCTACCCTGTGTATAGCGGGGATGCGAATTTCCTTGGTCTTACCGG
>Ga0335085_10009086_pt1 | contig 15049 bp, 12 predicted proteins | sample Lox_Sample_45_FD_206712 | JGI IMG/M metagenome (GOLD analysis project Ga0335085, IMG submission 206712) | Soil microbial communities from Loxahatchee National Wildlife Refuge, Florida, United States - Lox_Sample_4.5 | ecosystem: Environmental > Terrestrial > Soil > Wetlands | place: USA... | reverse complement strand
AATACGCGCCGCCTCGCTCACGGCGGCGTCGCTGCTGCGCTCACGTGGACCAAGGCGCTTTACCGCCGCCGCAACCTCGCCGCCGAGCTCCACAAGGAACTTCGCATCGGGCTCGCCCAGCCCCTGCAGGCTCACCCGCGGCTCCGACAGCAGCTCGCCCGCCTCGCCCAGCACCACCGTCGCAACCGCGACACCGTTGAAAGCGACACGGCGGCGGGTTTTCCAGCTCTCGCTGCCGATCGAGAGGAGGCGGCTTCCATCGAGCGCAAGACGCCCGGTGGCCACTTGTCCGACCACCGCCGCCGGCAGTGGCCCCAGCCGGATCATGTCGCCGTTGAAGGTGAGGATCGGCTGTGGAACCTGACAATCCTCGGCGAGCCGCAGGTGTTGTCGCAGGTGTCGCGCCTCCCCGTGCACGGGTATCGCGACCTTGGGCCGGACCATCTGATACATGCGCAGGAGTTCGTCTTGCGCGGGATGACCGGAGACATGCACAAAATGATCCTCTTCCGTGAGGAGCTCCACGCCGAGGCTTGCGAGGCGATTGTACAGCCGGCCAATCGCGCGTTCGTTCCCGGGGATGATGCGCGAGGAGAAGATCACGGCATCGCCCTCCTCGAGCACGACGTGCGGATGCTCGCCCTCCGCTATCCGGACGAGCGCTGAGCGCGGCTCTCCTTGGCTTCCCGTGCAGATGAAGACCACCTTCTCGCGCGGAAGATAGGCCCCCTCCTCGTCCGTGAGGAAGGCCGGCACATCCTCGAGATAGCCGGTCTCGCGCGCCGCACGCTCGATACGCCAGAGAGAGCGTCCCACCAGCGCCGTGTGCCGGCCGTGCGCGGCCGCAGCCGAGGCGATCGAGGTGAGGCGCGCGACGTTGGTCGCGAAACAGGCGACGGCGACGCGGTGGCGGCACTGCTCCACCAGCGCCGTCAGGGACTCCCGGACCTTCGCTTCCGAGCCGGACTCGCCGGGGCGAAGCGCGTTGGTGGAATCGCAGATCATCGCGAGCACGCCGCCATCGCCGAGGCTCCGGAGTGCCGCCTCGTCTGCCGTGGGTCCCACCAGCGGGTCGGGGTCGAGCTTCCAGTCGCCGGTGTGCAGCACGACGCCCAACGGTGTGCGCACGACCACCGCATTGGGTTCGGGTATCGAATGCGTGAGCGTGATGAGCTCGAGCTCGAAGGGCCCGACCGTGAATTTGCCGGACATCGGCACCTCGACGATCGGCACCTCGCCCTCGAGATTGGTCTCCTCGAGCTTCGCGCGTAACACGGCCGCGGTGAAGGGCGTCGCGTAGACCGTGCACTTGAGCTGCGGCCAGAGATATTGGATCGCACCCAGGTGATCTTCGTGCGCATGGGTCAACACGATGCCTGCGAGGCGGTCACGGCGCTCCACGATGAAACCGGGATCAGGCATGATCACCTCGATCCCCGGCGTCGTATCGTCTCCAAAGGAGATGCCGCAGTCGATCATCAGCCACTGGCCGGCGTAGCCGTAGAGATTTAGATTCATCCCGATCTCGCCGGCACCGCCGAGGGCGAGAAAGACCAGCTCCTCCGGGCGGTTCGGATCCTCCGCCGCCGTCATTTCCCGGAATTCTCGCGATAGATCAGCCGGAGGCCCCAGAGCGTGAGCGTTGAATCGATCTTCTCGATCACGGAGGTCGAGCCGTCGAAGACGGGCGCGAGGCCTCCGGTGGCGATCACGCCCATGGGGCCGCCGAATTCGTTCTTGATCCGAGTCACCACGCCTTCGACGAGGCCGACGTAGCCCCAGAAGATGCCGGATCGCATGCAGTCGACGGTATTGGTGCCGATCACGCGCTCGGTACGGCGAATGCGCACGCTCGGGAGCTTCGCCGCGGCGAGATGGAGCGCGGTGATCGAGAGATTGATCCCCGGCGCGATGACGCCGCCACGATAGTTGCCGTCGGCATCGACGACGTCGAAAGTGGTGGCGGTACCGAAATCGACGACGACTAACGGACCGGGATACCGCTGGTGCGCGGCGACGGTATTGACGAGCCGGTCGGCACCGACTTCCTCCGGCCGATCGACAAGGGCCTTGATGCCGAGCTTGACCCCGGGCTCGCCCACGACGAGTGGATCGCCGTTGCAGTAGCGCCGGCAGAACGTCAAGAGATTGAAATTCGCTTCGGGCACGACGCTCGCAATGATGGTGGCGTCGATTTGCGCGCGGCTCAACCCCTCGAGCCCGAGAAGATGATCGAGCCAGACCACGTACTCGTCGGCCGTGCGCTTCGTCTCCGTCGCCGTGCGCCAGTTGCCGCGGAGCGCGTCGCCCTCCCAGACCGCGAAGACGGTGTTGGTGTTGTTGGCGTTGATGGCGAGAAGCACTGCCGCCTCCACGGTTAGGCCGCCACCGAGAATATCTCGCCGGCGGCGATGCGGCGCGGGCCCGTCGCAGTCTCCAGCAGCAGCGCGCCATCGCGGTCGAGATCGACGAAGCGGCCCGTGAGCTTCTCGCTGGGAAGCGTGACGCCGAGCGGGCCCCCTAACCCGAGCGCGCGCTCGAGCCAGGCGCGGCGGATGGGCTCGAACCCCTCCGCCTCCCAGCGCGCAACCCAGCGCCGGAGCGCCTCCGATACCTCCCGCAGTAGCGCTTCCGGCGATGCCGCTGCCCCGAGCGCAGCGAGAGAGGTCGCAGGATATGACGTCTCGCGCGGATGCGAGCCCAGGTTGATGCCGATCCCCACGATCACCCAGGCAACCCCCTCGCCTGCACCCGCGGCGGCCTCCAAGAGGATACCCGCGATCTTGCCGCCTTTCACCAGCACGTCGTTGGGCCATTTGTACTGGAGGTTGCTCAACGCCGGCAGCAGCGGCACGAGCGCCTCGCCGACCGCCAGCGCGGTTGCAAATCCTAACTGCGGCGTCACGGAAATGCTGGCGGATGGCCGCAAGATCGCGCTCATGTAAAGATTTCCCGCAGGCGACTGCCAGTTGCGACCCCGCCGTCCGCGGCCCGCGCGCTGGATATCCGCGGAGATTACGGTCCAGGCCGGCGCCCCCGCATCGGCGAGACGCTTCGCCTCGTCGTTGGTGCTATCGAGCTCCGGGAACCGGAGCACGCGCAAAGGCGCGGGGGTCGAGGGTTCGGTCATCCCGCGAAGAGGGTTGCCGCCGCGGCCTTGGCGCCGTCCGCGACGGGCGCGGGATAGATGAAGAACAGCAGCACCAGGAGCGCGCACACCGTAAGCACCGTCCCGAGTACGGGGCCCGCCGGACGGTCGAAGGCTGGCGCGGGTTCGTCGAAGAACATGACCTTGACGATCCGGAGGTAGTAGTAGGCGCCGACCACGCTAGTGACGACGCCGATGACCGCGAGGCCGTAGAAGCGGGCGTCGATCGCCGCGAGAAAGATATAGAGTTTGCCGAGGAAGCCCGCGAGCGGCGGAACGCCCGCAAGCGAGAACATGAAGACGCCGATCGCGGCGGCAAGCCCTGGACGGGTGCGCGCGAGGCCGGCGAGATCGGAGATCTCCTCGACCATCTTGCCGTCGCGGCGCATGCAGAGGATCGCGCCAAAGGTGCCGACGTTCATGACGACGTAGATCGCCATGTAGATGAGGATGCCGCTCACGCCGGCATCCGTGCCAACTGCGAGCCCGATCAGCGCGTAGCCCACATGGCCGATCGAGCTATAGGCCATCAGCCGCTTGATGTTGCGCTGAGCGATCGCCGCGAACGAGCCGAGAATCATGGAGGCGACGGAGATCACCCAGATCACCTGCCACCACTCGCTGGTGAGGCCATGGAAGGGGTCGAGCATGACGCGCACGAAAAGCGCGATCGCCGCAACCTTAGGCGCGACCGAGAGGAGGGCCGTGACCGGCGTGGGCGCGCCCTCATAAACGTCGGGCGTCCACATATGGAAGGGGACCGCGGAGGCCTTGAAGGCCAAGCCCACTACGATGAAGACGATACCGAAGACGATGCCGATCGAATGCGCGGCGTCGCCACCCTGGACCGCGTGCTGCAGGCTCTCGAAATCGGTCGTACCGGTGAAGCCGTAGATTAGGGAGATTCCGAAGAGCAGCATGCCCGACGCGAGCGCGCCCAGGACGAAATACTTGAGCCCCGCCTCCGTCGAGCGCCTGGAATCGCGGTCGAAGCTCGTGACCACGTAAAGCGCGAGATTCTGCAGCTCAAGCGCGAGGTAGAGCGCGATGAAATCGTGCGCGGAGATCATCATCATCATGCCGGTGGTCGACAGCAGGATGAGCACGGGATACTCGAAGCGCGCGATGCCGCGACGGCGGTTGTAGTCGTGCGCCAGCAGCACCGCGAGCGCGGAGCCACCGATCACCAAGATCTTCATGAAGGCGCCGAAGCCATCGATAATGAACATGCCCTCGAGCGCGATCTTGCGCCCGCCGCCAACCTCGACCACGAGCGCCATCGCGACGACAAGCGCGGCGACCGATAGCCAAGTGACGAGGCTCGCGCTTTGCTCGCCGCGGAAGGCTCCCACCATCAACAGGGCCATGGCCGCGAGACCCAGGAAAATCTCCGGCAGCACCGGGAGGAAATCAGGAACCATCGTGGTCGTCATCGGCTTTAAGTCCCGTCCGTCTCAGTGCTGCGCCAGCTCGATCGCCTTGGCCGCGTCCGCATTAGACGCGGTCGCGTGCGATACCCGGTCCATCACGCGGGCGAGCGTCGCCTGCATCGGCTTCAGGAAGGAGTTCGGGTAGATCCCCATCCACAGCACCACCACCAGCATCGGCGCAAAGACCAGCACCTCGCGCCAATGCAAGTCGAGCATCGCGCGCACGTCGTCCTTGGTGATCTTCTCGAAGATGATGCGGCGGTATAGGTAGAGCATGTAGGCAGCGCTCAGGATCATGCCGATCGTCGCGAGGAATGCGACCGTGGTATTGCGTCCGAAGGCGCCGATGAGCGCCAGGAACTCACCGACGAACCCGCTGGTGCCGGGCAGGCCGATCGAGGCCAGCGAGAACACCATGAAGCAGAACGCGTATTTCGGCATGTTATGCACGAGCCCGCCGTAGCGCGCGATCTCACGCGTGTGCAGGCGGTCGTAGACGACGCCGACGCAGAGGAAGAGCGCGGCGGAAACGACGCCGTGGCTCAGCATCTGGAACATCGCACCCTGGAGCCCCTCGGAGGTTACCGTGAAAATACCCATGGTAACGATGCCCATATGCGCGACCGAGGAGTAGGCGATGAGCTTCTTCATGTCCTGCTGCGCGAGCGCAACCAGCGAGGTGTAGATGATCGCGATGACGCTGAGGCCGTAGACGAGCGGCGTGAACTGCGCGGTCGCCAGCGGCAGCATAGGGAGCGAAAAGCGTAGGAAGCCGTATCCGCCCATTTTCAGGAGCACGCCCGCGAGAATGACCGAGCCTGCCGTCGGCGCCTCCACATGCGCGTCGGGGAGCCAGGTGTGAACCGGCCACATTGGCACCTTGACGGCAAAGGACGCAAAGAAGGCTAGCCACATCCAGGTCTGCATCGTCGCAGGGAAGCTGTCATAGGTGAGCGCGGTTGGAATGTCGAAGCTGCTGGTCACGACATAGACCTGCAGGATCGCCAGCAGCATCAGCACCGAGCCCAGGAACGTATAGAGGAAGAACTTGAAGGCCGCGTAGACGCGGCGCGGTCCACCCCAGATGCCAATGATCAGGAACATCGGGATCAGCACGCCCTCGAAGAACATGTAGAAGACCACGAAGTCGAGAGCGCAGAACATCCCGACCATCAAGGTCTCGAGGATCAAGAAGGCCATCATGTATTCCCGAACCCGAGCCTTGATCGACAGCCAGCTCGCGATCACGCAGATCGGCGTCAGGAAGGTCGACAGCAACACGAAGAAGAGTGAGATGCCGTCGATCCCCATGTGATAGCTGATGTGATATTGCGGGATCCACTGCGAGCGCTCGACGAACTGGAAGTCCGCCGTCGTGGGATCGAAAAGCGCCCAGATCCAAAGCGAGAGCACGAAGGTGATGAGCGAGGTCCAGAGCGCGATGAAGCGCGCCTGACTCGCGACGCGCTCGGCGTCGCCACGCAGGAACATGAGCCAGACCGCGCCGAGGGTCGGCACAAAGGTCGTGAGGCTCAGCCAGGGCAGATCGTGCATGGCGTGTCCCTCACTGGACCTTGTAGACGATGTAGGCGAGATACCAAGAGACCAATATCACCACCCCTATGAGCATCGCGAAGGCGTAGTGATAGACGTAGCCGGTCTGGATGCGGCTCGCGCCCACGGCCGCGTGCTGTGTCGTGCTGGCGATTCCATCGGGACCCAGGCCGTCGATAATCGCACCGTCGCCACCCTTCCATAGGCCGAAGCCCACGAGCATGGCGCCGCGTACGAAAATGAAATTGTAGAGTTCGTCGAAGTACCACTTGTTCAGCAGGAACAGATAGACCGGGCGGAAGCGCGCGGCGACCAGGGCCGGCAGGCCCGGAGAGCTGATATAGGCGAGATAGGCTACCGCGATCCCGCCGAGCGCCATCAGGAGCGGTAGGTAGGAAACCCAGGCCGGCACGTGATGCGCGGCCTCGATGCTCGCGTGCTGCGGAAGCACCAGGATCGCCTCGCGCCAGAATTGCTCCCGCCCGTCGCCGACGAAGCTGTCATAGCCGATGAAGCCCGCGGCGATCGCGCCCGCCGCCAGCACGAAGAGCGGCAGGATCATTACCCACGGGGACTCGTGCACGTGGTGCATGGTTTCGTGATCCGCCCGCGGCGCGCCATGGAACGTCAGGAAGAGGAGCCGCCAGGAGTAGAAGGCCGTCAGGAAGGCCGCCGCCGTGCCCAGGACGAAGGCGTAGAGGCCGACGCCGCTCCCGGCGGCAAACGCCGCCTCCAGGATCGTATCCTTGGAGTAGTAGCCCGCGAAGGGCGGAATACCCGCGAGCGCGAGGCTCCCGATCCACATGAGGACGTAGGTGATCTTGATGAACCGCCAGAGGCCGCCCATCTTGCGCATGTCCTGCTCGCCGGACATGGCGTGGATGACCGACCCCGCGCCCAGGAACAGCAATGCCTTGAAGAAGGCATGGGTCGCGAGGTGGAAGATCGCCGCCGAATAAGCGGAAACCCCTGCGGCGAAGAACATGTAACCAAGCTGGCTGCAGGTCGAATAGGCGATGACTTTCTTGATGTCCGTCTGCGCGATGCCCACCGTCGCCGCGAACAGCGCGGTGGTGCCGCCGATCACCACGACGACCGCGAGTGCCGTCGGCGCGTACTCGAAGAGGGGTGAAAGTCGCGCCACCATAAAGACTCCCGCCGTCACCATGGTCGCGGCATGGATGAGAGCGGAGACGGGTGTCGGGCCTTCCATCGCATCCGGGAGCCAGGTGTGAAGCCCGATCTGCGCGGACTTACCCATCGCGCCCACGAAGAGGAGGATGCAGGTGACGGTGAGCCCGTCCACCTGCCAGCCCAGGAAGTCGATGGTGAGGCCGACCTTCTCGGGCGCGGCGTGGAAAACGTCGCCGAAATGCAGGCTGCCGAAGATGAAGTAGACCGAGAAGATGCCGAGCGAGAACCCGAAATCGCCGATGCGGTTCACCACGAACGCCTTGATCGCGGCGGCATTGGCGGTGGGCCGGTCGTACCAGAAGCCGATCAGAAGATAGGATAGGAGACCGACACCCTCCCAGCCGAAGAAGAGCTGGACGAAATTCTCCGAGGTGACCAACGCCAGCATGAAGAAGGTGAAGAGGCTCAGATAGGCCATGAAGCGCGGAATCGAGGGATCCTCGGCCATGTAGCCGACGGAGTAGATGTGGATCATGGCGGAGACCACCGTCACCACCATCACCATGACCGCGCTCAGCGTGTCGAATTTGAGCGCCCAGTCGACCTGCAGCTTGCCGGCATCGATGAAGGTGAAGAGTGGCGCGATGAACTCGTTCCCCCCCACCGCTACCTGAAAGAACAGAATGACGCCGAGGACGCCGGAGACGCACATGGCGCCGCAGGTCACGAACTGCGCCCCGCGGTCGGTGATCCAGCGGCCGAAGAAGCCCGCTACGATCGCGGCGAGGAGCGGCAGGAATACGGCAGCGACCGACACCGGCTCATCCCTTCATGAGATTGATGTCTTCGACCGCGATGGTACCGCGGTTGCGGAAGTAGACCACGAGGATCGCGAGACCGATCGCGGCCTCCGCCGCCGCCACCGTCAGCACGAACATCGCGAAGACCTGGCCCACGAGATCGTGGAGGAAGTGCGAGAAGGCCACGAAGTTGATATTGACCGCGAGGAGCATGAGCTCGATCGACATCAAGATGATGATGACGTTCTTGCGGTTTATGAAGATGCCGAGGATCCCCAACGTGAAAAGCGCAATGGCGACGCCGAGGTAATGCCCGAGCCCGATCTCCAAGAACATCGCTAGACCCCCTCCCCCGAGCGCACCTTCACGAGCTCGATGGTCTCGCGCCGCGCGCGTGCGACCTGTATCGCGATCTTCTGCCGCCGCACGTCCTCGCGCGCGCGGAGCGTAAGCACGATCGCGCCGATCATTGCGACCAGCAGGATCACACCCGCGGCCTGAAAGGCATATACGTAGCGCGTGTAGAGAAGCTGACCGAGCGCAACGGTGTTCGAGACGGCGTCGCTCGTGGGTGCCGAGCCCGCGGTCTTGACCGGCGCGCCGGGGCTCCAGCCTGCGACCAGCACGAGGAAAAGCTCGCAGAGCAAGACGAGGCCGATCAGCCCGCCGATCGGAAGGTAGCGTTGGAAGCCCTGGCGGAGCTCGACGAAGTTGATGTCGAGCATCATCACCACGAAGAGGAACAGCACCGCGACCGCGCCGACATAGACCACCACCAGGATCATCGCCAGGAACTCCGCGCCCAGGAGCACAAAGAGCCCGGCCGCATTGAAGAAGGCGAGGATCAGAAATAATACGGAATGAACGGGGTTCCGCGCGGTGACGACCATGGCGCCGGAGGCAACGGCCACCACCGCGAAGAGCCAGAAGGCGAGCGCCTGCACGATCATGCCGCCGCGCTCCTAGCGGTAAGGCGCGTCGAGCGCGATGTTCCGGGCAATCTCAGCCTCCCAGCGGTCGCCGTTCGCGAGCAGCTTGTCCTTGTCGTAGAAAAGCTCCTCGCGGGTCTCGGCGGCAAATTCGAAATTCGGCCCCTCGACGATCGCGTCGACCGGGCAGGCCTCCTGGCAGAAGCCGCAGTAGATGCATTTGGTCATGTCGATGTCGTAGCGCGTCGTGCGTCGGCTTCCGTCCTCGCGCGCCTCGGCCTCGATCGTGATCGCGAGTGCCGGGCAGATCGCTTCGCAGAGCTTGCAGGCGATGCAGCGCTCCTCACCGTTGGGGTAGCGGCGGAGCGCATGCTCGCCCCGGAAGCGCGGCGAGATTGGCCCCTTCTCATAGGGGTAGTTCAGGGTAACGGGCTTGCGGAAGAGGATGTATTTGAGCGTGAGCCAGAGGCCGCCGACGATCTCGGCAAGCAGCAGGCTCCGCGCGGTACGGTCGAGCGATGCCATGACTCAGGCCCTCCCTTCGAGAGCGGGGGTGCGAGCGCTCATTTCGGGACCCATCCCGTCGCCACCAGCACGCCCGCGGTGGCGACGAGCCAAGCGAGCGAGAGCGGCAGGAACACCTTCCAGCCGAGACGCATGAGCTGGTCGTAGCGGTAGCGCGGAAAGGTCGCGCGCACCCAGAGGAAGCAGAAGCACATGAGGCCGATCTTGAGCGCGAACCAGAGCATCGCCCAAGCGTGGCCGAGGACGCCGTCGAAAGGGTGCCAATTGAAGGGCGCGAGCCAGCCGCCCAGGAACAGGATGCTGGTCATGGTGCTGACCAGGATCATGTTCGCATATTCCCCCAGGAAAAAGAGCGCGAAGGCCATGGAGGAATACTCGACGAAATAGCCCGCGACGAGCTCCGACTCTCCCTCGACGAGATCGAAGGGCGCGCGGTTCGTCTCCGCGAGCCCCGAGATGAAGAAGACTACCGCCATCGGGAAGAGCGGAACGACGTACCAGATGTGACGCTGGGATTCGACGATGGCAGTCAAGTTGAGCGAGCCCGCGCAGAGCAGCACGGTCACGATTACGAAACCGATGGAGACCTCGTAGGAGACCATCTGCGCGGCGGAACGGAGCGCGCCCAGAAAGGCGTATTTCGAGTTGGAGGCCCAGCCCGCCATGATGATCCCGTAAACGCCGAGCGAGCTGATCGCGAAGAGATAGAGAATTCCGACGTTGATATCCGCGAGCACGAGGCCGGTATCGAAGGGGATGACGGCCCAGGCGATGAGGCTCAGCGTGAAGGTGAGGATCGGTGCCGCGATGAAGACGACCGGATTTGCGCCGCTCGGCACCACCGTCTCTTTCATCAAGAGCTTGAGCCCATCGGCGAAGGGCTGCCAAAGGCCGAAGGGGCCGACGACGTTCGGTCCCTTGCGGAGCTGCGCCCAGGCGAGAATCTTCCGCTCCCAATAGGTGAAGTAGGCGACCGCGAGCAACAGCACCACCGTGATCACGAGGACCCCGACCACCACGCGGACGATCAGAAAGCTCCAGATGAGGTCGAGCCATTCAAGCATGGGTGCCGGTCTTCGCCGGGGGCGCTTGCCGCGCGGCCGCCGCATCCGCGCAGGCCTTCATTGTCGGCGAGGCGCGGCTAATGGGATCGGTGCGATAGAAATCCGCGATTGGATACGCAAAGGGTTGCGTCTCCACCGCGGCCTCCTTGCCGAATGGGCCCCAGGCGGCCGGCGCCACCGCATCAAGCTTGGCGAATACCGGATTGACCTCCGCCAGGCGCCGGCGAAGTTGTCCCAGGGAGTCGTAGGGGAGCTTGCGGCCCAGGGCTTCCGAGAGCGCGCGGAGGATCTTCCAGTCCTCGCGCGCTTCGCCCGGCGGGAAGACGGCGCGGCGGCCCTGCTGCACGCGGCCCTCGGTGTTGACGTAGGTCGCATCCTTCTCGGTATAGGCCGCTCCGGGCAGGATCACGTCGGCACGATGGGCGCCGGCATCGCCGTGATGGCCCTGGTAGATCACGAAGGTTGTGACACCGAGCCGGCGCGTGTCGATCTCGTCGGCGCCGAGGAGATAGATGACCTCGATCTCGCCTTTGGAGGCGCCCTCGAGAATGCCCGCGACATCGCGCCCGCCCTGCCCCGGCACGAAGCCGAGATCGAGCCCGCCGACCCGCGCCGCGGCGGTGTGCAACACGTTGAAACCGTTCCAGCCCTCGCGGACAAAGCCGTGGGTCTCAGCGAGCTTTCGCGCGCGAGAAAGGATCGCCGCGCCATCGCGGCGCCGGAGAGCGCCCTGCCCCAGGATCAGCATCGGCGACTTCGCGGATTTGAGCGTCTCGCTCCAGGCGTGCCTCCCGGAGATGAGTGCGTCGAGCGCATCGGGCCCGCTGCCCAGCATCGTCACGGGATAATTGAGATCGAGCGCCGGTCCGATGGCACCGACCTTGAACTTCCCCTGCAGCCAGCGCTTGCGGATCCGCGCATTGACGATCGCCGCCTCGTGCCGGGGGTCGGTGCCGATGAGTAGGCAGACATCCGCCTTCTCGATGCCGGCAATGCCGGTGTTGAAGATATAGCCCGCGCGGCACGAGGGATCGAGCGCGGCGCCATCCTGCCGGCAGTCGATGCTCGCGGAGCCGAGCGCGGTCATGAGGTCCTTCAGCGCGAGCAGCGCCTCGGCATCCACGAGGTCGCCAGCGATGGCGGCGATGCGATTGCCGGCAACGCCCTTGAGCCGCGCCGAGATCGCGTCGAACGCATCGCGCCAGCTCGCCTCCACGAGCTTGCCGTTCTTGCGGATGAACGGGCGATCGAGACGGCGGCGGGTCAGCCCGTCGAGGGCATAGCGGGTCTTGTCGTTGATCCACTCCTCGTTCACGTCCTCATTGAGGCGCGGAAGGACACGGAGCACTTGCGCACCGCGAGCGTCGATGCGGATGTTGCTGCCGACGGCGTCGAGCACATCCACGGATTCCGTGCGCGTGAGTTCCCACGGCCGCGCGACGAATGCGTAGGGCTTCGAGGTGAGCGCGCCAACGGGGCAGATGTCGATGATGTTCGCGGAAAGCTCCGATGAGAGCGAGCGCTCGACGTAGGTGTCGATCTCCATGTGCTCGCCGCGGCTCACCGCGCCCAGCTCCTCGACGCCCGCGACCTCCGTGATGAAGCGGACGCAGCGTGTGCAGTGGATGCAGCGGTTCATCTCGGTCTTCACGAGCGGACCGAATTCCTTCTCCTTCACCGCCCGCTTGTTCTCGACGTAGCGCCCACGGTCGAAGCCATAGGCCATCGCCTGGTCCTGCAGGTCACACTCACCGCCTTGGTCGCAGATCGGGCAATCCAGGGGATGGTTGATCAGCAGGAATTCCATTACCCCGTGCCGCGCCTTGCGCGCACGCTCGGACTCCGTATGGACGATCATGCCATCGGCGGCGGGCATGCAACAGGAAGCGACAGGCTTCGGCGACTTCTCGATGTCGACGAGGCACATGCGGCAGTTGCCGGCGATCGAGAGGCGCTGGTGATAGCAGAAATGCGGGATCTCGATACCGACCTGCTGCGCCGCTTGGAACACCGTGGCGCCCGGGGGAACCTCGACGGCCTGGCCGTTGATGGTGAGCTTCGGCATCTCAGGCGGCCCTTTGCTTGGCGGCTTCGCGATATCGCTTGATCCGCGCTTCCATCTCCGGCCGGAAATGGCGGATCAAGCCCTGCACGGGCCAGGCCGCAGCATCGCCGAGCGCGCAGATTGTGTGCCCCTCGATCTCGTAGGAGACCTCGAGCAGCATGTCGATCTCCGCGACCTCGGCCTCGCCTTTGACCATGCGCTGCATGACGCGCCAAAGCCAGCCCGTGCCCTCGCGGCACGGCGTGCACTGGCCGCAGCTCTCGTGCATGTAGAACTTCGAGAGCCGCGCGATCGCCTTGATGATGTCCGTCGACTTGTCCATCACGATGACGGCGGCGGTGCCGAGCCCGCTCTTCACGTCGCGGAGGCTGTCGAAATCCATGAGTACGGTGTCGCAGATAGATCGCGGCAGCACCGGTACCGAAGAGCCGCCGGGAATGACGGCGAGGAGATTGTCCCAGCCGCCGCGCACACCGCCCGCATGTTTCTCGATGAGTTCCTTGAGCGGAAGGCCCATGGCCTCCTCGACGTTGCAGGGGCGCTCGACGTGGCCGGAGATGCAGAACACTTTCGTGCCGCTGTTCTTGGGCCGCCCGATCCCCGCGAACCACGCGGGGGTCCGGCGCAGAATCGTCGGCACCACGGCGATGGTCTCGACGTTGTTGACCGTCGAGGGACAGCCGTAGAGCCCAACCGCGGCGGGGAACGGCGGCTTGTTGCGGGGCATGCCCTTGCGGCCCTCGAGGCTCTCGAGGAGTCCGGTTTCCTCGCCGCAGATATAGGCGCCAGCACCGCGATGGAGCACGAGCTCGAAATCGAAGCCGGAATCGCAGGCGTTCTTGCCGATGAGGCCCGCGGCATAGGACTCGTCGATCGCCGCTTGCAGATGGTGCGCCTCGTTCACGAACTCGCCGCGGATGTAGATGTAGCAGGCATGCGCGCCCATCGCGACGCTCGCGAGGAGGCAGCCCTCGACGAGCTTGTGCGGGTCGTAGCGGAGAATGTCGCGGTCCTTGCAGGTGCCGGGCTCGGACTCGTCGGCGTTCACCACGAGATAGCAGGGGCGATCGCTGGCCTTCGGCATGAAGGACCATTTGAGCCCGGTCGGGAAGCCCGCGCCGCCCCGGCCGCGCAGGCCCGACTCCTTCACCTGCTCCACGAGCCACTCGCGCCCTTTGAGGATTAGCTCCTTCGTTCCGTCCCAGTCGCCGCGCGCGCGAGCCCCGGCGAGGCGCCAGTCATGCTCGCCGTAGAGGTTGGTGAAGATCCGGTCCTTGTCAGCGAGCATTCGGTTTCCCCGCCGCATCGACGTCGAGAAGAGTGGTCTTGCCGCCTTCGGGCGCAGAGCCCTGGCGCTTGCGGGCGCTGCCGGGCGGCGGCGGCTCGCCGCGCGCGAGCGCTGCGAGCAGCGTCTCGGTCGAGGCAGCGTCGAGATCCTCGTAGAAATCGTCGTTCACCTGAATGATCGGTGCGTTGACGCAGCCGCCGAGGCACTCGACCTCCATCATCGTGAACTTGCCGTCCGCGGTCGTCTCACCGACGCCGATGCCGAGCTTGCGCGAGCAAGCCGCGACGACCTCGTCGGAGCCCCTGAGCCAGCAGGGCGTCGTCGTGCAGATCTGCAGCAGGTGCTTCCCGACCGGCTTCAAGTTGAACATCGTGTAGAAGGTCGCGACCTCGTAGACCCGGATACGCGCCATCTCCAGCATCTCCGCGACGGCGTCCATCGCTGCGCGCGGGAGCCAGTTGTCGTGCTGGCGCTGCGCCAGATCGAGAAGCGGCAGCACCGCGCTCGCCTGACGTCCCGGCGGATACTTCGCGATGATGGCCTTGGCGCGCTCGAGGTTCTCCGCCGTGAAGGCGAAGCTCTGGGGTTGAGCGACCGGCGCCTCCGAGGCCGCGCTCATCGGTCGATGCTCCCGAAGACGATGTCCATCGAGCCGATGATCGCCACCACGTCCGCAAGCATGTGGCCATGGCCCATGAAATCCGTTGCCTGGAGGAAAGCGTAATCCGGCGACCTGATCTTGCAGCGGTAGGGGCGATTGCTGCCGTCGGAGACGAGGTAGACCGCGAACTCGCCCTTGGGCGCTTCGACGGCGGTATAGGTCTCGCCGGGCGGCACGTGATAGCCCTCGGTATAGAGCTTGAAGTGATGGATCAGCGCTTCCATCGACGTCTTCATCTCCGCTCGCGGAGGCGGCGAGACTTTCCTGTCATCCGCCCTCACAGGTCCCGACGGCATCTTCTCCAGCGCCTGTTTCATGATGCGGAGCGACTGCCGCATCTCCTCCATGCGCACGAGGTAGCGGTCCCAGCAATCTCCGTTCTTGCCCACGGGGATGTCGAACTCCATCTCGCCATAGACCTCGTAGGGCTGCGACTTCCGGAGGTCCCAGG
>Ga0335085_10009085_pt1 | contig 15050 bp, 15 predicted proteins | sample Lox_Sample_45_FD_206712 | JGI IMG/M metagenome (GOLD analysis project Ga0335085, IMG submission 206712) | Soil microbial communities from Loxahatchee National Wildlife Refuge, Florida, United States - Lox_Sample_4.5 | ecosystem: Environmental > Terrestrial > Soil > Wetlands | place: USA... | reverse complement strand
GATCGAAGGCGCCGGCCGCCTCGATCACGTGACCGTGACCGGCGACGACGCGAAGATCGACGTCCTCAAAGACGGCTTCAACGGTCCGACGGCCGTCACCCGCGTGGGCGACATCGCCTGGGTTCTCGAAGGCAAGCTCAACTACATGAACGATCCGAAGCTGAAGGATCAGGACCCCGGCCCGTTCCAGGTTCACCCGGTTCCGTTTCACGGCAAGTGATTCGGGTAAACTACAAAGTCATGGTTCACCAGTGCTGATCGCGCACAACGTCTGCCCGAGTTGTGCTTCTCAAGGAGACAACGAATGAAGATTCTGATATCCGCAGTCGCGATTCTGTCCTCGGCTGCTCTCGCACTCGCGCAGGCTCCTGCCGGCGGCGGACCTCCCGGAGGCGGTCGCGGCCGCGGACCGGGAAGAGGTCCGGCTCTGTCCGTGACATCGCCCGCATGGCCTGACGGCGGCGAAGTGCCGATGCACAACGCCGGCCGCGGCGACAACAAGTCCCCGGCCTTCGAATTCCATTGGTCAACGGGCGAAAACCCCGCGATGCCGCCCGACACCCTGAAGACCTACGCCGTCGTCTTCCACGACATCGAAAACTCGAGCCAGAAAACCACCGTCGACACGCTTCACTGGTCGGCATTCAATATTCCCGGCACTGCCACCGGCCTTCCTGAAGGTCTTGCAGGCGGCACGCTGCCGGACGGCACCGTAAACGGCCCCGGAATTCTCGCCGGACGCGGCACTCCCGGCTATTTCGGCCCCGGCGCAGGCCCCGGTCCGTTCCATCATTATGTGTTCGAGTTCTACGCGCTCGACACCAAACTGGATCTGCCGGCAACCGCCAGCCGCGACGATCTGATGAAGGCGATGGACGGCCACATCATCGGCAAAGCCGCCTATGTCGGCCGCTTCCACGGCGTAGCTGGCCCGCCGCCCGGACGCTGAGGAAAAGACTCTGAGAGCAAAAACGTGGGGGACAGGTTGTCTGTCCCCCACCCCGAAAAACTGAGCACTGATAACCGAAGGCTGCCAACTACTTCTGAATCATCACCTCGGTTGATTTCACCACCACCCGCACGCTGTCGCCCTTCTTCAGCTTCATTTCCTCTGCGCTGGTCCGCGTGATGACGCTCTCGATTTCGTTATCGCCCACCTTCACCACTACGTGCGCCATGATGTCGCCGATCCGAATTTTCTTGATCTTGCCTGCCAGTTGATTTCGTGCCGAAAGCGCCATGAGCCGATATCCTTTCGACCTGCATCATACCAGTCATCTAAAAACGTCACTGTCGCGTTATCCTGAAGCATGCTTCGAAGATCCGTCATAGCGGCGCTTTTGTTTATCGCCCCGGGCCTGGCCCTTGCGCAGAATTCACCCACACTCTCGGTCACCGGCGACATCCCCATGCCGCTCACTCTGGAAGCCGGGGATCTCGCCTCCATGCCCCGCGCCAAAGCTATGGTTCCGGACGCCGGCGGCAACCCGGTCGAATACGAGGGCGTTCTGCTGCGCGAAGTCCTGCGGCGCGCCGGTGCGCCGCTCGAAGGAAAACTCCGCCGCAAGGCGTTGGCGAGTTACCTTGTAGCCAAAGCGCATGACGGATATCAGGTCGTCTTTACGCTGGGCGAAATCGACGCTCAGTTCGGCGACAACCTCATACTGATCGCCGACCAGCGCGACGGCGCGCCGCTTCCCGCCAGCCAGGGTCCGTTCCGCCTGATTTGTCCGCGCGACAAAGAAGGCGCGCGCTCGGTGCGCATGCTCGAAACGCTCGAATTCGTCGCCCTGAAGTAGCGGGGCCGGGCTTCTGCCCGGCGCGCGTGTTGACGTCCAATACCATCGCCCAATACCCATCGCCTATCCTTCCTCCGCGCCATGGTAAACTCCCCAAAGCGCCAAAAGGAGTCCCACGTGAGCGATTTCGCTGCCACCCAGCCCCAGGGTTTCTGCAGTCAATGCGGCCGCCAGTTCCCCATGGATAATCTGATGCAGTTCGGCGCCACCTACGTCTGCGCCGACTGCAAAGCGCCCTATCTGCAGCGCGTGCGCGAAGGTTCCGTCACCGCTCAGACAATGCGCTACGCTTCTTTCGGACTGCGTTTCGTAGCCATTCTGATCGATGCGGTGATCTACATCATCGCCAGTCTCCTTTTCAACGCCGTTTTCGGCGTTTCCGCCGTCGTTCCCGCTCCCGGCGCCACGCCCGCGGAAATTCTCGGCCAGGCCTTCGGACGGCTTTTTGGCATCGCATTTCTTGTAAATCTGCTTTTCAGTTTTCTCTATTACGTGCTGATGCTGACCTATTTCGGCGCCACGCTCGGCAAAATGGCTGTTGGAATAAAAATTGTGACGCCTGAGGCTGGCCCCATTTCCTTTGGCCGCGCCACTGCCCGCTGGCTTTGCGCCTCTTTTGTCGAGCCCCTCACCATCGGGATCGGCTATCTGATCGCTCTTTTCGACGACCAGAATCGCACTCTGCACGACCGCATCTGCGGTACCCGCGCCATCGTTACTCGCTGATCTGAATGTCTGTCCATTGCACGCGCTGTGCGGCGACGCTGCCGGTGTGGGTCGTCAGGGCCGGTGATGCCGCCCTTTGCCCCGCGTGCAATGCGTCGTTGGCAATTCGTGTCTTCCCCGCCCTGCTCGCTCCCGCGCCGAAACTGAATCCGGATGAAATGCGCATTGAAGCCGGCGAGGCCAGCTGCTTCTATCACTCGGAAAAACGCGCCGCCGCTTCCTGCAATCGCTGCGGCCGCTTCGTCTGCGCGCTCTGTGCCGTTGAACTCGACGGCGTAACCTGGTGCCCTGGGTGCGTGGCCGACGCCCAATCCGGCAGGAAACTCGCGCGTCTTGAAAATCGCCGCGTTCTCTGGGATTCCATCGCGCTCGGCGTCGCCACCTGGCCCATTCTCTTCTGGCCTGCAACCCTGCCCGGCTCTCTCGCCGCGATTTTTATTTCGATTCGGTATTGGAAGCGGCCCGGCAGCCTGATCCCCCGCTGGAAATGGCGCTTCATCGCCGCCATTCTGATCGCCCTCACCGAACTGGTGTTACTCGGTCTGTTCATCTTCGCCATCATTTTGGGAGTTCGTGCCCGTCGATGACAGCAGCGTTCCCCTATCGGCGTCTCGGTCCGCGCACCCCTCGCGTCGGCGGACTCGATACCCTCTGGCTCGGCGAAGACCACTTGCTCGCCGTCCACAATACGCACTTCGTCGAAACCTATCTGCGATTCGATCTCCGCGAAATCCAGGCCATCGTGCTTCGTAAGGAATTCCGTTTCATGATCCCGGTGTACTGGGTTCTCGCCTGCGTCGTGGCGTTTATTGTCGCTCTCACGGGCGTCGAGCGCGCCGGATCGCGCGTCGCCGATGCGGGCTGGGGCGTTCTGGCGCTGCTGGTGATTTACTGGCTCATCGCATCCCTCGTCGGAAGCTGCTCGGTTTATCTGCAGACAGCCGTTGGCACATACCAGCTGCCCGGCCTTTACCGCGAACGATCCGCCCGCCGCGCACTTCAGATTCTTCAGGACCGAATCGTCGAAATTCAGGGCGTCCTTCCGCAGGACTGGGATATGCCCGAAACGTCCGAGCCCGATCCCGCCGGCATAGCCGCCGCTCCGCCCGGGAAGTTCGCCTCGCCGCTCGTTCCGGTCCTCGCCTGCATCGCGCTTTTTCTCGACGCGCTGCTCTCATGGCTGGTGCGTTCGCCGCGCGTGTTGCCTTTCCTGCGCAGCCTGAGCGTGCCGGTTACCTTCATCGCCGTCGTGCTGCCGGTCATCGCCATCGTCGCCACTCGCCGCGACAAACGCTATCAGCATATTCGTATTCTTTTTATCGTCGCCGTCTTCGCCGTCGGCTTCGCCAACTATGGCAATACGATCGTCACCGGATTCATCGTGGGCGTGCAGCGTGCCGGCCAGCCATCGCCCGCTGCCTTCGGCGCGTTCAATAACTTCCTTTACTGGCTGAATCAGGTCGCCGAAATCGGCGTCGGCGCACTCGGCCTCATCGCGTTGGCAACCGAAGTGCGCAGTGCGGCGCCCGGGAGGCATCCATCGGAACCGTAGTTCATCTCGCGCATCAGCGATGTTTCTCGCACCCCGCGCGCGAGGCAGTCGGCCGCTGTCCGGAGTGCGCCCGCTTCTTCTGTCGCGAATGCGTCACCGATTTCGAAGGACGTCTTCTCTGCGCTTTCTGCATCCGCCGCCAGCTCGCCGCGCGCGCCCAAACGAAGCCGCGTCGCCGCTGGCTCGCCGCAATCGGGTCCGCAGCCGCGGCAATTTCAGCTTTATTCCTGAGCTGGGCGTTCTTCGACATTGCCGGCATGCTGATCACGCGCTTCTCCCAGGGTGGCCAATGACCGCCAGACAGGCGCCTCCGCCCGCTATCGATCTCGTCGAACGCGCTGTTTTTCTGCTGCGCTCGCGCTCCGCCGGCGTCTGGGCTGTCCAGTTCATAGGGGCCGCGCCGCTGCTGATCGCCGTGCTTTACTTCTTCTTTGATGCCATGTCAGTGGGCTCTGATCCCGTCCGCCTCTCTGTTGAAGAGCTGATCTGCGCCCTCTGCTTTCTGTGGTTCAGCATCTGCCGCGCGCGCTTCGCACAGCTGCTGACCGCCGCGCTCGCCGACCGGCCGCCCGACAGCTGGTCGCGCGCCTTCGATCCGCGCATGCTGCTGATTCAAAGCGCGAAGCTTTTCCTCATGCCCCTCGCGGTCATCGCAATTTTCCCGATCGGCTGGGCCACTGCGTTTTTTCGCGGCAATGTTGTCTTCGCCGGCAGAAGCGCCGCCTCCCGCGCCGCGCAAATGTCCGGCATCTGGCAGCGTCAGGTCTGGGCCGCGGTCGCGATCCTCGCCCTCGTCTGGCTCGTCGTCTTCCTCAACCTCCTGACGCTCGTCGCCGCTCTGCCCCTGCTGGTGAAGATATTTACCGGTGCGGAAAATGCGTTCACGCGGCTCGGCTTCGCGCTCAACTGGACCACCTTCGATATCTCGCTCGCCTTCACCTGGCTGCTGCTCGATCCTCTCTATCAGGCCGTCTTCTGCATCCGCGCTTTTCTCGCCGAATCGCGCGAAACTGGTCTCGATCTGATGTTCAATCTGCGCCATCTGGCCGCGCTCACGATTCTCGCTGCGGCGATCGCGCCCATCGCCCACGCGCAGACCGCGCCGCGGGTCACGCCGCAACAGCTCGATTCGAGCATCGGCAAGGTCCTCCAGCAGCGCGAATACGCCTGGCATCTCCCCCGCGCGCAATCCGCCGCGCCTGCGCTCTACGAACGAATCCTCGCTGCTTTTCGCCCGATTGGCCGCGCCATTGCCCGCTTCATCCGCTGGCTCGGCGATCTGTTCGAAAAATTATTTCGCGACACGCCGTCCGCCGCTCCGGGCAAGCCTGCGCCATATCCGGCGGTGAAATGGGTCGTCATCGCGCTCGTCGCTCTGCTCATCGTTGCCGCTGCTTTTGCCGTGGTGCGTCTCACCCGCGCGCGCGAAGGCTCAAGGACAGCGGCGCCTCTCGCCACCGCCCGCCCCATTCAGCTCGACGACGAACAAATTTCCGCCGCCGACCTTCCCGAAGAACGCTGGATGGAACTCGGACGCGAGTGCCTCACGCGCGGCGATTATCGCCTGGCCCTCCGCGCGTTTTATCTGGCGAATCTGTCCTGGCTGGGACGCCGCGAGCTTCTCACCATCGCACCGTTCAAATCCAATCGCGACTATTTCCGCGAGCTGCGCCGCCGGGCCCCCGCCGAACCGGTGCAGCAGGCGTTTTCCGAAAATATGCGCGCTTTCGAGCGCGCCTGGTATGGCAGGCACGTCGTCGATGCCGCGCAGGTCGCTGAATTCGAACAGACCTTCTCCCGCATGAGGAACTATGTCGAAGCATAGTCGCCTGGGCATGCTGCTGCTCTGTCTGCTGATCGCCGGCATCGCCGCCGGCGCGTCTCAGATTTTCCGCATCCGCATTCTGAGCGGCGAATATTATCCGAAGTGGTCGTCGCTGCGTTCCGAGCCCGATGGCACGCGCGTACTCTTCGATGCGCTCGCCGGCACTGGCCGCGTCGAAACCATGCGCAAGTACCAGACGCTTGCCGTCGAACCCGCGCGCGCCTCGACAGTCCTCTATCTCGGTTTTTCGCCCGCCGCGCTGATTAATGCTTCGAACGACGATCTCGACCAGTACGAAAAAGCCGCCCGAGCCGGCAACCGCATAGTCATCGCTCTCGACCCCAGCGCCTGGTTCAATCCGCCGGCAGCGCCGGCCGACAGCCCTCTCCGTAAGCGATGGGACGTCGCCGTCGATGCGATTCCCGCCGCGAATAAAACCGATGAAGAACCGCGCGGCCTCTTTTTCACCCGCGCCCGCGGCTGGACCAGCGATGCCGCGCTCAATGGGCGGTATATCGTGGTCGAGCGCGCCTTCGGTTCCGGCAATGTCGTGCTGGCCGCGAATTCCGCCATGTTCTCCAATCAGGCTCTCGCGGAAAACGCCAGCACCAGCCTGATCGCCCGCATCGTCGGCCCGAACGCGCGCGTCATCTTCGATGAATCGCATCTCGGCATTCAGGAATCCGGCAGCGTTCTCGGCCTCGTGCATAAGTATCGTCTCGATGGCGCGCTCTGGGGACTGTTCGCGCTGGCTGCCGTCTTCGTCTGGGGCCATGCTGTCGGGTTTCCGCCCGCGCAGCCTTCGGTAAGCACAACCACCCTCGGCCATGATGCCGGCGGCGGCCTCGCGCAGCTCCTGCGCCGCCAGGTTCCGCCATCGCGCGTTGTCGACGAATGCCTTTCTCAGTGGCGACACTCGCACTCCGGCCACACACTGCACAGTCCTCCTCCGAAGACCGATCCCGTCGAAGCTTACCGCGCACTCCAACAGGAACTCACACACAAATGACCGAAGCTCTCGAACGCTTTCAGGACTCGCTCACCCGCGCCCGCGCCGAAATCCGCAAAGTTATTCTCGGGCAGGCGGCCGCCGTCGATCAGGCGCTGATCGTGATTCTAACCAATCAGCACGCGCTCATCGAAGGTGTGCCCGGAATCGCGAAAACGCTGCTCGTGCGCGTCTTCGCCCGTATCACCGGCGAGCCCTTCTCGCGCATTCAGTTCACTCCCGATCTCATGCCCGCCGACATCACCGGCACCAACGTCTTCAACCTGCAGCGCAACGAATTCAACCTGATCCCCGGTCCCATCTTCACCACCTTTCTGCTCGCCGACGAAATCAACCGCGCGCCCGCCAAAACGCAGTCCGCGCTCCTTCAGGCCATGCAGGAGCGCACCGTCACCATCGATCGCGAAACGCACCGCCTTCCCTCGGGCTTCACCGTATTCGCCACTCAGAACCCGATCGAGTTCGAAGGCACCTATCCTCTGCCTGAGGCCCAGAAAGATCGCTTCATGATGAAAATCGTGATGCCGTTCCCCGAGCGCGATGAAGAACTCTCCCTTGCCGCGCGCATGCTCGGCGTCGACGCCCCCGAAGCGGTCTTCGAAAGCGGCGCAGTCGAGCCGGTGCTCGGCGGCGGCGAGCTCGATCGCATGCGCGCCGCGCTGGCCGCTGTAGGCGCCCGCGAGGAACTGGTGCGCTACGCCGTCGACATTGTCAGAAAAACGCGCGCGCACGAAAGCATTCTCGTGGGCGCCGGTCCGCGTGCCACGCAGTCGTTGCTTCTCGCCAGCCGCGCCGCCGCCGCCCTCGAAGGACGCGATTTCGTCACCCCCGACGACGTCCGCTCCATGGCCTTCGGTGTGCTCGACCACCGCATCGTCCTGCGCCCTGAAGCTGAAATCGAAGGCGTGCGCACCCAGGAAGTGCTCGACGCCATCTTCCGCGATATCCCGGTACCACGATGACGCTTCGTCCATCCACCAGACTGATCGTCGTCGCCGCGATCGCCATCGTGCCCCTCGCGACCGTTGCCGGATTCCTTCCGCCGCTCGCACCGGCCGGTTTCGCCGCGCTGGCTCTGATCGCACTCATCGCTGCTGTCGACGCCTTCACCCTGACGCGATCGATTGCCCGCTGGAGCGCCGCCGCGCCCGCCTCTCTCCAATGGTTCCAGGATCGCGAGGCCGCGCTTCCGATTGTCCTTCAGCACTCCGCCGCCGCATCGCATAACCTTCGCCTCCACGTAAACCTTCCGCCGGAGATTGAACCGCGGGACAAATCCGTCGCCTTTCGCATCGAAGGCTCAGGCATCGCCGAATTCGCCTGCGTTCCCCGCCGCCGCGGCGAATTCCATCCCGATACCTGCGATATCGAACAGCCTTCGGCCCTCGGCCTCTGGTACGCCGGCCGCACTCTCCCCATCCATTCCGAAGTTCGCGTTTATCCCGACCTCCGCCGCGAGCGCGCCGCCGACCTGATTCGCAGCCACGCCCGCTCCGGCGCTCACGCCCGCCGTCAGCTCGGCAAAGGACGCGAATTCGAAAAACTGCGCGACTACGAACACGGCGACAGCTTCGAAGACATCTACTGGAAAGCCACCGCCCGCCGGCAAAAGCCTGTCGTCAAGGTTTTTCAGATCGAGCGCACCCAGGAAGTCTACGCCATCATCGATTCCTCCCGCCTCAGCGCGCGCGGCGACATACTCGATTCCTACGTCACCGCCGCTCTCGCCCTCGCCATCACCGCCGAAGCCCAGCATGATCGCTTCGGCCTCGCCTCTTTCAGCGCAGGCATCGACAATTTCATTCCCGCCGCCAGCGGCAAACGCCACTTCGCTTTCTGCCGCGACGCCATCTACGCCGTTCAGCCGCGCCCCGTCACCCCGGATATCGAAGAAGTCTTCTCCTACCTCCACACTCACCTGCACAAGCGCTCGCTCATCATCTTCCTCACCGCTCTCGACGATCCCTTCCTCGCCGACGCCTTCGTGAACAACGTCCGCGTTCTCTCCCGCAGGCATCTCGTCCTGGTGAACGTCCCCGAGCAGGCCGACGTGCGCCCCCTGTTCACCGGCGCAATGCCTGCCAGTGCGGATGAGGTTTACACCCGCCTTGCCGGGCACATGCACTGGACCAGGCTCCGCGAGCTACAGAAAACTCTCGAGCGCCGCGGGGTCCGTCTGGCTGTTGTCGATCCCGCGCAGCTTCCCTCGCAGCTCGCGCGCCAGTATATTGAGGTCAAGCAAAGGCAGCTGCTGTGATTCTCGATCTCCCCCGCTTCATCGATTCCGAACGCTCTGTCTGGGACGAACTTGAATCCATCCTCGCCCGCCTCGATGCCGACGCCCGCGCACCCATGACCGTCGCTGAAATCGCGCGTTTCCACTACCTCTACCAGCGCAGTTCGTCCGATCTCGCGCGCATGGCCACCTTCTCCGCCGAACAACCCACGCGCGAATATCTCGAATCCCTCGTCGCCCGCGCTTACGCGGAAGTCAACACGCGTGACTACACACCCCGGCGCTTCCGCCCGCTCGAATGGCTCTTCGGAACCGTCCCGCGCACTTTCCGCAAACACTTCCGCGAATTCGTACTGGGCGTCGTCATCACGATTGTGGGCTCGGCGTTCGGCGCCGCCGCCGTGCATTTCGATTCTTCTTCCAAAGCTGTCCTGATGCCTTTCCAGGGACTCCTGCAGACCCCCGCGCAGCGCGTCAAAGAGGAGGAAAGCGCGAAAGGCGACCGCCTGAAAAACGTCAAGAGTTCTTTCTCCGCCGATCTGATGACGCACAATATTCGCGTCTCTCTCTTCACTCTCGCGCTCGGCATCACCTGGGGCATCGGTTCAGTGATTACGATCTTCTACAACGGCGTGATCCTTGGCGCCGTAGCCGCCGACTATGTGCAGGCCGGCTACACCCAGTTTCTGCTCGGCTGGCTGATGCCGCACGGTGTAGTCGAAATCCCTGCAATTCTTGTCGCCGGACAGGCCGGATTCGTTCTCGCCGGCGCCATGATCGGCTGGGGCGACCATCGCACCCGCCGCGAACGCCTGCGCGTCGTCTCCGCCGACATCCTCAATCTCGCCGGCACAGCCGCGGTGATGCTTGTCTGGGCCGGCATTATCGAAGCTTTTCTTTCGCAATATCACCAGCCCGTGGTGCCCTACAACCTCAAAATCGCATTCGGCGCGATTGAGCTCGCATTACTCACGTTCTTCTTCGCCCGCGCCGGCCGCATCCCGCCAGGGCACTCGCGGCGTCAGCCGCGTTCCCCCGCCCATCGGCCATGACTCCCCGCTCCGCCCCCCTCCGCCGCCATCGCCTCGAGATCCTCACTCCCGAAGGCGTCCGTTTCGGCCTCCCGCTCGCCGGACCCGTCGCCCGCCTCGTCGCCTGGATAGTCGACGCCCTCCTCATCGGCGCATTCATGAGTGCCGCCGACAAAATTCTCAGCATCTTCCAATCCCTCAACGCCGACTGGTACGCCGCCGCCAACACCATCGCCTTTTTCGTCATCTCCGTCGGCTACGGCATGGCGTTCGAATGGCTCTGGAGCGGGCAAACCCCCGGTAAACGCATCATGCGCCTGCGCGTGGTCGATGCTCAGGGTCTGAAGCTGCAATTCCAGCAGATCGCCGTGCGCAACATTCTGCGCTTCGTCGATTCACTGCCGGTGCTCTATTTCGTCGGCGGCGCAGCCGCTCTGCTCAGCCGCGATGCCCAGCGCCTCGGCGATATGGCCGCCAATACAGTCGTCATTCGACAGAATCAATTCGCCCCCGTCGATCCGGCGATCTTCGCCACCGCGCGCTACAACTCCCTTCTCGACTATCCCCACCTGGCCGCGGTTCTGCGCCAGCGATCCGCGCCCGCTTTGGTCGATATCGCCCTGCAGGCCGTTTCCCGCCGCGACGAGCTCTCACCCGAAGCGCAGTTGCAGGTCTTCGGCGAACTCGGCGCGCGATTCCGCCGCATTACGCGGATCCCCGACGAGGTCATGGCGACTCTCACCGACGAGCAGCTCGTACGGAACGTGCTGCAGGTTGTGACGGCTTCGCGGCGCTCTTAGTCCCTTTCCGCACGTTTGCTCCGAAATATGGCACGATTCGTGCCACACTCAGAGACGATGACAGTCCGACTCCGCGTGCTCACCCTGACCTTCGTCGCATTGGCGCCCCTCGGCGCCGCCGAAATCCCGAACGATGCTCTCCGGCAGTCCTGGGATGTTCTGAGCAGCTCCCTCAACAACGGCGATGCCGACCGCCGCCGGCTCGCGCTCGCGGCTCTCGGCACAATCGATGGCCAGAACTCCCGCGCCGTCAAAGCGGCAGAGGATGGCCTACGGGACAAGAGCCCGCAGGTGCGCCAGTCCGCCGCGCTCGCCCTCGGTTACATGAAAGCAGCCGACGCCATTCCCGCGCTCAGGCAGGCGCTCGACGACAGCGGCGAAGTCGCTTTCGCCGCGGCGAAAGCTCTCACCGAACTCGGCGATTCCAGCGGACGCGACATCCTCATTGCAGTCCTCGCCGGCGAACGCAGAGATGTCAAGCCGGGAATGATGACGAATGCCGTCCGCGAAGGCAAATCGAAACTGCACCATCCCGGCGGCCTTGTTCTTATGGGCGCTCAGGATGCGACGGGCGCCATGTTCGGACCCGCAGCCATGGTCTTTCCCGCCGTCAAAGATGCTTTGGACCTGAAAGGAAAAGGCGCGCCCGCCCGCGCCGCTGCCGCCGCTTACATCGCGCGCGATCCCGACCCGTACGCCATCACTCTTCTCGAATGGGCACTCAACGATGACAACCAGTTCGTGCGTCTCGAAGCCGCCAAAGGATTAGGTCAGCGCGGCAACGCGGAAAGCGTCTCCAAACTGCGTCCCATGCTCGATGATCCGCACAATCTGGTGCGCGATTTCGCCGCCGCTTCCATCATCCGCATCAACGACCGTGGCGGCGCATCCGGCGAGCCTTCCTCCGGCCCGGTCAACCCCGTCACTTCAAAAAAGGACGAGCGCGCCAAACCCTGAAAAGCGGGGACAGACTAAACTGACACTTCTGTCGCCCCTGCCCCGGCCGCTCGCTCTCTTCGCATCTTCGACATCACCAGCGGCGCCTTCCCGGTGGCCCCGCGCTCCAGCGCCTCCACCATCCGCACCTGAATCGAAGCCTGCGCGCCCTGCCGCGACAGCGCCATTCCCAATTCCCGCGCAATCGCGTCGCACACCGCGGCATCGCGCAGCCCCGCAAGATTCACCGTCAGCCCCGCCTCATCCTGCACCACCTGCCATCCGGCCGCCGGGACCATCTCCAGCACTTCATGAAAAACGTTCGGATGCACGCTGACTGCACCAAACTGCAGCACCTCTTCCACGCGCCCTTCAATCGATCCCATCACCCGAAACGCTCGCCCGCATTCGCAGGCGCTTCCGCCCGTCTCCAGACGCACCACATCGCTGATCTCATACCGAATCAGCGGCTGTGTTCGGCTATGGAAAACCGTCAGCAGAATTTTCTCGCCGGCCTCGCCCGCCGGCATAGCGCGGCCGCGCTCATCCACGACCTCGATGATCGCGCCGTCTTCCACCAGGTGCTTCCTGCCAAACGCGCACTCCGCCGCGATCGGCGCATATTCCGTCGCGCCATAAGTATCGAACACCTTCACGCCCCACGTCTGCCGGAGGCGCCGCCGCGTTTCCGCCGTCAGCACTTCCGCAGCCGTCGAAATGCCACGCGGCCTGATCTTCAATCGCCCCGCCTTCTGCTCTTCCGCCAGTTCCCGCACCACCGACGGATATCCTGCCAGAAACTCCGGCTGCCATTCGTTCAGCCTGCGCACTATCGTGACGATCGGCTCCGCGGCATCCAGGTGCAGCGACGGCAGAAGCCGCGTCGTCAGCGACTGTGTCACCCGCGCCGAATAATGCCATGGCGTTCGCGATGCGATCATCGCCGTCCGCGGCGGCTTAGTAATCCTCCCAGCGATGCCCGACCACAGGATCGGCCGCGCAATATTCGCAAGCACGCTGATCCACTCCGTTTTGTTGAACAGAAAAACGCCGCGCCGCCCCGTGCTTCCCGAAGTCGACAGCACCACGTACCGTCCGCGAAACAGCTCCGCGCCGGCGCGGTTCTTCAGATGTTCCTCCGCCTCCGCCAGCCGCACCGCGCGATCGGTCACCAGTTCGTCGAACGCCTCCATCATCGCGGCTTTCGTCAGTATCGGCAGTTCTTCGAGCGGAGCGTTTTCGAGTCCCTTATGAAATCGCCGGTAGAACGGCGACCGCTCCAGCGCAAATCGCCGCAGCACCGCCGCTTCGCGCGCCTGATGCGCATCCAGCTCCGCGCGCGACCATCCCCGCGACCGCTCCAGTATGCCGCGCTTCAAACCAACGCGAATTGGTGTTATCAACGATGACAGCATCGTGTACCGCCGGTTCCTTTACCGGAGAGCGGATAGCGGTAAGCGCCTCACTTCACCCCAAACGCATAAAGTGCCCCGCCGCCCGCTGCCACAAAATACTGCTTCCCGTCGAGCTCGAACGTAATCGGCGCGTTCTGCACATGTCCGATGTCTTCATGCCACAGCGTCTCCCCATCGCTCGTGCGCAGCGCCATCACGCTCGTGTGATTATCGCCGCTGAAAGTCAGACCTGAATCGGTCGTCAGCACGCCTGCGGTCCCCGCGCCGTTGCCGATCGCGTGCTCCCACACAATCTTTCCCGTTCTGTAATCGATGGCCCGCAGAAATGATTTCCCGGTAACCCCGTAATCCGCGCCCGCCCAGCCGTAGCTCCCGTGCTCCGGCTTAAAAAAATAAATACCGTACGCGTCGTGCGCGCTCACCACAAACAGCCCTGTTGCCGGATCGAAACTCGGCGGCCGAAAATTGGTGCCGCCCGATTCGTCCGGCGCCACCAGCACTCCGTCCCGCTTCGGTTCCTTCGCCTCGTTCGGAATCGGACGCCCCGTCGCGTCGATTCCTTTCGCCCAGTTCACCGTGGCGAACGGCGCGGTCAGCAGGCTCTTTCCGTTCGTCCGGTCGAGCACGAAGAAGTAGCCGTTGCGCGATGCCTGCATCAGCATCTTCCGCGGCTGCCCGTTGAAATCGGCATCCACCAGCACCGGCACTTCATTCGCGTCCCAGTCGTGTGTGTCGTGCGGCGAAACCTGAAATCCCCACACCAGTTTTCCGGTGTCCGGATTCAGCGCCACAATACTGCACGTCCACGGATTGTCACCCGGCCGCACACTCCCGTTCAGCACCGGCGTCGGATTTCCCGTTCCGACAAATACAAGATTCAGATCGGGATCATATGTACCGGTAGTCCACATCTGGCCACCGGTGGCTCCGCCGGAAAAAGACGTTCCGCCGCTGTTCGAATCCTTTCCCCCCGTGCTGTAAAACGTCCACTGCCGCTTCCCCGAATCCGCATCGAACGAGTTCAGCTGCCCCGGTACATTATCGAAATCGCCCGAAACCCCGACCAGCACGTGATTCCCCACCACCAGCGGCGCATTGCTCGACCAATATCCCTTCCTCGAATCGGCTACCACGGCGTCCCACTTCTTCGCGCCGGTCTTTGCATTGAACGCGATCAGATGACAATCCGGCGTTGTGAGATAAACCGTGTCCCGATAAACCGCCGCCCCACGATGCCCGATATGAAACGCGTCATTCTTCGGATGCTGATATTGCCAAAGCTGCTGCCCCGTGCGCGCATCCACGGCCCACAGATGATCCGGCGTCGTTATATATAGGATGCCGTCCACCAGAATCGGCGACGCTTTGATCGCCTGCGTTTCACCCGTTGAAAAACGCCACACTTCTTTCAGTCGCGCCACGTTCTCCGGCGTGATCTGCGCGAGCCTGCTGTGCCGCTCTCCGCTGTAATCGCCGTGATACGTCAGCCAAGCGTCCGCAGGCGGATGCCGCAGCATATTGGAATCGACGTTCTGCCCCGCCGCCAGCGCCGCCACTGCGAAAATGATTCCCGCGACTTTCATTTCAGGGTGGCCAGATACGCGTAAACGTTGTGCATGTCCGCGTCCGTGTATTTTCCCAGCGCCGCAAAGTGCGCATCCAGCGGATTATCGACCTTCACTTTGACCGCGTCTCTCTGATAGGTCTGCCGCTTCCCCAGC
>Ga0335085_10009084_pt1 | contig 15050 bp, 13 predicted proteins | sample Lox_Sample_45_FD_206712 | JGI IMG/M metagenome (GOLD analysis project Ga0335085, IMG submission 206712) | Soil microbial communities from Loxahatchee National Wildlife Refuge, Florida, United States - Lox_Sample_4.5 | ecosystem: Environmental > Terrestrial > Soil > Wetlands | place: USA... | reverse complement strand
GACCGGGTACGCAAACTCTCGCTCCGCCGCTTAGGCGGAGCGAGAGTCGGGCGGGTGGAGCCTCGGGCAGGACACGCGGAGCGGCGCGGTCGGCTCGGACGGTGTCACCACACGCATGCCGTCGCGGACCGGGCGACGGGGGGCGATCGGCCGTACCGATGCATTGGGCGGAGTGATCCTGTTCGAATGTGAATCCGCGGACGAAGCGGGCTAATCCGTCGCCGCTTTCGCACGCTCCCAGCTCGGGTTTCTCGGGTGGGACTTGCTGCCCCCGACGGCGCCGCTGCCGTTCGAATTTCTCTTCGCCCCCAGGGAGGCGCGAGCAAGCCTCCGCGTTGCAAGCCGTGGCGGCCGCACGGGCTAGCGTCCCGCAGCCGAGCGTGGTTGGGGCGCCCGCTGGTGGCGCGTGCCATCGGTGAGGCTCCGGGAACCATACTCATGGGGGCGTTGGGGCATGGTCGAGCGATCATGAGGCGAACAAGCTACCGTCGGCGATCTCGCAGTGCGCGGCATTGGGCGGCGCCCTTCGTGCTCGCGATGCTCGGCCTTCGCGCCTTCGTTCCCGCGGGTTTCATGCTGGCTCCGGTCGAGGGGCGCCTTGCTGTCGTGTTGTGCGATTCGGACGCGCAGCGCACCGCGCAGCACCATGGTGGGCACGATCACTCCGGCCATCATCATACCCATCCCGATCCGACCTGCCCTTACGCGCAAAGCGCGGGCCCGGCACCGCTGCCTGCACTTCCGTCCCTAGGCGCAACGCCGCTTGCGGGTTCCAGAGAGTTGCCCGCGCAGGGTGCTCAGACCTATTCCCGGTTCGGGCCCGAGCGTCACCTGCCTCCTCGCGCACCGCCGTACCTCGCCTGACTGCTTGCAACGGCGCTTCAGCTTTGCGCTCTCGAGAGTGCGGAGCCGGGGCAATGCTGTCACGAAGGGCAAGAGCCCGATCTGCTCGAGGACGTTATGCATTCACCTGCTTCGGCGCGTGGTGTGACCACGCCGCTTAGTTTCTTGTTCGGCCGCTGCGCGCGGCTATTGTGCATCACTCTTGCAAGTGCACTGCTTCCAGGCCTTGCGTTGGCGTGTGCCTGCGGTTGCGGCGTTTTCGACGTTGGCACCGCCGCCATGATTCTGACGCACCCTGGCGGCATGCTCTATCTCGAGGACGACTATCAGGATCAGGATCAGAATTGGGTGGGCTCACACGCCGCACCCGCCGCCAACAACACGGACAAGGAAATCGAGACTCATTTCGGCGGTTTGGGATTTGACTACAATTTCAATCGCGACTGGGGAATTTCGGTGAAGGTCCCGTACTGGTTCAGGACCTTCCGCACCGACATCGGCAGTCCCGGAGCCCCCGACATCGCGACTTACCGGCACAACGCGCTCGGCGACATCCGCCTGCTTGGTACCTATACCGGCTTCTCGCCGGATATGTCGACCGGACTTTCGGTGGGCGTGAAGCTGCCGACCGGTGACTGGACGTACCCCAATTTCGATCGGGACACCTCGATCGGTACGGGGACCACGGACCTGCTGCTGGGTGGCTATCATCTCGGCACCATCAGCGTCGAGCGTCATCTGCAATGGTTCGTTGAGGGCCTGTTCCAGCGCGCGTTTGATTCGCGCGAGGGGTACCGGCCGGGTAACGAGACCGACGCCGCGGCCGGAATTCTCTACGATGGTATTGCGCTCGGAGGAAACAATAAGCTGACCGCTCTCGTGCAGGTGATCGGCTCCGATCGACTGCACGACAGTGGCGTGAACGCCGATCCACCCAACAGCGGCTATCGTCGCGTGCTCCTGTCGCCAGGCCTTGAGGCGGACGTCGGCAGGTGGAAGTTCTACGGCGACGCTGAATTTCGCGTGCATCACGATGCGAATGCCGCTCCGTCGGTGGCGACGGAGGGTACTCAGGGTCAGCTCGTCGCGCCGGTGCTGCTGAAGTTCATGGTGGCCTACAGCCTCTGATCCCCGGTCTCGGCAAGCGAGATCTGAGTCAAAGGAGACAAACCGTGATCATGCAGGGATCTCGTGCATGGTGCGCCGGCCTCCTGACCCTGTCGTTGGCTGCGGGCAGGGCGGCCGCGGCCGGCGAAGTGGGTCAGCCGATGCCAACGCTCATCGTCAAGCAATTGGACGGACACGATCTCGACCTTGCCGCATTACGCGGCAAGGTCGTGATCCTGAATTTCTGGGCGACCTGGTGTCCGGCGTGTCGTGCCGAATTGCCGGTACTGGAGGCGTTTTACGAGAAACATGCCTCGGAGGGCGTCATGGTCATCGGCCTGAGCGCCGACGATCCACACGAACGCAAGGCGGTAACCCGCGCGCTGCAAGGGGTGGCCTACCCGGTCGCGCTGCTGGTCGATGCGAAAGTCAACGCCTTCGGCAACCCGGCAGTGTTGCCCATGACCTACGTGATTGGAGCCGATGGCACCATTCGTACGCGGCTTCTACCCATCAAAGGAGGGCTCACCGAGCAGGCACTCGCGGCCGCTGTAGCGGCGCTCCTTCCCAGCGACTCTCGCGTTGTGCAGCGAGGAGAGTGAGGCGGGCCGGGATGGCCTGTCGTGTACGCCCCGTATGCCGCCAACCGGCAAAATACCGGGAGCGCCTGGGAGCAGGCAAGAATCCGCGCGGTGCCCGCGCGGAGCCGTCTGAGCGGAAATTGCAGCGGAGACCTTGAGCATCTGATGTGAACGCGGTGACTTCAGGTCTTGCTGAGGCACACCGGATACGCCGGCCCGCGACGCTTGCAGAGCGAACCCTGCTGGTCGGTTTCGACGACAAAGTCTATCCCGTCGGCCAACTCACCGCGATCGTGGACTCGCTTGCGCAGGAAGGGATTGCCGCAACCCAAGCCCTGAAAGGCGCTCACGTCAGCCCGGCCGCGCTGCGCTCGCATGAAACACGCGTTTCGGTGAATCAGGTGATCCGGGTTTGCAATAACGCCGCAGCGCTCTCGGGCGATCCGCATTTCGGCTATCACGCCGGAGAAAGAGTTCACGTCTCGACGTTTGGAATGTACGGCTTCGCGATCCTGAGCAGTACGGACTTTCGCGAGGGAGTTGCTTTTGCCCAGCGCTACCATCACATGGTGATGCCGCTTCTCAAGCTCTCCTTCCAGGAAAGGCACCGACTCGCATCTTGGAGGTTTCGGCTCATCGCGCACCCAGCCATCGATGCCAGGATGGCGAGGCTTCTCGTCGAGCTGCACCTGAGTATCGCGATATCCTTGCACCGCGATGGCATGGGGCCGTCATTCCTACCCTCGGCAATTCACTTGCCGTTCGGGCCCACTCGAGATGCGAAGGTCTACCAGCAGATGTTTGGCTGCCCGATCTCCTTTGGACGCAAGGAAAGCAGCCTTATATTTGACGCGTCATGGCTGGATCGCGATGCGCAACTCGGCAATGAGATTGCGCACGACGAGACTGTGAAGCTGTGCGAGGAGATCATGAAGCAGCTGCATCTGCGGGCGGGACTCGCGGGAAAAGTGCGCGAGTTGCTGCTCATGAGCCGCCTGGCGCCGACGAGCGGCGCCGCGGTGGCAAAGCATCTGCACATGACGGAACGTACCTTGCGTCGCAAGCTGCACAAGGAGCGGACGTCGTTTCGAAGGCTGGCGCGCGAGTTGCGGATGCAGATGGCCGTGCTGGAACTCGCGAGGCTCGGCTCCGCGCGTGGCGTCGAGGTCCTCGATGTGACCATGTCGGGCAGCACCCCGGTTGCCGAGCAAGGAGCGCTGACACTGTTCGGGGGTGGAGATCAGCGGAGCTTCGCTGCCGCCGAGCCGATCTTCAGAGTGATCGCCAGAAAGTACTTTTACCTGGGACCGAGCGGCTCCGGCGCGACCATGAAGCTGGTCGTTAACAGCCTCTTGGCAATCGGCATGCAGGCCATTGCCGAGGCCGTTGCCCTCGGTGAGAAAGCTGGTCTCGATCGCCACCGATTGCTGGACGTACTTCCAGAGACTACGGTAGTCGCTCCCGCACTCGTAGGTAAACTGGGAAGAGCGCTCAAGAGTGACTACAGCCCGCAATTTCCGCTGCGGCTGATGAACAAAGACTTGGGGCTGATTCTCAATCTCGCCGCTGCAGTCGGCGCGCAGATGCCCGCGACAAATGCGGCTTTCGAGGTCAATGCGGCCCATCGGCCTTGGGGCAGGAGCTGGATTTTTCCGCGGTAATTCTCGAGATGGAAAAGCGGGCTCATCTGGATTCGGGGGACGATCGGCGCGCCTGAGTGGGGGGAGGGGTGAGGTCAACGTGACCGGCGTTTTATCCCTTGTGTTGAAAGCACAAGCGCAAACGAAAGCTCCGCCGTGCGACATGGACTGATAAGCATCGCGGAGCGCGACCTTTCTGAATCAGCCGCGCGATCACGCTACAATGTTTTTCAACTCGGGCGGCGAACCAACAATAACGCGCAACAGTTTCCAGGTACGATCGGCCAGTCTCGGGATATAAGGAGGACGCGACGTGTCACCAAGAAGTCGACTCCAGCGAGAACGTGGGAAACCCGAGGTCGCGGCGCGATCACGTCGGGCGGCGAGATGACCGATGGACCTGCAACTGCAAGGTAAGCGTGCACTGGTCACCGGCAGTACGGCCGGCATCGGGCTGGCGATCGCGACGACGCTCGCGCGCGAAGGCGCCCGTGTGATCATCAATGGCCGATCCGGAGCAGCGGTCGAGGCTGTCGTGGCGTCGCTCAGGTCCGCTACGGGCGGGGACCTGCAGGGGTTTGCCGGCGATCTGAGCCTCGCATCGTCCGCTGCAGCGTTGGTCCGGGACTATCCCGGCATCGAGATTCTTGTTAACAACCTCGGAATATTCGAGCCAAAGCCATTCGAAGAGATCCCCGATGCCGACTGGGTGAGATTCTTCGAGGTCAATGTCCTCAGCGGTGTAAGGCTCGCCCGGCTCGTGCTGCCTTCGATGCGACGTGCCGGCTGGGGTCGGATTATCTTCATCTCCAGTGAAAGCGGCGTGCAGATCCCGAGCGAGATGATCCACTACGGCGTGACCAAGACCGCGCAGCTGGCGGTAGCGCGCGGGCTGGCGGAAGCGCTCGCTGGCTCGGCCATTACCGTCAACAGTGTTCTGCCGGGTCCGACAAGGTCACGCGGTGTGGGCGAGTTCGTCGACACCCTGGCCAAAGAGAGAGGAATATCGTTCGCCGCCTTTGAGAAGGAGTTCTTCGAGAAGGTGCGTCCTACCTCCCTCATCAAGCGTTTTGCGGAGCCCGAAGAGGTCGCATCCCTCGTGGCCTACATCGCCAGCCCGCTGGCCTCCGCCACCACCGGGGCGTCGCTGCGTGTCGATGGAGGGGTGATCAAGAGCGCGTTCTGAGCCTGGTTTCGCATACAGGTGCCGCTATGAGGGTGGACGGTAGTGTCGCAAGGTGCAGCTTGTTGCTGCTGTCGCTGTCGCTCGCGGCATGCCAGACAGCGGTGCTGTCACCTGCCGGGCCCGTGAGCGAGGGCGAGCGCATCGTATTGCTCGACTCCCTCGCGATCATGCTCGCGGTCGGAATTCCGACCATCGTGTTCATTCTGGTGTTCGCGTTCTGGTTTCGTGCCTCGAACACCCGCGCGCGCTATCGGCCCGACTTCGCGTACTCCGGACGGCTCGAGCTCCTCGTCTGGTCCATCCCGGCCCTCGTGATCTTCTTCCTGGGCGGCATCGCCTGGATCAGCGCCCATCTGCTTGATCCGGCCGAGCCGCTCAAGTCAAAGGCGGCGCCCCTCGAAGTCGAGGTGGTCTCGCTCGACTGGAAGTGGCTGTTCATCTATCCGCAGCAGAACCTCGCCAGCGTGAACCGCCTGGTGGTGCCGGTCGGAGTGCCGCTGAATCTCAAGATCACTTCAGCGAGCGTCTTCAACGTGTTCTTCGTGCCGCAGCTCGGGAGCGAGATCTATGCGATGTACGGCATGACGAGTCGCCTCAACCTGCAGGCCGATCGCCCGGGGGTTTACATGGGGCTGTCAGCGCACTTCAGCGGCGATGGGTTCCCCGGTATGAGCTTCGACGTGGACGCGGTTGCGCCGCGGGAATTCGCAGACTGGGCCGCAGCCGCTGGCGCGGGCGGTCAGGTGTTGGACGAGGCCGCCTATCGCGGCCTTCTCAGGCAGACTCAGAACGTCACACCCTTCACGTATCGCTCGGTGTCCCCGGGATTGTTCGACAGGGTCGTGCGTCAGGAACTGCCGCCAGGGGAGGGGCCGCCGAGCGCGCGCTCCGGCGCGGGCGGCTCGACGGTGCTGGCGCTGGCGGGGAACTGAGATGTTCGGGAAGCTCACTTGGGCTGCGATCCCGTTTGATCAGCCGATTCCGCTCGCGGCGGGAGCCCTGGTCGTTTTCGGGATCGCTGCGGTCGTCATCTGGGTGGTGGCGAAGGGCTACCTCCCTTATCTGTGGCGCGAATGGATCACCAGCACCGACCACAAGCGCATCGGCGTCATGTACTGTCTGCTGGCCGCGGTGATGCTGCTGCGCGGCTTCATCGACGCGCTCATGATGCGCTCGCAGCAGGCGCTGGCATTTCACGCCGCGGGGTATTTGCCTCCTGAGCATTACGATCAGATCTTCTCCGCCCACGGCACGATCATGATCTTTTTCGTGGCGATGCCGTTCGTCATCGGACTCATGAACTTTGCCGTGCCGCTGCAGCTCGGCGTGCGCGACGTGGCCTTTCCCACCTGGAACTCGGTGAGTTTCTGGCTCACCGCTGCGGGGGCGCTGCTGGTCAACGTCTCGCTGGTGGTGGGTGAGTTTGCCCGCACCGGATGGCTCCCGTACCCGCCGCTGTCCGAGCTCGCCTATTCCCCCGGAGTGGGCGTCGATTACTACCTGTGGGCCATTCAGATATCCGGCATCGGCACGTTGATCACCGGCATCAATTTCGTGACGACGATCCTGAAGATGCGCGCGCCGGGCATGACCTACATGCGCATGCCGATTTTCTGCTGGACCGCGCTCGCTGCGAATCTGCTGATCGTGGCCGCGTTCCCGATTCTGACCGCGACCCTTGCCATGCTGCTGCTCGACCGCTACGTCGGGTTCCATTTCTTCACCAATGAAGCGGGTGGCAACGCGATGATGTTCATGAACCTGATCTGGGCGTGGGGGCATCCTGAGGTCTACATCCTGATCCTGCCCGCGTTCGGGGTGTTTTCCGAGGTGGTTGCGACCTTCAGCGGCAAGCCGCTGTTCGACCGCCGCTCGATGATCGTCGCCACCATGGCGATCTGCATCCTGTCGTTCTCCGTCTGGCTGCATCACTTCTTCACCATGGGAGCCGGGGGCGACGTCAACGGCTTCTTCGGCATCGCCAGCATGGTCATCGCCGTGCCGACCGGCGTCAAAATCTTCAACTGGCTCTTCACCATGTATGGCGGCCGTATCCGCTTCACGTCCGCTATGCTCTGGGCGGTCGGCTTCATGGTGACTTTCGTCATCGGCGGCATGACGGGAGTGCTGCTCGCCTCGCCGGCGGTGGACTTCGTACTGCATAACAGCCTGTTCCTGGTGGCGCACTTTCACAACGTGATTATCGGTGGCGTGCTGTTCGGCGCTTTTGCGGGCTATACCTTCTGGTTCCCGAAGGCCTTCGGCTTCACCCTCGATGAACGGCTCGGCAAGGCGGCCTTCTGGTGCTGGCTCATCGGTTTCTATGTCGCCTTCATGCCGCTCTACGTTCTGGGGTTTGAAGGCATGACCCGCCGCATGCAGCACTACGACCGGCCGGAGTGGTATCCGTGGGTCATGGTCGCGGGCGTGGGCGCACTGCTTATTCTGTGCGGCATTGGGTTCCAGATCGCACAGCTCTGGGTCTCCGTGCGCAGCCGCGATCGGCGCCTCGAGCCGACCGGGGATCCCTGGGACGGCCGCTCGCTGGAGTGGGCCACCGCCTCGCCCCCGCCCGCATTCAACTTCGCCGTATTGCCTGCGGTCACGAGCGAGGAGCCCTACTGGGACGTGAAGCAACGGGCGCGCGCCACGCACCAGCTGGTGACTCCTGAGCCGCAGTATGCCGCCATCGAGATGCCGCGCCACAGCCCGACCGGGTTCGTGACGGCGTTTCTTGCGACGGTGACGGGATTTGCGCTGATCTGGCAGATCTGGTGGCTGGTAGTGCTGGGACTCCTCGGTGCCTACGCGACCTTCGTAGTGTTTGCCTGGCGGGACGTCCATGAGATCGAGATCCCGGCGGAGGAAGTCGCGCGCATCGATCGTGCCAACCGTGCCGCCCGAGCCGCGGCGCTCATGGCGGAGGCGCCTCCTTGAGCACCCCGGCGTTACGCGTGGCCCACGATCCTGCTCTCGGCGCGCCAGAAGCGGGACAGCGGGCGATCAGCGGTCACGGCAGCGGCGGGCCTGCGCCCAGGCGAATCATCGTCGGCTACGGGTTCTGGATCTTTCTGCTCTCCGACGTGATCATGTTCTCGGCTTTCTTTGCCGCCTATGCGGTGCTCTTCAGGAACACTGCCGGTGGGCCGTCCGCGCACGAGCTCTTCGACCTGCGCAACACCGCGGTGCAGACCGCATGCCTGCTCGCCTCCAGCTTTACGTGCGGGATGGCGAGTCTCGCGGTCGGACAGCGTAATCAAAAGTGGACACAGATCGCGCTGCTGGTGACCGGGGTCCTCGGCCTCGCGTTCATCATGCTCGAGATCCGCGAGTTTTCCGGGTTCGTCGCCCGTGGGGCAGGTCCCGGCCGCAGTGCCTTCCTTTCTTCATTCTTTACTCTCGTGGGATGTCATGGGGTACACGTGAGTGCCGGACTCCTGTGGCTCGGCACGATGATGGCGCAGTTCTACGCCAAGGGGTTCCGTCAGGATATCCGCCACCGTTTTCTGTGCTTCAGTCTCTTCTGGCACGCCCTGGACATCATCTGGGTTGCGATCTTCAGTCTGGTGTATTTGGTGGGCTCGCTCCCACCGGAGCTGCTGCCATGAGTAAGGAGCTTGACTACGACGCCGGCTCCTACGTTGGTGAGGACCGCGAGCTGGCCGGTGGGGACCCCGGGGAGCAACGCACTCTGCGCCGCGAGGTGCGTGGCTACCTGCTTGGGCTTGGGCTCGCCGTTGGACTCACGATAGCTTCGTTCTGGGTGGTGGGCACGAATGAGGTTTACCGGCCGGGACTGGCTGTGGCCATCCTGGTGCTGGCGGTGGCGCAGATGGGCATCCATCTGATTTTCTTTCTGCACATCACCACGGCACCCGATAACGCCAACAACATTCTGGCGTTGGCTTTCGGCGTGTTGATCGTGTGCCTGGTGGTGTTTGGATCGCTCTGGGTCATGAGCCACATGAACCACAACATGATGCCGATGGATCAGCTCATGCGGATGCAGCGCTGACGGTGCCAGGACAAAGGGATATCTTGCGGGAGAATGCCTGGGCAGTGGAGGTTGGAAAAATGAGACGCCGCGAATTCCTGATGATCTCGACCGCAGTGCCGGTTGCCGCGGTTGCCGGATTCCGGGATGGAGGGGGACCCCTGCCACCCGGCTGGCGCGCATTTGAGCTCGTCACATCGGTCGAGGTTGCTTCACCCTCGGGACGTACGCAGCTCTGGTTGCCGGTGCCGATGAGTGCCTCGACTGACTACCAGCGTCTCATCGGTACGCACTACGACGCGCCTGGGGCGGTGCGCGCGCAACTTGTCATGGTCCCGGGCTACGACGTCCAACTGCTCAACGTCGAGTGGCGGGATCCCGCCGCGGTCGGCCGCGTCATGCTCACCCATCATGTAGCCACCCGTGATCGTCGCGTGGATCTTGCCGCGGCGGGCCGGGTGTCAAGCGCTGGTGGAGCCAGCGAGTCCGCGGGCACGTTGCAGAAGTACCTGCGCGCCACCGCGCTTCTGCCCACCGACGGTATCGTGCGCGCCACTGCGGAGCGCATTTGCTCCGGTAAACACGGCGAGGTCGACAAGGCACGCGCGATTTACGAATGGGTAGTCGAGAACACCACGCGCGATCCGCAGACCCCCGGGTGCGGAATGGGCGACGTTGCTTCGATGCTGAGGTCGGGATATCTGGGGGGCAAGTGCGCCGACATCAACGCACTTTTCGTGGCCCTGGCGCGCTCGGTGGATATCCCCGCACGCGATGCCTACGGCATACGGGTAGCCGAGTCGCGGCTGGGGTACAAATGCCTCGGCCACAGTGGCGATGTCAGTAAGGCACAGCACTGCCGCGCGGAATTCTATGCGCAGGACCTGGGATGGATTCCGGTGGATCCGGCGGACGTGCGCAAGCTCATGTTGGAAGAGGTGCCGGGAGGCCTTTCGCTCGCGGACCCCAGAGTGCGGAGGGCGCGCGCCGCACTCTTTGGCTCGTGGGAAATGAACTGGGTGGCTTACAATCACGGTCACGACGTGGCGCTGCCCGGGTCCTCCGGGCCGGCAGTTCCATTCCTCATGTACCCGAATGCGCAGACCGGCGGCGAGCAAGTCAACAGCCTTGATCCGACGACGTTTCGCTACGAGATCCGCGCGCGCGAAGAGGCTGCGTAGAGAGCGCGGCGCTGACACCGTCGAGAGTGTCTGGCCGGAACGAATGGCGCCAACACGGAGGCGTCAGTTGGCGCGTGACTGATTGATAGTCCGCGAGATCCAGATTTTGCTGCTGCTGCTGGTCGCAATTGCTGCGGTCGGAGTCGCGGCGAAACGCGCCAACATTCCTCCCGCAATCCTTCTGGTGCTGACGGGTGTCGTGCTGGCGCTGGTCCCGGGCCTGCCGCCCGTGCACCTGGCGCCGGAGCTCGTCCTGCTGCTGGTCCTGCCGCCCCTGATCTACTCGTCTGCGGTGGCAATGAGTTGGCGGGAGTTTCGCTTCAATCTGCGCCCGATTTCCCTGCTGGCCATCGGTTGCGTCGTATTCACGACGACGGCCGCCGCGGCGGCAACGCATTGGCTGCTGGGCTTTTCCTGGCCTGTGGGGTTCGTGCTGGGTGCGATCGTTTCGCCGCCGGATGCGGTGGCGCCCCTGGCGATTTCCCGCCGGATGCAGCTGCCCCGGCGAATCCTGGTGATCCTGGAAGGGGAGGGTCTCGCCAACGATGCGACCGCGCTCATTCTTTATCGATTCGCCGTAGTGGCCGTGAGCTCTGGGGCATTCTCATTCGGCAAGGCGACTGGTGAGTTTGCGGTCATCATTGCGGCGGAATTGCTGTGGGGGATCGCCGTCGGCTGGCTGATGTTGCGAGTGCGTCGCTGGGTCGCCGACGCGCAGCTCGAGATCGTGCTGTCGATTCTGACGCCTTACATCGCCTACTGGCCGCCACAGCATCTCGGGGGTTCGGGAGTGCTCGCCACCGTCGTAGCCGGTCTCTATGTAAGCTGGAACGGTTTCGGCATCATCAGTGCGGCGACGCGGCTGCAGGGGGTCTTTTTCTGGGATGTCCTCGTGTATCTGATCGAGGGCATCGTATTTCTCATGACCGGCCTGCAGGCGCGCTCGTTGATCATGGGCTTAGACGCCTATTCGGTGTCGACGCTGGCCGGCTCAGCCGCGGTGGTCAGTGTTGTCGTGATTCTGGCCCGATTCATGTGGATGTTCCCGGCGACCTATTTACCCCGCTGGCTGATCGCGGGGATCGCGCGCGATGACCCAGCCCCGCCGTGGCAGTGGCCATTTGTGCTCGCCTTCACCGGCGTTCGTGGGATTGTGTCTCTTGCGGCCGCGCTCGCTATTCCGTTGACCGTCGATAGCGGTCGGCCATTCCCGGATCGCGATCTGATTCTTTTCCTCACCTTCGCGGTGATCCTGGTGACGCTCGTGGGCCAAGGCTTGTCATTACCGATGGTGATCCGGGCGCTTGGCCTCGCGAGGGCCGGTGAGCGGGAGCTCAAGATCGACAGGGCGCAGGAGTTGCTCGCACGGCGACAGGCCATCGACGCGGCCAGCGCGCGTCTCGAGCGGCTGGCCGCGGAACGGGCCCTGCCCGAGAGCCTGGTTCAGCGGGTTCGAACCAGCCAGCGCGAACGCCTCAGGCATTTCGACCGGGAGCCCGAGCGGCAGGAGAATCAGCATGACCTCGCAGCCCCTCCCGATGAAATCGAGCTGCTGCTCCTCGCGGCCGAACGCGAACGGATCAACGAGCTGTATCGCCAGGGCATGTTGAAGGATGAGGTGCGCCGCCATCTCGAGCGGGAGCTCGACCTGCGCGAGGCCAACTTAGCGGGGCACATACATGAGGAATGAGCACGGCAGTCAGCCCGCCGCGCGCAAGGCCGCGCAGCAGATCCTCATCGTCGGCGGAGGCGCAGGCGGCCTGGAGCTGGCCACCCGACTCGGCAACAAGTATGGCAAACGCGGCACGGCGCAGATCGAGCTGATCGACAGGAGCCGCACACACCTGTGGAAGCCGCTGCTGCACGAGGTTGCTGCCGGAAGCATGGACCTCGGCCTGCATCTGAACCCGAAGCACAGGTATGTGCGCGGCACCGCTCTCCGTTTGGCTGGCTGGCATTGCGGGATGGGCTCGACGGAACTTCTCAACGATCATCGTCTTGCCGTTGTTGGTCGGCCCTACGAGAAGCAGGTTCGGCATACGGGTCCGTTTCGGGAAATTCAGGAGATCATCCATCGCAGTGAGCGCTGCCTCGGCGCGCGCATAGCTCACCCATCGGTCAGTGCGGATACGCCGAATTCGCGTATTCGGCTCCTCCTCGGCCGCCCCGCGGATGCTTGCGTGCAGATGGGGGTACGCCTCCCTCATGACCACTCCTCGACAGGAAGCATGCGCTCCCACGGCTGTTGAGCGGTCTCCGGTGTTGCAGTCGGCCCCCCGCTCGGCGCTGGCGAGGCAGGCGACGGGTCAACGCGTCCTCCCTGAATCACTCGCAAGCGGCGTTCGCGCTGGCGACGCGCCGTCTTGCTCGCATTTGCCGCCTCGTCGGCGATCGACCGCATCGTCTCGATGGCCCGAAAGATGGTGTTCTCATCGACGCTCTGGCGTCCCTCATCCCGCAGTCGCTTCAAAGCGAGGCGGTGCTCCCACAAGCTGATAGGTGGTCGCCGCAAGTTGCGGTAGTGCAGGTCGTAGTACTGCCCGTCGGGCGCAAGCAAGTACAGGCGGCTCAAATCCCGGGGGTCGTACCGGACGAGAGCCTTGTGCGGCTCGCCGATCCAGACTCGAAGGATGTCCGACCAGTAGTGTATAGAGTGCAGCGAGACGCCATCTCGGCGGATCATTCGACGCTCAGCCGGAAGGAAATCGATTAGGAACCGACGTGCATCGGAGACGGATGCCGGCGCACCACAGCCCGGCGTCACACCGTCTCCCGCAAGGCCGCGTTCCCACGCAATCAAAGGCGGAATCCCTAGTGCTCGATGCACGGTGCGGTGATAAAGGCCCGCGATGGCTTGGACCAGCCATCGCTCCAGCTCATCGATCGTCATTGCCGCCTTCTTCTCGGGGTCTGTGGTTCCTTTCTCAGCAACGTTGGAGAACGTCGTCCCAGGCAGCAGATGAACCTTTCCCATCATGGTGCCAATCAGCCGCTCGATATGTCCGCCGTAGTGGGGAGTGCGTACCGGCCGATAGTCGATCGCGATACCGTACTGTTCACATCCACGCCGCAGCGCCTCGCTGTGGAAATCCTTCCCGTTATCGAGATGCAGCCGAGCCATGAGGCCATGGATAGGCCAGTCAGCCTCGATCTTTCGTTCTGCCAGCCAGGGAGATTTCGGGAGCACGGCATGCGCAATACAAAGCGCGACACTCGTGGCCGACGGCGCTTCGAGCGACAGATGAAATCCGACAACACAGCGGCTCCAGACGTCGATGGCGAGGGTAAGCCAAGGCCGCTGGATGGGCACTCGCGTAACGCTATCGACGACGATAACATCCACTAGCGTGTGGTCGATCTGAACGAGCGATAGAGGCCAAGTCGCCTCGAGTAGCCCGATGGCCGGGGCATACTGATCGCGTGCCGCCTTCTGCCCGTGACGTCTTGCGACGACTTCCCGGCGAGGTTTGGCATGGACTCGGGCCGTGACCGCCTTACGACTTGGGGGCTTAAGGCCTGCCGACCGACAGCGTCGGCGGATCTCCGTGACTAAATCGATGAGCCGCGGTCGCTGGCGTGTGAGGTAGAGGGATTCGATCGTCTCGTCGATAAGCTGATTTATCTCGGCCGGTAGTCGGGAACCTCCCATCATAGGGCCGCGCGGACGAGGCAGAAGGCTTGTCAGCCGAGGATCGGCAACAAAACGCCGTAATAACTTGTAGATCTGGCTACAAGAGCAGCCGAGCTCAGCGGCCGCCGCAATGACCTGCGAGCTCCTCCGCTCCGACATATCTGCGAGTCGATGAATGACGGGGAAGCATCGTCGCGCTTCCGCCCAGGCCGATTCAGGGATCGCTGAGAGCTCTGGCGGAGTCGGTGCATTGGTCATGGCGGATACAGCACCGAGTCCAATGTGATGGGGACGGACAAGTCAGCATGTAACTCACGGCGTGCGATCAGCTGCCAGATCGTAGCCAGCGCCAGCCCTCGATCCGGCAGCATTTGGAGAAGCTTTCTGAATGTCGGGCGCTCAACCGCATACGCATGCGTCAACACGAGCATCACCGTCTTGGCGTCGAGGGGAAGTGAGCGAAGTGGCAGTAGCCGCTTCGCGTGGTCGAGCAGTGGCCGCCGGATGTCGGAATCGGTGGCGATCCGAAACCGCGCTCCATGCGCCTGGGACCACACCTTCGCTGCGTCAAAGGCTGGAGAAAGTCGTTCCCAGTTCGTCTTCAGGTCGCTTTCGTACTTGACCTCCACTAACTCCGCGTCGTCCGCAACTCTCACCAGGTAGTCCGGGGTGTACCGCCTGCGGCATCCCTGGCCCTCAAAGAAGATGGTGACGGGTTGCGAATGGATAAGTGCGTCCGCTTTGACGAAGGTTGTCAGGGTAACGAAGTCTGCGGGCGCCGCTCGATCGTGAACAGGGTTTACGGAGGATCGTGAACACGGATTACGGACGAACGTGAACACGGAATGGGCGTGATCGTGAACAGTTTTCGGGGTTTTCCGTAAACG
>Ga0335085_10009083_pt1 | contig 15050 bp, 7 predicted proteins | sample Lox_Sample_45_FD_206712 | JGI IMG/M metagenome (GOLD analysis project Ga0335085, IMG submission 206712) | Soil microbial communities from Loxahatchee National Wildlife Refuge, Florida, United States - Lox_Sample_4.5 | ecosystem: Environmental > Terrestrial > Soil > Wetlands | place: USA: Florida... | reverse complement strand
TCGCGGCAGCAGGCCCCTTTTCCCGGCAGCCAGGAGATGGAGCGGCGCATCAAGAGCCTGGTGCGCTGGAACGCGCTGGCCATGGTGGTCCGCGCCAATAAGATTCAGGAAGGCATCGGCGGCCACATCTCGACCTTCGCATCCGCCGCCACACTTTATGAAGTTGCATTCAATCATTTTCTGCGGGCAAGAACTGAAGACGGCGACCGCGACGTAGTTTATTTCCAGGGACACGCCGCGCCCGGCATGTATTCGCGCGCCTATCTCGAAGGCCGCATCCCCAAGGAAAAGCTGCAGAATTTCCGCCGTGAATTGAATCCCGGCGGCGGCCTTTCTTCCTACCCGCATCCCTGGCTGATGCCGGACTTCTGGGAGTTCCCGACAGTTTCTATGGGGTTGGGGCCCATCCAGGCGATTTACCACGCTCGCTTCATCCGCTATCTGGAGAACCGCGGATTAAAAACTTCGCATGGCGGAAAGGTCTGGGCCTTTTTGGGTGATGGTGAAATGGATGAGCCCGAGTCGCTCGGCTCCATCACGCTGGCCTCGCGCGAAAAGCTGGACAACCTGATCTTCGTGGTCAACTGCAACCTGCAGCGGCTGGACGGCCCGGTCCGGGGCAACGGCAAGATCATTCAGGAACTGGAAGCCATATTCCGCGGCGCGGGATGGAATGTAATCAAGGTGGTATGGGGCACCGATTGGGACATTCTGATTCAGAACGACCGCGACGGCCTGCTGGTGCGGCGTTTGGGCGAAGTCAGCGATGGGCAGTATCAGAAATATTTTGTCGAAAGCGGCGCTTACTTCCGGCAGAACCTTTTTGGCAGCGACCCGCGCCTGCTCAAGATGGTGGAGCACCTTTCCGACGAGCAGCTCTCGCGCATGCGCCTGGGTGGACACGATCCCATCAAAGTTCACGCTGCCTATCGCGCTGCCGTGGATCATGTTGGTTCGCCGACCATCATCCTGGCAAAAACCATCAAGGGCTACGGCCTGGGTGAAGCCGGCGAGGGCAAGAACATCACCCATCAGCAGAAGAAGCTGAACGAAGACGAGCTGCGCATGTTCCGCTCGCGTTTCGGGATCCCCATTCCTGACGAACAGCTGCACGACGCGCCTTTTTATCGTCCTGCCGACGACAGCCCGGAGATTACCTACCTGCAGGAGCGGCGCAAGCAGCTCGGCGGGTACATGCCCGAGCGCAAAGTGCGCGCCAATCCCATTAAGCCGCCCGCCGAGGCGCACTTCGAAGAATTTTACAAAGGCACCGAAGGTCGCGAAGCATCGACGACTATGGTCTTCGTGCGGCTGCTGGCCAAGCTGCTGCGCGATCCGGAGATCGGCAAGCTGATTGTGCCCATCATTCCTGACGAGGCCCGCACCTTCGGCATGGAAGCGCTCTTCCGCCAGGTCGGCATTTATTCCAGCGTTGGCCAGCTCTACGAGCCGGTGGATATGGACACGCTGCTCTACTACAAGGAAGCCAAGAACGGCCAGATTCTGGAAGAAGGCATTACCGAGGCCGGTTCCATGTGCTCGTTTATCGCCGCCGGGACTGCCTATGCCAACCACGGGATCAATACCATCCCGTTTTTTATTTATTACTCGATGTTCGGATTCCAGCGCATCGGCGACCTGATCTGGGCCGCCGCCGATATGCGCTGCCATGGATTTCTGGTCGGCGGCACCGCCGGGCGTACCACGCTTGCGGGCGAGGGTCTGCAGCACCAGGACGGCCACAGCCATGTGCTGGCACTGCCGGTGCCCAACCTGCTGGCTTACGATCCTGCCTTCGCCTATGAGATCGCGATCATTATCCAGGACGGCATCAAGCGTATGTACATCGACCAGGAGTCGATCTTCTACTACCTGACGGTGGGGAACGAACCGCTGCCCATGCCCGCGATGCCGGAAGGATCGGGCGTTCGCGACGGCATTCTGAGAGGCTTATACCGCTACAAGGTTTCCGACAAGAAGGATGCGAAACTTCGCGCGCAGCTCTTCGGAAGCGGCTCCATCATGTTCGAAGTGCTGAAGGCCCAGCAGATTCTGGAAGAGAAATACGGCGTAGCCGCCGACGTCTGGAGCGTTACCAGCTACAAGCAGCTCTACCGCGATGGCAACGACTGCGAGCGCTGGAACATGCTGCACCCGGGCGAAACGCCGAAGGTGCCATACGTCACTCGCGCTCTGAAAGATGCGCCCGGCGTGCTGGTGGCCGCTTCGGATTACATGAAGGTGCTGCCGGAGTCGATCTCGCAATGGATGCCGCGGCCGCTGCTCAGCCTGGGCACCGACGGATTCGGCCGCAGCGAGAGCCGCGCTGCGCTGCGAAATTTCTTCGAAGTGGACGCAAAGCACATCGTACTGGCCACGCTCACTGCGCTGGCGCGCGAAAAACAGGTGTCCAGCGATGTGCTGCGGCAAGCAGTGAAGGATCTCGGGATCGATCCGGAGAAGGCGAATCCGGCGATCAGCTAGGACATTTGTAATTTGGTAATCGGGTAATTTGTAAATTAAAACCGGAAGCCAGGAGTTCAGTGGTCTTAGTTTACAAATTACCCGATTACAAATTACAAATCCAGGAGATTGCGTGACTGAATTCAAACTACCCGAACTGGGCGAGAACATCGATCAGGGCGACCTGGTTCGCCTCATGATTGCGCCCGGCGCCACCATTGCCGAAGGCCAACCTGTCATGGAGTTGGAGACCGACAAGGCCGTGGTCGAGGTCCCCTCCTCAGTGAGCGGCACGGTGCAGGAAGTTCGGGTGAAAGAGGGCCAGAAGATCAAGGTCGGCCAGGTCATCTTCACGGTAGAAAACAATTCCGGCGCAAAAGCAGCACCTCCCGCCCCGGCAGCAAAGGAAGAACGAGCAGCCGCAGCGGTCGCGCCGGAGGCGCCTCGCTCCCAGCCACAACCCGCAACGGCGGCACAGGCGGCGCCCTCAAAGCCTGCAAGTTCCGGGGCCAGCGAATTCAAGTTGCCGGAGCTTGGCGAAAACATCAGCCAGGGCGATCTGGTACGGCTGATGATCGCGCCCGGCGCCAATGTCTCGGAAGGCCAGCCGGTGATGGAACTGGAAACCGACAAAGCGGTGGTCGAAGTACCTTCGTCGGTGACCGGCACGGTGAAAGAAGTTCTGGTCAAAGAGAAAGACAAAGTCAAAGTCGGCCAGGTGATCTTCACGCTGGAGGGCGGAACGGCCGCCGTTCCCCAGACATCTCCGGATGGGCCTGTGGAGCATGTTTCCGGGCAGCATGGCGCACGGCTCGCCTTCCAGGCGGCCATTCGCGCAGAAGGCAAAACCGAAGAACAGGCGCTTCCGCCCGACCAGCCTCAAGCCGCCGTGCCCGTCTTTACCATGCCTGCGCAGCTCAGCAAGGTTGCCGGCAGCGAACAGCGTGAGCCTGTTCCGGCGGCGCCGCACGTGCGACGACTGGCGCGCGAACTAGGCGTTGATATTCACGAGGTAAAGGGCACTGGGCCGGGCGGGCGCATCAGCGAAGATGATGTGAAGGCTCACGCCAAGGCGCTGCTGGCTTCCGCGACCGCCGCAGCGCAAAGGCCGGCCGCGGCATTCCTTGAGCCTGCGCTTCCCGACTTTTCCAAGTGGGGCAAAGTCGAGCGCGTTTCCATTCGCGGAGTGCGCCGCAAGACTGCCGAACATCTGCGCGAAGCCTGGAACACAATCCCCCACGTGACGCAGCAGGACAAAGCCGATATCACCGAACTGGAGCAATTGCGCGCGCGCTTCGCTCCCAAGGCCGCAGAGGCCGGCGGCAAGATGACGGTTACCGCCATTGCGCTTAAAGTCTGCGCTTCGGCACTAAAAATATTTCCCCAGTTCAACGCCAGCATCGATCTGCGCACCGAGGAGATCGTTTACAAGCAGTACATCAACATCGGCGTAGCTGTGGATACGGACCGCGGGCTGCTGGTGCCGGTGATCCGCGAAGTGGACAAGAAGAACATTGTGGAGCTGGCCGCCGAACTCACGCAGCTTTCCAAGAAGGCCCGCGACAAGAAGCTTACGCCGGCGGAAATGGAAGGCGGCACCTTCACTATTACCAACCTCGGGGGCATCGGGGGAACGGGATTTTCTCCTATCGTGAATCATCCGGAGGTGGCGATCCTCGGGCTGTCGCGCTCCAGCATGGAACCGGTGTGGATCAACGGCAAATTCGAGCCGCGCATGGTCATACCGCTGTCGCTTTCCTACGACCACCGCCTGATCGATGGGGCCGACGCCGCCCGCTTCCTGCGCTGGATCGCGGAAGCGTTTGAGCAGCCTTTTTTGCTGTCGGTACAGGGATAGAAGCACTCAGCATTCAGCACTTGGCATTCAGCCATCAACCGCTCGACTGGAGGTTTTCTTCTGGCAGTTTCGACGAAGTTCCACTACTCAAATGCTGAATGCTGATTGCTGAATGCTTACGACGCCAATGCCAGACACCTCAAACCTGCACGTAGCCGTAATCGGCGCCGGACCCGGAGGCTACGCTGCCGCCTTTCTCGCCGCCGACCTTGGCATGAAGGTTACGCTCATCGATCCCGAGGTTAATCCTGGAGGCGTGTGCCTCTATCGCGGATGCATTCCCTCGAAGGCGCTGCTGCACGTTGCCAAGCTGATTGACGAATCGCGCCACGCGAAGAACTGGGGCATCGAATTTGCCGATCCGAAAATCGATCTTGCGCGCCTGCGTTCGTTCAAGGAGGGCGTAGTAAACAAGCTGACCGGCGGCCTCGGCCTGCTCTCCAAGCAGCGAAAAGTGCAATACGTGCAGGGCCGCGCGGCGTTTGAAAGCTCCACCAAGCTGCGAGTGACCGGCCCGAGCGGAGCAGAGCAAAGCCTGAGCTTTGATCGCGTCGTGATCGCTAGCGGATCGCGGCCGGCCGTCATTCCCACGCTCAAGCTCGACAGCCCGCGCATGATGGATTCCACCGGAGCGCTGAACCTCACCGATGTTCCCAAGACTCTTCTGGTCGTCGGCGGCGGTTACATCGGCCTGGAACTGGGCACCGTGTATGCGGCTCTGGGAACAAAAGTCTCGGTCGTCGAAATGACCGCCGGCCTGCTCCCGGGCGCCGACCGTGACCTCGTGCTTCCCCTGCAACGCCGGATCGAGAAGAGCTTCGACTCGATCATGCTGAACACAACTGTCACCGGGGTGAAAGAGGAAAGCGCCGGCATTCGTGTCAGCTTCGATGGCGCCGAGGTAAAGGACCGCGAGAGGACTTTCGACAAAGTTCTGGTCTCGGTGGGACGCAAGCCCAACTCGGAAATTCCCGGCCTCGAGAGAACCGGCGTCAAAGTCGTGCAGCGCGGATTCATACAGGTGAACCGGCAGCTTCAGACCGACGATCCGAATATCTACGCTATCGGAGACGTTGTCGGCGAGCCCATGCTCGCGCATAAAGCCACCCACGAAGGCCGCACCGCCATCGAAGCCATCGCCGGACATAAAGTCGCCTTCGAGCCCAACGCCATCCCCGCGGTGGTGTTCACGGATCCCGAGATCGCATGGGCGGGCCTCACCGAGACGCAGGCGCAAAAAGATGGCCTCGAAGTCAAAGTCGCCAAGTTCCCCTGGGCGGCCTCCGGACGCGCCCTAACGCTCGACCGAACCGAAGGCTTAACCAAGCTGCTCATCGATTCCCAGACGGAGCGGGTTCTGGGCGTGGGAATTGTCGGGGCCGGCGCGGGCGAGTTAATCGCGGAAGCGACGCTCGCCATCGAGATGGCTGCCTTGGCCAAGGACTTGGCGTTGACCATTCATCCTCACCCGACACTATCGGAAACGGTGATGAACTCGGCCGAGGTGTTCTTCGGCACAGCTACAGACATTTACCGGCCTAAGCGTTAACCCTCTATTTCCCGCGTACTTATGGATTAAACGCCGCCTGCGCCTGGTAAAGTTTTCCCCTCGCCCACCCGATATCCTCCTGAAAGTGCATCGTGGCGCGACTGCCCGTGCGCGAAAGAGTGACTCCGAGGCGAAAACCGAACCATGAGCCTGGGCCAGAAGACGTTGGCGATCGTATTTCTGACGGTGGCGAGCCTGATGGCCGGCCTCTACGTTGCCGCCCGGGTCTTGCTGCTGCGCAGCTTTCTGGAGCTTGAGCGGGAGGAAACTTACGAAGCAGTCGATCGCGCGCAGAGCGCCCTTAACGACAACATCGCCGACCTGGCCGCGACCGCCAACGACTATGCTGCCTGGGACCGCGCCTATTTCTTTATGGAGCACCCGAAGCCGGAGAATATCCGCGGGGAGTTTGAGAACGGCGCTTTGCAGGGACTGGGAATCAACTCGGTCCTCCTCATTGACACCACCGGCAGGGAAGTCTTTTCCAAGAGCTATGACTTCATCGCCAAGCGACAAACGGATTTCCCCCTGGCAACCCGCGCCGTGTTGATCTCCGACCCGTGGGTGCGACGCGTGCAGAGCGCACCCAGCCCGCGCTCCGGTATCCTCGGCCTGCCTGAGGGGCCGGCACTGATCGTGGCCTGTCCGATTCTGACCAGCGAGCGCAAGGGCCCGTCGCGCGGGGTGCTGGTCATGACCCGCAACCTGGATGAGCATCTGGTGGCAGGTTTGAAGGGGCTAACTCTGTCCTCGCTTACCATCGGTGCTATTCCCGCTCCAGGCCGGGCCCGGGAGTCGGAGTTTCCGGAGCGGAGGATGGGCGGTGATCAGGCCGCGGTCCGGGTGGAACCGCTGAACCGTGACCTGGTAGCCGGCTACTCCACTCTCCGCGACGTTCACGGCCGCCCCATCCTCAGGTTAGAGGTGGATGTGAGGCGGGACGTCTTCCAGCGTGGAATCTCCAGTTTGCGCTATGTCCTGGGGGCGCTGTGCCTGGGAAGCCTGGCCTTCGGACTGAGCACCTGGTTGCTCTTGCATTACAGCATCCTGGGCCGCCTCAGCGGCCTGAGCGCGCAGGTAGCCGAGATCGGCCAGCGCAAAAGCCTTTCCGACCGCGTGTGGATCAGAGGGGCCGATGAAATCGGCCAGCTGGCCGTGGCCATAAACTCCATGCTGCGGGCGCTGCAGCAGAGCGACACTCAATTCCGCCATATTGCCGAGAATATTCACCAGCTTTTTTGGGTGCGCGAAGTTCACAGCCCCAGATTCAGCTATCTCAGCCCGGCGCTGGAGAAAGTCTGGGGATTCTCCTCCGAAGGAATGGATGCTACTCCCGCCACCTGGCCGGAAACCGTGCATCCCGACGACCGGGCCGTAGTGGATGAAATGCTGAAGAACCAGGAGCGCGGGCTGCACGGAGAGGCGGAATTTCGCCTGCTGAAACGTGACGGCAACGCTCGCTGGGTTTGGAACCGCTACTTTCCAGTCTTCGACGACGCGGGCAAGGTGATACAGATTGTGGGTCTTGCCGAAGACATTACCGACTCGAAGAAGGCCGAAGAAGTTCTTTTGCGCTCGCAAGAGGAACTGGAGGGTCTGGTCCATGAGCGCACCTCGGAACTGGCCGAGAGTGTGCGGTTGGCTTCGCTGGGCGCACGCATAGGCTCAGTGCTGACTCAGGCCAGTGAACTGGGCGATGGGCTGCGGCAATGCGCCACAGCGTTTGTGGAGTATCTGGATGCTGCCGAAGCACAGTTCTGGACACTGAAGCCTGCCGGTACGGTTCCAGAACTGCAAGTGCGAGCCGGCGACTGCGGCCCATTGGACGGAAGGGTTTCACCTTTGCCGGGCAGGTATGAAGTCGAGCGCATCGCCCAGTCTGGTGAACCCATTTTCAGCAACGACGCGCGGCGCGATCTTCACGCGGACACGTGCCGGTGGGTTGCACACCAAGGAATGGCGTCCTTCGCCGGGCACCCCCTGATGGTTGAGGGGCAGATGGTGGGGGTAGTGGCCATGTTCGCCCGCCTTTCCCTGACCCCCGCCGCAGTCGAGTGCGTGGTCACTGCTGCCGGGCAGATCGCGCAATTCATCAAGCGCGTGCGCACACGCGACGCCCTGCACGCCAGTGAGGAACACTTCCGCCAGATGTTCGCCACCATTCCCGTTCCCATCTGGCTCTACGACGCAACCAGCCTGAAATTTCTGGAGGTGAACGATGCCGCCCTCCGGCATTACGGTTACAGCCGGGAGGAATTCCTCGGCATGACGGTCGAGGATCTCAATCCCGCGCAGACACCAGAGGAAGCCCAAGTGGAGATCCAGAACAACCTGCAGATAGCAGCGAATGAAACCCTCCCCACCGTCCCGCGGAAACATCGCACCAAAGATGGACGCCTGCTGGATGTGGAAATCCACTGCCAGCGAGTGAAGTTCACCGGAACCTCCGCCATCCTGGTTGCCGCCCGTGACATCACCGAGCACAACCGCATGGAGGTGGAACTGCGGCACGGCCAGAAACTGCAGGCGGTGGGCAGCCTCGCCGCAGGCATCGCCCACGAAATCAATACCCCCATTCAGTTCGTGGCCGACAACGTGCTTTTCTTCAGCGAAAGCTTCGCGGAGCTTGAGCCCCTCTTCGAGAAATATAGCGAATTGTACGCGGCCGCCAGGACAGGCCCGGTGCCGAGAGAACTTGTGGAAGAGGTTGCCGCCGCGGAGCAAAAGACGGAGTTGTCTTATGTGCGCCGGGAAATTCCCGCGGCACTAAAGCAGACGCTGGACGGCGTGAACCGGGTTACTACCATCGTGCAGGCCTTAAAGACCTTTTCTCATGTCGATTCCGACCAAAAGAAGGCGGCAGCCGATCTGAACGCCGCGCTCGAGAGCACCATCATCGTGGCCCGCAACGAATTGCGTTACGTTGCGGACGTGGAAACCGCATTCGGCGAGCTTCCTCCCGTCATCTGCCATGTCGGCGATCTCAACCAGGTGTTTCTCAATCTTTTGGTAAACGCGGCGCATGCGATTACCGACGTCGTCAAGAACAGCGGCAAGCGGGGGCGAATCCGGGTGGAAACCAGGACCGAGGACGACTCTGCGATGGTGAGCATCAGCGATACCGGGGCCGGAATCCCGGAAGCGATCCGCATGCGAATCTTCGAGCCGTTCTTCACTACCAAAGGCGTAGGCAAGGGCACCGGACAAGGTCTGGCTCTGGCCCGTTCGATTGTCGTGGAAAAACACGGAGGCAGTTTGACCTTCGAGAGCGAAGTGGGGAAAGGCACAACTTTCTATATCCGCATCCCCATGACTAAGGCCTCCGCTTTGGTGGAAACAGCTTCAGCTCAGTAACCCATGACATTCGACCACCGCACTGTCTGAACCGTTTAATACAAATCGCCCCCGATACAACCACTCTGGCACAGGCTCGGCCAACTGGCTGCGGCTATACTGGAAGGTTATGGCGCCATCGGGCGCCCTTTCAGGAGAATTTGCCATGCCTACCGCAAGTATCACGGAATCGCAGGCCGCGATCACGCCGTCTGCTGAGATCCGCGGCAGCGTCCGCCGGCTGGAACAGGAACTGGCGGCAAAGTACGGAGAGGAGCAGCGCCCGCGCATTCACCGGGGCCTGGCGCAGGTTGCCCAGTTCTGGCGCGCGGAAGACGGCGATGCTGCCGCTTTCGAGGACTTCGCGCGCGCCAACTTCGCGGGCAGCCAGGCCGCGCTGGATACCGTTTTCGAGCGCTTTGAGCGGCTGCTGGAACAACTCGACGGCCATATGCTCGAGATCAACCGCGAGTTCCGGCAGCAACTCGACCTTGACCTGGGCCCGATTCTGCCCTTCGATGAAGTTTTTGCCGGCTATGATCCCTCGGCGCATATCGCCGACGATTTCTTCGACAACAAGCTGGCCTTCGTCGTCCTGCTGAATTTTCCATTGACGACGCTGCTGGAGCGCCTGCAGCACGGCCCGGCATGGAGCCGCCGGCAGTGGGCGGAGGCGCGCCTGGCCCAGCGTTTTTCCAAGCGCATCCCGGCGGAAGTGAACCTGGCGATCGGCCAGGCAGGCGCCGAAGCCGGCCGCTACATCTCCGAGTACAACATCTGGATGCACCACCTCCTCGACTCGCAGGGGCAGCGCCTGTTTCCGCCAAAGATGCGCCTGCTGTCCCACTGGAATCTGCGCGATGAGATTAAAGCGAGTTACGCCGACAAAGAAAAAGGCCTAGCCAAGCAGCGCGTGATCCAGCAGGTCATGGAGCGCATTATTACGCAAACAATTCCGGCCGCAGTGATCGATAATGCGGCCGTCGATTGGAATCCCTTCAGCAACGAAGTCAACCCTGCAGCGGAGCGCGATTCTGACGCTCCCATTCCTCCCAACGTCAAGCAGGAACGTGAACCGGATACGCGCTATGCCGTGCTGTGGAAGACCTTCGCCGCCGTGAAAAAGGCTGATCCCTATTCGCCCACCGCGCCCACCCACATCGCCCGCCGTTTCGAAGAAGACCGCGAAATCCCGGAAGAGCGGTTCAAGGCCATGCTGGTGCAGGTGCTTACTTCGCCGCAGGCGGCGCAGATTGCGAAATTGATCGAGTCGCGGCTGGGACGGCCTCTCGATCCGTTCGACATCTGGTATAGCGGGTTTCGTCCGGGAAGCCAGTACAGCGAACCCCAACTCGATGAAATGGTCGCCAAGAGATATCCGGAGGCCGCGGCTTACCAGAAAGACATGCCGAACATCCTGGAGAAGCTCGGCTTCCCTCCCGAGCGGGCGCAGTACATCGCCGGCAACATTGTGGTCGATCCGGGGCGAGGCGCCGGGCACGCCATGGGAGCCGCCATGCGTTCCGCCAAAGCCCACCTGCGCACGCGGATTGACAAAGCGGGGATGAACTACAAAGGGTTCAACGTGGCCATGCATGAACTGGGACACAATGTCGAGCAGACGCTCTCGCTCAACGACGTGGATCATACCCTGCTGCAAGGCGTCCCCAACACCGCATTCACCGAGGCGCTGGCATTCGTGTTCCAGGGCCGCGATCTGGAGATGCTCGGCCTGCACCAACAGGACGCCGAGACCGAAGCGCTCAGCACCTTGAACGATTTCTGGGCCACCTTCGAAATTGCCGGGGTCGCGCTCGTAGACATGGCCGTCTGGCACTGGATGTACGACCACCCCGAGGCCACCCCCGCGGAACTGAAACAAGCCACTCTGCAAATTGCGAAAGGAATTTGGAACCTCTATCACGCTCCGCTCTTCCACCGGCGCGACGTAATCCTGCTGGGCGTGTACTCCCACATGATCGAGGCATTTCTTTACCTACCTGACTATCCTCTGGGACACCTGATCGCTTTCCAGATCGAAGAACAGATGCGCAAGAAGGGAGCGATCGGCCCGGAGGTAGAGCGCATCGTGAAAATGGGCCGCGTAACTCCAGACTTGTGGATGGAACATGCCACTGGGCAGCGAGTGGGGGCAGAGGCATTGCTGGATGCGACCAAGCGAGCCCTGTCCCAACTCGGCCAGTGAGCTATGAGCCTGCGGGACTTCCACTGCGCGCCGTCCGCTTTACCCACCAGCGCAACACCCGGTGTGTGGGCCAATACACCATAGCGGGAACCACCACAAGATAGATCGCCAGATAAGCCAATCCGGGGATCATATGCTGCTCGCGGAAGAAGGGGCCGCGCGCCCAGTTGACGTCGTACTGCGGCCGCCAGAAGTAGTTGATGGGCACCACAATCCAGGCCATCGCGGTCTGGTATTTCCAGCCACGCTCGTCATATCCCAGGCGCCAGATCGCCCACAGCAAAAGCGGCGGCATGGCTAGATGAAACAGGCTAAGCAAACGCAAGAACCGTGGCAGGCTGGGATCGAACATGTATTCGGTACCGCCGATGGGATGCGCGCCGGTCAGTACTGCGGAAGCTAAGTCAACGACGAAGAGTGTTTGAAATAAAAGCAATCCCACCGCCTGCCAGGAGAATATGAGGCGGCTCTCGCTCCACAGCGCCCAGGCAACGAGAAGATTTCCCAGATCGCAGAAGTAGAGAAAATTCTGCGCGCCATAATGTTGCCAATAGAGTGGCGCCCAAACCAGAACCCAGATCGTCCAGGCGATTTTTAGCCACCGGGGAAGCACGTGCCCCATTGTAGCCAAGCGACGGTTTGATCCAGGCTGCCGCCGGTTTTGGGGCAGCACTGGCCGGCCGCCTGCTCCGTTCCGAGGAAATCCGCGATGGATCTCCACGGCGAAGGACTTGCTTCCGCCGGGCAACCTTACGATATAATCCGCCTCAAAATTGGGCATGGAATTGGTAGCTCGCACATAGGTTGCTTGGGGGCAAATTATGCCGTTTGAGTCTGTGATCTATCCCCAGCGTCGGTTGATCGTGACAACTGGAACTGGAGTTCTAACTGGCGAAGAGGGCCTGGCGTGTTGCGTTGGCCTGAAGAAGCGGCCTGAGTTTGACCCATCATTCGATCAGCTACTCGACCTTACGGCGGCCACCAAGTTCAACGCCAGTCCTGATGACATGCGACGCATCGCTCAGGAATCTCTCTTCTCCCCTTCCTCGCGGCGCGCGATTATCGCAATCGAGCCGGGTATCTTTGGTCTTGCCCGGATGTTCGAGGCATTTCGCGGGCTGTCGGATGTTGGAGAACAAGTGTCCGTGTTTCGAGATATGAAGCAGGCCCTGGATTGGCTTTCCTCTCCCCAGGTGAAGAGTTCCTGAGTTCCGCGCTCAGCCGCTCGTTTATTTGCCTCACTCGCCTCGCGCATGGCTGCGAAAGAATCTGTTTTGTAATTCGGATCGACTGCCCTTCGGGACTCGGATCCGGGTTGGCCGAGGTCTGAAAGCTCGGAATCCGCCGATTTCCAATGACCTCCGTAACTTGCTGGGGGCTGCCCTTCGTACCTAGGATGAGCCAGGTATGAGCTACCAGGCTCTATTGTTTTACAGCGACGAGAAAACTGCGCGTGTGCTTATGCAAGTCCTTGACGAATTGGACTTTAGCGTAGAGCCCGACAGTGAGCCCTTCGCCGCCGTCAAAACCCTGATGCTGCAGCGCTTCGACCTGATCATCGTGGATTGCGATGACGAACAGAACGCCAGCCTGCTTTTCAAGAGCGCGCGCAACTCGGAAACCAACCGCGACGCGGTAGCGGTAGCCATCACCACCGGGCAGGCCGCAATCGCGCATGCCTTCCGCATCGGCGCCAGCCTGATTCTTACCAAGCCCGTCAATGTAGAGCAGATGAAGAGCACCCTGCGCACGGCACGCGCCGCCTTGCGCAAAGCGGAAGCTCAGAAGGCGGCAGCACATCCTCCCTCGCGCCCGTCGCTGGCGCAGGCGGCTGCGGTCGGATCCGATTCGCTTGCGACACACTTCCAGGGCCCTGTAGATCCTACGGTGCAGGAGTCGCTGATTCCCATGCCCCCGGAGGATGCGCCCCCGCCCGGAGTCGCTCTTGCCATCGCACCCGTTTTCGCGCCAGAACATCGGCCGGGCTTCAAGGCGCAGGACGTTCATGAACCGAAAGCGTTGGTTCCAGAGCATGTAGAACTACACAACGCCTCTGGCGCGGCCGCCGCAGCTGCACCCGCATGGGCGCCGGAAGAAGATCCCAGTGCTCTGCCCCCAACAGGCACGGCAATCGTGCCTGTCCCGGTGAAAGAAGGCGCAGACGAAGCGGATGTTCCCGCACTCGAACCAAAACCGGAAACGAAATCAAAGAGTTCGCAGGAACCGGAAACGAAAGCGACTGCGGCTGCAAAGACAGCATCGGCTACGGCTACGCAGGCACGCTTCGCCTCGGTTGGGATCCGGGAGAAGAAAGAGGAAGAGGAACATTTCGATCCGGCGAAGAGCAAGAGGAACTTCGTGATCGCCGCTGTCCTGGTGCTTTCTCTGGCAGCTGGCGGGTACTACGCCTGGATGCGCTATCATCCCGAGATCAATTTGCCGTTCTTGAATCAGCCGCCCCATTCGGCTCCGGCTAAACCTGCGAAGGCTCCCGCTCCCGCCCCGGCGGCGGCCCCTGCCGGCACAACGCCTGACGCCTCAGTGGCGACACCGGCCCCTGCGAATCCACCTGCCGCCGATGCCTCAACGCCAAGCAATTCCGCGAGTCCGGCCCCGTCCGCCGTTACCACACCGGCTCCTGCGAAGCCTTCCGGCACGGTTCTCCCTGAGGACGTCTCGCAGTCCCTGATCACCACGAAAGTCCAACCCGTCTATCCGGAACAGGCGAAGCAGATGCGCCTGGAAGGCAGCGTCCACCTGCAGATAAGCGTGAATCAGGCCGGCAACGTCACTGACGTAAAAGTCATTTCCGGGAATGCCATCCTGGTGAGAGCTGCCATCGACGCGGTGCGGCAGTGGAAATATCAGGCCTACTACGTCAAGGGCCAGCCATCGGCCATCGAAACCCAGGCCACGGTTGATTTCAAGCTTCCCTAGTTGAGCCCGAACCATCGCATCAGTCAGGAAATGCTTCAGCCCCGCTTTTTCCCGGGTGAGGGCACCCGCGCCACACTTGCGCTATAGTCACCCCATGCGGGCCATTCTGGCGGGAGGAGGAACCGGTGGGCACGTCATTCCCGCTCTCGCCATCGCCCGGGAACTCCAGGAGCAACATGATGCGGAGGTGCTGTTTGTAGGCACAGCGCGCGGAATCGAGAATCGTCTTGTGCCGGCAGCCGGCTTTCCGCTGCGGCTGATTGAAGTGGGTGCGCTGAACCGCGTGGATCTTAAGACCCGCATCAAGACTTCCTTTGGCCTTCCGGCGGCGGTCTGGCAGGGACGGCGCATTCTCGGCGATTTCCGGCCCGACGTGGTGATTGGCGTTGGCGGTTACGCCTCCGGACCGGTCATGCTCGCTGCTATTTGGAAAGGCGTTCCCACGCTGGCGTTTGAGCCGAACGTCGTTCCCGGTTTTGCCAACCGGGTGGTAGCACGATGGGTTTCGGCGGCCGCGGTCCACTTTGAGGAAACCGCGAAGTACTTCCGCCGCGCGCACGTTACCGGCGTCCCGGTGCGACAGGCCTTCTTTGAGATCGCGGGGAAAACTGCAGGCGGCCCGCCGACCTTGCTGGTCTTCGGAGGCAGCCAGGGAGCGCATGCCATCAATGTCGCCATGATCCAGTGCATGCCTGAGTTGCTGA
>Ga0335085_10009082_pt1 | contig 15052 bp, 9 predicted proteins | sample Lox_Sample_45_FD_206712 | JGI IMG/M metagenome (GOLD analysis project Ga0335085, IMG submission 206712) | Soil microbial communities from Loxahatchee National Wildlife Refuge, Florida, United States - Lox_Sample_4.5 | ecosystem: Environmental > Terrestrial > Soil > Wetlands | place: USA: Florida... | reverse complement strand
CCGTACGCGTACGTGATCCCCAAGCAGCAGGACTCGATCGCGCTCGCCGCGCTCTTCCAGGTGCTCCACCACGGCGGCGTGGAGGTCCGCACCGCCACGCAGGCGTTCGCGGCGGGCGGCCAGCGCTACCCCGCGGGGACGTATGTGGTGTCGCTGCGCCAGCCGTACGCCGCGTTCGCCAAGACCCTGCTCGAGCCGCAGGCCTATCCCGACCGGCAGCAGTATCCCGGGGGCCCGCCCGAGCGTCCGTACGACGTCACCGCGAACACGCTCTCGCTGCTGATGGGCGTCACCGCGACGCCCATCGAAGATCCGGGGCGCCTGCAGCTCTCGGCCCCGATCGCGCCGCCGCGCGCGACGCCCGGATATCCGGGGTTCGGCCCCGGGGAGGCGCCGCGCGTGGCGGTGTACCGCTCGTACGCCGCCTCGATGGACGAAGGGTGGACCCGCTGGGTGTTCGACACCTGGAAGGTGCCGTATCTCTCGATCGTCGACTCGACGGTGCGGGCCGGCAACCTGAAGACGCGCTTCGACGTGATCGTGCTCCCGGACGAGTCTCCGCACGACCTGCTCGAGGGACTCCCGGGCCCGCGGTACCCCGCGCCGTACGCGGGGGGGCTGGGTGCGCCCGGCGTGGACGCGCTCCGCCAGTTCGTCCAGGACGGGGGCACGCTGGTGGCGCTGAACGACGCCAGCCGGTTCCTCATCCAGACGCTGCTCCTGCCCGTGCGCAACGTGCTGGAGGGGGTTCCGGACGACGAGTTCTACGCGCCCGGGTCCATCTTCCGGATGGAGCTGGACACGAGCGCCGCCGAAGCGCGGGGGATGCCGCCCCGGAGCATCGCCTGGTACGAGGGGGGGCCCGCGTTCGACGTGCTCGACTCCACCCAGGTGAAGGTGATCGGCCGGTACCCCGCCGACCCCGCGTCCCTCCTGCTCTCCGGCTGGGTCCTCCATCCGGAGCGGGTGGCGGGGCGGGCGGCGCTGGTGGAGGTGAAGGTGGGCCAGGGGCGGGCCATTCTCTTCGGCTTCAGGCCCCAATACCGGGGCCAGAGCCTGGCCACCTACCCCTTGCTGTTCAACAGCTTACAGATCCGGTAGTGATCCAGGCTCTTGCTTAGCTGGAGCCCAATTCCTATCCTGTTGACCCCTATGAAATTGGGTCGCTTCGGCAGGCGCTTCGTGGTCCTCGCCGCCCTGGGTTTCCCGGGGCGGCTTTTCGCCCAGGGGGTCGCGGCGACACCCGCGGTGATGCTGTCCGCGCGCGCGGACCAGCTGCCCGTGTTTCTGCGCAGTCGGGCACCGCGGTTCGCCCACCCCGACCAGCCGCTCTTCGTGAACGCGCGGAACGTGAAGGCGCTTTACGTGAACGCCTGGGCCTTCAGCTCGCCCAAGCTCTGGACGCTGGCCCGGCTCGCGGATTCGACCGAGATCAACGCCTTCGTGGTGGACGTGAAGGACGACACGGGGTGTCTGCTCTATCCGTCGACCGTCCCCACGGCGGTGCAGATCGGCGCCAGCGCGTGCGCGCGCACCAAGAACGTGGAGGCGCGGCTCGACACGCTCCGCGCGCACCACATCTATGCCATCGCGCGGATCGTCGTGGCGAAGGACCCGCGGCTGGCCGAGCGGAAGCCCGAATGGTCGGTGAAGGACCGGCGGGGCGGGCTGTGGCGGGACCGGATCAACATCGCCTGGGTGGACGCCTACAACGACTCGGTGTGGGTCTACGCGGCGCAGCTGGCGCGCGAGGCGGTGGAGAAGGGCTTCAACGAGGTGCAGTTCGACTACGTGCGCTTCCCGGACGAGCCGCGGGAGCGGCTGGCCGAGGCGATCTTCCCGGCCAAGCGCGCGGGGGAGAACGAGCGGGAGGCCGTGCGGCGGCACGTGCAGCTCCTGGTGGACCGGGTGCGCGCGGCGGGCGTGCCGGCGACGTTCGACATCTTCGGGTTGACGGCCTCCACGAAGGAGGGCGACCTGGGGATCGGGCAGGTGTGGGAGGACTTCGCGAGCGTGGCCGACGTGGTCCTGCCGATGGTGTACCCCAGCCACTACTATCCGGGGGCGTTCGGGTTCGCGCACCCCAACGGGGAGCCGTACCGCGTGGTGCACGACGCGCTGACGGACGCGCTCGAGCGGACCCGGGACGTGGCGAACGCGGCGACGATCCGGCCCTATCTCCAGGCGTTCACGCTGGGGCGGCGGAAGCCCCGGTACACGCCGGTCGAGATCCGCGAGGAGATCCGGGCCGCCGAGGAGCTGGGGATCAACTCCTGGGTGCTCTGGAATCCGCGGAGCGTCTACCAGCGGGATGCGCTCCGGCCGTTCCGTACCTCTTCCCGGGAAGCTGAAACCGTTTCGGGCGCCGGCGAGTAAGAGACTTCGGACTTACCAGGGAGACGGGCATGCGGAAGGTCGGCGTGGGATTGGCGCTCGCGGCGCTGGCGGCGGCGTGTTCCAGCAGCAGCACGAGCGTGAGCCCCGACGGCATCAACGGGCCCGAGCTCGCCGCGGTGCGCAGCGCCTTGTCGACGGCGCTCGCCTCGGCGTCACCCGTCAACGACAGCTTCTACTCCGAGCTCTCCATCTTCGTGTTTCCGTTCGTGGACCGGGCGTCCCGGATCATCGAGGCGAACGGCGACACCACCCGCCTCGTGGGCATCCAGCTCGACATTTCCGCGACCGAGAGCGGCACACCGGTCGTCGCCCAGTTCTCCGCGGTCCTCGGCTGGCGCGGCTACCGGGCGGCGCGGCAGACCGTGGACAGCGTGTTCTTCCTGCTGGGCGCGGGGGTCACCCCGCCGCTCGGCGACTCACTGTCCGTGTCCTTCTCGCCCGACTCCGCGGGCAGCGGCACCGGGTGGGTGATCGCCCAGGCCGCGGACAGCGGCGTGACCAGCTGGCTGACGCGCACCGGCGCCTTCCACGTGTCCGGAGCGGCGTACGGCGCGGCCCAGACGACGTCGTCGGGCGGGTTGACGCTCGCCGCTTCGCACGGCTCGATGAACGGGGACTACCACCTGACGGCGGAGCTGGTGCCCGACTCCGCGACCGCGGTCTCGGCGGGCCGGGCGTTTGCGGGGGGCATCGACGCCGTGAAGATCCGGATTACCGGGTCGCTGTCGTCTCCGCCGGCTCCCACTCGGTGATGAACCCCGCGATGGCCGAGGCGGCCACCGTGTAGGGGTTCGCGAGATAGAGCTGGCCCGGGCCGGAGCGGCCCGGGAAGTTGCGGTTGATGGCGCTGATCGTGACTTCGTCCTTGGTGCGGGACACGCCGGGTCCCGCGTTGATGCAGGCCCCGCAGGACGGCTCCAGGAAGGTCGCCCCCACCCGCCGGAAGATGTCCAGGTAGCCGTTCTCCTCGCAGTAGCGCTTCACGTCCTGCGATCCCGACTGGATGAAGAACCGCACGCCCGGGGCGACGTGCCGCCCCTGGTCCACCGCCTCCTTGAGGACGCGGGCGTACATGTCCATGTCCTCCTTCTTGCCCGCGGTGCACGAACCGGCGTAGGCGATCTCCACCTTCACCGGCGCGCCCAGCTCGTCGATGTAGGCCCCGTTCCCGGGGTCCCCCGGCAGCGCCACCATGGGCTTGAGGCGGGAGGCGTCGATCTCGATCACCTCGCAGTACTCCGCGTCCGGGTCGGAAGCGAGGTCGGCGCAGAGCCGCTCGGCGTCGGCGCGGGAAAGCTTCCGGTAGTCCATCAGGTAGGCGACGGTCTTCGCGTCCGGGGCCACGTAGCCCGTGAAGCCGCCCACCTCGGCCGTCATGTTGGTCATCGTGGCCCGCTCGTCCACCGACAGCGCCTCGACCGCGTCGCCCGAGTATTCCACCAGCTTCCCGATCGCCTTCCCGCTCTTGATGTAGGGGTGGCGCAGGATTTCGAGCATGTAGTCCTTGGCGGTGACGTTCGCGGGCTTCGCGCCCCGCACCACCACCTTCACCGTCTCCGGGACGGTGAGGCGCACGTCCTTCGTGATCCACGAATTGAAGATCGCCGTCGTGCCCACGCCGAAGGCCACGCACCCCACGGCCCCGGCGTGCGGCGTGTGGGAGTCCGAGCCGATGATGACCTGGCCCGGCAGGGCGTGGGACTCGAGGATCTTGGAGTGGCAGATGGCCTCGGAGCCGTGGTGGCCGAGGCGGAGCTCGCCGTAGAGCCGGATGCCCTGCTTCTCCGCGAACGCGCGCTGCTTCTTTTCCAGCTGGTTCGCGACGTCGAGGAGCCCTTCCTTGATCCGCTCGGGCGTCATCGCCTCGCCGAGGAAGGTCAGGTGGTCGCGGAAGAGCAGCACCGACGCGGGGTCGAGCACCTTCTCGTCGGCGCCCACGAGCTGCTCGAAGAAGATCGCCGCCATCGGCGTGACGTACTCGTGGCTGAACCGGAGGTCCGTGACGACGAACCCTTCGTCGCCGGGCTTCACGGCGGGCACGCCCACCTTGCCCTTCGCGGGGTCCACCACCCAATGCCGGGCCAGGACCTTTTCCCCCAGGGTCATGGGCCGGCGGGGCGTCCCGGGGGGATTGAGCACGACCTTGCCCTGCAGCCGCGCCACGTTGTAGTTGAACAGGCCGCCGTACTCGATGATGCCCCGCGTGATCTCGCCTTCCCCTTGGGTGAACGCCTGAAGCGGGATGTCCTCGCCCCGCCGGACGCGCTCGATGAGGGAGAAGTCGGTGGTGGTGAGCACGCCCAAGTTCTGGCAATTCTCGCGGTAGATGCGCTCGATGTTCTCGGCGATCACGAGCTTGATGCCCGCGCACATCTCCGCATACGGGGATTGCTCCCGGGAGGAGCCCTTGCCCCGTCGTTTTCCGGACACGGAGGCGACGAAGCCGCCCCGCTTCACCGAGCCCCGGGTGATGGGAAACTGGTCGCCGCATTTCAGCCCGAGGTAGGGAAATTCCCCCAGGGTTTCGTCGTAGTAGTAGCAGATGTAGGCCGGGGTGATTTCGTCGGTCGAGATGTTGTCGCGAAGCGGGAGGTCCGGAGTCCAGGCGAGATCTTGTCCGGCGAGCTGCCGGCGCACCAGCTCGGCATCTTCCGTCAGGAACAGGAGCCGGCCGGAGAACCGAACGTGGTCGGGCAGCTTGTTGACTGGACGGGACTTGAGTGCGTCGAGCATGGCCGAATAATGACCCGGGGCCTGAGGGCGAGCAAGGCGACCGGTTGCGTCTGTGCAAAAGACTGCACGCTTTGGGGCCGCTGTCGCGCTACATCTAAGATGTTGTGGAATAGCGAGTTGTATGGCTGCCGGCGCCGAATCGACGAAGAGTCATTGCTGGACAAACGAGCGGCGGGTAAGTTTGCGCCCGTTTTTTAGACGCCGGTGTCACACGCCGTGCGAACACTGTCTCGGAGATGACCCTGGAACTCCCCACCGCTCACCGCCTGCCCCTGTCGTGGCTCCTCGAAGCCGCGAGCGTGCCGATTCAGTACCGCGCGATGGCCGAAGCGGCGCCCGAGGCGGCGCGGGACCCCGCGCGGCTGGAGGAGCTGGCCCGGGCGGCGCTGGCCTACAAACCGGCGCAGGCGATCGCCCGGAAGCAGCGGGACACCGGGCTCTGGGGCAACAACCTCCTCGCTCCCGGGCCGAACAAGGCGCTGGGGTGGACCGAGATCGGGACCGTGTTTCAGTACCGGCGCCTGCTGGAGCTGGGGTGGCCCGCCGATCAGCGGCCGTTTCGCATCGCGGACCGCTTCCTGTTCCGGCTCCTGTCGCGGGACACCGACCCGAGCCTCCTCGTGGAATTCCAGCGCCCGGCCAAGACCGACCCGGGGCTCGGCCTGTGGGCGCGGGGGCTTGGTCGCGAGGCGGCCGCCGCCGCGCTCGCGCGCGCCGGCCGGGGCGAAGACCCCCGGCTCCGGGGCGCCGCCCACAACGTCGCGAGCGCGATCTCGGCCTACCTGCGCGGACCCCTGGTCGAGCGCCCCTTCAAGAAGGCGCAGGGGAAGACGGTCCTCGAGCCCCAGGCGGCGCCGCCCACGATCTTCGCGGTGGAGACGCTCGCCTTCCTGCCGGCGCTCCAGCGGGAGCGGTCGGGGTTCATCGAGCGGCTGGGAGTCTACTTCTCGACCCCGGCTCCCAAGCGGGCCTTCTTCCAGCTGGCCGGGAAAAAGGTGGTCCCGCCCCTGTTCGTGCTCCTCGGTGACCCGCTCCGCGCCGATTCCCACGGCCACGTGCCCGACGTGCCCTTCGCCGTCTACTGGCTCGAGCTCATGACGCGGCTCGGCGTGGTGCGCCAGATCCCGTCCGCCAGCAAGGTCCTGGCCCGTCTCTTCAGCGAATGCGACGATCAGGGCATCTGGAGCCCCAAGGCGCTGCGGACCGCTCCCAAGACCACGAGCCCCATCCTGACCCACTATTTCCCGCTCGAGGGCGCGGGCAAGAGTCCCGCCCAGCGGCAGACCGACGTGACCTTCCGCCTCGCCTTGATCGCGAGGCTCCTGGGGCTCCCCATCGAAGTGGTCTAGTGTTGCTCCGTGGGCCATAAGGTAGTAGCATTTACTACTACCTTATGGCCAGCATCGACCTCACTCCCTTCGGCTTCACCCCCACCGAGTCCCTCGCGTACGCGTCCCTGCTGCGTCTCGGCCCTTCTACCGGCTACGCCGTGGCCCAGGCGTGCCGGCTGGCGCGCGCCAATGCCTATGCCGCGCTCGAAGGCCTGGTCACCCGGGGCGCGGCGTCCCGGACGGGGGGCCGGCCCGCGCAGTACCGCGCCGCCGACCCATCGGGGCTCGTGGCCCAGGTCGCGGCGGCGCAGGCCCAGGCCGTCGACCGGCTGAGCCGCGCGCTCGAGAGCGCGGGCGGAGTGGCCGAGCCGACCATCCACGCGGCCGAGGGACTCAGGGCCACGGTCAACGCCCTGCAGCAGCTCGTGGCCCGCGCCGAGCGCCGCGTGACCGGCACGGTCTCGGCCGAGCTGTGGCGCCCGGTGCTTCCGGCGTGGCGCCGGGCCGCCGGGCGGGCGGCCCTCGAGGTGCGGATCGCCGGCCAGGCCGACGACCCCGAGGGGCTGGCCCGTGGAACGGTCGACGAGGGCGCGCCCACGATTCTGCTCGTCGACGAGTCACGGGTCTTCTCCGCCTCGGGCGCGGGCGAGCTGCTGCGCGCCCTGTGGAGCGCCCACCCCCTCCTGGTGCAGGTCGGGGCCGCCGCGGTGGCCGTTCGGTGAGGCGGGCCGGGATCCTGCTCGCGCTGGCCGCGGTCGGCTGCCGCGCCGCGCCGATCCCCGACGCCGCCCGTTATCCCGCGGGCACGGGGCTCACGCCCCGCTACGTGGTGGTGGACGGCACGCGGATCCGCTACGTCGAGACCGGGGAGGGTCCCCCGGTGGTGCTCCTCCACGGACTCGGGGCGTCGATCTATTCGTGGCGCGGGGTGATCGGGCCCGTGGCGGCCGCGGGATTCCACGTCGTGGCCTTCGACAACCGCGGCGCGGGCGGCTCGGACAAGCCGGCGACCGGATATCGCGCGGAGGAGCTCGCGGCGCTCACCGTCCACTTCCTCGACTCGCTGGGACTTTCGGACGTCGTGCTGGTGGGTCATTCGATGGGCGGCGAAATCGCCGCGCTGGCCACCCTCCGGGCTGCGGGGCGGGTCCGGGGACTGGTGCTGGTGGACGCGGCGGGCTTCGGCACCCATCTCCCCCTGCTCGCCCGGATCGCGCGGGCGCCCCTCATCGGCCGGGTGCTCGCCGGCTTCCGCGGCCGGTCCGGCGTGGCCGCCGCGCTCCGGTCCACGTACGCGGACCCGTCCCGGGTGACCCAGGCGGACATCGACCAGTACTACGCACCGGTGGCGGAAGGCGACTTCGGCCGGGCCCTGGCCGGGGTGGCGCACCAGTTCGATTTCGGGGCGCTGGCCGGACGGCTCGACTCCATCCGGGTGCCGACCCTGGTGGTGTGGGGGGCCGAGGACCGGTGGATTCCGGCGACCGTCGGCCAGCGGATGGCTCTCCAGCTCCCGCACGTGGCGTTCGTGCTCGTGCCCGGGGCCGGGCACGATGTGCCGGATGAGGCTCCCCAGGCCTTCGACCGGTCACTGATCGCCTTCTTGACGCAGGGGTTGCCGAGCCCTCCCGCTGATGTCGCGATGATGTAGATTATATCAACCCTTCGGTTGATATAATGTCAGATGAAACATAAACTCAGTAACGACAGAGCCTTACGAATCGTGGATGCGGCCCAACGGGAGTTCGCGCGCCGGGGGTTCGAGGGAGCGCGGGTGCAGCAGATCGCCCGTGACGCGGGGGTCAACAAGCAGCTCCTGTTCTACTACTTCCAGTCGAAGCGGGGGCTGTTTCACGCGGTGCTGGGCCGGGCGGCGGCGGATCTGGAGCGGGCGCTGGCCGGGCTCGTGGCCTCAGGGGGCCGGCCTCTCGAGCGTCTGGAGCGTTCGCTCGAAACGCTCTACGCGTTTTTCGCGGCACACCCGGACCTGGTGGCGCTGCTCACGCGGTCGGGCAAGGTGGACGTGGCGCCGTTCGCGCCGGTGATCAAGCGGCTGGTGGTGCTCCTGGCCGAGGGCCAGGGGCTGGGTCAGGTGCGGGACGATGTCGACCCGCACCTGACCGCGGCCCAGGCTCTGGTGCTGATGGTGGGGTTCCTGAATCTCGAGTCGGTGGTCTCCGCCAGCGCGCCGTCGCTGGCGGTGGACGAGCCGGCCCTGCGCCAGCGGTGGCGCGAAGGGGCCACGCGCCTGCTCGTGGCCGGGGTGGCGGCGCGCTAGCCGCCCGTGCTTCAGCGGCCGACCATCTTCGGCTCTTTCGGCGCGTCTCCCTCGAACACGAGGTGTCCGGCCTCGAACCGCGCGCCCCGCAGGGCGAGCGTCAGGACCTCCCCGAGATCGGACACCAGGTGCACCTCGAGGGTCTGCCGCACGTCGGCCGGCAGGTCCTCCAGGTCCCGCGCATTCTCCCGGGGCAGGATGATGGTCTGGATGCCGGCGCGCACCGCCCCCAGCACCTTCTCCTTGACGCCGCCGATGGGGAGCACGCGGCCCCGCAGGGTCACTTCCCCCGTCATGGCGAGGTCGTGCCGCGCCGGCCGGCCCGAGAGCGCCGAGACCAGGGCGGTGGCCATGGTGACGCCCGCGGACGGGCCGTCCTTCGGGATGGCGCCCGCGGGCACGTGCACGTGGACGTCGGCGCCTTCGAGGCGCGAGGCCGGGATGCCCAGCTGCTCCGCGTGCGACTTGGCGTAGGTCCACGCCGCGCGCGCGGATTCCTTCATCACGTCTCCCAGCTGGCCGGTGAGGGTCAGCTCGCCCTTCCCGGGCATCACGCTCGCTTCGACGAACATGATGTCCCCGCCCACGGGGGTGTAGTACATCCCCGTGGCGACGCCGACGTCGTCGGCCCCGGCTTTCCGCTCCGGGTGGACCTTGGGCCGGCCGATCAGCTCCGGCACGTCCGCCGCGTTCACGGTGACGGATTCGGCTTCCTTGCCCGCGATCTTCCGCGCGGCCTTGCGGCCCAGCTTGCCGATTTCGCGCTCGAGCTGCCGCACGCCGGCTTCCCGGGTGTAGCTCGCGATCACCTCGCCCAGCGCTTCGTCGGTGATGATCAGCTGGCCGGAGGTGAGGCCGTTCTCGCGCAGCTGGCGCGGGATCAGGTACCGCTTGGCGATCTCCTGCTTCTCCCGCTCGGTGTAGCCCGCGAAGGTGACCGTCTCCATCCGGTCCATCAGCGGGCCCGGGATGTTCTGGACGAAGTTCGCGGTCGCGATGAACAGCACCTCGGACAAGTCGAAGGGCACCCCGAGGTAGTGGTCGGTGAACGAGTCGTTCTGGGCCGGGTCGAGCACCTCGAGCAGCGCCGAGGCGGGGTCGCCCTGGAAGGACACGCCGAGCTTGTCCACCTCATCGAGCAGGAAGACCGGGTTCTTGGCGCCCGCCTGCTTCATCCCCTGGATGATCCGGCCCGGCATGGCCCCGACGTAGGTGCGCCGGTGGCCGCGGATGTCGGCTTCGTCGCGCGCGCCCCCCAGCGAAATGCGCACGTAGGGGCGGCCCATGGCCCGCGCGATGGACTTGGCGATCGACGTCTTGCCCACGCCCGGAGGGCCGAGGAACAGGAGGATCGGACCCTTGGCCTGCTTGTCGTCCTCGTTGCCCTTCGCTTCCGTGTCCGGCGTGGCGAGCCGCAGCTGCCGGACCGCCAGGAACTCGAGCACCTGGTCCTTCACTTCCTGCAGGCCGAAGTGGTCCTCTTCGAGCACCTTGCCGGCGCGTTCCAGGTCGAGCGACTCCTCCGACCGCTTGTTCCACGGCAGCTCGGCCACGGTCTCGAGGTAGGTCCGGATCACCTGACCCTCCATCGAGTCCTTGTTCGCGCGTTCGAGGCGCGCCAGCTCGCGGTCCACTTCCTTGCGGGCCGCGTCGGGGAGGTCGAGGGCCGCGAGGCGCTGGCGCAGGTCGTCCACGTCCCCCGCCTCGTCCTCGTCGCCCAGCTCCTTGTGAATGGCCTTCAGCTGCTCGCGGAGGAACATTTCCCGCTGCCGCTCGCCCAGCTCCTCCTGGACCTGGGACTTGATGTCTTCCTGCGCGTCGAGGAGGCCGATCTGCCGCTGGACGTGCACCAGCACCCGGCGGAGCCGGTCCTCCACACCCAGCGTTTCGAGGAGGCCCTGCTTCTCGGCGGGCTTGATCTCGAGGTAGGCCGCCACGAGGTCGGCGAAGCGGCCGGGATCGCTCACGCCGTCCAGTACCTGCTTGACGACGTCCTCGGGGAGGCCCGATTTCCGGCCCAGATCGCCGGCCCGCTCCCGGGCTTCCCGGTAGAGCGCAACGAAGGCCTGGTTGTCGACATCCAACGGGGGGAGGTCCGCCACTTCGCGGACCACGGCCTCGAGGTGGCCGGCGGCCTCCTGGTAGTGGAGCGCCGTGCCCCGGACCTCGCCGTGCAGCATCAGCTGCACGCCGCCGATGCCGCGCTGAATCTGACTGATCTTGGCGATCGTGCCGGTGGTGTAGAGCACCCCGGGCGTGACCTGATCGACGTTCTCCCGCTGGGAGACGGCGAAAATCAGACGGGACTCACTGCGCAGGGCCGCTTCGATGGCCCGCAGGGTGGCGGGACGGCCGGCCCCGATGGGGGCGGACACGCCCGGAAAGAGCACCATTTCGCGAAGTGGCAGAACCGGCAACGTCAGACGCTCATACATCGCAACGCACTCCAGAGTGAAGAGGGATGATTCCGCGGTGGACCGGGTGCATCCGCCGTGCCAAGAGAAAACCGCCCGCGGAGGCCCTTCGTTCCGTGATTTTCCGGCCAATCCGGCAGGCTCTGCCGAACGGAGCCGCGACGGCGCTGAAGAGCGCCACTTCGGCGGGGAAACGCGAACGTCAGCGTTACGTAAGTCCCGACGCAAAGCGCGGTTGCCGGACCCTTGGCCGGGGGCTAATCTTTCGGGTCTGCCTGTGGACTGATAGAGGGGAATGAGCGAGAACGACAACTCATTGATGGGCCGCCTCTCCCGGGCGCTCGGTACCGCCTACACGGTCGACAGTGAAATCGGCCGAGGCGGCATGGGCGTCGTTTACAACGCCCGGGACGAGCGGCTCAAGCGGCGCGTGGCCATCAAGGTCCTGCCGCCCGAGTTGGCCTTCCGGGAAGAGATCCGCCTCCGGTTCCTGCGCGAGGCGGAGACCGCCGCGCGCCTGTCCCACCCGCACATCGTTCCGATCTTCAGCGTCGGGGAAGGTCCCGACGGCCTCGTCTACTTCATCATGGCCTTCGTGGACGGCGAGCCCCTCTCGGCCAAGCTGCAGCGGCGCGGCACGCTGCCCCCGGAGGAGGTCCGGCGCATCATGCTCGAGACCGTGGACGCGCTCGGCGCCGCCCACGCGCTCGGCATCGTCCACCGGGACGTGAAGCCCGACAACATCCTGCTCGAAGGCAGCCGGGGGCGGGTGATGGTCACGGACTTCGGCATCGCCAAGGCCCTGAGCTCGGCCACGGGCAGCGGCACCCTGACGGGGACGGGCGTCGCCATCGGCACGCCCCACTACATGAGTCCCGAGCAGGCTCTGGGCGAGCGCGAGATCGACGGCCGCTCGGACCTCTACAGCCTCGGGGTGGTGGGCTACCAGATGCTCGCGGGGGAGCTCCCGTTCTCGGCGCCCACCGTACCCGGCCTCCTGATGAAGCAGATCACGGAAGAGCCCCCCGACATCATGCTCAAGCGCTCCGACTGCCCCGCGGAGCTCTCGGCGTGCGTGATGCGCTGCCTCGACAAGGAGCCGGACAAGCGCTGGCCCACCGCCGACGCCCTGCGCCGCGCCCTCGAATCCCGCTCCACGCCGGCCTACCGCCCGTCGCCGCGCGTCGGCACCCGGATGACGGGGGGCGGCCTGGGCGCGCGCCCGGCGGGCGCGCGGCCGCCTTTGCCCGTGCCGCGCTCTCCGGACGTGCCGCGCGCGCGGCCGGCCCGGCGGCAGCAGCGCGACCGCAACGCGCTGCAGAAGAGCGCCGGCGGCGAGGCGGCGATGGTCAAGTCCACGCGCTCGGCGTTCGTGTCCTGGGCGTCGGTGTCGTGCGGCCTGGTCTTCCTGAATCTCGTGACCGGCGGGGGCGTCGGCTGGTCGGTGTGGCCGGTGGGGCTGTGGGGCGCCTTCGGCGTACTGCCTCGCTTCTGGAGGCTCTGGGAAGCGGGGTACTCGTGGCGCGACGTCTTCATGCGGCCCGCGGCGCCCGACGCGGCCGAGGCCCGTCTGTCGCCGGGCGGGCGCCGGTCTCCGCAGCTTCCCGCCTCCACGGACGACTTCGGCCGGGAGGCGGCCACCATCGACCAGGTGCGCCGGGACCGGCAGGCCATCTTCGGCGTCGTGGAGCGTCTGGCTCCGTCGGACCGCGAGCGGCTGCCGGACGTGACGGCGACGGTGGACGCGCTGATGGCCCGCGCGGAGAACCTCGCCCGGATGCTGCACGGGATGAGCGGCGAGGTGGACATCACGTCCCTGCCCCGCATCGACGACCGCATCGCGACGGTGAAGGGCCAGCCCGAGGGACCGGAGCGGGACCGCCAGCTGGGGCTGCTCGAGCGGCAGCGCGAAGCGCTGGCGGATCTGGCGGGGCGGCGGGACGGCGTGCGGGACCAGCTCGCGTCGTGCGTCCTGGCGATGCAGAACGTCCGCTACGATCTCCTGCGGCTCAAGACCGCGGGGATCGGCGCCGTGCTGGGCGACCTGACTCAGGCCACCCAGCAGGCCCGGGCGCTCTCCCGCGACGTGGATCACGCCATCGCCGCGGCGGGAGAAGTCAAAGACCTGATGCGGTCCTAGAAGGCCTTCAGCTCCCGCATCGCCTGGGCCAGGCCCTCGGCCTGCGGCAGGATGACGTCCTCGAGCTCCGGCGCGTAGGCCACGAAGGTGTCGGTGGACGCGACCCGCCTGACGGGCGCGTCGAGCCACGGGAAGCAGACGTCCGCGATCTTCGCCGCGATCTCCGCGCCGTACCCCCACGACAGCGAGTCTTCGTAGGCCACGAGGACCTTGTTGGTCTTCCGGACCGACCGCTCGATGGTCTCCCAGTCCACGGGCGAGAGCGATCGGAGATCGATGACTTCCACCCGCGTCCCGTCCGCGTCTTCGAGGGTCTTGGCGGCCACGAGCGCGCGCTGGACCACCGCGCCGTACGTGATCACGGTGAGATCCGACCCTTCCCGCGCCACGCGGGCCTTCCCGAACGGGATCATGAAGTTCGGGCCGGGGTTGGGGGCCTTGTTGTACGTCTGCCGGTAGAGGTGCTTGTGCTCGAGGAAGAGCACGGGGTCGTCGCACCGGATGGCGGTCCGCAGCAGGCCGTTGGCGTCGAGCGCGGTGGCGGGACAGACCACCCGCAGCCCGGGCACCGACGTGAAGACCACCGCGCCCGTCTGGGAGTGGTAGACCGACCCGCCCTTCAGGTAGCCGCCGTACGTCACGCGCACCACGGCCGGGCACTTGAACGCGTTGTTCGAGCGCCAGCGCAGGGTGGCCAGCTCGTTCCGGATCTGGTGGTAGGCGGGCCAGATGTAGTCGAAGAACTGGATTTCGACCACCGGCTTCCAGCCCCGCATCGCGAGGCCGATGGCCCGCCCCACGATGTTGGCCTCGGCCAGGGGGGAGTTGTAGACCCGGTCGCCGCCGAACTGCCGCTGCAGGCCCCAGGTCACCTTGAACACGCCGCCCTTGCCCTTCACGTCCTTCAGCGCCGCCTCGCGGCTCGCGTCGGCCACGTCCTCGCCGAACACGAGGATGCGGGCGTCCCGCGTCATTTCGTCCTTGAGGCACGCGTTGAGGAGGTCCACCACCGTGGTGGGCTCGCCCTTGAACTGCGGGTCGTCTTCCGTGTCGAACTGCTCCGACGTCGGATCCACGTCGGGCGAATAGACGTACTGGTAGACGGTGTCGACCGCGGGCTGGGGAGAGACGAGCGCCATGTCGGCCGCCACCTGCACCTCGTCGTCCACCTGCTTCCGGATGGCCTCGATCTCCGCCGGCGTGGCCACGCCGTCCGCGATCAGGCGCTTGGGGAAGGTGACGAGGCAGTCGCGCCGGGCCTCGTCGTCGCGCTCCTTGGGCGTCCGGTAGAGCACTTCGTCGTCCGACAGGGAGTGCGAATACGGGCGGGTCACGTGGGCGTGCACCAGGGCCGGCCCTTTCCGCTCCCGGCAGTACTCGACGGCCCGGCGCATGGCCTCGTAGGACTGGACCGGGTCGCACCCGTCCACTTCCTGGATGTCGAGGCCGGGGAAGCCCGCGACGAGCTTGGACACCGACCCGCCCGCCGTCTGCACTTCGACGGGCACCGAGATGGCGTACCCGTTGTCCTCGATCAGGAAGACCACGGGGAGCTTGAGGTTGGAGGCGGTGTTCAGGGCCTCCCAGAACTCCCCCTCACTCGTCGTGCCGTCGCCGGACGAGCAGTAGACCACCTCGTCCTTCTTCACCGCGACGTCCGCCACGTCGGGAATGCGGGCGGCCCGGTACCAGGTTTCGGCGCACCCCACCGCCTGCAGGAACTGGGTGCCCGTGGGAGACGACTGGCTCACGATGTTGA
>Ga0335085_10009081_pt1 | contig 15053 bp, 6 predicted proteins | sample Lox_Sample_45_FD_206712 | JGI IMG/M metagenome (GOLD analysis project Ga0335085, IMG submission 206712) | Soil microbial communities from Loxahatchee National Wildlife Refuge, Florida, United States - Lox_Sample_4.5 | ecosystem: Environmental > Terrestrial > Soil > Wetlands | place: USA: Florida... | reverse complement strand
GCCGGCCTGGATGCGGGGGAGCGGCGGCTCGCCGCGCGGTCCTTGCTGGCGTCGCCCATCCTGACCGCCGCCCGGCAGCCTGCCGAGCTTGACCTCGTGCGACGGCACGCCACCGCGCTGAAGTCCATGTTCACCAGCCAGCTCGGGTACGCGCTGATCGTCGAATCCGGCTTCGCCCGCCTGGTGAAGGCGCCGCTGCCGGCGTCCGCGCCGGTCCGCCCGGCCCGTCGGATAACCGACAACAGCCCCTTCACCCCTGCGACCTATGTGCACCTGGCGCTCGCCTGCGGCGCGCTGCTCGCGCCCGGCGTGGGCGAGCAGATCCTCATCTCCGCGCTGGTCGACCAGGTCCGGGCCGACGCTGCCGAGCAGGCGATCACGGTCACCGACGGCATCAGCGACCGGCGGCAGCTAGTCAGGGCGCTCCGGCTGCTGGAGTCCTGGGGGGTGGTGGCCGAGACCGACGGGTCGCTCAGTGCCTGGGGCGAACGAGCCGAGGACGAGGCCCTGCTCAGCATCAACCGGTCGCTGCTCATCCACCTGCTGCCGAGCCCGCTGTACCACTTCGAGACGGCCGAGGACACCTGGTCGCGGCGCCAGCCGGAGCCGCCCCGGCGCCGTCTGCGCCAGCGGCTGGTGGAGAACCCGGCCCTGTTCCGTGCCGAGCTGCCCGATGCCGAACTCGACGTACTCTCCCGGGAACGCCACGAGCTGGCTCGCCAGCTCGACGAGAACTTCGGCCTGGTGCTCGAGGTCCGAGCCGAGGGCGTGCTGGCCTACGACCCGTTCGGCACGCTCACTGATCTCGACTTCCCCGGTGCCGGCCGGGCCAAGCAGGCTGCGCTGCTGCTCCTCGACGAGCTGGCCGCGGCCCTGGCACCGTCGGGCGATTCGCTCGTCATAGTCGACGGCAAGCCGCTTCCGGGTGCCCTGGCCCCGTGGCCGCAGGTCGACGCGGTGCTGGGCGAACTGGCCGCCCGGTATCCCCGGGTCTGGCAGGACGACCCGGACGCGCTGCGCACCGAGGTCGTCGGCCTGCTGGCCGCGCTCCGCCTGGCCCGCCCCCTGGACGCGGGCCTCGCCGTCTTCCCGTTCGCGGCCCGGTACCAGCCCCAGGTGAAAACGCTGACTCAGGAGGTGGCCGGATGAGCCAGCAGCACGCTCCACGCCGCTTCGACGACCGCTGGCGGCTCTCCCGCGCCGGAATCGTCAACATCTGGCACTATCTGGACAACGAGTTCGATCTCAGCGGCGGCCGGATGATCCTGCGCGGCACGAACGGGTCAGGCAAGTCCCGCGCGCTCGAGATGCTGCTGCCGTTCCTGCTCGACGCCGACCGCCGCCGCATGGACGCCACCGGCGCGGCGCGGGTCAGCCTCGACGAGCTGATGCGCTCCGGCGCGCAGGGCCAGTCCAACCGCACCGGCTACCTCTGGCTGGAGCTGCGCCGTCAGGGCGGATACCTCACCATCGGGGCACTGGTCCGGCACAGCCAGTCGGCCAGCAGCACCAAGGTCTGGTATTTCACCACACCGCTGCGTGTCGGCGACGGCCTGGAACTGATGTCGGGCTCCCGCGAGCCGATGTCCCGCGACGCGCTGACCGAGCTGATCGGGGCCGAACGCATCACGGAATCCCCTGGCGTGCATCGGGAGCGCGTCCGCACCGAGGTGTTCGGCCTGGACGGTGACGCGGGCCGGGACCGCTACGACGGCCTGCTCCAGCTCCTGCACACGCTACGCGCGCCCGACGTCGGCAACCGTATCGACGAGGGCCGGCTGCCGCAGATCCTGCTGGAGTCGCTGCCGCCACTGCACGAGGAGGCCCTTCTCCGCGCGGGCGAGCAGCTCGATGGCCTCACCGAGACCCGGGCCGCTCAGGATCGCCTGGAGAACTCGGCCGAACGCGTGACCGCGTTCCTCGCGGTCTACCAGCGCCATGCCGCCGAGACCCTGCGGTCGATGGCACGGGACACCCTGGCCGCGGCCGACGCCGTGACCGAGGCGGAGAAGACCGCTGCCCTCCGGGCGGCCGAGCTCACCGATCTCGACCAGGAATATGGCCGCCTGGCGGCGCAGGCCAGCCAGCTCGCCGGCGAGCTCACCGAGATCGACCTCGCGTTGAGCGCGATACAGACCCGGGAGATCTTCAAGACTGCCGACGACCTAGTCCAGCGGGACAAGGCCGAAGCCGCCCTGGCCGCAGCGGCCGACCAGGCCCTGGCCGGGGCCGAACGCGAGCGGGCCAGCCACCAGCGCGCGGTCGAGGACGCCGACCGGGCCCTGGACGAGGTTCGCGAGGCGGTCGGCGACGCCGCCACCGCCCTGGCCGCGGCCAGGGAATCCCTTGGCGACGCCCAGCTGCCGGCCGCGACTCTGCCCGCCGAGGTCCGCGTCCTCGAACGGGACGCCGCATCATCGCCTGTGCTGGTGCGCACGAGCCGCCACCACGACCCGGACCCGGTGGTCCGCCCGGCCGCCACCCTCGCCGAGGTCGTTCCGGCCGACCCCGGGGCGGCTCGGCAGACCGCCGTGGCCGCTGCGGCTAGCGCCGCCGAGCGGGTATCCCTGGCCGAACGTCGGCTGGCCGAGACCCGGCGCCTGGCCGACGCGCAGCAGGCGGTGCTCAGGGCCGATGCCGAGGCCGAGCAGTTGCGGAGCGTGGCCGACCAGGATACCGGGGTCGCGGTGGAACGAGCCGCCGCACGGGACGCCGCCGCCGTGTCCCTAGCCCTGGAGTGGCGCAGGTGGGCCACTGACGCGCGGACCAGGGAGCTGCTCGGCGAGATCGACTGGGCCGCCTACCCGGCGGTCAGGCCGCTGCTCCTCGACGCCGAGGCGCTGACCGGGCCGGCCGAAGGGTCGTTGCGGGGGCTGGACGACACGGCGGTGGAAGCCGCCCGGCCGGCGCAGGCCACGATTGAGGCCGAACGGGCTGGCCTCGACGCATCCGGCACGGCCAGCCGTGAACGTCAGGTGACGCTGCGCGCTGAGCGCGCGGACCTGGCGGCCGAGCGGGATCCCAGGCCTGCGGATCCGCCCTGGCTAGCGGCAGAACGGGCCGGCGAGCCGCTGTGGCGCTGCGTCGAGTTCACCGGCGACCTCCCGGGCACCGGCCAGGCGGGCGTCGAGGGGGCGCTGCTCGCCGCGGGACTGCTGAGCGCGGTCGTCCAGCCGGACGCCGCGGTGCTAGCTGCCGACGGTGAGGTACTGCTCGGCCCGGACACCGCCCGGCCCCGCCGACCCCTGTCGGCCGTGCTCCGGCCGGACCCGGCCGCGCGGCTGCCCGCGGACGTCATCACCGCCGTCCTGGCCGGCATCGGCTTCGACGACCCGGCCGCGGCGGTCAGCGTGTCCGCGGACGGAAGCTGGCGGAACGGTCCGCTGCGCGGTCGGCACGTCACCGACCGGGCCCGGCACATCGGCGCGGCTGCCCGCGCCGCCCACCGCCGCGAACGGATCGCCCGGATCGACGCCGAGCTGGCGGACCTGGCCCGGCAGGACGGCGAACGAGCCCAGCGGCGCGCGGCCCTGGACGCCCGCGCCCGCGAGATCGGCGAGCTGCTCCGCGCCTCGCCCCGCACCCAGGACCTGCATGTAGCGCGCGGGCTCGCCGCCGACGCCGTGCTCCGGGCCACCCGCAGCGCCAGCCGGGCCGACGAAGAAGCCGCCCGGGCCCGTCAGCTCCGTGCCTCATGGGTCGCGGAGCTGAGCACCCACCAGGCCACCTGCGCTCACCTCGGGCTGCCCGCCGAGACCGGAGCCCTGGAGGGTGCCATGGCCACGGCGCGCCGCGCGCAGGACCAGAGCGACCGGCTGGGCCGCGAGTTCACCCGCCTGGCCGAGCGCGCGCGGCGGCACGCCGAACAGCTGCGCCGCGCCGCGGAGGCCGCGACCGCGCGGGACGCCGCCGAGCTGATGGCCGAGGAGCGCTGGTCCGCCTGGCACGCCGCGGCCAGCGAGCTCGCTGCTCAGCACGCCGCCGTCGACCTGCCGCTGGAGCGGGCCCGCGTTGAGCTGGCCCAGACCAAAGCGGCCCGTGACCGCGCCGGCCGCGACCACCGCGCCGCCGAGAAGGCAGCGGCCGAGCTTGGCCCCCGCCTGGGTACGGCCCGGACGCTCGGCGAAGGAGCCGTCGAAAACGTCCGTGAGCAAACCGCCCGGCTGGTCGCCGCCGCGCAGCGGTTCAACCGAGGTCTGGCGCTCCCTGGCCTGGCCGCTGCGGCGGGCGCCGAGCCGCTGTCCGGGGTCGTCTACCCGGAGCAGCCGGATGACGTGCGCTCCGCCACCCAAGCGGTCCTGGCCGCGGTTCCGGCACCGCGCCAGCCTGCTTCGCTGACCACGGTCTCCAACGCGTTCCGCGAGTTCGACCGCGAAGTCTCCGGCCAGCTCGACGTCAGGCACACTATCGACGACAACGTGCTCCTGGTCGAGGTGGCGGGCGCGGGCGATGAGCACACCCTGGCCGGGGCGGCCCGCACCCTCGCGGCCCGGGTCGAAGCCGGCCGGGCCGCCCTGAGCGAGCGTGAACGCGCCGTCTTTACCCGCTTCGTCCTCGGCGGCGTGGCTGAAGAGCTCCGCCGCCGGGTCAACCAGGCTGACCAGCTAATCAGGGCCATGAACGCCAGCCTGCGCGAGATCCGCACGAGCAACGGCATCGGCGTGCGCCTCGGCTGGCGCCTTCGCGACGACCACGCCATCCTCGGCCGAGTCCTCGAGCTGGTGGCCACCTCCGACGTGGTCCGGTCCGAAGCCCAGAACGCTGAACTCACCGATCTGCTGCGCCAGCGAGTGGAGCAGTACTACAGCGCCGATCCGAATAGCGGGTACGCCATCCACCTCGCCGCTGCCCTGGACTACCGCCAGTGGCACGAGGTCACCGTCACCATCCTGGGACCGGAAGAAAACCAGCAGCGTCGCCTGTCCCGGCGCGCCAAGCTCTCCCAGGGCGAGACCCGCTTCGTCTCCTACGTGACCTTGTTCGCTGCCGCTGACGGCTACCTCACCAGCCTCGGCGACGACGGCAGGGCGCTGCGGGTCATCCTCCTCGATGACGCGTTCGCCAAGGTCGACGACGGCACCGTGGCCGAGCTCATGGGCCTGCTCGTCTCACTCGATCTCGACTTCGTGATGACCGGCCACGCTCTGTGGGGCTGCTTCCCGCAGGTGCCGCAGCTCGACGTGTACGAAGTCCGGCGCAGCGACGGCAGCTCCGCGGTAACCACTCACGTGCACTGGGACGGCCGTAACCGCCATCTACGCAGCACGGCATGAACGGCATCCCGCCGTCCCTGCGCGGTTACCTGCTGACGCCGTCGCTGCAGCCGCTCTGGTCCGGGCTGCGTGAACGCCTGGAGCGCACCGGTCACGCGATACGCGGCACCATCTCGGTGCCGCTTAATGACGACGGCGCGGACCGGCTCAGCGGCCTTCTCGGCCGGGCTGTGCCGGTCGGCGAGGCCCGAATCCGGCTGGTTGATCTCGACACTTCCCTCCGGTCGAGCGCGGCCGGGCGCGGCCTGGTCCCTGTGGTAGCGGAACTAACAGGCGGACCACTTCAGAATCGGCCCGCCGAGCGCGACGCCGCTCGCGTCGGCCGGGAGCGGCTCTGGACGCATCTCGACCTCCTGCTCACCGAGCACAACCTGGCGGCCCAAGACTGGGTGCCGCAGTGGACGGAGTGGTGCCGTCGCGGCGGCTTGCTGACCCGGCTTCCTGCTACTGACGCCGTCACCACCCTCTCGATCGCCGTCCAGGTCCTGGCGCGGGTTCTGGACGACTCGCATCCGCCGACGGGCCTCGCCGAACTCGCCAGTGAGATCATCGGCGATGCCCACGGCCTCGATGGCGGCGTCCCTGCCGCCCTGGTGCTGCGCGCGCTCGCGGTTGCCCTCGACGTCGCGCCCGCCGCTTCGGCCGCCGAGCGCCGGCTCCTCTGGCAGCGCGTCGGCGTCAGCACCGATGAGGTCTCCGGCACGGTCATTACCTGGGCGCTGCGGCCTCCCGGCCGGGACCGCTGGTCCGCCATGATGCGCGAACGCGCCGACCTGGGCCTGGTCACCCACCTGACTGTGCACGAACTTCAGCGCGCCGCGGACCTGACCCGGCCAGGAGAGATCATCTACACCTGTGAAAACCCGCAGGTTCTGCAGCGGCTGGCGGCGGCGGGGGTGGAACATCCGGTGGCCTGCATGTCCGGTAACCCGGCGGCTGCTGGCATGACTTTGCTCGCGCGTACGGTCGTGCTCTACCACGGTGACTTCGACTGGCCCGGCATCGCCATCGCCCGACGTATCTTCGACCGAGGCGCCCGTCCCTGGCGTTTCGGTCGCATGGACTACGTTGACGCGGCTGACCATCTTCCCGCTGACAACCGGCTCACCCTAAGCGGGCGTCCCCAGGCCACGCCGTGGGATGAGGGGCTAAGCGCTGAAATGACAGCCGCCAATGTCGCCGTCCACGAGGAATTGACCGTCGACGTGCTTCTCTCCGATCTGCGATAGACCATGGATCGTGGGTTATGGTCGGCCAAGAGGCCGGGTCTGGGGAGGGTGGCCGCGATGACCATAGGGACACGCCGGTGACTGCCGACGACCAGGACAGCGCCACCGCATCCCGGCCGCCTGACCGACTGCGCTATCAGCTGTCCCGCCGGCAGGCCTGGTTCGCCGCGCCGAGGACCGACGCGGCCGGCCGGATCCGGCCTGGCGCTCATCTCAGGGCGCTGGCGGCGCGGACCGCCGGCGAGCGGGTGCCGCTGACCGCGCCGGACCGCGCCGGGGATCTCCCGTCGCCGGGCGGTCCGCAGTGGAACCCGCTCGGTCCGGCTGGAGTCTGCCTGGGCGAGCCTGACGGGCGTCCCAGGGTCTCCGGCCGGGTCACGTCGATCGCGGCTCATCCCGGCGGCCAGCGCGCCTACGCCGGCACTGCGTGCGGGGGGACCTGGTACACCGCGGACGCCGGCCTGCACTGGCGTTGCCTGGACACGTTCGCCGAGGCCGCGCCGCTGACCGGGCGCGCGGCCGGGCAGGTCGATGCCCTGGCGGTCAGCGCCCTGGTGGTCGAGTGGGGCGCCGGCCCAGGCACGGATGTGGTCTACGTCGGTACGGGGGACCCGGTCCGCAACGACCTCACGTTCTACGGCGTCGGCGTCAGGGTCGCGACCGGCCCGGCTGCCGCCGATCCGCTGGACCCCACCGCCCCGCGCTGGCGCCAGGAGGCCCCGGGCCTGGCGGACCAGGCCATTTACCGGCTGGCCGCTGATCCGGCCCGGCATGGCGTGGTGTACGCCGCCACGACCGCGGGCGTGTGGCGGCGGGCCGGGAACGCTGCGGGCGGCCCCGCCGTCTGGACCAAGGTGTTCGACCGGACCGGCCCGGACGGCACGGTGCTGGCCGTGTCCGATGTCGTCATCGCGCCCGCGCGGGCGGGCCAGCCGCAGACGATCTACGTGGCGGTCTACGACGACGCGTCCCACAGCCCTCAGCAGGTGTGGCGGAGCCAGAGCGGCGATGGCAGGTCGTGGGCCGCCGTACCCGGCTATACCGCGACCAACCGGACCGCGCTGGCGGTGGCCCCGAGCGATCCCTCGGTCGTCTATGCGCTCAGCCGCAATCCGAGCCCGTCGGACCGGTCTCGTGAGGTCGATGTGGCCACGCAGCAGGACAAGAACCCGCCCCCGGTAACGACCAAGGTCGCTCGCCTGCACGACGGGAAGTTCGAGCCCGTGTTCCACATGCCGACCAACCTCGCGGGCACGGCGGGGTTCAGCCAGGCCTATGCGAACACGGTCCTCGCGGTGGACCCGCTGGCCGCGGACGTGATCTGGATGGGCGGCGCGGCGATGTGGGGCCCGGCCGGCCAGGGATGGAATGCGGCGCTGTTCCGGGGCCAGGTCAAGGCGGCCGCGGCCGCGGGGAGCTGGACGTTCGGGTTCCGGGCGGCCAACATGGCCGATCCGGCCGCCGACCCGAGCTGGGTGGGCGCCGGCGCCCACGCGGACGTGTGTGCCATCACGTTCTCCGGGCCGGCCGCGGCCTCGACGGTGTGGGTGGGCTGCGACGGCGGGATCTTCCAGTGCACGGTGGTCACCCCGCCGCCGGCCACCGGGGCCCGGGGGGTGGCCAGGAATACCGCGGTCGGCCCGTGGCGGGCACGCAACGACGGCCTGGCCATTACCCAGCCGACCCACCTGGCCCAGACGCCGGTCTCTGACTCGCTGCTGCTGGCGGGGACGCAGGACAACGGCGTGGAGGAGCGGATCGGCCCGGCCGCGTGGAAGGTCGTCATCGCCGGTGACGCCGGCGGCTGCGTGATCGACCCCGGTAACCCGAACCGGCGGTTCGCCCAGTGGGGCGGGTTCACCTGGAACGTCCAGACCGACCCGGCGGCCGGGTACACCCGGACGCTGACCTACGACTGGTCATCGCGCTCCTGGCAGGCCGATGCATGGCATGCCGAAGACGACCGTTCCGCTTTCTACAGCGGCCCCGCGGCCCGGGTGCTCGGCGGTGGCGCCACCGCCCTCGCCTTCGGCAGCTACCGGCTGTGGTACTGCGAGAACTGGGCCGCCGGTACGTCGGAGGCGGGCTGGCGCACCCTGCCGACCGGCACCAACCCGTACGAGGAAGACGCCGACGACCGTAGCGCGCGGTCCCTTGATCAGGACTCGCTGCGCAGCCAGGTCATCCGGGTCGCGTTCATTGACGACAACAGGCTCCTCGTCCTCACCCGGGCCGACCCCTTTCACTGGCCCGGTGAGCCGTCCGCGCTCTACCTGCTCACCCGGACGGAGGCGCGATGGTACATGAGCTGCCTGAGCCCGCCCGATCCGGGCCGCCCAGCGCCCGCGGGGGCCCGGGACAGGTTCCCGGAATGGGAGGTCCCGGCCGGCCTGGCCGTGGACGATTCCGGTCCCGGCAGTTGTTACGTCACGCTCGGCGTGGGGCAGCACAGCCCGGGAATCGACCGTGTGTGGTGGTACGACGGTTCGTCCTGGTGGCCCTGCCGGTTCGACGCCGTCGCCGACACCCCGGTGAACGCAGTAGTGGTCGACCGTGACCGCACGGTCTACGTCGGCACCGACGCCGGCGTCTGGAAGGGCGTGCCCGGCCCGACAGGGGAGCCGCCGGCCTGGGACTGGTCGCCCCTGTCCCATGGCTTGCCCGATGCGCCAGTGTTCGACCTGGCCATCTACCCCATGCCCGATGCGCCAGTGTCCGGCCTGGCCATCTACCCCAAGCCGCACTTGCTGCGCGCCGCGACCTGCGGCCGCGGCGTGTGGGAACTGAACCTGGACGAGACCGCGCCAGTGACCGAGACCTACCTGCGAGCGCACCCGGCCGACACCAGGCGCGTCTTCCCGGCCGGCGGCAACGATCCCGGCACCGGCCAGGACCAGCCACCGGCGGCCCGGATCGACGCGAGCCCGGACATCGTCATCGCCGCCGCCTCCAGCCCGGCGGACGCTAACTACCTGGACATGGCGCTCCTGGACCGCATCAAGCCGGCGCCCGGCCCGGCCGGCGGCCCGTCGCTTACCTCGCCCCCGGACCACGCCGTGGTATACGTGCAGGTGAACGCCCGAGGCTGGCGGCGCCGCCCGGCCGGGACGGTGCATGTCGGGTTGCTGGCCACGCCCAGCTTCGACGCCACGCTGGCCAGGCTGCCCGCGCTGCCGGCCGACTGGATGGCTCAGTTCCTGGCGGCGGTGACGACGGCACCGGGGAAGTGGCTGGCGGGCGGGGTGCCGTGGGCCTGGATAGGTTCCCCGGCGACGATGGCGACGGCCCGGCCGCTGCACCCGGAGGAGCCGCAGGTGGTGCGGTTCACCGTGTCGTTCCCGCGGCCATCCGGGACGGCCGCCCTGCCCATCAGGTGGACCCTGCTGGCGGTCACCAATGATCCGCTCGACGCGATCACCTCGTCCTCGGCGAGCGTGCGCGACCTGGTCCTGAACGACCGCCACGTGGCCGTGCGGTCAGTCGCCCTGCACGCCCCCTGAGCAAGTCCAGGCCCAGGCGCGGTGATGCGGTCAGGGCGAAGATGCCGGAGATCACCGGGGTGGTGACGGCCAGCACCGCCCGCACCACCTTGCCGTGGTTCACGCCGCGTGGAGTCCTTCCCCCATCAGACCTGATGCCGGCCATGACACGCTCATCGCCCCTTCCCCTGGCGAGGCACCCGTACTGCTAGCCAAAGACGCGCACATGCACAAAGGATCGAGGTGCTATGGAGACCGGGTGAAGGACGACTGGCCGGGACCGCGCGTGCCGGTCACGGGAGGGAGATACCAGGCCCGTTCGGCAAGTTCTGAGGTCCGAACGGACCGCGTGCTACGTCCCTGCGCCGGTGACAGCCACGGCTACCCGGGCGTCCGGCCTGCAGGTGATCGCGTCGGTCCGGCCGGTGGCTGGGCCTTAGACCGGCTCAGTGACCGCCAGCCCAGCAGCACCAGCGCCGTCCTGGCTAGCCCCAGCACAGGTCCGGCTGGAAGATCGAACCCGATCCAGAATGCGACCTCAGCCGGCAGCAGTGCCAGCGCCAGCACGGCGCCCGCGCGCCGGTGCTGTACGGGAGTGCTCCCGGGCCTGCGGCAGCTGCCCATTACCAGAGCCGGGTTTACCGGCCCCTTCCCCCGCCGTGTGTACGCGGTGCAGGTCTGCTAACTGGGATTTCACGCGCCGGGCTGGGCGGGGTCGCTATCGGCGGAGGCGGCGGGCTTGGCGGTTCAGCCCGCGGTGGCTGGGTCTCGTACATGCGGGATGGGGTGGTCAGGCGGGGCGACGACGTCTCTTCAGGATTAACCTGGCTCGCCCGGATACGCCTGCCATGGGCCGGCGTGGGCGGTCCGGTGACCTGGTCTTTGTCTGGCAGGTCCGAGCCCGGCGCCCTGCTGGCTCGCCGTCGGGATGACGACGACCCGCCGGTTGCAGGCACGGCAAGGTGGCGGACGCGGTCGGTCCGGCCGGGCCGTGGCTGTGGTCCTTGACGGCTGGCTGGCTGGGCCGGAGTCCCTGACCCGACGGCGGCCGGCGAGGAGAGTCCGGTGATCCGGCCCCGGCCCTGCCGGCCCGGCGCTTCGGGGAGCCTGCCGGATCGCGGCTGGGGAGAGGGCGGGACGATGGCTGCCCGCGGAATCCGGGGACGGACGGTGCCTGATCTCGGCCTGGGCGGGGCTGGCTGTCCTTGACGGCTGGCTGGCCGGGCCGGAGCCCCTGGCACGACGGCAGCAGGCGAGGAGGGTCCGGTGACCTGGTTCTTGTCTGGCAGGTCCGATCCCGGTGGCCTGCCGGGTCGCAGCTGGGGCGACGGCGGGACGGCGACTGCCTGCGGTGGCAGGCGCCGGACAGTGCCTGCTCTCGGCCTGCGCGAGGCGGATGCGGATGGCAGGTCCGACCGGCCTGGCTGCACCTCAGCACGGGCGGGCCGTCTAGCGTGCTGATCCTTATCTGGCTGGGCCGATCCCGGCGGTCTGTTGGCTCGCGACCGGGATGGCGGCGAGCCGTTCGCGCTGGCCGGGTGAAGTCTCCTCGGTGGCCAAGGGAGAGCCGGTGAGAAAACTTGGGAGCCAGGGCCAGTTGGCGGGTTCCGGCCTGGCCGGCCCGAACCGGGTGGCTCGTCGGGGCCTTCGGGGCCGCTGGCCTGGTCCTGAGGTGGCCGGGGGCGGGGTGGCTGGTCTGGGTCGATGGGCGGCCACCGCCCGCTGTTTTCTCGTTGTGCCGGTGAAGATCGCTCCGCTGGCTTGGCGCCGAACGACCTGAGGAATTTGTCAAGCAATTTAGCCAGCAGCTCGCCGAGCTCGTCATGGATCAACAGCTTGAAAGAGGCACAGGCCAAGATATGGCCGCCGGCCAGAACGGCGAGTATGATCCCCGCGATCTCGGCGTATTGCTTCAGCTCGCTAATAGACCGGTCTATCCCCGGGATCGGGATCCGATCCGCGATAGCTTCCAGCAGCGCCATGTGAGGCAGCCCCAAAGCAGCCCCGGCAAACCCTGCTGGATCGCCGAGCAGGTACTGGTGCAGTTCTTCCTGGCAGCTGATGATCGCCTCTTCGAGGGCTTCGAAGTTACCGGGATCCAGAGTTCGCCAGCTACCCGTCAGGACCTCCCAGACCGGATCCAGGCCGGCTTCGGTCACAGCGTCCAGAAGACCGTCACGTTCGGTTTCCAGGATCTTCCTGAGCCTGCTTTCCAGGATCTTTCGTTGCTGACGGCGGCTTCCGGAAAGAATCGGAATCGAAATTATTAGCCAGGCAACGGCAATGCTGTCGTTGTCCTGCAAGACGCACAGGCGCGCCACCCGGATACTGCCTGGACGGCCCGATATCCCCTGCTTCTTCGGGGCACCGTCAATGGACGAATAGAATGCCGGGCCCGAGGCGCCCTGGCCCGAAGCAGCCAGGCCAGGCTGCACCACGCTCGGCCTCATCCCGCCGGATAGTACGCCAAGTTGCCAGGCGCCGCGCCGGATCCGCCGTCTGTAACGCCAGGAAACTCTCACAGCGACTCCTGCCCCGGGATCTGGCACACCACGACTTGGTGAGTCTCTCTCAGAGACCTACCCGGTGACGGGGCTGCGGACACCTACCGCGACATCATGAATCCAGAATGTTACATCATAGAACCCACTGGTCACAGACATCACATAGCACAGAATTAATAGCACAGAGTTAGAAGCACGCACTCCTGATGCACAGCGCGAGCCGACATAAGGGCCAAGCCAGGACGATGGCCGATAGCAGCGCCGGACCGGACCAGTCAGGCACTTACTCAGCGAGCCGTATCCGTGCCGTGACGCGTGCGGCACTCCCGGTACTTTCCACCGTCATGCGCACTGGTTTTCGTTTGCACCTTCCGCGGTCATGGGTACGGTCAGTACCACAACTTGCGCTGAAGCGATTTCACATCGGTCCTCCATCCTGCACGTTGTGCGGAGTGGAGCTGGAGTGATCCCGACCTCACCCTCGGGGTCCCCTTGGGGTGGGGGTGAGGTCGGGATCACGGAAGCGCAACGCAGCGACCGCGTCCTCCCTGGCAGGAGGGCTGCCGAGCCACTTCAGCAGCGTGAAGTGCAAACTTGCTCGAACGCTTCACTGCGTGGCCGTTATGTGACCGGTTTGACACCGGTGAGAGGCGCAGCACGACATGCAGTGGTGAACTCCATATCCGGCAGGAATGTTGACAATCAAATTCGATTGATTCGGGCCAGGCGTTGCGAGGCGATGAAGCTCAGTCCAGCCGCTTGGCGATGGGGGTCGTTCCCGAGTTCGCCTGAATTGCCCAATTTCTCAATTTTAGTGCGGTTTTCATATGCGAAACGTATTCCATTGGATGGCAGCAGGCTCATCGTGGGTTAGGCCTGTCCCGCTGCGGGTATGCAAATCATCGATCCGTATCCTGTAGTGAGTGTTTTCGAAAATGTTGCGCCCGCATGTGAGGTGGAATGGTGATGACGAATAAGGACGGCGAGATCACGGAGGCTATCGAGCAGTTGCGGTCTCAGTTGACGGCGGTTCAGGAGGGCAGCCGAGAGGCGAAGCTGCGCTTTGTTGTGACGGAGGTAGAGATGGAGTTCCTGGTTGAGGTAACTAAAGCAGGCGGCGGATCGGGCGGCCTACGGCTTGGCCTTGTTTCGGTCGGTGCAGATGGCAGCGTGACTCGCGACACCTCGCATCGTCTCAGGCTGAAGCTGGATGTCCGCGACATTGAGTCCGGTGATCGGGCGACAGTGTCGGACCGGCGGTGAGACCGGATGGCGACCGCTCACGCGCATCAAGGCCTGGTGGCTCTTGCAGCGGGACCGGCTGATGGGCTCGGACGCCGACCGTTTAGCTCGGGACTTCTGGTCGCTCCGCGGCTCGTGCTGACCTGCAGGCATGGGGTAGCTTTGGCCGGTGGCATAGCCCAGATGGGGGTCGAGGTTCAGCTCGTTGCTGGTCCACGTGGACACGTGCGGCTGGGCGAATCGATGCCAGGACAGGTTGCCTGGCAAGGACCGGGTGACCTTGATGCTGCGCTGGTGGAGCTTTCGGTGCGGAAACCACCGGACTGGTTCGTCCCTCGCGGGCTGGCCTGGGGAGAGCCGATCGGTGCTCGCCCTCTGGAGGTAACGGTCACTGGCATGCCGGGATTCGCGGCGAGGAGCACGGGTAACCGTGCGGAGATCGAGACTGTCCGGGGCAGTCTGGAGCCAGGTACCTACACTGCCCAGGACCGATATGCGATCAACCTGGAACAAGGGTGGCCGCAGGGATGGAAAGACTGGGCTGGCGTGTCAGGCGCGGCTGTGACCTGCGTCGTTGGGGGACAGCTCGTCGGGGTTGTCGCATGGAGTGACGAGCCGCTGGAAGGCCGCCGCCTGACCGCGGTGACGGTGCGGACCCTCCTAGCAGATCCCGGCTTTCGCGAAGTCCTTAGCCAGCATCTTGGGCGCATCCCGGAGTGCGAGCCGGTCGAGTTGGCGCCCTACCTGTCGCGGACGCAGACCGTGGGCTCGCTGGGTGGGTTGCTACGCGCGGACGCAGCCGTGGTGGGCTTCACCGGACGGGACCAGGAGATCGGAATCCTGGAGCGCTGGCGTGACCAATCGGCGGTACGTTGGCCGGATGTGAAGGCAATCCTGGTGACGGGGCGAGGAGGTGAAGGGAAGACCCGCCTCGCGATGGAATTCCTGGCCCGTAGCCGACAGGAATCCTGGACCGGAGGCCTGATGCGTTCAAGCGCATCAAGCGGACGTGATCGCTCATTCGGCGCGGCCCCTCGTGCTCGTCATCGATTACGCTGCGGCCCGCGCCTCTGAGGTGAGTACCCTCATCCGGACCGTCCTTTCGGTACGTCCCTCTGTTCCCGTTCGCCTCCTGCTCCTGTCCCGAACGGCCGGGCAGTGGTGGCGTGATCTTGCCGCAGGTATGGAAGATGAGCTGCCTGCACTTGAGGATGAAGTGCTGAAGTTGAAGCCACTGTTTGCCTCAGACAGAGAGGAGCTGGATTCAGTCACGGCATTCGAGGTGGCGGTACAGTCCCTGGCCCCGCATCTGGCGGGTTTCACCGG
>Ga0335085_10009080_pt1 | contig 15054 bp, 7 predicted proteins | sample Lox_Sample_45_FD_206712 | JGI IMG/M metagenome (GOLD analysis project Ga0335085, IMG submission 206712) | Soil microbial communities from Loxahatchee National Wildlife Refuge, Florida, United States - Lox_Sample_4.5 | ecosystem: Environmental > Terrestrial > Soil > Wetlands | place: USA: Florida... | reverse complement strand
ACACCATCGCCGTCGCGACTACGCAGGCAGGCACGCCTGGCACGCAGTACATCTTCACAAGCTGGAGCGATGCGGGCGCGGCCTCGCATTCCATCAACGTGACCGCCTCGCCGGCCACTTACACCGCCACCTTTCAAACGCAGTACCAGTTGACTATCTCGGGTTCGCCCGGCGCGGGCGGATCCGTAACTCCCGCCAGCGGCAATTACTACAATTCCGGAGAAGTCGTGCCGGTCAACGCCACAGCTAACGCCGGTTACTCCTTCAGCAGTTGGTCCGGCCCGGTAACGAGCCCGTCGAGCGCCTCGACCACGGTGACGATGAGCGCTCCCGAAAACGTCATCGCCAACTTCTCCTCGCTCACCGGCGTCACGATTCAGACCAATCCGCCGGGATTGCAGTTCACTGTCGATGGTGGCGCTCCGCAAACCGCGCCGCAGACGCTGAGCCTCTCGCAGACCAGCCACACGATCGCGGTCGCGACCACGCAGGCGGGCACGCCCGGCACGCAGTACACCTTCACCAGTTGGAGCGACGCCGGGACTGCCTCGCACTCGATCGTGGTCACAGGTTCGCCGGCCACTTACATCGCCACCTTCGGGACGCAGTATCAATTGATCGATATGGCGTCGCCGGGTACCGCCGGTACAGTAAGTCCCGCCAGCGGCACTTACTATAATTCCGGTGCCGTCGTGCCAATTTCGGCCACGCCCAACGCGGGCTTCAGCTTCGGCAGTTGGTCGGGACCGGCGGCCAATCCGTCGAGCGCCTCCACCACGGTTACGATGAACGCGCCCGTCACCGTGACCGCTAACTTCTCGTCGTTGACCGGCATCACCATCCAGACCAATCCGTCGGGCTTGCAATTCAGCGTGGATGGCGGAGCGCTGCAAACCGCGCCGCAAACGCTGAATCTATCGCAGGCCACCCACACCATTACGGTCGCCACTACGCAGTCCGGCGGGGTGCCCTCCGGGCCCGGCACGCAGTATGTCTTCACCGGCTGGAGTGACGCCGGAGCGGCGTCCCATACGATTAATGTGACCGGCTCGCCGGCTACTTACGTCGCCAGCTTCCAGACGCAGTATCAGCTAGCGGTGAATGCTTCGCCCGTGGCGGGCGGCTCGGTAACTCCCACCAGCGGCTTGTACTATAACTCCGGCCAGGTGGTGCCGATCACCGCGACGGCCAACGCCGGCTATAACTTCAGCAGTTGGTCGGGACCCGCGGCCAATCCGTCGAGCGCCTCCACCACCGTGACGATGAATGCGCCCGTCTCCGTGACGGCCAACTTCTCGTCGCTGACCGGCGTCACCATCCAGACCAATCCACCGAACCTGCAGTTCTCTGTCGATGGCGGCCCCGTCCAGACCGCTCCGCAGACGCTCAACCTGTCGCAGGCCAGCCACACGATCGCGGTGGTGACCACGCAGGCAGGCGCGCCCGGCACACAGTACGTCTTCACCGGCTGGAGCGATGGCGGCGCGGCCTCGCATAGCATCGCCGTAACCGGGTCCCCGGCTACTTACATCGCGTCGTTTCAGACGCAGTACCGTCTGAGCGATTCCGTCTCGCCGGCTGCCGGCGGATCAGTAACTCCGGCCGGCGGCACTTACTACAATGCAGGCCAGGTCGTGCCGGTTAGTGCTACCGCCAACGCCGGCTACCTATTCAATGGATGGACCGGACCGGTAGGCAATCCGTCCAGCGCCTCGACCACCGTCACGATGAACGCCGCCGTTACCATTACGGCCAACTTCTCGACGACGGCCGGCATCACCATCCAGACGAACCCGTCGGGCTTACTCTTCACCGTCGATGGCGGCGCGCCGCAGACCGCTCCGCAAACGCTCAGCCTGACGGCCGGCAGCCACACCATCGCGGTCGCCGCCACCCAGCCCGGAGCCACCGGCATCCAGTACGCCTTCAGCGGTTGGAGCGATTTGGGCGCGGCGTCGCATTCGATTAACGTCACCGGCACGCCGGCTACTTACACCGCCAGCTTCAACACCCAGTATCTGCTGGCTGCTACCGTCTTTCCGTCCGGTAGCGGCAGCGTGGGAGCGAATCCGTCCGGCACTTACTTCAACGCCGGAACCAGCGTCCAACTGACCGCGGCGGCGAACTCCGGATTCAGCTTCATCAACTGGTCGGGCGATCTGACCGGCAGCTCCAATCCGCAGTCCATCACCATGAACGCGCCTCACGTCGTGACGGCCAACTTCAGCTCGGGCGGTCCGGCTTGCACCTTCACCTTCGGATCTCCCACGGCCAGCCTGCCGCCGACCGGCACGTCCACGCCGGAGCCGTGCCCCAACGCCTCGGGCCAGCCCAATTGCGGTGTCCAGCCGGAGACTCCGGTTACCGTAACGGTGACGCCCGGCGCGGCCTGCGGCGCCTGGACCGCCACTTCGTCGAACCCCGGCGTGCTGCAGATCGCGCCCGCGTCGGCCAGCGGCAACGGCCCCGGCTCAATCAGCTATGTGCTGCTCAACAACACCCACACCACCACCCAGAGCTACACCATCACGGTGACCAGCGGCGGGGCCTCGTCGTTCTACACCGTCAATGAAGCCGGCTCCGGCGACAGCGAAGTCTACCGCCAGGTGTACGCACTTTACGAACAGCTTCTGGGCCGCGATCCGGATTCGGCGGGCTTTGCCTTCTGGACCGGTGCGGGCGGCGCGGGACTCGGCCAGATGGCCGATTCCTTCCTCACCAGCCCTGAAGCATTCAACACTGACTTGATGGCCATGGCTGTGTATCAGGCGGCCACCGGCGCTCCGCCGACTTACGCGCAGTACGCCGCCGCGGTGAACGCCTTGCGTGCCGGAACGCAAACCGTGGCCGGACTGTTTAATTCGCTCACGCCACCCGGTTACAGCGCCACCACGCTTTACCAGAACCTGTTGACCCGCACCCCGAGCGCCGGCGAAATCTCCAGCGCCAACACGGCCGGCCTCGCCAACTGGTTTGAAACGCTGGTCGGCTATCCGAACAGCACGACGCCGGTGTTTTCGCCGAACAACGAATTTCAATCCACCGGTAGCTTCCACACCGATCACAGCAATGCGCTGTACATGCAGATGGTCTACTACGTGACCTTGAGCCGCGACCCCGATCCGTCCGGCCTCACCTTCTGGGTCGGCATCGCCAACACCGGCGGCCCCGGACTGCTCTTCCAGGGCGCGGCCGGCTACAGCACCCGCATCCAAATCCTGGGACCGGGCACGCCTAATCAGGGCTTCATCGGCAGCCCCGAGTTCCAGGGCCTGTTCGCCAACTGACCTCCGCCGGCGCGTCGCGGCTCCCATCCGAGGAGCCGCGCACGCCGGCATTTTTGGCGTTTCGTGCGGAACGTCACTGGTACTAGGAATCGATTTTTTGAAAATTTTGTTGCAAGCGACCGAATGTAGTTTATACTCATCGCAAGTTGGCCGGTGGGGATCAAAGGCCAAGCAAGGCCGTTCCGACACATTCTGTGCAACGGGCGGAGTTGAGCCTGCCTGTTTTGGGTGTCCATCTTCTTTCTGCATTATTACCAGTCTGAACACCCTGGGACCCCGGGCCAAGTACGGAGGAAAAACAACGTGTCAAAATCTGCTTACGCCTGGAAATCCGCAGCATTTCTTTTGCTCTCCCTGGGCGCCCGTCCGGCGCTCGCCGATTACGGATATGCCTATGCCTGGGTGCCCGGCGGCGCGGCTCCCGCGGTTTCCGCCCAATACTCGTTGAATTCTGCCAACGGTCCCATTACGGTATCGCGAGGCGGCACCGGCACTTACACCGTCACCTTCACGAATTCCGGAATCGATACCGGATGGTCCGTGCAGGCCACCGCTTACGGCACCAATTCCAATTACTGCAACGTCGAAAGCTGGGGCGGCAGCCAGGTGATCGTCGATTGCTTCAACACCGCCGGAACTGCCGCCGATTCGGATTTCTCGGTTCTCGCCGTTTCCAATCAGAACGATAAGAACATTGCCTTCGCCTGGGCCGATAAACCTACCACCGCCAGCTACACTCCCAACACTGATTATTCCTTCAATCCCGGCGGCGCCATCACCATTACGCGGTCCGGCACCGGAACTTATCAGGTACTCTTCAACGGATTGAACGGCGACGGAGGTGACGTTCAAATCGATGCCTACGGCAGCAATGCCACCTGCTATTCCGGTGGATGGGGCGGCAGCTTTCTGGCCAACGTCGATTGCGTAAATGCGGCCGGCGCCGCGGTGGACTCCTTCTTTGTTATTAATGTCGTTCCCGCAACCGTCAGTGCTACCGGCCTGGCGTTCTCCTGGGCCTCCAGTGCGAGCGCTCCCATTTACACTCCCGACGCCACCTACACCTACAACTCCGTCAAGAAGGCGACGAGTATCACGCGTTCTTCAGTCGGCCAATACACCGTAACGTTCGCCGGCCTGGCCGCCGGGGGCGTAGCCGGTGGCAACGTGCGCGCGACCTCCTACACCTCTACCGCGCGCTGCAAGGTGCAGGGCTGGTCCCCCGGATCGGATGGAAGCTGGAATGTCTCGGTCGGCTGCTACTCCCTTGGCGGATCGCCTTTCGATGCCGAATACGAGGTGCTGTTCGTACCGCCCTCCGGCTTCGCGTATAGCTGGATATTCGACGGCTCGACAGGCAGTCCCTCGGCAACCTATTCGGTGAACCCCGGTGACGCCGCGGTCACCGGCGTCCGCAACAGTACCGGCAACTACACCATTACCTTCCCCAACTCGGGCATTGGTGAGGGATGGTCGGTGCAGGCGACCGCATACGGCGGCGGTTCGAACTACTGCAAGGTTCAAGGCTGGGGCGGCAGCGTGGCCGATATTCTGTGCTTCACCGCGGCCGGCGCGGCAGCGGATTCGGAGTTCACAGTCCAGGCCGTCTCGAGCACCAACGAGCGCAGCATCGCTTTCGCCTGGGCCGATCAGGACACCACCGCCAGCTACACGCCGAGCGTTTTCTACTCCTACAATCCCGCCGGCGGCATTACCATCACGCGTTCTTCGACCGGCGCCTACAACGTAATCTTCAATGGTTTGGACGGCTCTAAGGGCGACGTGCAGGTAACTGCCTATGGTAGCGGCAACGTTACTTGCGCTGGTACAGGGTGGGGTGGCACTCCCTTCGATGCCTCGGTCAACTGCCAGACACCCAGCGGTGCGGCGGCCGATTCGGATTTTGTCATCTGGGTGGTTCCCACGGGCGCGACTCCATCGCTCCTCGGCTATGCCTGGGCCGATCAGGCGTCCACCGCCAGCTATACTCCCGACACGACCTATTCGTACAATTCCGGCCACGGCACCATAACCGCCACCCGCTCCTCCACCGGAACCTATGCCGTCCTCTTCAACGGGCTCAACCAGAACGGCATAGTCGGCGGGGACGTCCACGTCACCAGCTACCAGTCCAATACCCGTTGTAAAGTGATCAGCTGGGGCGGCGTGAACGTCAGCGTGAGCGTCCTCTGCACCAACCTCGCCGGCACAGCCACCGATTCGCGCTTCCAGGTGCTGGTTTTCGCGGCCCAGCCGGGCGCCGCCAGCCAAATCCTGGTCAACGCCGGTTCCGGGCAAACAGCCACCGTCAACACCGCCTTTGGTACGGCTCTCAGCGCGGTGGTCAGGGATTCGAACGGCGTGGTGCTCCCTGGCGTCAACGTGACGTTTACGGCGCCCAGTTCCGGCGCTAGCGGAACCTTCGGCGCATCGTTGACCACAACCGCAACCACCAACAGTAATGGCGTCGCCACGGCGCCGGCCTTCACCGCCAATGGCACTGCCGGTTCCTACATCGTGACGGCATCTGCCCTGGGAGTCAGCACCACGGCCAACTTCTCGCTGACCAATGCCGCGGCGTCCGCCTGCACCATCGGCCTGAGCACCACCACTATCAGCCTGCCGGCCACCGGCACATCCACCCCCGAAACTTGCCCCAACGGGTCCGGCCAGCCGACCTGCGGTGTGCAGCCCGAAACTCCCCGCACCTTCACCGTCACACCCGGCGCCTCCTGCGGCTCCTGGACGGCCACTTCGTCCAACCCGGGCTTCCTGCAAATCGTCAGCGGAGCCAGCGGCAGCGGCACGGGCACGGTGTCTTTCGACCTGTTGGTCAACACCCACACCACCAGCCAGACCTATACCGTCACCATCACCAGCGGATCGGCCACCAACACCGTCACGGTGAGCGAGGCCGGCAATGCCGATAGCGAAGTCCTCCGCCAGGTGTACGCGCTCTACGAACAGCTTCTGGGCCGCGATCCGGACGCCGCCGGTTTCGCGTTCTGGACCGGAGTGGGAGGCGCGGGCCTCGGCCAGATGGCCGATTCCTTCCTCACCAGCCCCGAGGCTTTCAACACCGACTTCGTGGTGATGGCCACCTATCAGGCCGCCACTGGCCTTCCGCCCACCTACGCGCAGTACGCCGCGGCGGTACCGCGCATCCGCAACGGCAGCCTCACCGTGACCAGCCTGTTTAACTCGCTGCTCCCGGGCGGCTACACCGCTACTACGCTCTACGGCAATTTGCTGGACCGCACGCCCACCGCCGCTGAAATCACCAGCGCCAACGGGGCGGGACTCGCCAACTGGTTCCAGACCCTCATCGGCTTCCCCAACAGCAACACGCCGGTGAGTTCGCCGAACAACGAATTCCAAAGCACCGGGACCTTCCACGGCTCGCTGTCGTCGGATAACTCGAACCCGCTGTACATGCAAATGGTCTACTATGTGACCTTGAGCCGCGATCCCGACCCGGCCGGTCTCAACTTCTGGATCGGCGTCGCCAACACTGGCGGCCCCGGCATCCTCTTCCAGGGCAGCGCCGATTTCAACACGCGCATCCAGATCCTCGGACCGGGCACGCCCAACCAGGGCTTCATCGGCAGTCCCGAATTCCAGGGCCTGTTCGCCAACTGACGCCCGCCAAACTCGCTTGACCCTTCGCGGCCCTGTGACCTACCGGTTGCAGGGCCGCGGCGGAAACATTCGTGTTTGACGCGTCGCCACTCGTCTCGATGCCCTTCGGAGCGCCGGGTTGCACGACAAAACGCGCCGAGATGGGTCTCGGCGCAGCAGACAGGAGTGGCCGCGCCACAACCCTCCAATCAGGAGTGCCGGATCACCAGCACATCGCCGTCTTTGACGATGTACTCTTTGCCTTCCAGCCGCAGCAGACCCTTCTCGCGCACGCCCGCATAGCCCCCCAGGTCCACCAGCGATTTCCAGTTGACCACTTCCGCGCGGATGAACTTCTTTTCGAAGTCCGAGTGAATGGCGCCCGCCGCTTTCACCGCGCTGCTGTGCATCGGAATGGTCCAGGCGCGGCACTCGTCTTCGCCGGCGGTGAGAAAACTCATCAGACCCAGCAGCGAGTAAGTCGCTTCGATCAGCCGCTCCAGGCCGCTCTCCGATAAGTTGTAACTCGCCAGGTAGTCCTTCTGCTCTTCGTGCGGCAACTCGGCCAACTCGGCTTCGATCTTGCCGCAGACCGCCGCCGCTGCGGTGTTGTGCCGCCCTTTCAGGACCTCCTCGCGAAATTCGCGCTCGCGCCCGTGTAGCACCAGCGCATCGCCTTCGCCCAGGTTCAGCACGTACAGCACCGGCTTCAGCGAGAGGAACTGAAAGCCGCGGATGCGTTTCTCATCCTCGCTCTCAATCTGCAACTCGCGCAGCGGCCGGTTTTCCTCGAGCGCCGCCTTGGCCCGCTGCAGCAGCTCGAACTCGCGATCCAGTTCCGGATTCTTGATCTTCTTGCGATCCTTTTCGAGCCGCTCCAGGCGCTTCTCTACCACCACCAGGTCGCTGAGGATCAGCTCCATTTCCACATCCTGCAGATCGCGGATGGGGTCCACCGAGCCTTTCTCGTGCGGAATGCTCTCATCCTGGAAGTACCGCAGCACGTGAGCGAAGGCATCCGCCACGCGCAGGCTGGCCAGGTAACTCGGGTCGCGCAGATTTTCCTTCGAAATCGACGGCATGTCGATGTACTCGACACTGGCATGCACGGTCTTGGGCGGCTCGAAGAGCTTCGCCAGCGCCTCCAGGCGCCCGTCCGGCACCTTAGCCACCCCCATGCGCGCGGCGGTCGAGCCGATGCGCGTTTCTTGATGTACGCCTGTCAATATCGTGAACAACGAAGTCTTGCCTACCATGGGCAGGCCTATGATTGCAGTTCTCATAAGCAATTCTGTTTCGGCATGCTGCCAACCACGGCGCGCAGCGGACGCTACAGCGGAACTTCTACCTGGTTCAGGATTTCCTCGATGATCCGCTCGCCCGCCTCGGCGCGGCGCTCCACCAGCGTCGTGCGCGTGTTGATCACTACCCGGTGCGCGAACAGCGGCGCCGCCAGGCGCTTCACATCGTCGGGGATGACGAAATCGCGGCCTTCGATGAGCGCCAACGCCTGCGCCGCCCGGTACAGCGCCTGCGATCCTCGCGGACTCACCCCCAGGGTCAGCGATTCGTGATTGCGCGTCCGTTCCACGATGGCCAATATATAATCCACCAGCGAGTCCTCGAGGGCCACTCGCTGCGCGGCTTCCTGAAGTTGCACCACATCGTCGCCCTGCACTCCGGGCTCGGCGAAGTGCGGCGCCGGACGATCGTGCTGGCGCAGAATCTCGCGCTCGCTGGCGACGTCCGGATAGCCGATCCGCAGCCGCATCAAAAACCGGTCGAGCTGCGATTCGGGCAGCGGATACGTCCCGTGGTGCTCTACCGGATTCTGTGTCGCGATTACCATGAACGGCCGCGGCAGCGCGTGCGACTTGCCGTCCAGCGTCACCTGCCCTTCGTTCATGGCCTCCAGCAGCGCCGATTGCGTCTTGGGCGTGGTGCGGTTGATCTCGTCCGCCAGCAGGAAATTGCTGAAGATCGGCCCCGGCTTGAACTCGAAGGCTCCCAGGTGCGCGTTATATATGGTGACACCCAAAACGTCACTGGGCAGCATGTCGCTGGTGAACTGCAGCCGGTGAAAGCGGCACGACACCGACCGCGCCAGGGCCTGCGCCAAGGTAGTCTTCCCGACCCCCGGCACATCCTCCAGCAGCAGATGTCCACGCGCCAACAGACACACCAGCGAGAGGCGAATCACCTCCGGTTTGCCGTTCAGCGCGACGGAAAGCGATCTCTCCAGCCCGGCCAGCCTTTGGGCCACTTGCGGGGAGAATCCTGCCGGCGGGGCTACCATTGATTCCCGCTGGGACATTACTTCTCATCATACTAAAGAAGGCTGCGTCACCGATTTGTAGCTTTTGAACCGTTTCGGGGCCACGGTGCGGCTGATGCGGAAAACACCGACTCAGCCGGCCGGCCCGGCTCGCTCGATACGGGATGAAGCAAAATGAGGATCGTGGTGTTCGCGCCGATCATCCTTCTGCTAAGCGGGAATGCCCAGTGCAAAGAGGACCGAAGCTTCGATGCCGCTCAAGCGTTCTGGCGCCAACTCTCCGATCTTGTGGACCGCAGCCTGCGCAGATCCAGCGCCCGGATTTGATGGCGGGTCTTCCTGAAGGAAGCCCCGAGTAATGAGGAGAGTAGACGCGTAATAATCTCCGAACTTGGGGAAGACGCGCTCAAAGGCCCCTGGGACCGTTCCACCGGACCGCCGCAAAGCAGCGGATCAAAAATCCCCGCAGCAAACTGATCGCTGATCCTGTCTGGAGCGTCCCGCAGTGTGGCAAGCTCTGGCGCAGTTCTTTGCCGAGAGCGAGCGGCGGCACAGGCGGCCTCACGATTGCGGATGATGTTCGCCCGACCGGAATTGCAGGCAGAACCAGTGAAGGAGACACGTCAAGCCCTGTTCAAATTCCACCAAGCCGCGGAATGATCGAACGCAATCAGGTGCCTCCCCGCCGCTTATTTGACCTTTGCCGCCAATTCCTTCGCCATCGTCAGCGGATCCGCTGTGCCCGTCACCGCGTAGCCTCCCAGATTCTGACCTTTCCGGAAAATACACATCCGCCCCAGGTACGGATCGGTGGCCTGGAATGCTTCATCCGCGACCGGCACCCCCGTCGCTCCGGCCAAGCGCGCTCGCAGCTTTCCGAGCGCCGCGCCGGCCGACTCCGCCGAGTCTTCGAACGCCACGAACGCCTTCCCAAATGCGTACTGAGCGACGTAGCCCCTGCGCAGAACCCGCAGCCCCAGCACGCTCTCCGGCACCATCCGCAGCGATTCCAATCCCTCCGTCCGAAACCATGCCAACGCCGCCGGTGGATGCGTCTCCCCTTCCACAACCCGTTCCAGCGCAGCGGCCCAAACCTTCAGCGCCGGAGTGTAATCGCCATCCGGATTGGCGGCGATTTCCACATAGTATTTGCCCTTGGCGAAGATCAGCCGCCGCGGCACAATCTGCCCGCCCATCCCTACCGGGTAGGCCGGTTGCCTCAGGTCCCGCGTCGCGCTGAACATCCCGAACGCGAAATCCGCGTCCCCCATGTCCGAGATATCCACCACGAAGGTAGCTTCCCCTTGCTTGCAGGTCACCCCGTGCATCTCCTGGAAGTTGTACAGGAAGTAACCCTCCGAGTTGCCGTCCATGTACTCGTATAGGTTGTCAAACGTGTAAGTGCGCGCCGGACCCAACTGCGTCCACCCGGCCACCAGGTCACAGCGGGGAGCCACAGGAGCGTTACCGGCAGCCGCGGCCATCCCCGCAAACGCCGCGATGGCTGCGACCGGCCTCAGCACCCGAACAACTCCTGCGCGCGAATCAACCGCTCCGCCACCCTGACTCCGTGAGGGCACTGCACCGTGCATTCGGGACATTCCGCGCACCGTGCTGCCTGATGCTCGCCCGGCAACTCCTGGAACCGCTCGCGACCGAGGGCGAACTGCCCGTATCCATCGGCATAGGTCAAGATCCGCAGCACGTCCTGGACCGGCAGCCCATACCGGCACTGCCCTTCGCACACGCCGCACATGTTGCAGTAAAACGGCCGCAGAAACTCGCGGTGCGACGCCAACAGCTTCGCATCGGCCTCGGAGTAGTTGTTGTTGGCAGACCGGATGTTCTCCTCTAACTGCTCCACATCGGTCATACTCGGCACCGTGGTGTGCACGAAGGGATTGCGCGTCACCCAGCGGTATACCGCCGCCATGGCGCCTGGCTGCTTGAGTTTCTCGGCGTTCGGATTCGGCCCTCCGCGTCCCCGCCCGCCCGTGCCGCCCGCCATCACCTTCATCGCCACCACGCCTTTTCCGGCTTCCGATGCTACCTGAAGAGCCGCGGTCACGTCCGGCTGCATGGTGAAGTTGTAGGCGCTCAGAATGACGTCGATCTTCTGGTGCTTCGCCAGGAATGGAATCAGGGCCGCCTGGTTGCTATGCGTGCTCACCCCGGCAAACCGGATCTTGCCAGCCTGTTTGGCCGTCTGCTGCGCGTCGATCAGATCATCGGTAAGTTCCTCCGGCCGGCTCTTGCCATGCAGATACCAAATGTCCACGTGGTCGGTCCCGAGTTCCTTGAGGCTCGTATCGAGGTGCGCCAGTGCTTCCGCTTTGGTCGCCGCATGGCTCTTGGTCGAAAGGGTGATGTCCTGGCGCTTTCTCTTGAGCGCCGCGCCGACCATCCGTTCGTTGTTCCCCTGCTGATAGCTGCGGGCCGTATCGAAGTAGGTAATCCCGAGATCGGCCGCGCGCTCCACCACGCTGCCGTCTGAGGTGATCATGCAGCCGAAGCCGACCGTCGTCACCTTAATTCCGGTCTTCCCTAGGATGCGGTAATGGAAAGCCGGAGCCGCCGCCGAATGGCTCTGCGGAGCGGGTTGTTGTGGGGAATCCGTCGAGCGCGATGCCGTAGCAACGGCCGGAAGCGTCAATCCAGCCGCCAGGAAATTCCGTCGTGATGCGAAATGGGCCATTTCGGACCTCCAATCACCTTAAAAGATGATAATATCTTAATTCGCCGGCAGGCGTAGCTCGAATTCGAGCCGGGGTGCCCTTTGGCCCGCGCGGGAACGGTTTTGCTGACGCGGGTGGCAGCCCGCCGGGAGGTATCCATGCCGAAAGTTGAACGACGATCGCTTTTCCAACTCGCCGGAGCAGCCGCCCTCCTGCGCCAGAAAGCCACCGCTCAATCGCGCCCGCAGACGCCGCGCCGTCTCGGTGCCGGATCCCACCCCGAAGACTTCCCTGCCTTGGATCGCCCTTCCACCGTCGCCCTCTACTCCGGCGCCGACCGCCGCCGCAACATCTACCTGGCCCTCAAATCCATCGACCTGGACCTCCGCGCCAAAATGCAGGGCAAGAAGTACGTGGTCATCAAGCCCAACTTCGTCAATACCGAAAATCAGCTCGCCGCGAGCCACCCCGATGCCATGCGCGGCATCCTCGACTACCTCTCCGAGTCCTTCCGTGGCCCTGTCAGGATTGCCGAGTCCTCTGCAGGCGACACTCGCCGCGCCTTCGACAATTTCCGTTATCCGGCGCTGACGTCCGAGTACCGCAAGCAGCACGTCGAATTGCTCGACCTCAATATGGAAGCCCACTTCGAGCGCATCGCCTTGCTCGATCAGGATCTCCACATTGTGCCCTGCCGGCTGGCCGCGCGCCTTCTCGATCCGGACGCATTCGTCATCTCCGCTGCCATGCTGAAGACCCACAACACGGTCATCGCCTCGCTGGGCATCAAGAACATGGTCCTGGGCGCGCCGCTCCATTACGCCCCCGGCGAAACGCCCCGTTGGAACGAGAAACGCAAATTCCACGTGGGACTGCGCCAAACCCACTACAACATGCTGATCACGGCGCAGCGCCTCCACTGGGGCGCCTCGGTCATCGACGGCTTCGAAGGCATGGAAGGCAATGGCCCCAACTCCGGCACACCGGTCGCCTCGCGCCTGGCGATCGCCTCCACCGATATTGTCGCCGCCGACCGCGTTGCCGCCGAGACCATGGGCATCGACCCCGAGTGGCTCGGCTACGTCAAGTACTGCGGCCAACTCGGACTCGGCCAGTGGGACTCCGCCAAAATCGAGGTCCTCGGCTCGACCGTGGCGCAAGTGAAAAAATCCTACCGCATGCATCCCGATATCGATCGTGAACTCGAATGGCGCGGCCCCATGACCGAACTGCCCTTCAACCTCGGATGGCTCCGCCCACTCGGCGCCGAGCACGCGGGGTAGCCGGAGGCCGTGAATGATTACCTGGCTGGACAAGGCGCTGGAGTCTCGCTAAGATCTAACGCCTTGGCGGCCTATCTCGTCTAAGCCTCCAGTTGGGGCGCAGCCGCGGATCGCCGCCGATCCGCGCATCGAGCTGTTGAGCATCGTCTTCCACCTGGCCGGTAATCCCGAGTACAACCAGTGCCGCGTTCCGGCCTATTGTGCCGATGTGGATGAATACTTCGCGCCCTTCAAGGACGATGACGCAGTCACGCTCGCGCGCGACTTGAACCAGCAGCCCGGGATCAATTACGACGCGGTGATGAGCTTCGCCATCTCATCTCAAAGACACGGAATCGCTGGGTGAGCGGATTCCGTTCGACTCCCCGGTTCGCGCCTGGAGAAGCGATGGACCGTCGCGGATGCGCGCCGTTTTCTCGCCAGCCTGCGCCGCTTCGTGGCGCGATCCAAATTCCAGCAGTTCGTGGACGCGCATGCCACGCTCTATGAAAACACCAGCGCGCGCCTTCGGTCGCTGGTCGAATCGCAGGCCGATCTCTCCTGGTTCGACAAGTTCTTCGGCGCTAAGCCGAATGCCCGATTCATCGTCATTCCGGGGCTTGTGAACGGGGGCGGGAATTACGGTCCCGGCCTGCGTGCCGAAGACGGGCGCGAAGAGATGTACGCCATCCTCGGCGTGTGGCAGGTAGACGCCGACAAGCAACCGTCCTTCGACAAGACTTTCCTGGCGACGCTGGTCCACGAGTTCGCTCACTCCTATGTAAACCCGCTGGTCGGCCAATTGCCGCGCTCAATTGCGTGGGCAACCTGCTGTCCGTCAAGCAAGCCGCGCGCGTATTCATCGCCCAAGGCATTCAGCCAGGCGACCACTTCTCGATTGTCACCGCCTCGGGCGAAAGCGGCGATCTCGATTTCACGACCGACTCCGAGCGCTTCGCCGCCGCGCTGGAGCACGTTCGCCCGCACAGCCGTCCTGTGGTCACAGGGAGCTGCGGTGTGAGCCCAATCGATTCCTACATCTTCCTCCACAACCTGGACGGCGATATTCGCGAAATGGCCATCGCAGCCGCGATGAAGTGTGCGGGATGCGGGGACCACGAACCGGCGGGGCAATGCCGATTGCGAGCTTATGGCATCGCTCAGAGCGAGGCCAGCTCGACTTGGGAGCAAATCAACGTCACCTCGCTCGACACCATGTCGGCGCTCGGCTTTGCGGCCAGGAGGCTGTCGCAGATGAGGGGAACGCGCGTGCTCGTGCTCACCTCGTCCGGCTTCCTCCTCCGCCCCGGCGAACCACCTGAGTTGCAGAACTTCATTGATGGGGCACTGCGCTTGAATATTACCGTGCACGCGATCGGGGCGGAAGGCCTGGAAGCGCGCATGACCGGGCGGAAGGATATGGTGCGCACCACTCCTTATATCATGCCGCTCGAAGACATTACCAATCGCACGGGCGGACATTTTTTCAAGGACAGTAACGACCTCGCAGGCGCGCTGACAATGGCTGCCGACCCCGAGGTGAGCTACTCGCTCGCCTTCAATGCCGGCGACCCCGACGGCAGGTTTCATTCGCTGAAGATCCGGTTTGTGGAGAAGCGCAACGAGGGCCTGCAGTATCGCCCGGCGTACTTTTCGCCTGACCCCAGGAAGGAAGTCTCCAGCCGCACGCGCATGGATGAGTCCGTCTTTTCCGGGCAACCGTTGCACGAGCTTCCCGCCAGTGTGACCTTGGCGGGAGGCCAGCCACAAAACGGCGCTGTTCCGATCACGGTGAAAGTGACGCTGGATCTGAGAGACGTTCCGTTTACCCGCTCGAACGGACGGCATTTCCAACAGATCGTCTTTCTGACCACGCGGCTCGATGAGAAGGGAGAATTCGTTACCGGCAAGGAATCCATCATGGACCTGGCGCTCAC
>Ga0335085_10009079_pt1 | contig 15054 bp, 17 predicted proteins | sample Lox_Sample_45_FD_206712 | JGI IMG/M metagenome (GOLD analysis project Ga0335085, IMG submission 206712) | Soil microbial communities from Loxahatchee National Wildlife Refuge, Florida, United States - Lox_Sample_4.5 | ecosystem: Environmental > Terrestrial > Soil > Wetlands | place: USA... | reverse complement strand
CCGGTTACAGGACAGCGGCTTGACCCTATAGTGAAGACGAGCGGCCGATGGAGGGAGACGCGCCATGAAGCTCCTGTGGTTCCACCTGATGCCCTACACGGAACTGCCCGAGGATTTCCGGGACAAGAACTCGTCGGTCTGGGTCGACATCCATTCCTCGCTGTTCGATCCCAAGCGTGCGCACCTCATGTACAACGACTTCATGGACGAGCTCGAATACGCCGCCGAATGCGGCTTCGACGCCGTCTGCGTCAACGAGCATCACTCGAACGGCTACGGGCTCATGCCCTCGCCGAACTTGATTGCGACCGCGCTCTCGCGCCGCACGACGGACACCGCGATCTGCGTCCTCGGCAATTCGCTCGCCCTCTACAACCCGCCGACGCGGGTCGCCGAGGAATTCGCGATGATCGACTGCATCAGCGGCGGAAGGCTCATCGCGGGTTTCCCCGTGGGGACGCCGATGGACACCTGCTACGCCTACGGCCAGAACCCGAGCATGCTCCGCGAGCGCTATCTCGAGGCGCACGATCTCGTAGTGCGCGCCTGGACCGAGCGCGACACCTTCGCCTTCAACGGCCGCTTCAACCAGCAGCGCTACGTCAACATTTGGCCGCGCCCCGTGCAGCAGCCGCACCCGCCGATCTGGATCCCCGGCGGCGGCTCCGTCGAGACTTGGCAGTGGTGCGCGAAGATGGACTACGTCTACTCCTACCTCTCCTATTACGGCTACAAGGCCGGGCGCGCGACGGTCGAGGGCTTCTGGAAGGAGATGGAGCGGCTCGGCAAGGATCGTAATCCCTATCGCGCGGGCTTCCTGCAATTCGTGGGCGTCGCGGAGAGCCGCGCCGAGGCGCTGAAGCTCTACAAGGAGCCCGCGGAATATTTTTACGGCCGCTGCCTCCATGTCAGCGCCAAATACGCGACGCCGCCGGGCTACAGCAGCGAGGCGACGCAGCGCGCGGGCATCATGAGCCAGGTCCAGCAGGCCGCCGGCGCCGCGCCCCCGCGCTACAACGACAAGTTCCAGATGCTCGCGAAGGACATGAGCGACATCGTCGAGCGCGGCTACGTCATCATCGGCTCGCCCGACGAGGTCGCGGAGCAGCTCAAGGTGGTTGCGACCGATCTCAACGTGGGCCATCTCATGCTACTGCTGCAATTCGGCAACATGAGCAAAGACCTCACGCGCTACAACACGCGCCTCTTCGCGGAGAAGGTGATGCCGCAGCTCCGCGGCCTCTTCTCCGAATGGGAGGATCGCTGGTGGCCGCAGCCGATGGCGCGGCACATGCGCGCGGAGGTCCCGGCTTTCGCGCCGCAGCGCTCCGCCGCCGAATAGCGCGACCATGCCGGAGACCTCGACCGTCGAGGTGAACGGCTTTCCCTGCCGCGTCTGGCGTCAGGGGAGCGGCCCCAAGCTCGGCTTCCTCGCGGGCTTCGGCGGCTTGCCCCGGTGGATTCCGTTCCTGGATCGCCTTGCCGCGCAGCGCACCGTTATCGTGCCGTCGCTGCCGGGCTTTCCGGGTGCCACGGGCCATGCCGTCCTCGACAATCATCTCGACTGGGTGCTGGCAGTGCGGCATCTGCTGGCGGCGGCTGGGCTCGAGGGAGCCGATCTCGCGGGGAGCTCCGTCGGTGCGTCCTTCGCGGCCGACATGGCCGCGATCTGGCCCGGAACCGTGCGCCGCCTGGCGCTCATCGCACCCTTCGGGCTCTTCGACGAGAAAGACCCCGCGACCGACCCCTGGGCGCAGCGTGCGAACGAGGTGGCGGGGCTACTCTGTGCCGATGCCGCCAAGTGGACCAAGCTCAAGGAAGCGCCCGCCGGGGCCAACTCCATCGAATGGCCGATCGAGCAGACGCGGGCCAATGAGGCGGCTGCGCGCATCTTCTGGCCGCTCGGCAACACCGGTCTTGCCAAGCGCCTCCCCCTCATCGAGGCGCCGACGCTGCTGATCTGGGGCGCAGAGGACCGTATCATCCCCAGAAGCTACGCCCAGCGCTTCATCGCGGGGATCAAGGGCCCGACCGAGCTCAAGGTGATCGCGGACGCGGGGCATCTCGCGGAGCTCGACAAGCCCGACGAGACCGCGGCCGCTATCCTCGATTGGATTCGCTGAGGCGAGCGGTGGCCGAGCTTCATCCCGACGCGCAACGCGTCCTCGACCTCATCCGCGAGTCCGGCCGCCCTCCCTACGACGCGATGGAGCCGGCCGTCGCGCGGCAGTTCTACCGCAACGCCCGCACCGTCCTGCAGCCGGACCCGCCGGAGATCTCGGCGGTGCGCGATCTTCTGGCGCCGGGCCCGCAGGGGCCGATCCCGCTCCGCCTCTATCGCGGCTTGGGCACGGCAGCGGGCGCGGCATTGCCCGCGCTCGTGTTCTTCCACGGCGGCGGCTGGGTCATGGGCGACCTCGATACGCATGATGGCGTTTGCCGTAGGCTCGCCAACGCGGCGCGCGCGGCGGTCGTCTCGGTCGATTACCGCGTCGCTCCCGAGCACAAATTCCCGGCCGCGGTGGATGACGCGCTCGCCGCCATGCGGTGGATCGCGGAGCAGGCGCCGTCACTCGGCCTCGATCCCGCGCGTCTTGCCGTCGGCGGCGACAGCGCCGGCGGCAATCTCGCGGCGGTGGCGGCGCTCGACGCCCGCGACCGCCTCGGCCCAGCGCTGCGCTTCCAGCTCCTGATCTATCCCGCGGTCGATCTCACGCTCGAGCTTACGAAGCGCAATCCCTGCGAGGGCATGCCGCTCGCTGCCAAGACTATGGTGTGGTTCCGCGATCTCTACCTGCGCGACCCCGGGGATCAACGGGACTGGCGCGCCTCCCCCCTCTTCGCGCGCGATTTTCGCGCCCTACCGCCGGCCTATCTCATTACCGTTGGCTTCGATCCCCTCGTGACCGAGGGCGAGGCCTATGTCGCGATGCTCCGCGAGGCCGGCGTCGCCGTCGAGCACCGGCACTACGAGCGCCTCCTCCACGGTTTCGTGACGATGGGCCGGATCATCGCGGACGCCGGTCCCGCCATCGACGCGGCCGGTTCGGCGCTCGGCCGGGCGCTCAGCTCTCCTTGATCCGATAGGCCTTGATCACGTCCGGGTCGGGCTCCCGGCCGAGGCCGGGGCCGGTGGGGAGACGGAACTTGCCGCGGATGGGATCGACGGCGTCGCCGTAGAGGCTCGCCTCCACCTTGAGATAGAAGCGCTCGATCAGGCTCGGTGCGGGCTGCGCTGCGGCGAGGTGAAGGGTCGCGAGGAAGCCGGGGCCGAAATAGGGCGAGTGCGGCATGAGCGCGACGCCCGCGGCTTCCACGAGCGCCGCCACTTTGCGGAACTCCGTGATGCCGCCGACCTTGGTAACGCTCGGTTGCGCGTAGGTGACGGCGCCCGCCGCCAGCATCTTCTCGAACTCGAAGGAGGTGCAGGCGTTCTCGCCGGCGGCGATGGGGATGCCGGTCTCGCGACCGAGCGCCGCGAGCGCGCGGAAGTTCTCCGGCGGGAAGATCGGCTCCTCGAGCCAGTGGAGGTCGTATTTCTTGAGCTTGAGCGCGTTTTCGCGCGCCTCCGCCGGGGTCCAGGGGCAATTGGTGTCGACCATGATCGGAATCGAGGGACCCGCGGCCTCGCGCGAGGCCTTGACCTCCGGCTCCTGCGTCTCGTGCAACTTGATGTAGCGGTAGCCGCGCGCGATCGCCTCGCGCGTCTGCTCCGCGACGATCTCGCGGTCGTGCAAGCGGAAGAGGCTTGCATAAGCATCGAGCTCCGTCCGTGCGGGACCGCCCAGCAACTCGACCAGCGGCTTTCCCGCGCGCTTTGCCGCGAGGTCCCAGAGCGCGATGTCGAGACCGGAGAGCGCGAAGACCGTAATGCCGTAGCGGCCGAAAAGGTGCAGCAGCTTCTGCAGGTCCAGCATGATGCCCGCGATGTCCCGGGCATCGCGACCCAGCACCGCCGGCGCCACCATGTCCTCGACCGCCGCCTGCACCGCGCGCTGGCAGTTGTAGCTGAAGGCGTCGCCCCAGCCCACGAGCCCATCCTCGGTCTCGACGCGGACGAGCGTGGTCGTGAGCGAGGCGAAGCCCTGACGCGCCCAGCCCGAGGGGTTGCCGACGCGCTCGTAGGGAATCTTGAGCGGGATCGTCTCGATGCGCGCGATCTTCACGGATGCCACCACTTGCCGCCGATGACGACACCCTTGGCCGCGAGCTTCTTGGTGCCTTGGAGTGGCTCGCCGAGCACGTCGCGGTAGGTGAACTGCCCCTCCTCGATCGCGAGCAAGCTAGCATCGCCGACGGAACCGGCCTTGAAGGTACCGAGATCGGGACGGCCGATCGCAAGTGCAGGCGCGGCGGTTGCAGCCCGGATCACGGTCGGGAGCGTCACGCCGAGCACCAGGAACTTCGACATGGTGTGCAGGAGGTCGAAGGCGGGACCGTCGATGCTGAGGATGTGCACGTCGCTGCTGATGACGTCCGGGAGGAAGCCCGCTTCCAGCATCGCGCGCGTCGTGCCGAATCCGAAGGAGCCCTGCCCATGCCCGATGTCGAAGATGACGCCGCGCGCTCGGGCCTCCAGGATCTCCTCGCGCACGCCGCCTTTGGGCTTCGCGGGCGCATTCGGGAAGGGGCGGAAGCAGTGCGTGAGCACGTCGCCTTTGCGCAGCCGGCTCATCACCTCGCGACGGGTCGGCGGCGGGAAATCGAGATGCGCCATCACGGGGAGGCCCACGCTCTCCGCGACCTCGAGCGCCATGTCCAGCGGCGCCACGCCCGAGCTGCCGCCGGCACCCTTGCCCACGCGCACCTTGATACCGACGACGAGGTCACGGTTCTCCTCCGCGACCCGTCGGCATTCCCGGAGATCGAGGAGGCGCACGTCCGCGCATTCGCCGACCATGACGGATGCGCTGAAGGCGAAGATGCCGGGGAACGAGATATTTAGATAGGGCACGATCCGCACCGGCGAGGCCTCGATGACGTGCCTGCGGAAGCCGTGGAAGTTGCCCGGGCCGGCGCTGCCGGCATCGACGAAGGTTGTGGTGCCGCTGCTGCGCGCGAGCGCCGCGGCATCGACGCCGAGCGAGGTGCCGCCCCAGTAGACGTGCGTGTGCAGATCGATCAGGCCCGGCGTCACGATGAGTCCCTTGGCGTCGCGGACCTCGGCGTCGCGGGCATGCGCGACGTCGCGCCCGACGGCCTTCACGCGCCCGTCCGCAAAAACGACGTCGGCGACGCCATCGAGATTCTGGCTGGGGTCGATGACCCGCCCGCCCTTCAGTACCAGCTCGGCCATGAGGCTCTCCTTTTGTTCCGTCGGGTGAGCTTAGCCGCCGGAGGCGGCCGATTGAAGCGTCCGAAAGAGCGGTCTGGCCCGGCGCTTCCCGAGGGACGATACTAGGCACTACGGAGAAGCCGGGATGGGCGCATGGAGTTTCGAGATCGGCACGTGATGGTTACCGGCGGCACCGGCGCGCTCGGTATCGCCGTCGTGGGAGCGCTCCTGCAGGCGGGCGCGCAATGCCACGTGCCCTATTTCCACCCGGCCGAGGCCGAGCGCTTTCCCTTCCGCGCCGATGCTCGCATGCGTCTCTCGGGTCCCGTCGATCTCGCAGACGAAGCCGCGGTTCGCCAGCTCTATGCGGCGGTGCCGCGGCTCTGGGCATCGATCCACCTAGCCGGCGGATTTGGCGCGGCCGGCATTGCGGAGATCGACAAGGCCGCGCTGATGCAGCAGCTTCAGATGAATTTCCTGACCTGCTTTCTCTGCTGCCGTGCTGCGGTATCGGCGCTGCGCAAATCCGGTGGCGGTCGCATCGTCAACGTAGCGGCGCGTCCGGCGCTGGAGCCGCGCCAAGGCGCGGGCATGAGCGCCTATGCCGCGAGCAAGGCCGCAGTCGCTGCGCTCACGGCGGCGCTCGGCGAGGAGCTCGTCAAGGAGGACATCCTCGTCAACGCCGTTGCTCCCTCCGTCCTCGACACGCCCGCCAATCGCAAGACGATGCCGAAGGCGAAGCACGAGCTCTGGCCCAAGGTCGAGGAGGTGGCGGCCACGATCCTCTTCCTCGCGAGCCCCGAGAACCGCGTAACCCGCGGTGCCATCGTTCCGGTCTACGGCCGCTCCTAGCCTCCGCCCATGGCAGCCGACGAGGCCCTCTCCCATCGCGCGGTCCTGCGCATTCTCAGTGGCATTCTCCTGGGCATGTTCCTGGCGGCGCTCGACCAGACCATCATATCGACCGCCCTCCCGACCATGGCCGCGGAGCTCTTGGGCGTGGAGCATCTTTCCTGGGTTGTCGCGGTCTATCTCCTGACCTCGACCGCCTCGACCCCGATCTACGGCAAGCTCAGCGATCTCTATGGCCGGCGGAGCCTGTTGCAGGGTGCGATTACGATCTTCATCGGCGGCTCGATCCTCTGCGCGATCGCGCAGTCGATGCCGCAACTCATTATCGCGCGCGCCTTCCAGGGATTGGGCGGCGGCGGGCTCATCACCCTCGCCCATGCCGTGCTCGCCGACCATGTCTCGCCGCGCGAGCGCGGACGCTACCAGGGCTATCTCAGCGGCGTCTGGGCGACCGCGAGCGTCGGCGGGCCTGTGCTCGGCGGCTTTTTCGTCGACCACCTATCCTGGCGCTGGGTGTTCTGGATCAATCTGCCGGTGGGCGCGCTTGCATACCTGCTCTGCTGGCGGGCGCTGCGGCACCTCACGCGGCGCAGCGAGCGTCGGTCGATCGACTATCTCGGGGCGACCTTGCTCACGGGCGGAGTCGCCTCGCTGCTGCTGGTCGCGACCTGGGGCGGGTCGCAGTTCTCGTGGCTCTCGCCGCCGATCGTTGCGCTGAGCCTCGGCGGCGTGGCGCTCCTTGCATTGTTCTTGATCCAGGAGCTGCGTGCGATCGAGCCCATCCTGCCGCCGCGCCTCTTCCGCAACAGCGTTTTCCGCACCGCGAATACCGTCTCCTTCCTCGTGGCGATGGTGCTTTTCGGCACCACCATGCTGCTGCCGATCTTCCTGCAGATCGTGACGGGCATGAGCCCCGGCCGCTCGGGCCTGCTGATGGCGCCGTTCATGGGCGCGACCGTCGTCAGCTCCTTCATCACGGGGCGGATCATGCAGGCGACCGGCCGCTACAAGCGCCTCCCAATATTGGGCCTCGGGCTTGCGACCACGGGACTGGCGCTGCTCGCGACGATGACCGCGACCACGCCGACGGCGGCGATCGCGGGCTATCTCGCGACCATCGGCATGGGCTTCGGCTTCACCTTCCCGGTGATGCTCGTCTCCGTGCAGAACGCCGCCGACCCCCGCGACATCGGGGTCGCGAGCTCCGCGGTCAACTTCTTCCGCTCCATGGGCGGCTCCTTTGGCGCGGCCATTCTCTGGTCGGTCCTGATCGTGGCGCTCGAGCACCGCCTCGCAAGCGGCGGGGCCGTCCTCGGCGACGACAGCCTTGCGCTGCTGCGCGGGGGACCCGAGGGATCGGCGCGGCTCACTCCGGGCCTCAAGGACACCGTGCTGCCGGCGCTCGGCCACGCCTTTCACGTGGTGTTCGCGGCCGCCGCAGGCCTCGCGGGGATCGCGCTCGCGGTCGCGGCAACGCTCCAGGAGCGTCCCCTGCGCACCAACACTACGACCGCCGACCGCGCGGCGGCGGATTGAAGTCATGCGCGGACTCGGCGTTGACATTCGCAGAGCGCATTCATAGCGTTGCCGCCAACCAGTACGGGTCATAGGGAGGGGCGATGCCCACGCATTTCATCGTTCATGACAAGGCCGACACGGTCGGCGTCGTCGTGGTGGAGACCGTGAAGCCCGGCGACATGCTCACGGGCTGGATCATGGAGACGGACGAGACGGTCCGCCTCAAGGCCGCGGACGCCGTGCCGCTCGGACACAAGATTGCGCTCGACACGATCAAGGGCGGAGCCACCGTGCTCAAATACGGCCACGATGTCGGCCGCGCCGTCGCCAATATCGGTAAGGGCGGGCACGTCCACGTTCACAACATGAAAACGAAGAGGTGGTGAGCATGGCCCGAGCAGTCGCAAAGCGCGCCTCGCGCACGGATTTCCTCGGCTACCGCCGCGAAAACGGCCGCGTCGGCATCCGCAATCACGTGGTGATCCTGCCGCTCGACGATCTCTCCAACGCCGCAGCCGAGGCCGTCGCCAACAACATCAAGGGCACCATGGCGCTGCCGCACGCCTATGGGCGGCTGCAGTTCGGCGAGGATCTCGATCTCTTCTTCCGCACCCTCATCGGCACCGGCTCCAATCCCAACGTCGCGGCCTGCGTCGTGATCGGTATCGAGCCCGGCTGGACCGGTCGCGTCGTGCAGGGCATCGCCAAGACCGGGAAGCCCGTCGAGGGCTTCGCCATCGAGGAGAACGGCGACATCGCCACCATCGCCGCCGCCTCGCGCAAGGCGAAGGAGTTCCTGCACTGGGCCTCGGAGAAGCAGCGCGAGAATTGCTCGCTCACGGAACTCTTCGTCTCGACGAAATGCGGAGAGAGCGACACGACCTCGGGTCTTGCCTCCTGCCCCACCGTCGGCAATCTCATCGACAAGCTCGACCCGCTCGGCGTCACGAGCTGCTTCGGCGAGACCTCGGAGATCACCGGCGCCGAGCTCGTCTGCGCGAGCCGCGCGGCCAACAAGCAGGCCGCTAAGAAGTTCATGGACACCTTCATGGCCTATCAGGCTGTGATTGACCGCCACAAGACGAACGACCTCTCGGAGTCGCAGCCGACCAAGGGCAACATCGCCGGCGGCCTCACGACCATCGAGGAGAAGGCCTTCGGCAATCTCGCGAAGATCGGCAAGAAGGCGAAGTTCATCGACGTGCTGAAGCCCGCGGAGGCGCCAGGGAAGGGGCCCGGGCTCTATTTCATGGACACCTCCTCCGCGGCGGCAGAATGCGTGACCTTGCAGGCGGCGGCGGGGTTCGTCGTGCATCTCTTCCCGACGGGGCAGGGCAACGTCATCGGCAATCCCATCGAGCCCGTGATCAAGCTCACCGCCAACCCCAAGACCGCGCGCACCATGAGCGAGCACATTGACCTCGACGTCTCGGGCATCCTCCGGCGCGAGATGACGCTCGACCAAGCCGGCGACCGGCTCATCGACATCATGATTCGCACCTGCAACGGCCGCCTCACCTGCGCGGAGGCGCTGGGGCATCGCGAATTCGTTATGACGAAGCTCTATCAGAGCGCGTGAGCGGAACCATCGAGGTCGCGGTCTGGCGCGGAGGCGCGGACGGAAGCCTGCGCCTCTACGAGGTGCCCGAGCAGGAGAGCCAGACGGTGCTGGATGTCGTGACGTATATCCAGCGCCGGCTCGATCCCACCCTCTCCTACCGCTTTGCCTGCCGCGTCGGCATGTGCGGCTCCTGCGCCATGACCGTGAACGGCCTCGCGCGCTGGACCTGCCGCACCCATGTGCGCAATGTGGTGCGCCGGGGAAAACTCGAGCTGCGGCCGCTCGCAAATCTGCCGCTTATCAAGGACCTCGTCACGGACATGACGGCGTTCTTCGAGAAGTGGACGCGCGCCAAGGGCGCCTTCGTCCCCGCCGCTGACCGGCTCCAAGATTTTGCGAGGGTGCCGCCGGACTCCCGGGCGCGGCAGGCGGCAAGCGCGGGGATCGAGTGCATCGGCTGCGGCGTCTGCTACGCTTCCTGCGACGTCGTCTCCTGGAATCCCGGTTACCTCGGCCCAGCGGCGCTCAATCGCGCTTGGACGCTGGTAAATGACGTCCGCGACGCCGGAAATCGCGAGCGGCTCACGGCGGTCGCGGGAGACGCCGGCTGCCACGCCTGCCACAGCCATCGAAGCTGCGTCGAGCGCTGCCCCAAGGCGCTCGATCCCACGGGATCGATCGCGGGATTGAAGCGCGCGACGGCTCGAGCGCTCCTCCGCCGCGAGCTATGACCGCGCGGGCGGAGACCTGGCTCTGGATCATACAGCGCGCGACGGCGGCGGTCCTCGCGCTTGCGGTCCTCATTCATATCGTGACCATCGTCTATGCCGTCCGCGCGGGCCTCAGCGCACCGGCGGTGCTCGCGCGTACCCAGGGCAATCTTTGGTGGCTCGGCTTCTACCTCGTCTTCGTGCTGGCAACGGCGCTGCACGCAGGAGTGGGGCTGCGCACGATCCTCCGGGAGTTGACGCCATGGCGCGGGTCCAGCGTCGACGGAGCATCGGCCTGCGCGAGCCTCTTCCTCTTGGTCGCGGGTTGGCGGGCGGCTATCGGGCTCTTCGCATGAGCTGGCGCGCGCGCAATCACCCGAGCTACTGGGCCTTCGTGCTGCACCGTGTCTCGGGCCTGCTGCTGGCGGTGTTTTTGCCGTTCCATTTTTGGGCGCTCTCGACTGCGATCACCGGCGCGGCGCGGCTCGACGCCTTCCTCGATTGGACACGACAACCCCTGGTTACTCTTGCGGAGACCGGGCTCGTGATCCTGCTGGCAGCACATCTTACCGGCGGACTCAGGCTGCTCGCGCTGGAGTTTCTGGCTTGGCCCAACTGGCAGAAATCCGCCGTTGGGCTTTCCGCAGGGATCAGCCTTGCGGTCGGCCTCCTGTTCCTGCTCAATGCACTCTGAAGGCGCAGAAAAAGCGTCGCAGACGAGGGAGACGCCGCCATGAGATATCGCCGGATGCCCTGGACATTCGCTCTCTGCGCCGTCGCGGCCTTCATAGGCGCGGCCACCGCTCGCGCCGAGGTGAGCGAGGTCCGGATCGCGCAGCAATTCGGGATCAGCTACCTCCCGCTGACGGTGATGCACCACGAGCAACTCCTCGAGAAGGCGGCCGCCAAGGTCGGCATTGCCAATCTCAAGGTGTCCTGGGCGCAATTCGGCGCCGGCAACACCATGAACGACGCGCTGCTCTCGGGCAATCTCGACTTCCCCTCCGGGGGCGTCGGCCCGCTTCTGACGATCTGGAGCAAGACGCGCGGGCGCCAGGAGGTAAAGGGCGTCGCGTCCTTGAACTCGATGCCGCTCTACCTCGTCAGCGTGAACCCCAAGGTGAGGACGATCGCGGATCTCGGCGAGAGCGATCGCATCGGCCTCCCCGCGGTCAAGATCTCGATCCAGGCGGTAACGCTGCAGATGGCGGCGGCGCAGATGTTCGGCGAGGCGAATTTCGCGAAGTACGATGCGCTCACGGTCTCGATGAAGCATCCGGATGCCATGACGGCCATGCTGTCGGGTCACTCCGAGATCAACGCGCATTTCGGCAGCGCGCCCTTCATGTACCAGGAGCTGCAGGACACGCGCGCGCACCGCGTGCTCAATTCCTATGACGTGCTCGGCGGCCCGCACACCTTCAACGTCGTCTGGACCACGCGGAAGTTCCATGACGAGAACCCTCGGGTCTACGCCGCCTTTCTCGCGGCACTCGGCGAGGCTATGGACCTCATCCACAGCGATCCCAAGAAAGCCGCGGCAATTTACATAGAGGAGGAGAAGTCCAACCTCGGGCCGGATTTCGTCGAAAAGATGATCCGCGATCCCGAGAACGTCTTCACGACGGCGCCCCAGAACGTGATGAAATACGCCGATTTCATGCAGAAGATCCACGCCATCGACGCCGCGCCCCAGACCTGGCAGGAGCTCTTCTTCCCGGAGATCCACAGCGTCAAGGGAAGCTGATGAACGAGTCTTCCGAGACCGCGCGCTCTATTGCGGCCGGCCACGTCCCGCTGCTCGATGTCGATGACGTCACACTGCAGTACAAAACAAAGGAGCATCTGGTCACCGCGACCTACCGCGTGAGCTTCCGCGTCCATCGCGGCGACCGCTTCGTTCTGCTGGGCCCTTCGGGCTGTGGGAAATCGACGCTGCTAAAGGGTGTCGGCGGATTTCTGCGGCCGGCCGAAGGCGCGATCCGCCTCAACGGCGCACCCGTGGACCGACCGGGACCCGACCGGATGATGGTTTTCCAGGAATTCGACCAGCTCCTGCCGTGGAAGACGGTGCTGCAGAACGTAATGTTCCCGATGCTCGCGAGCCGGCGCCACGGTCATGCAGAAGCCGCGGGACGTGCCCTGGCGGCAATCGAGAAGGTCAAGCTGGCGGAGTTTTGCGACATATATCCGCACATGCTCTCCGGTGGTATGAAGCAGCGCGTCGCGATCGCGCGGGCCATGGCGATGGAGCCGGAAATCCTGCTGATGGACGAGCCCTTCGCCGCGCTCGACGCCCTCACCCGCCGTCGCATGCAGGAGGAGCTGCTGCAGCTCTGGGCCGACACGCGCTTTACCGTCCTATTCGTCACGCATTCGATCGAGGAGGCGATCATCGTCGGGAACCGCATCCTCGTGCTGTCGCCTCATCCGGGTCAAGTGAAGGCCGAGCTCAACTCGACGCACGGGCACGCCAGCGCGGGCGATGCGGCGTTCCTGGCGCTGCGGCAGCGCATCCACGACATGCTTTTTGCGGAGGCGGTCGAGGAGAAGGCGGTACCGCGATGAAGGCCTCCGTCCGTCCCCTGGCAGAGCCGCCGGCACGTCCGGAATTCGTGCGTCAGACGCTCGATGCGCGAAACGTCGGCGAAATCGTGCGGCCGCTCTCGCATTGGGAGCGCGTTACCAACATCGGCGCGGTGCGGAAGCTCTTCATCCTGATCGTGCTCGCGGTCATATGGCAGGTCTACTCCGCGCGGCTCGACAATCCCCTGATGTTTCCGACCTTCGGGGACACGGTCGCAGCCTTCTGGAGGGACGTGCTCAGCGGCGAGCTCCTCGCGCGCACCTTCGTTTCGATCAAGGTGCTGCTGATGGGCTATGCAGCGGGCGTAGCCGTTGCGGCGGTGCTCACGACCTTCGCGGTCTCGACGCGCATCGGGACGGACTTCCTCAGCACCCTCACGGCGATGCTGAATCCGCTCCCGGCCATTGCGCTCCTGCCGCTTGCGCTGCTGTGGTTCGGCCTCGGCAATCCCAGCATGGTCTTCGTGCTCATCCACTCCGTGCTCTGGCCGCTCTCGCTCAACACGCATTCGGGGTTCCTCGCGGTCTCGGAGACGCTGCGCATGGCCGGTTACAATTACGGTCTGCGCGGCGTTCCCTACGTGCTACGGATTCTGGTGCCGGCGGCCTTCCCCTCCATCCTCACCGGCCTCAAAATCGGCTGGGCTTTCGCGTGGCGCACGCTCATCGCCGCCGAGCTCGTCTTCGGCGTGAGCTCCGCCTCGGGCGGCCTCGGGTGGTATATTTTTCTGAACAAGAACCAGCTCGAGATAGCGAACGTCTTCGCGGGGCTCTTCACCGTCATCATCATCGGCCTCCTGGTGGAGAGCGTGGTCTTCCGCACCATCGAGGTCCGCACCGTGCGCAAATGGGGTATGCAGCGATGACCCTCCGCATCGATCTCGACGTGATCGAGGAGCTCGCGAAGCTCCTCTACATCCGGGCGCTCAAGATACTGCCCGAGGACATCAAGCGCGGCTTCGACCGGCTCTATGCCGCCGAGAGCGACGGCACCGCGCGCTCGATCCTCGCTACCATGCGCGAGAACATCGCGGTCGCGGAAAAGACCGATAACCTCCTCTGCCAGGATACCGGCATACCCATCTACAACGTTACAATCGGCGACGGCGTCGAGGTCCGGGGCTACGCGCTCAAGGAGGCGATCGAGCGCGGCTGCGCGCGCGCGACGCGCGAGCATCCCCTGCGCTCCTCCATCGTGCATCCGATCACCCGCAAGAACGAGCACACTTCCTGCGGCGTCCGCGTGCCCGTGATCAACATCGATTTCTCGACTGAGCCCGACGAGCTCCGCATCGAGATGATCCCGAAGGGGAGCGGCTCCGAAAACGGCTCCTTCCTCAAGATGTGCATTCCTGCCGAGGGCGTTGACGGCATCAAGACTTTCGTCGTCGACCGCGTGATCGAGGCCGGCGGCAAGGTCTGTCCGCCCACCATCGTGGGCGTCGGCGTCGGCGGCACCTCGGACCTCTGCATGCATCTCGCGAAGATCGCAGCGACGCGGCCGCTCGGAAGCATCTGCGCCGACCCTGAAGGCGCGAACCTCGAGCGCGAGCTCGGCCAGGCCGTCAACAGTCTCGGTATCGGCCCGCAGGGCCTCGGCGGCGACGGCACCGCTTTTGCCGTCCATGTCGAGATCGCGGCGACGCACATCACGATGAATCCGGTCGCCGTCAACATTCAATGCCACTCCGCACGCCGGGCCGTCGCGACCATCAGGCCCACGGGCATCGAGATCGGAACCTGAGCCCATGGCGCATCACACGCTCGACATGCCCATCACGGAGGCGCAGGCCCGCGCGCTCCGCGCCGGCGACACCGCGACGCTGGAGCGCACGCTCTTCGGCATCCGCGATGCCACGCAAATCCACATGTTCGATCGCGGCCGCAAGACGCGCTTCGACCTCCGGGGACATGCGGTGATCCACACCGCACCTAACGTCAAGAAGGTACCGGTCTCGAACGAGTTTCCGGCGGGCTACCAGTCGATCTGCGTCGGCACCACCACGAGCGCGCGCATGGAGCGCTTCACGCGGCCGCTGATGGAGCAGTATGGCGTCCGCCTCATCGTCGGCAAAGGCGGCCTCGGCGAGGCCTCGAAGCGCGCGTTCAAGGACCTGGGCGGCGCCTATCTCGCAATCATCGGCGGGACGGCGGCGCTCGAGAGCACCTGGATCACGGCAATAGAGGATGTGGACCTCGACGACCTCAATCCCGAGAGCCTCTGGCGCTTCGGGATCAAGGGCTTCGGACCGCTGTTGGTGGCGATGGACAGCCACGGTGGCAGCCTCTACGACACCGTCGCCGCCACCGCGGCCGAACGGCGTGCCAAGGCGCTCGCGGCAATCGGCGTAAAAGCATGAAGCGCCGCAGGACCGACATCCTGATCCTCGGCAGCGGTGGTGCCGGGCTATTTGCGGCGCTGCACGCGAAGAATGCGGCGCCGGCCCTCTCCGTCACCGTCGCGGTCAAGGGCCTTCTCGGCAAATGCGGCTGCACCCGCATGGTCCAGGGCGGCTACAATGTCGCGATCGCCCCCGGCGATTCCGCGGAGC
>Ga0335085_10009078_pt1 | contig 15058 bp, 11 predicted proteins | sample Lox_Sample_45_FD_206712 | JGI IMG/M metagenome (GOLD analysis project Ga0335085, IMG submission 206712) | Soil microbial communities from Loxahatchee National Wildlife Refuge, Florida, United States - Lox_Sample_4.5 | ecosystem: Environmental > Terrestrial > Soil > Wetlands | place: USA... | reverse complement strand
TCTGGGGAGCTCTGAATATCGACGAGGCGGCGGCACGCCGCGTGCTGGAGTCCGAGCGCGGCGCGGCGGACCGCGCGGCACCCTGGTACGCACTCTTGCTCCTCGGCCTCGGCGCCTGGATCACGGCGCTGATCATGATCGCCTTCGTCGCCGTCCTCCTGCACTTCATCTTCGATCTTGACGAGCCCGGCCTGGGATCCGCGGCCATCGGCGCCGCCATGTTCGTATGCGGGCTGTTCATCCAGGCGAAGACGACGCAAAGCGTCTTCGCCGAGCAGTTCGCCATCGCTTTGGTGGCGGCCGGCGCCGGCATCGCCGCCGGCAGCATCGGCTTCGAATTCGAGAGCTGGTGGAGCGCCGCCGTGGGCGCCGCCGCGCTGACGGCGATCGACATCTGGCGCGGACGCTACGCGCAGCAGCAGTTCCTGCTCGCGGCGCTTGCCGTCGGCCTCACCGTTGCCGGGCTGTCCGACGAGATGGTCACGCACCGCGTCGACATCGTCGCCCTCACCCTGCCGATCGGGGCTTTCCTTTATCTGCGGCCGCCCGCACGGGACATGCGCCCGACCGCGACCGTGCTGCTGCTCACCCTCCCGACCTACGCGCTCCTGATGGACAGTCTGTACTCACCCGCCTATGGCGGCGCCGGCTGGCCGGCGCGAGCGATAGCACTGGCTACGGTTCTCGTGCTGGCCTGGCGGCGTGGCCGCGCGCCGGCAGCACGTGCCCTCAATCTCCGCGAGATCGTCGTCGCGCTCATCGCCGCCGTCGTCTGCCTTCTGCTGCCGCCCGGCGGATCGGCTGCGCTGGTCATCCTGATGCTGGCGTTCGTGCTCGGGCACTGGCCGCTCGCGATCGTCGGCCTGCTGCTCGAGGTCTATTTCGTGCCGCGCTTCTACGACGATCTCGCGCTGTCGCTGCTGACCAAGTCCTGGATCCTGCTGGCCGTCGGCGCGGCGTTGCTGGCAGGATATGCGGTGTCACGCCGCAGCGGGGCCGCGCCGTCATGAGACTCGCGCGGCACCTGTTGCTCGGTCTCGGCGTCCTGTTGATCCTGGGCGGCGCCAACTACGACATCCTGCGCAAGCAGCGCATCGTCGATCACGGCGCGCAGGTGCTGCTGCCGATCCGTCCGGCCGATCCGCGCTCACTGCTACAAGGTGACTACATGACCTTGCGCTATGCGCGCACGGCACTGCCGCCCGACGCGCTCTCGGAATCGTTGCCGCGCCGCGGCACGGCCATCGTCAAGCTCGACACCGATGGCGTCGCCCAGTTCGCGCGTCTCGACGACGGCGCGCCGCTCGGCGACGGCGAGTTCCGCCTGCGATACAAGCGCCGCCTCTACGAACACGAGGTCAGCTACGGCGCCGACTCCTTCTTCTTCCAGGAAGGCGACGCCGATCTCTATGCGCAGGCGAAGTACGGCGTGCTGCGCGTCGGCAGCGACGGCGACAGCATCCTTGTCGGTCTCGCCGACGAACACCGCAACATGTTGAAGCCGCGCTGACGCGCGCGCCTTTCGTCCCCGTTATCCACAACTGTCACACGCAGATAAACCTAGCAACGCAGGGCGTCTCTGTTAGTGTGGTCGGTCTGCGCTCGCTGGGAGGCTCCGGCGCAGAGCTTGTGGGGACTACGCATACGCCGATTCCTGGACAGGCGGGCGCGCCGCACCGCGACTCGCGACGGGTTTGCCTTTGCCGAATCGGAGTATGATGACAGAGTAGCAGTTTGGGACCGATGGAACGCAGCCTGTCCGGATCCAGCAACGTCACGGCCCTGCGCGGCAACGATACGCCGACGCGCGTGCCGCCGCACAACTACGAGGCCGAGCAGGCGCTGCTCGGCGCGATCCTCGCCAACAACCGCGTCTACGACAAGGTCAACGAGTTCCTGCGCAAGGAGCATTTCGCCGATCCGCTGCACGGCCGCATCTACGAGGCCGCCGGCACGCTGATCCAGCGCGGGCAAATCGCGAACTTCCTGACCCTGCGCAACCTCTTCGACCAGGACCCGGCGCTGGTCGAGGCCGGCGGCGCCAAGTATCTCGCGCGGCTCGAGAACGCTGTCGTCACCATCATCAACGCCGAGGACTACGGCCACACCATCCACGACCTCTTCCTGCGCCGCGAACTCATCAACCTCGGCGAGGAGGTCGTCAACGAGGCCTTCGCCTACGACCTCGACCTGCCGGCGATGGAGCAGATCGAGTCGGCCGAGCAACGGCTCTATCAGCTGGCGGAGACGGGCCAGATCGAGGGCGTGCTGAAGCCGCTGAAGGACGCCATGACCTCGGCGATCCAGATCGCCGAGCAGGCCTTCAAGCGCGACAGCCACGTCACCGGCGTCACCACCGGCCTCCATGATCTCGACCGCAAGTTGGGCGGCCTGCATGATTCCGATCTCGTGATCCTGGCCGCCCGCCCCTCGATGGGCAAGACAGCGCTCGCCACCAACATCGCCTTCAACGCCGCCAAAGCCTATCGCGAGGAGCGCGACGAGCTCGGCAACGTGAAGGTGCTGGAAGGCGCCAAGGTGGCGTTCTTCTCGCTCGAAATGTCGGCCGAGCAGCTGGCGACGCGCATCCTCTCGGAGCAGACCGGCATCTCATCGGACCGCATCCGGCGTGGGGAGGTGCGCGAGGACGACTTCCCGAAGTTCGTCGCCGCTGCCCAGCAGCTGACGCGCCTGCCGTTCTTCATCGACGACACGCCCGGTCTGTCGGTGCCGGCCCTGCGCACGCGCGCGCGGCGGCTGAAGCGGCAGCATGGCCTCGGCCTCATCGTCGTCGACTATCTGCAGCTGATCCGCTCCGTCGGCGCCAGCCGCAGCGAGAACCGCGTGCAGGAGCTGTCGGAGATCACGCGCAGCCTGAAGGGGGTCGCCAAGGAACTGGACGTGCCGGTCCTCGCCCTCTCCCAGCTCTCGCGCGCCGTCGAGCAGCGCGAGGACAAGCGGCCGCAGCTCTCGGACTTGCGCGAATCCGGCTCGATCGAGCAGGACGCCGACGTCGTCATGTTCATCTATCGCGAGCAGTACTATCACGAGCGTGGCGAGCCCAAGCAGCGGCCGGACGAGACCGTGGAGAAGTTCAACGAGCGCCATGACCGCTGGCTGGAGCACGGCGAGAAGATCCACAACGTCGCCGACGTTCTCATTGCCAAGCAGCGCCACGGCCCGGTCGGCACGGTCTCGCTCTACTTCGAGGGCGAAGTGACGAAGTTCGCCGACCTCGCGCGCGACGAACACCTGCCCCATGGCGGCCGCTGACGCTTCGGCGGAGCGCGCCGCACTCGCCATCCTCACCATCGATCTCGCGGCCATCGCCGAGAACTATCGGATGCTGGCTGCCAAGGTCGCCCCGGCGGAATGCGCCGGCGTGGTCAAGGCCGATGCCTACGGGCTCGGCGCTGCGCAGGTGACGCCGGCGGTATGGCGAGCCGGCTGCCGCACTTTCTTCGTCGCCACGCTGCCGGAAGGACTGGCTCTTCGCACGTTGTTGCCGGACGCAACTGTCTACGTGCTGAACGGTCTGCACGGTGCCGGTCCGCCCGCCTTCATCGCCGCCGGTCTGCGGCCGGTGCTCGTCAGTCTCCAGGAGGTCGACACCTGGCTTGCAGCGGCTGACGCCAACCCTGCGGCGCGCGCCGGACTGCATCTCGATACGGGTATGGCGCGCCTCGGCATGCCGGCCGACGAACTCGATGACTTGATCGCGGACGGCAGCAAGCTGGAGCGGCTGCGCCCGAGCCTCGTGATGAGTCACTTCGCCTGCGCCGACACGCCGGAGCATCCGCTGAACCGCGAGCAGCCGCAGCGCTTTCAGGCTGCGCTTTCGCGGCTGGCCCTGCCGGGCGTGACGCGGAGCATCGCCGCCTCCTCCGGCATCTTTCTGGGTCAGGAGCAAGCCCTTGATCTGGTCCGCCCCGGTGCCGCGCTCTACGGCATCGCGCCGCTCCCGAACCAACCGAACCCGATGCGCCAAGTCGTGCGGCTGCAAGCGAAAATCCTGCAGGTCCGGCGCGTTGACGCTGGTAGCACCGTTGGCTATGGTGCGACCCATCGCTTCGATCGCCCGACGCGGCTGGCGACGATCGGCGTCGGCTACGCGGACGGTTTCATGCGCGCTCTCTCGAATCGCGGCGGCGCCTACCTCGGCGACCGCCGCGCGCCAATTGTAGGCCGTGTCTCCATGGATCTCGTGACGATCGACATTTCGGGCATTCCCGAACAGGAAGCGCAGGTCGGTGCGCTCGTCGATCTCATCGGTCCGCACAATCCAGTCGACACGGTGGCCACCGAGGCCGGCACCATCGGCTACGAGATTCTCACCAGCCTCGGCCAGCGCTACTACCGGCGCTACCGCGACGCAGGCGCAGCCGCGACCCGATGATCATCCTCGCCGTGCTGCAGGCGATCGGCCGCGCCTTTCTCTCGGCCCTCGCGACCATCGGCCGGCTGACGCTGTTCACCCTGGCAGCGCTGCTGCATTGCCTGAAGCCGCCCTACTACTGGCGCCTGCTGCTGCGTCAGATGGTGGACATCGGCTACTACTCCCTGCCGGTCGTCGGCATGACTGCGATCTTCACCGGCATGGTGCTGGCGCTGCAGAGCTCGACGGGATTCGAGCGCTTCACGGGCGGCGAGACCGGTATCCCCGAGATCGTCGTGATCTCCATCACCCGCGAACTCGGGCCCGTGCTGGCCGGGCTCATGGTGGCCGGCCGCATCGGCGCCGCTATGGCGGCCGAGATCGGCACCATGCGCGTGACCGAGCAGATCGACGCCCTCACCACGCTCTCGACCAACCCGCTCAACTATCTGGTGGCCCCGCGGCTGGTGGCGGGCATCACCATGCTGCCACTGCTGGTCGCCGTCGGCGACGTCATCGGCGTGTTCGGCGGCTACCTCGTCAGCATCTACAAGCTCGGCTTCAACCCTGCGTCCTACATCCGCAACACCCTCGATTTCCTGGTGACGATCGACGTCGTGTCCGGCCTCGTGAAAGCCTCGGTGTTCGGATTTCTGGTCACGCTCATGGGCTGCTATCACGGCTACAACTCGCGCGGGGGCGCGCAGGGCGTCGGCGCCGCCACCACCAATGCCGTGGTCTCCGCCTCGATCCTGATCCTGATCTTCGACTATATGCTGACCGAGATCTTCTTCACGAAATGAATGCGCGGCCGCCAAAGATCGAGATCCGCAGCCTCGTGAAGGCGTTCGGAGAGAAGCGCGTGCTGAACGGCGTCGACCTCGAGATCGGCGTGGGCGAGTCGCTGGTCGTCATCGGCGGCTCCGGCAGCGGCAAGTCGGTGACGCTGAAATGCGTACTGGGGATCATCCAGCCCGACGCCGGCAGCATTAAGATCGACGGCGAGGAGGTCGTGGGCCTGCGCGGCCGCGAGCGCGAACGCGTGCTGCGTAAGTTCGGCATGCTGTTCCAGGGCTCGGCGCTCTTCGATTCGCTGAAGGTCTGGGAGAACGTCGCCTTCGGGCTGGTGCAGGGCCGCGGCATGGCGCGCGATCAGGCCAAGGAGGTGGCGCTGCGCAAGCTCGGCGCCGTCGGTCTCGGACCGGAGGTCGGCGAGATGTCGCCGGCCGAGCTCTCCGGTGGCATGCAGAAGCGCGTCGCCCTGGCCCGCGCCATCGCCACCGAGCCGGAGATCATCTTCTTCGACGAGCCGACCACCGGCCTCGACCCGATCATGGCCGACGTCATCAACGAGCTCGTCCGCAAATGCGTGAACGATCTCGGTGCGACCGCGCTGTCGATTACCCACGACATGGCCAGCGCCCGCAAGATCGGAGACCGCATCGCCATGATCTATGACGGCCGCATCATCTGGTCCGGCTCCGTCCAGCAGATCGACCATTCCGCCAACGATTACGTCGACCAGTTCATCCACGGCCGCGCCGAAGGCCCGATCAAGATGCCGGTCCGGCCGCTGTAACCAGCGATGAACGTCGACTGCGGCCCCTCATGTTGTCATCCCCGCGAAAGCGGGGGTCCAGGGCAAGCGACAAGGCAGTGGCCCTGGCCCCCCGCTTTCGCGGGGGTGACAATCTGGAAGGTGGTTACGCCTCTCACCGCCATCCGTCTCGTGTAAAGCGTCATGGCCAAACCCGCCGCCAACTTTGTCTGCCAGTCCTGCGGCGCCAGCTATCCGCGCTGGAGCGGACGCTGCGAGGCTTGCGGCGAGTGGAACACAATCGTCGAGGAGGCGGCCCGCGAGTCGGCACCCAAAGGCCTCACCGGCAAGGGCGGGCGGAAGCTCGAGTTCGTCGACCTCACGCAGGCCACCGCCGAGGAGGCCGAGCGGCGCGTTACCGGCATCGCGGAGTTCGACCGCGTCACCGGCGGCGGTCTCGTGCGCGGCTCGGCCCTGCTGATCGGCGGCGATCCCGGCATCGGCAAGTCGACGTTGCTGCTGCAGGTGGCGGCCGCCCTCGGCGCGCCCAAGGCCGGCGCCGGCCAGACTGCCTACATCTCTGGCGAAGAAGCGGTGGCGCAGATCAAGTTGCGCGCCGGCCGCCTCTCCCTGGCGACGCCGAACGTGCACCTCGCCGCCGCCACCAACGTGCGGGACATCCTGGCGAGCCTCGACCGCGCCGACCCGCCCGATATCGCGGTCATCGACTCGATCCAGACCATGTATATCGACAACCTCGATTCAGCGCCGGGGACCGTGGCGCAGGTGCGGGCCAGCGCCGCCGAGCTGATCCGGGTCGCCAAGCGCCGCGGCTTCACCCTGCTGCTGGTCGGCCACGTCACCAAGGAGGGCCTGATCGCGGGCCCGCGCGTGCTCGAGCACATGGTTGATACCGTGCTCTATTTCGAGGGCGAGCGCGGCCACCAGTTCCGCATCCTCCGTGCCGTTAAGAATCGCTACGGCCCGACCGACGAGATCGGCGTCTTCGAGATGACCGACGGCGGCCTCGTGGAGGTCGCCAATCCCTCCGCGCTGTTCCTGGCCGAGCGGCGGGGCAACGTCAGCGGCTCCGCCGTGTTCGCGGGCATCGAGGGCACCCGGCCGGTGCTGGTGGAGATCCAGGCCCTGGTCTCGCCCTCGCCGCTGGCGACGCCCCGGCGGGCCGTGGTTGGCTGGGACGGCGGCCGCCTGGCCATGGTGATGGCGGTGCTGGAGGCGCGCTGCGGCCTTGCCTTTGCCGGGAATGATGTCTATCTCAACGTCGCAGGCGGGCTAAGGATCACCGAGCCGGCCGCTGACTTGGCCGTGGCGGGCGCGCTCATCTCCGCTCTTTCGGGCCTGCCCATGCCCGAGAATCTGGTCAGCTTCGGCGAGGTGGGGTTGAGCGGCGAGGTGCGGGCGGTGAGCCAGCGCGAACAGCGCCTGAAGGAGGCGGCCAAGCTGGGCTTCACGACCGCCCTGGTACCGCCGCGGCGGGGCCGGCGCGACGGCGGAGAGACGCCGCAGATACAGGAGATCGGCCATTTGCATGACCTCGTCGCCTTTCTCGGCGTCGAAGACACAGCGCGGCGAGGCCGTTCGTGATATGATGATTCGTCAGCCCCTGAGGATGCCGGCTCCTTGAGCGAATACCCGTATATCGCCGATATCATCGTCGTTACGATCATCGTCCTGTCCGCACTCTTCGGCTTCCTGCGCGGCTTCCTGCGCGAAGTCTTGTCGATCGGGTCGTGGATCGTCGCCGGCCTCGCCACTTGGTTCGGCCTGCCCTATCTGCGGCCGTTTGCGCGCCAGTACATCAGCCACGAGCTGATCGCCGACGTCGCCACCGGCATTGCCATCTTCCTGGTCGTACTGGTGGTCGCCGCGATCATCAGTCACATGATCACCCGCAGCGTGCGCGAAAGCTCGCTCGGCGCCCTCGACCGCTCGCTGGGCATCCTCTTCGGTATCGCCCGCGGAGCGGTGATCGTCTCGGTGGCCCTCCTGATCGTCGACAACTTCTACGCGCCCGACAACCGGCCGCAATGGCTGAAGGACGCACGCACCCTGCCGGTCGTGCAGGTCGGCGCCGATTTCATGCGCCAGTTCGTACCGGCCTCGGTAGCGGCCAAGGCACAGAGCACGGCCGATTCGGCCAAGCAACAGGCGCAGCAGGCGATGGAGGTCGGCCAAGCCATCCAGATCATCACCGATGCCAGCCGCAATCGGCCGAACACTGATTCCACTGCATCGGCCAACGACTCGGGCTATAACGACGCCGACCGCAAAGCCATGGACCGGGCCATGCAGCAGAGCACGCAATGAGCCAGCGGATCGCGACCAATCCCTTCGATGACGACCATCTGCGCGAGGAGTGCGGGGTCTTCGGCATCTTCGGCCATCCCGAAGCGGCCGCCCACACCGTGCTCGGCCTGCATGCGCTCCAGCATCGCGGCCAGGAGGCGGCCGGCATCGTCGCTTTCGACGGCCGCCACTTCAACGCCCACCGCGAGCTCGGCCTCGTCGCCGACCACTTCTCCGCGGAATCGGTGGTGGGTCGGCTGCGCGGCCACGCCGCCATCGGCCACACCCGCTACGCCACGACCGGCGAGACCATCCTGCGCAACGTGCAGCCGCTCTTTGCCGACCTCGAGTTCGGCGGCTTCGCCATCGGGCACAACGGCAACCTCACCAACGCCTACGCGCTGCGGCGCGAGCTCGTGCGGCGCGGCTCCCTGTTTCAGTCGACCACCGACACCGAGGTCATCACCCACCTCATGGCGACCTGCCCGCGCGGCAACGCCGTCGACCGCCTGATCGACGCGCTGCGCCAGGTCGAGGGCGCCTATTCGCTGGTCGCGCTGGCCGACGACATGGTGATCGGCGTGCGCGATCCTCTGGGGGTGCGGCCGCTCTCGCTCGGCCGCCTCGGCACGACATACATCCTGGCATCAGAAACCTGCGCTTTCGACATCATCGGCGCCGACTTCGTGCGCGACATCGCGCCCGGCGAGCTGGTCGTGCTTGACAGCGCCGGCGTCCATTCGCTGCGGCCGTTCCCGCCGGCGCACCATCGTTTCTGCATCTTCGAGCATATCTATTTCGCCCGCCCCGACAGCATCGTCGAGGGCACGAGCGTGTACGAGGCGAGGAAGCGCATCGGCGCCGAGCTGGCGCGCGAAGCGCCCGTCGACGCCGACGTTGTCATCCCCGTGCCCGATTCGGGCGTACCCGCCGCTATCGGCTACGCCACCGCCGCCGGCATCCCCTTCGAGCTCGGTATCATCCGCAACCACTATGTCGGCCGCACCTTCATCGAGCCGACCGACCACATCCGCCATCTCGGCGTGCGGCTGAAGCACAACGCCAACCGCGCCCACACCAAGGGCAAGCGCGTAGTGCTGGTCGACGATTCGATCGTGCGCGGTACGACCTCGAAGAAGATAGTGGAGATGATCCGCAACGCCGGCGCCACCGAGGTGCATATGCGCATCTCCAGCCCGCCGACGGCGCATTCGTGCTTCTACGGCATCGACACGCCGGCACGGCAGGAGCTGCTGGCCGCCAAGCTCGACGTCCAGGAGATGGCGCGCTTTATCGATGTCGACAGCCTCGCGTTCATCTCCATCGACGGGCTCTACCGCGCCATGGGCGAGCCCGGCCGCAACCCGCAGCGCCCGCAGTTCTGCGACGCCTGCTTCACCGGTGACTACCCGACCGCCCTCACTGACCAGAGCGGCGGCAGCGTCCCGGCCCAGCTCTCGCTGCTCGCCGAGACGGCCTAGCCCATGTCTGCACCATCGGGGCGGCTCGCCGGCCGCCTCGCCCTCGTCACCGGCGCCTCCCGTGGTCTCGGCGCTGCCGTCGCGAAGCGCTTCGCCGCGGAGGGCGCCCAGCTCGTGCTGACGGCGCGCACCGTCGGTGGGCTCGAGGAGGTCGACGACGCCGTGCGCGCGGCCGGTAGCACCGCCACGCTTGTCCCCCTCGACCTCGCGGATTTCGAAGCCATCGACCGGCTCGGCCTGTCGCTCTACGAGCGCTTCGGCCGCCTCGATGTCCTCGTCGGCAACGCTGCCTTTCTCGGCACCCTGTCGCCGGTCGGTCACATCACGCCGCGCGACTGGGCCGCTGTGGTCAACCTCAATCTCACCGCCAACTGGCGGCTGATCCGCAGCCTCGACCCGCTGCTGCGCAAGAGCGACGCCGGCCGCGCGATCTTCGTGACCGATGCGCTCGCGCGCGCGCCCAAGGCCTTCTGGGGCGCTTATGCCGCCACCAAGGCGGCGCTGGAGACGTTGACGCTGGTGTATGCCGACGAGATCGCCAACACGAAGATCCGCGCGAACGTGGTCGATCCCGGCCCGCTGCGCACGGCCCTGCGCGCCCGCGCCTTTCCCGGCGAGAAGCCGGAGAGCCTGCCGCCGCCCGAGACCGCGACCGAGGCGTTCGTCGCGCTTGCGGAAGTAGGCTGCACTCGAAACGGTGAAGTCATAGCGGCGCGACCCTGACGGTCCCGCGCGAAGCGCGGCGATATCAGGCCTTCCCCATGTGGCCAGTTGCGCCGGTCCGCACTAGAGTGCCGGCGTGCTGAGAGCTGGCCGTATTGACCCACTTTCGCCGGCTGCCGCCGTCCCGCTCCCGTTTGCCGGGCGGGGCGCACGTCGTGATTGTCGCGTCAGCGCCCATCCGCTTCTTCCGATCGCGCCTTGGAGTCGCCCATGAGCAGTCTGTTTGGCGGTTTCTTCGATACCGAGGGCTTCATGCCGCACGGCTACTGCCTGCTGTGGCGCCCCGTCGTCTTCTGGCTCAACCTGGTCTCCGACGCGATCATCGCGGCCTCCTACTACTCGATCCCGTTCGTGCTGCTCTATTTCGCCATGCGCCGGCGCGACCTCGTGTTCCGCTGGATGTTCGTGATGTTCGGCATCTTCATCCTGGGCTGCGGCACCACCCATGTGATGGGAATCTGGACCCTGTGGCACCCCGACTATGCCGTCGACGGGCTGGTGAAGGCCCTGACCGCCCTGGTGTCGATCGCTACCGCCATCATGCTGTGGCCGCTGGTGCCGCAGGCCCTGGCCCTGCCGAGCCCCGGCCAGCTGTCGCAGGCCAACCGCGAGCTCAACCGCGAGATCGGCGAGCGCCGCCAAGCTGAGGCGGCCGTGCGCCAACTCAACGACGAACTGGAGCGGCGCGTGCAGGAGCGCACGGCCGAACTGGAGGCGGCCAACGAGCGCCTGCGCCAGGAGGTCGAGGAGCGCCGCCGCGCCGAGGAGCGGCTCGGCGCCAGCGAGCAGCGCTACCGGCAGGTCATCGAGCTGATCCGCGAGGCGCTGTGGATCCATTGCGACGGCCACGTCGTCTTCGCCAACAATGCCGCCGCGCAGATGTTCGGCGCCGGCAGCCCGGCGCACCTGGTCGGCCGCCCTGTCATGGACATCATCGATCCGCGCGACCGCGAGCGCGCCGCCGAGCGCACGAAGATTCTCATCGACGCCCGCCGGCAGGTGCCGCTGACGGAGATGCGGCTGCAGCGCATCGACGGCCGCCCGCTCGTCACGGAGATCCAGGCCGTGCCCTTCGACCATGAGGGGCGGCCCGGCGTGCTCGCCGTCGCCCGCGACATCACGATGCGCAAGGACATCGAGGAGCAGCTCCGGCAATCGCAGAAGATGGAGGCGATCGGCCAGCTCACCGGCGGCCTGGCCCATGACTTCAACAACCTCATGATGGTGGTGATCGGCAACCTCGACCGCCTCGACAGTGCGCTAGCCAGCAACCAGTCGGCGCGCGAAATGGCCCATTCCGCGCTCTCCGCCGCCCTGCGCGGCTCGGAGCTGACGCGCAAGCTGCTGGCCTTCGCCCGCAAGCAGTCGCTGCAGTCGGCGGTGGTCGACCTCAACGATCTCGTCGCCGGCATGACCTCCCTCCTCGACCGCACCCTCGGCGAGAAGATCCAGGTGGAGCTGGGGACCGCGGCCGCCCTCTGGCCGATCGAGACCGATCCGGCGCAGGTCGAATCCGCGCTCGCCAACCTCGCCATCAATGCGCGCGACGCCATGCCCAACGGCGGCAAGCTGACGATCGAGACGGCGAACGCATCGCTCGACGACGCCTATGCCCGCGATAACCCCGATGCCGCCGCCGGCGACTACGTCATGCTCGCGGTCGCCGACACCGGCAGCGGCATCGCGCCCGAAGACCTCGGCCGCGTCCTGGAGCCGTTCTTCACCACCAAGGGACCGGGCCGGGGCAGCGGCCTCGGCCTCAGCATGGTGTACGGCTTCATGAAGCAGTCGGGCGGTCACATGAAGATCTACAGCGAGGTCGGCCACGGCACGGTCGTCCGCCTGTACTTCCCGCGCAGCGGCGGCGTGGCGGCGCCGACGGAGGCCGCGGAGGCGCCTGCGCCGCAGGAGGCGACCTCCCACGGCGAGCTCATCCTGGTGGTAGAAGACAACGCCGACGTGCGCCGCACGGCCGTGTCGCAGCTGCGCGATCTCGGCTACCGCACGCTCGAAGCCGCCAACGGCAAGGAAGCGCTGGAGAAACTGGACGGCGCCCAGGATATCGCGCTCGTCTTCACCGACATCGTGATGCCCGGCGGCATGACGGGCTGGGAACTGGGGACCGCGGTCAAGGCCGTCCATCCCGACCTTCCCATCCTCTACACCTCCGGCTTCTCGGAGACGTCGGTGCAGGACGACCGCGCTCACGCCAGCGCCCGGCACTTCCTGCCCAAGCCCTACCGCAAGCGCGACCTCGCGCAGAAGCTGTCGCAGCTGCTGGCCGAATCCTGATACAGCGCGGCGGCCGCACGCCATTCGTCACAGCGCGGTCGCCGCCCGATACACACGAGCGGAGGCAGGGACCGAAGGGATTCGGGTCCGGGCCTGCGGGCGATTACATGAAACGGTGGCTCGTGGGTGCGGGCGTGCAGTAGGGCTGTTTCTCTGGCCCCGATTTCCTTGGCGAGCTCGAGACCGCCGTGTACTCGAGCGAGGCGGCACCATCGGCCGTTTGCCACAAAACCTTCATCTCCTCGTCCCCATCGGGCAATGCTCGGCCAATACTTTGCGCGCGCGGCCGCCGGGTAACTGCCGCGCCAGCGAACAATCCACGAGATAGGGAGATATCATTGATGAGCGACAACGCGGCTCGCGACCGGACCACCGCACCCTCGGCCGGCCACCTCCGCCCCACGACCTCTCCCCCGATCCAGGACATCATCGCCGCGCGCGTCTCGCGGCGCAGCGCGCTGCTCGGTATGGCCGCGGCCGCCGGCGCCGGCATGTTCGGCGGCCGGCTCTTTGGCGGCGGCGCCGCGCAGGCCGCCACCGCGCGCCTCGGCTTCACCGAGCTCGCACGCATCTATGACGACAAGGACCATGTCGCGCCCGGCTACGCCAAGCAGGTGCTGATCCGCTGGGGCGACCCGGTCGTGAAGGGCGCGCCGGCGTTCGATCCCGCCGCGATGAGCGGCGCCGCCCAGGAGCAGCAGTTCGGCTACAACAACGACTTCATGGCCTTCCTGCCGCTGCCTGCCGGCTCGAGCAGCAGCGATCACGGCCTGCTCTGCATCAACCACGAATACACCAACCACCACATCATGTGGCCCGGCCTCACCGAGGACGACGCCGCTGGCAAGCTCGACAAGGGTCAGGTCGAGACCTCGATGGCCGCGCACGGCCACTCCGTGGTCGAGGTGAGGAAGACCGACGGCAAGTGGCAGGTTGTCGCCGACAGCGAGTACGGCCGCCGTTTCACCGCCAACACGAAGATCCGGATCACCGGGCCTGCCGCCGGCCACGATCTGCTGAAGACCTCGGCCGATCCCGCGGGCACGGAGGTGCTGGGCACGCTCTGCAACTGCTCGGGCGGCGCCACGCCCTGGGGCACCATCCTCACCTGCGAAGAGGGCGCGGCCGACTGGTTCGGGGGCGACGGCGCGAAGGTCGCGCAGGCCAAGCTGTTCGAGCGCGCCGGCTACAGCGAGCTGTCGGATTCGAACGGCTGGGCCCGCTTCAACGATCGCTTCAACGTCGACAAGGAGCCGAACGAGCCGAACCGGTTCGACTGGGTGGTCGAGCTCGATCCCTACGATCCCCACTCCGTCCCCGTTAAGCGCACGGCGCTCGGCCGCTTCGGCCACGAGGCCGCGACCTCCGTCATCAACAAGGACGGCCGGGCGGTGGTCTATCTTGGCGACGACGACTACTTTGAATATGTCTACAAGTTCGTCAGCCGCAACACGGTCAACACCAGCGACCGCACGGCCAACAAGGATCTGCTGGACGACGGCACGCTCCATGTCGGCCGCTTCAACGCCGACGGGACGCTCGACTGGCTGCCGCTCGTCTTCGGCCAGGGCCCGCTCACGCCCGATAACGGCTTCAACAGCCAGGGCGACGTCGTGCTGCAGGCCCGCAAGGCCGCCGACCTTCTGGGCGCAACACCCATGGACCGGCCCGAGGATTTCGAGCCCAGCCCGGTGAACGGCCGCGTCTATCTCGTGCTGACCAAGAACAGCAAGCGCAAGCCCGAGCAGGTCAGCGCCGCCAACCCGCGCGCCAAGAACACCACCGGCCATATCCTGGAGCTGCTGCCGCCCGGCGAGGGCAAGGACGCTGACCACGCCGCGACCCAGTTCAAGTGGGACGTCTTCCTCCTGGCTGGAGATCCCAAGGCCGCCGAGCAGGGCGCCAAGTACGGCGAGGGCGTCTCGGCCAATGGCTGGTTCGCCAACCCCGACAATATCGCCTTCGATCCGCAGGGCCGCCTCTGGATCGCCACCGACGGCGCGCCGGACTTCGGGATTGCCGACGGCCTCTACGCCACCGAGGTCGATGGCCCCGGCCGCGCCGTGCCGAAGCTGCTCTACGCCGTGCCCATGGACGCCGAGATGTGCGGCCCCTGCTTCACGCCCGACGGCCAGACGCTCTTCGTCTCCGTCCAGCATCCCGCCGAGAAATCCGAGACCCTGGAAAAGGCCACCACCCGCTGGCCCGATTTCGACGACAAGGTGCCGCCGCGCCCCTCGATCGTCGTCATCACCCGCGACGGCGGCGGCGAGATTGGGACCTAGGCGCGAGCCTCAGGAACCATCCCCGCTCCCCGCTGCGGCGCTTGCAGGAGGGGGAATG
>Ga0335085_10009077_pt1 | contig 15058 bp, 24 predicted proteins | sample Lox_Sample_45_FD_206712 | JGI IMG/M metagenome (GOLD analysis project Ga0335085, IMG submission 206712) | Soil microbial communities from Loxahatchee National Wildlife Refuge, Florida, United States - Lox_Sample_4.5 | ecosystem: Environmental > Terrestrial > Soil > Wetlands | place: USA... | reverse complement strand
GAGAAGGAACGAAACGAAGATGACGTTGCATCCGAGAACGACGAAGGCCAAGGAGTGGAGTTCAAGCTAAGTCAGGTCTTGGTCGATGGAGTCGAACGGCACGAGTTGAGATGGGGCGGGTCCTAACAAACAACTTATGTTTGCGTGACGTTTACCATCCGAGCGAAACAGCATTCGAAAGATCCAGGAGAGGCGAGGAAGGCTGGCGCTCCTTTGACCGGCTGTTTCCAGGTTTGCAGGGGGTAGAGAAGATTGCAGTCCCAGCCGGTGTTGTGCCTGCCAAAGCCAACATTCCAACACATCGCAATCTGACGACAAGAAAAAAAGGATTGAATTTCTTTGAGGGGAGATTCCCCATGAAAGCCTCCGCTGTCTCCGACGCCTTGCGCGTCCTCGTGGTGGGCGCTCGGCAACCCGTCTTCATCTGGGGCGGGCCCGGGGTGGGCAAGAGTAGTGTCGTGCGTCAGCTTGCCAAAGCGTTAACAATTCCACTTCATGACGTGCGGGCACTGCTGCTCGACCCCGTGGATTTACGCGGCCTGCCGTTCCTGGGAAGCGACGGCCGATCGAAATGGGCGACGCCGGAGTTCTTACCGCAAGATGGAGCCGGAATTCTTTTTCTCGATGAACTCAATGCCGCCCCGGCTATGGTACAGGCGAGTTGCTACCAACTGGTCCTGGACCGCAAGCTGGGCGAGTATACCTTGCCCGAGGGCTGGGCCATCGTCGCCGCGGGAAACCGCGACTCGGACCGTGGCGTGACGACGCGAATGCCCACACCATTGCGAAACCGTTTCGTTCATCTTGAATTCGAGGTGGACGTGCAGGAGTGGTCGGAGTGGGCGATCCAGGCCGGCATTCGTCCTGAAGTGATTGCTTTCCTCCGCTTCCGACCGGAGCTGGTCAGCGCTTTCGATCGCGACGCCAACGCATTCCCATCGCCCCGCTCCTGGGAGTTTGTCTCGCGCATTCTCGATTCCCTTGGCCCACGGTCGAACCCGTCGATCGAGCATGAGGTCATTGCGGGAGCGGTGGGAACCGGCGCCGCCACGGAATTCTCGGGCTTTCGGCGGATGTTCCGAGAATTGCCCAACATCGATGCCATTCTGATGAACCCTGTCCAGGAGCCGGTGCCGGAGAATGCGGCGGCACAGTATGCCGTCGCCTCCGCGCTGGCGCGCTGTGCCTCGGATACCAACTTCGACCGCATCTGCCTGTATCTGAACCGCCTGCCTACTGAGTTTCAGGTGCTCTGCGTACGTGACGCTACTCTCCGCGAGCCTGCAATCCGCTGCACTGCGGGTTACGTGAAATTGGCCGTCGTGAACCACAACGCGATCGCGTAGGGAAACCTGGTGAACCCCGCCGATCCCGCTTTTCCCGCGGAACAGACCCCAGACAAACGGGAGGACATGTCATGACCTCGACTTCGAGTCAGGATCCATCTTTATCTTCGCGGGCGATGCTGTGCTCGCTCTCCATCAGTATGTGGTCGGCGCGAAAGCACGACCGCGAAGCATCCGAGGAAATCGCTCAGCGGCATGGCGCACAAGCTGACGCGGGCTGCTATCACAAGGTGCTTCTCCCCAAAGAGGCCCTTGCCGAAATCCAGAAGATCGTGAGCGAGGCGCGTCAGGAGCACTACTTCATGACACTGCCATGGGACGATAACGGATATCGCGTGCTTCCGGCAGCAGCCTACATGGACCATACGGACCAGATGCGGACGCTGTCGAATCGCTTCACGCCAGCTGTGGAAGCCCTGGTGCAGCAGTTTGGGCAACTTGTGGAAGAGGCCAAGGTACGGCTCGGTGGGCTGTTCCGGCCGGGAGACTACCCGGCTACTGACGAGCTCCGCGCCAAGTTCGCCTTTGAGACGAAGATGATGCCTCTGCCCGATGCGGGCGATTTCCGGGTGGCCTTAGGCGATGAGGAGAAGGAGCGAATTAAGCGGCAGATCACCGCTGCCGTCGAAGCATCATTGCAGGTTGCGAACCGGGAACTGTGGCAGCGGCTTTACGAGGCCGTCATCCACGTGGCCGATCGCCTGAAGGCCTACAAGGTGACCGGGAACGGTGTGGAGCATCCCTTCCGCGATTCCGTGATCACCAACCTGGTGAAGCTCGTGGATGTTCTGCCCAAGCTGAACGTCACTGCAGACCCGGAATTGGAACGGCTGGCGGCTGAAGTCCGGGCGTCCCTTCTGATCGATCCGCAGGAATTACGTAAGTCGGAATCGACTCGCACAGAGACCGCCGCCGCCGCTGCTGCGATCGCCACACGCATGGCTGCGTATATGGGAGGGTATTCGGTTCCTGCGCCGGCGGCGGCGGGCGGCGGCGGCGAAGGGAGGGCGGCGTGAATCCTTCTTCTCGCACCACGATGGCACAGAAGCTAACTCGGGCACGGGTTCAGCTTTTGCTGACGCAACCGTTTTTCGGCACGCTTTGCCTGAAGTTGAAATTGCTGCCCCGGAGTCTGCCAACCATGGCCACCGACGGCTCCAGGATCGTTTACAACCCCGCCTTCGTGGATCAACTCAAGCCAGCGGAATTGGAGGGCGTACTCGCTCACGAAGTCCTACACTGCGCACTCGGCCACCAGTGCCGTCGAGGTGATCGAGATCCCGAGCTCTGGAATCAAGCCGCCGACTTCGCGATCAACCCCATCCTGTTCGGAAACGGTTTCACGCTCCCTGAGGGGGCATTGCTCGATCCTGCGTTCAACAACTTGAGCGCGGAGGAGATCTACGCGCGCCTGCTTCAAAGAGGAACTGGCCCTAACATAGCGCCGAAACGAGGGCAACCACAGGCACCCGATGCCGGAGGAAACGGTAGCAGTTCGCAGTTCGGCCAGGGTCATGAATCGCCGGATCCGAGACTCGACTGGCGTGGTCAGGTCGTCTTGAGGCAAGCGGGACAACCGACCGAGTCTCCCGAGCCAGCACTTGCCCGGCCCGGAGGGTTTGGCGAGGTTTTGGATGCTATCGATGAACAGGGTCAACCGGCTTCGCCAGCCGAGAAGGGCCGCCAGGAGCACGAATGGAATATCGCAGCGGAGCAGGCGCTCCGGTCAGCCCAGGCGTGCGGGCACGAACCCGCGGGCGTTGATAGGCCTGTTAGCGAGAGCCGCCAATCTCGGCAGGACTGGCGCGCGATCCTGCGTGACTTCGTGACTGCCGCCACGCCCTGTGACTACCGGTGGTCGCCGCCCAATCGTCGCTACATCGCTTCGGGTTGGTACCTGCCGTCCGTCCAGCGCCGAGGGCTGGGCGAGATCGTGATCGCCGTGGACACCTCTGGCTCGATCGGCACCCACGAGCTTGAGCAATTTGCGGGGGAAATCTCCGCGATTTCCGAGGAGACCCAACCGCAAACGATCCACGTGGTCTACTGCGACGCCGCGGTTCACTCGACTCAAGAGTTCGGGCCCTCGGAGCCCGTGCGACTTGAGCCCCGCGGTGGTGGCGGCACAGATTTCCGGCCCGCGTTCGAGTGGGTTGCACAAAACGATGTCACGCCAGTTTGCCTGATCTACCTCACGGACTTGCGCTGCAATTCGTACCCGGAGGTCCCGGAGTATCCAGTGCTCTGGGTCACTGACTCGCGAAGAACCGCACCTTTCGGTGAGACGCTTCGGATCAGCCCAGAGTAACATCTCGGTCGTCATTCCCGGGGAGATCGTTTCCGATGCCGACCGAGCCTCTTCGATTTCGTCGACGAAGGCGATTCCGCGGCGTCTGTCCACGGGAGCTCGCTGGTAAGAGCCATTCAACCTGCTGTAGGAAGTCTCTAGGAGCCGGCTGCGGTAGTGCCCGCCGCTACGCAGGGACGGCCGGGACCGTAAGTCGGCAGCGGCAGATTGACCATTACGCCATTCGGCGTTACGCTAAATAGCGTAAAGAAAGGAATTCATGCCGCTACGACACCTCGAGAATCCCTTTGTCTTCGGAGAAGTCGTCACCGAGGCAGCGTTTGTGGATCGGGTCGAAGAACTCGATCAGGTCATCCGGGATGTGAGCGACCGGCAGAAGCTCTTCTTGCTGTCGCCGCGCCGGTTCGGGAAGAGTTCCCTGGTTGGAATGGCGTTCCAACGGCTAAAGGCCGCTGATTTCACCACCGTGACCATTCCGGTGAGCAACTACGCGACGTATGGACAGTTTCTGGAGAAGTTTGCCGACAAGGTCGTGCGTGCCGCCGGCCCCTGGAATCGAGTGAAAGACTGGCTCGGCCGCTTCATCCGGCAGGTCAAGCCGGAGGCAGAACTGGATCTCAATAGCGGAGAGGTCAAGCTCTCACTGGGCAAGGGCGTAGACCTTGACCCAGCACCCTTGGCACCTGAGGTCTTCGCGTTACCGGGCGAAATCACGAGGAAGGGTGGCTTTCGGATGGCGATCTGCCTGGATGAGTTCCAGCAGATCAGGAGCTTCGACGGGGCTGCGATCGAGAATGCCTTACGCAATGCCGTACAGGGGCAGCGAGACGTGGGCTATGTTTTTGCGGGGTCCCAGCCCTCTCTAATGGAAGAGATGTTGGCAGCCAAGCGGCCCTTCTACAAGGCTGGCCCGCGCCTGTTCCTGAAGAAGATTCCGCCCGAACCCTGGAGGAAGTTCATTCGCACGCAATTTGGCCGCCGAGGCCGTAAGGTGGCGGACGAGGCCACTGAGCTACTCTTGGCGGCTGCCGACCTGATCCCCTACGACGTGCAACGGATAGCTCACGAATTGTGGGACTATGCCGAGCTGAGCGGTGTGCGACTGCTTGGTGTGGAAGACATTCGTCGGGTCACTCGCCGGCTCGTGGCCAGCCAGACCGAGTATTACGAACGCCTTTGGGAGCAGCTCGCGTCCCGTCAACGCGCTGTGTTGCAGGCGCTCGCAGAGCGAGGGGCGGAGGCCCTCTACTCCGAGGCCGCGCGGCGACAACACAACCTCGGCCCAGCATCCTCGGTCCAAAGGGCCCTGCAGGCACTGGAGGCACAGGACATTATCGACCGTTATGAAGACCGCTACTTCCTTTTGGACCCGCTGTTTGCCGCGTGGATCCGGGACCGTATGGCTTAGGCTAAGGATCCCCCCGGCAGCTCGACCCAGTTCAGTCCACGTGCGTTAGCCGTCGGTACGCCTCGCCTCCCGCCGGGGCGGCCCGCCCGACGGCACCGTCGGCGTGTCTCAGATTTGTCTGAAGTGTCGAATACGTAATCGACGTCGGGCGGTACTGAGGCGAAGTGCGGACGTGGTGTAGCTGGCTCGAAGGGCAGGCGCTCTGCCAAACATAATGACCGCATGGCGGGACGGATACTCGAGATCGGCCGAGGGCCGGCGCTGAGCAGACATCCGATTCAGTAAGGAGACGAAAGGAGACAAGCAATGAGCAGCAGCGGATCAGTTAACAAGGTCATCTTGGTCGGTCGGCTGGGCAAAGACCCGGACGTTCGTTACACAAGCGAGGGCACTCCGGTGGCCGACTTCAGTCTGGCGACGGATGAGACTTTTACGGACCGAGCCGGAGACAAGCAGACTCACACCCAATGGCACCGAGTGGTGGCTTGGAAGAGACTGGCCGAGATTTGCGGGGAGCACCTCCAGAAAGGCCGGCAAGTGTACATCGAAGGCAGTCTGCGCAGCCGAAAATGGCAGGACCGGGAGGGAGGCGAGCGTACCTCGTTCGAGGTCGTGGCTAACCGAATGGTGATGCTGGGTGCCAAGGCCGAGAAAGCATCGGCGTCAAACGGTGCCGATGGGAGCGGCCACGCGGCCGAGAAATCCACGGCGGAGACAGAGATCCGAGACGAGGAGATTCCCTTCTGATGTATGGTTTTTCGGTGTGTCCAGTTATCCTGCTCAGGACTGAGTCCGGCTGTTCTTTACCTAAAAGCGACCCCGTCGCCCCCTATCCCGCAGGTTCGAAAGCCTCGATATCAGAGCCGGGCATATCCGCCGCGTCCACTTTCAACGAAAGATAATCGCTCGTTAACGTTTCCGTGAACATCGGCGGAGTAGGCTCCCCACATGGGTACCGGGAAAATGAACACGCCTCGGAGTCCAGGAAGGGTGTCGCCGTATGTCGTTCTCAATGTAGTGCTCGAATCAGTTGAACGTCTTCCTTGTCTGGTGAATAGACCCACCTGGATCCCGGTCCGCGTAGGCACGCGCTGGACCGCTCGTTACCGGCGCTACCGGGTCCAGTCTTCCACCTTGGAGAACAACCTCCGGGTCCTCGGTCGGATCTATGACTGGGCGCGAAACATCGGCCGCTTTGATCTGGACGATTACCTCACCAGCGGCCAAAGCCTCAACGCTCGGCAGATGGAGTCGTTGGCTCTTTACTTTCGCACGAGAGGGGAGGGCGCTGAAACCGTTGTTGGAGCCGATCCCAGCGCGCTTGATCATCACCTTTCCGTCGCCGAGAACTTCCTGAAATGGGCTCTGGACAGCGACAACCGTGGTGGTGCCCGGACGCTGACGCTGGAGGAACTGTCGGCACAGCGGACGCACTCGGAGGATGTGTTCCGATCTCTGCGCACGGGAACGAGACCGTGCCAGCGGATTCGGCCTCTTAGTGAACAGGAAGTGGCATCGCTTCGACGAGTACTGACACCCAAGGCGGAATCCGGAGGAGATTGGGTGTTCCCCAAAGGCGTCTTCTACCGCCATGCCCAGTTGCGGAACTGGTTGATGGTGGAGATTGCGCTGGAACTCGGGCTACGCCGAGGCGAGCTACTCAAACTGCGACTGGACTCTCTCCCGCGGGGTAGCGATGACGGACTGCGGGTCCTGCGGCGGCCAGACGATCCCCATGATTCCCGGCAAAGGGAACCTGCTGTCAAAACCGCGGAACGCGTGGTGCCGGTTTCGCGTTCGCTTCTTTCTCTCTTCCGTGCTTATCTGATTTCGGCTCCGCCCCTGGGAGGTGTAACGGGCAAGACGCCATATCTCTTCGTTACAGGGGGCGGCGCGCCGTCTCGGTGAAGGCATCGGACGACATCATCCGGACAATCAGTCGTCACAGGGGCATTACACCATTGTCGTGGCATCGGCTCCGGCACACCTGGGCTGAGCGGGTGGCGGAGGTGCTCGCCGAACAACCAAACGGTATGGACAAGCTCATTTACCTGGGTGGGTGGACCAACCCCCAATCACCCAAGCGGTATATCCAGAACGCAATTGCCCGGCAGGCGAGCGAAGCGATGCGAAGCTACCACAGTCGGCTTTACAGTGAGGGCTCCTGAATATGGCGCGCTTGTCCCGGATTACCGCAGTCCCCGAAGGGGCTGAAGGTGTCGGCGATCTTCCTCCGGTTCCCTCAAGGGTCCGCTCATTGGACGGCCAGTTGATGTATACAGGAGTCAACGTGTGGAGGATGCACCTGCAGTGATGGCGGCGATTCGATCACGATCAACTGGGACCGGCTGCGAACGGCGCGGGGTGGGGGTGCTTTCAGCGCGCGCACGGAGCATCTGGCCCGACTCTATCTCGCTGATCGACTGCGCAGGAAGAAGTCATCGACCATTCACAACGACTTCTCAACATTCCTCTATTTCGAAGACTGGCTCCGGAACAAAGCTGGTGTTCGCCGGTTGACTGGTCCGACCTGATCGAAGCCTTGGCAAGAAGTTTTCTGGCCCACGGCATTCAACAGACCGCGGAAAAGGGTAATCGCTTCTCCCGACTGCGCACGTTCTACGAATGGGGCGTGGCGCGGCAGCATCCAGATTTCAACGGAGAGTTGCTTCGAATTCTGAAGGCGATCACAGCCATTGGAAACGCCAAAGGGCATCATGTGCGATTCCGCCACCCCGTAAGAGGGCCGTTTTCTCCTGATGAGCTCTTGCTGGTCCGAAACGCTATCGACGCCGGAGCAAGCAGCGACAGGGACAGGGCGATCCTAATGTTGCACCTGGAACTGGGACATAATCCGAGCGCCACCGCCCGCCTGAAGAACAAGGATCTCATTCGGTACGAGACGAAGGCAGCAACGCGCTATCAACTTGATGTTCCACGGGTGAAAAAGCGGACAGCTTACCGGGAAACAAAGCGGCGGCCAATCGGCAACAAACTTGGCGTCCTGTTGGAGCGCCTACGGATCGGAGGGCTGGAAGATCCACTTTTCCACTGGCTCCCGCCACGATCGCCGGAGGGCGCGGTGAACGCCGCGCTGCGCCGGTTCGCCCGTGCAGCTGGTCTTGTGTCACCCCGAACCGAAAATCCACTGATCATAAACGCGAGGCGCTTCCGTTTTTCGATCGGAACCCATATGGCGGAAGAAGGAGCTTCGATATTTCACATCGCTGAGATACTCGATCACACTGACACTCAGAACGTGAAAGTGTACGTCGAGACAATCTCCTCGATTGCCGATCCTGTTGCCAAAGCAACGGACGCCGCTTTGACGCCTCTCGTCCAAAGGTTTCAAGGAAAGATCGTCGACACAGCGACGGCTGTAGCCTTCGACGGCTTGCCTAACCAGGTGATTCCCGCGATCGCGCAACAGCTGGCGATCGTTCATCTCAAGGCCGGAGGCATCGGAATGTGCGGCCGGGATGTCCGGAAGGACGGTCTCTGCCGCCTGCTGCCGCCCGTAAGTTGTTACCTGTGCGCTTCCTTCGCCGCACTCAGGACTGGCCCTCACCAGGAGATGCTCGATTCCATCCAAGAGTTCATTCACCAGAACGAAGGCACGAGCGACAATCGCATTCTGCTCCAGCTCGAAGAAGTCCAGGCCGCCATTCGCCAAGTGCTGGAACAACTTGAGAAGCCTGCCTTAGGCACGGTTAACGACCATGAACATCGTCTCCGCCCAGTCGGCTACCAAACAGAGGCGTGAGCCTATTCAAGAGCTTGTCGCAACCGGGCGGGAGAAGTTCCAAGCCGATCTGGAAACGACCCCTTCGCAGTTCGACGCCGCATCCTGGGACGTCAGTCGTCTGAAAGACCGGGGGATCAGCCGTACGAACCGGAGAGTCTATTTCACTCGTCACGCTCGACGGATCAGCCACTGCCAACCGTTTACGCAGAGGTGATGAAAAGTTGGATCATCCTCGATCGCCGCTCGGCCGGCAACATGAGTCGCAGATCAGAGGCGGCACGGATGCTATGGGAAGCAATTCTGGTTCGTCGCGGCGGCCAGCCAGGAGACTTTCGGTGGGAAAGTTTAAGCGAGGAGGATCTCAGTCAGACCGAACTGATGATACGCAGCCACTGGAGCGCATCTACGACCTATAGGCTCATCGTCAGTCTGCTTGTTTTCACCCGGTTCCTCGCAGCCAGAGGAATCTGCCGGTCGCTCTATTACACACCCCAGACTCCGCGGGTGGAGGATTTCAACCGGCACACCATCGCCGGCCAGCAAGCGCGCCGGGACAGGCTTCCAACCGATGCTGCTCTGGAGGGTCTCGCTGACATCTATCGTCAACATGCCACGGAAGAGCGCGATCGCTTACGCGCTGCCGCATTGGCCATCCTTGTTGTGACCGGCTTCCGAATCGGCGAACTGCTTACCCTACCCGTCGACTGTGAGGTTGAAGAAGGCCGAACCGGCAAGCCACGCTACGGCCTCCGGTACTATAAAGAAAAAGCTCGTGGTGGCGAGAAGATGTGCGCGGTCCGCTGGCTGACACCCATCGGTGCCCAACTGGCTCGGCGAGCGATCACAGAGATTCGCACTGTTACCGAAGGAGCACGCGAACGTGCGCGGATCCTGGAGCAGACTCCACACCGAGTTGCGGTCCCCGGTTCTCATTGGGCAGCCAGAATGACCTCTGATGAAGCCGCTCGAAGCCTGGGCTTGCGGAAGGGAACGAGCGTTTACTGCATTCCTGGTGACAAGCTGCCCCGTCATGACGGTGCGAAGGGGTTCTACTATCGTGCCTTCGAGTAGAGGCTTACCTGCTCTCGCTGAGGGTGAAGCGCCTGTGGGCTGTGGATCGACGTGACGGGACTTACCAGATGCTGTCAGAAACACTGCTGATCGCCCCCAGGAACTTCTTTCACTCCGAGAGGGCAATCCATCCGTTGTTGGCGGAGCCAGTCCGAATCATGCAGATTTCTGATTTTCTCGTGGGTCGAGGGACAAGAAGAGGTGTTACGAAGTCTGCCTTCGAACGCTTTAACATTCGTGAGCCCAATGGTTCCTTCTGCCGGATGACCTCCCATCAGTTGCGACACTGGCTGAACTACATTGCCGATAAGGGCGGGCTTCCAACCGATCTGCAGACACGCTGGATGGGACGCGAGAACCCCAGAGACACCGATGCCTATCGTCACGCCACTGTGGACGAAAGGCTTCAGTGGGTGAAGGAGGGGATTCGTGACGAGAAGCTGATCGGACCCACAGCCACGCTCTATGGCGAGCTGGCACCAACGCAGCGGGAGGTCTATTTGGAGGAGGAGGTTCAGGCAGTTCATGTGACGCCGCTTGGCCTGTGCCTCCACGACTTCGCTGTCACGCCATGTCCTTATCATCTGAACTGTGTACGGGGTTGCTCAGACTATCTGCGGACCAAAGGCAGCCAGAGTGAGCGGCGGCATCTGATCCAGATCCAGAACGCGACTGAGAAAGCACTGTCAGCCGCACAGGCGTACTCGGTGATAGGCGACGCCCACCTGGCCCGGCCGTGGGTTCACCATTACCAGGAAACGCTCGAGGGTGTCAAGAAGGCGTTGGCGGTGGAAGAAGACCTTCTATCACCAGCAGGAATCGCGCTGCGCCCGTTCCCGAAGGGGCACAGCCGCTTCATGAAGTCGAAGCGCTAGGAGTGGGAGCGCCATGGCCAGGGCGAGCGTTCGAGAAGAACTTCGGTCCCAGATGCGGCAGGACCTCGCGATTGCCGAACTGCACCCGCCCGAGGAGGCCCCGCTGTGACGGCGCCGTTTCCTTCGCGACCGTAACGGCGAAAGCTATCGCTGAGTCGATGGGCAGCACGGCGGAACAGGTGTTGAAGGCGGCCAAGGAGTTCTTCGGACAGCTGACACCGTCTGTGACGATCGACGAAGAAGGAAAACCCAAAGTCACGTTTGGGGTGAGTCGGACCAGTCCGGCAAGCCTTGAACTCGAGCAGGTGCTCGCGGCGCCGGCTGAGATCGCAGCTCGCGGCAAGGAGAAAGTGATTATCGTTTTCGATGAGATCCAGCGGATTTTGGAGTATGAAAGCGACAAGGTCGAAAGGCAACTGCGCAGCATCATCCAGAGGCATGGAGCGGTGTCTTATCTCTTCCTGGGCAGTCGGAAGCACCTAATCCGGAAGATGTTCCTCGACCGGTCCTGGCCGCTGTACCGTTCGGCGGGACACTACCCGACGGAGGATCTTGGCGCGCAACTCCAGGATGAACTTACGCTCCATCTGATTGCCCTCAGCGGCGGTAGCGGTGTCGGACTCCCAGAGGAGCTGCTTTCTAGCCGTGAAATCTCGCCTCTGTTCGGGGGTGAAATCCGTCGCAATCAACTTACTGCTCGCGCTTCCGAAGTAATTGATACTGTCGGTTACGTCCTGTCCCACGTACATCTTGCCGTTCGGGTATGTGATCTTATAGATCACCTTCATCTTGGGCTGGTCAGACATTCGTCAACTCCAGATTGCGACTGCCCTCGAAAAAAAGGGCGTCTGCCAAGGGCATTGGCACACGTCGCGGCAGGACCAGAAGCGGACGGAGCCGCAGGCCGCACACGGCGTCAGCTTGACCGCCTCCTGTAACGAAAACGCGGCAGCATGGTCAGGCCGCCAGCATAGGCCGGAGCGACGTGAATTGCAACGAGGCGAGGATTCTGCTCGGTAATGCCTGATTAAGAGAGCACTTCTGCCTGTCCGTTTCCCGAACGATTCAGCTCTCACACAACTCTCACACAGATGGCACCCTGCGGAGAGAGGCGTTACAATCCCGAACCGCGAAGTAAGGAGCGAAGCCATGACAAGCGACGAAACCGCCGACACACTTCTGGTCTGCCTGCGTCAGATCCGCGCGCAAGCCGAAGAGATTAGTGGGGCCTCAGGCATCACTTGCATGTGTTGATGGAGATTGTTCTCGGCGAAGACGAAAACTTAACCGAGCACTTTCGGGAGCGTATGGACGAATTACAGCCAGCGAGAGGCTTGCACTGCAACCAGTGCTTTCCCGACTCGACGGCGTGATTCGGAGGCTGGAAGCTGCGCAGAGGCCGCGCGTTGACTGAACGCGCCATGGCGTAATTCGTCGTTAACACGTGGGCCGCGAAAACTCGCGGGCTTATTTCTGGGCGTGCGGCCTCCGCCGGCCCAGCACCCGACGACACTCAACGTGGGCCAAACCGTGGGACCATCGGTCCCGGACTGCTTCCGCCGCATTCTGGGCGATTCTGGCACGCTGGCGGGTATTCTGAGCGATGCTCTACTGGTCGGCTTGCCGTGGCGCGTCGCTGTCCCTAAAACCGCAAGACTGCCCGGCAAATCTCAAACTGGGGTTCGCCGCAACATTCAACCCCGCGCTGCCCGACCCTGAATGCCCGTGACTGTCTACTCCGGACGCTGAGCCTAGAGGCCGGGCCGTATCGGCGACACGGTTTCTTCAAGCGGTCGCATCAAGCCCGGCTGTTGGGGTCCCCGAGGTGGAAGCGACGTCCTGGGATGAAGCGGCGTCAGGGGTCAGCCGTTCTGCTCCATGACTTTGCTTGTAAAGCGTTTGGGCGAGTGCTTGAAACGCCTGTTGGGCGTCAGACACAGAGCCGGACTGGAGAGCGCTTCCCAGCGCCTCAAAAGCCTGACCGGCCGGAGTGCTACCATGCCGGAAGGGAGCAGGAGAGTGCTCTTGAAAATCGGCGTAATCTGCTCGCGCCCGAGCGAGATTGCCGGACTGCAGAGCCTGACCCAATTGATTCAGCGTCTGCAGTGCCTCTGCGCGCGAGTAATACTGCGAGGTTGGGCTCTCTATGGGAGGGATGCTTTGCGTTGTCATAATTATTCTGTCTCCTAAGATGTTAACAACTTGCCGGGGCCGACTATCGCCCCAAGATGCCCCGGATAACCACGTTGGTCTTATCGACTCTCTCCAAGAAAGCTTTAAGCCACCCCGAACTTGCATGCTGCTGGCGATTAATGTGGGTGCGGCTCGTAGTACCCATTGCGATGCGAATTGGGGCATCCTGAAACAGGTGGGGCACAAAATGAGGTACAGTTTTTCAGGTTCGGTTTGATCGCTTATTGCTGCGGGTGTGGCAGCCGCCGACCCAGCACCCGATGGCACTGCGGACATGCGAGTGGACCACCCATCACATGTGAACCGCAGTAAGGACACGCCAGCCGGTCGCGGCCGATTTCATCGAGAATGAGCCGCACGATGACCCCTAGCGTGACCAAGGCAGCGACAGCAGTGAGGAGACCCATTCCCGTTCCTCTGGCCCGGTCCGGAACAACTTTGAGCCTGGCGGTCAAATAGCACTTGCATTTTGGGGGAGGCCGCTTCGCGTCGCAGTGACCGCCATCACTGTTAGCGAGGGCGACGGGTCGTGGCCCCTTACTTCAGCGCCGCGGCTAGCAGGTAAGACGACCTCACCCCGGGGCTCCTCCAACTGCATCTCGATCACCGGGTCCGCCTGCTTCTCGTATTCGGGCGTGATGGCAGTTGGATCGTCGTGGCGGAGGTCCCCATACGCGACCGTCTGCGCCAGGCGATGTCCTTCGAGGACCCAATCGTCGATGGCACCCTGCTGCCACTCGGCTCTGTCCTGCGGGGTAATTTTGCTCTCCAGCTCCGTCGCGAGCGCCTCGGGATTGCGATTGATGTGCTCCAGCAGACCCGTGTCCCAGACCCAGTGCAGGTTATCCGGCCTGCCACCAACGACGTGTCGATCATTTCCGGCCTTGTCGCCGTTGTCCTCGTCGTGAATGGGCTGGTGGAGGTCGCCGACGAAGGGCACCACGAACTCAGCGCCTCGGGTTTGGCCGTCGTGTCCGTTTTCGGATCCTTCAGGACAGCCAGGAAATGTTCGGTCTGCGCGGTGACGCAATCCCCGTTTGGGCACTCGCGCGCCATGTCGATCTGGGAGTCGGAGAGCGGAATGTCAACGTATTGCCATGGCCCCGTCTCGCGATGATCGTGCCGGTAGTCGTCCGCCCAGCTCGCCACGCTGTCGATGGTGGCGCCGTCGAGCAGTTGGCCCGCCTTGGCGAGCGCGTCGGGCGTCATGTAGTGCTCGGTGATCAGGCCGATGACCTGGTGGCCTTCGTGACCCCAAGCGAAGACGGCCCGAACCGGGAAGAACACCGCGAGATTTCTGCAAGCGCAAGGGCGACTATCCAGCGGGACCGGCTCGTCATGTCCAGGTTTCCCGTATCCGACCGCGAACCGACTATCCTACGCCAACTTGGAACCGTCGGGTGCTAAACTCCGCTCAAGATTGCGAAGCGTCCCGCCGAAGAGATTGATATGCACATTCTAGCCATCGCAGCGGCAGTGTTCGCCGTCGAGGTTCTGCTTGGAATTGTCACCGGCAGATTCCTGCATCGCTGCTCACAACTGGCCGACCTTACCGATTTGGAGGTCATGCCTCTTCCTCAAGAGGGTCCAGAGATTCCTGACACCCAATGGAAAAGATACTCGGCGCGGCAGTTGCGCTAGTGACCTTCGCCGTTGTCCTCAAGATCGTGCTCGATGATGTCTGGCGTGACCCCAGAGTCTGCCCTTATTGCGCTGCGCCGCTGACTACCAACTCAGCCGTATGCCCGAGGTGTCGGCGAGTGCTGGGCAAGCGACAACGCAGCGACGGTTAAACCGTGCGACCCCAACTCCTCAAGATCCATTGAACTCTCGCCGATACGTCTACATGGGGAAGCCGAGCCCACTCCCGACACGGACCAATATGCGGAGAATTCTCCAAGGACTCTTAGCGCTTCCCTTCCTGCTTTTTACAGCCCGCCTGGGCACTGCCCAGAAGCCTTTGACCCCCGCCAAGTGGATGATCTCCTAGACTACTTTCCGGTGCAAAAATGACCGGTTTTGATCAATGAATTCGCGTGTGGTGTCTGACGAATTGTGTTCCGAACGCTTCATTTTGCGCTTGACAGCAACCTTCGACTCTCGATAGATTCA